>Ga0073934_10007016_pt1 | contig 15988 bp, 17 predicted proteins | sample LarsenN4metaG_FD_76834 | JGI IMG/M metagenome (GOLD analysis project Ga0073934, IMG submission 76834) | Hot spring sediment bacterial and archeal communities from British Columbia, Canada, to study Microbial Dark Matter (Phase II) - Larsen... ...
CAGAGGTTCTCGACGACGACGAGGTCCGCACCCGCGAGCGCGGCCGCGAGCGCGCCGGGCTCGGGTCGTGCCCTTGGCGGCGGCTCGATCGCGAGGAACGGCAGCCACGTGTCGTCGGGTCGGAGGCCGTCGTCGAAGTCGCCGGCAACGCGACGCGTGGAGAAGCCGAGGCTCTGCAGCGCCCATTCCCACTTGCGCGCTTCGACCGAGACGCCGTCGGCGCCACCGAGCCGGAACGAACACAGCACCGCGGTCGGCTGGCTCATGGAAGCCGCCGCGGCGCGCTCAGGGTGGGCGCGCCGCGGTCAGTCGCGCTCAGCGGCCGCCCACATCGGCAGGCGTCGGTTGACGGCGTCGAGCACTGCCCGCACCAGCGCGTCGTCGGCGCTGTGGTGCACGATCGCCGACCCAACGAGGTGCGTCTCGACCGAGGGCTCCACGAAGACCACGGCGACGAGCGCCATGTCGTGGGTGCCGACCCGCGTGATCTCGGCACCGACCACGTCGAGTCGCAAGGCGACGGGCTCGAGCTGCCGCAGGGCGTCGACCGTCGCCGTCGCGACCAGGCGGGGCCGGATCGACGCGGCGGCCGCTCCCTCGGCGAAACCGGTGGCGTGACCATCGCCCGAGAGCGTCACACGGACCGACGTGCGAAGTCCTGTCGAGCTGACCTCGATGCCCTGAACCTTGATCCGGGGCGAGACCTTCGTGACGGTCGTGCTGTCGCCGTTCGGCGCGAGCTGGACGACGGAGACGATCCGCCGGTCGATGTCGAGACCGAACGAGGCGAGCGCCACCGACTGGATGTCGCGGACGATCTGCTTGGCGTGCTTGCCCGTGTGAGCGAGCACGTGGATCTCCTGGAGCCGCCCAATGTCGTCTGCGACGATCCGAACGGCGGCGACGTCGGGCAGGCGCCGAAGCTCCGCCTCGACGGCCTCGACGTCGGGATCAGCTGTGTGCTGCTCCTCGGTCATCCCCCGCCTCCCCCTGTCCCGCCGCCTCGGGTTCGCGAACCCTTGAAGAGGATACGGAGCGTGGCCGGACGTGACGTGGATTCGCGGATTCACGCGGAGAGTGGTCGGCGCGCCACGAACGGTCTTGCGGCCTGGGGATTTCGCTGTGAGACTTCTGTGGCTGTTGTGGGGCTGGAACGAATGGAGGTGAGCGACGGGACCGGACGAAGCGGGCAGGGCCTCGGCATGAGTCGGGACTGAGAGGTCCCCAGCGGAGCGGTCACCTCATCGGCACCAAGCGGAGCCGGCGGGAGTTCTCCCAAGAAGGGGGGAATTCGCTGTGATCAAGAGGGTGATGGTTCGTCTCGCGATCATTGGCTCGAGTGTCGCGGCTCTGATGCTCGCTGGCGGCGCCAGCAAGAGCCTGCGGTAGCAAGTGCCTGCAACAACCGCATGACCGGGGTCCTGCCCCCTTCGTCCTTCTCCGTCGTTTGCGATGATGCCCAGAGCAAACGCGTTTCGCGTTTACTCCGCCCTTCTTCTGACGATCACGTGGTGCGTCGCGCTGCTACTCGGCGTCGACGGCCAGCTGCCCGCCTGGAGCTCGGTTCTTCTCCTTGGAGCTCTTTTCGCGTTCGCTGAGAACGCGAGCGTCGAACTCCCCAACAGGTCAGGTCTCAGCGCGAGTCTCATGCTCGCGCTGGCAGCAATCGTCGTTTTTCATTCTGAGTCTCCGTATCTGGGCCCTCTGCTCGTCGGGGCCTTTGGGTGTCTCTACATCCCCCACCTTCAGCGACGCGAGTGGGCGAAGATCGCGTTCAACCTTGCGAATTTCGCACTCTCAACGCTGGCCGCGGCACTCGTTTTCACCTTGTTGCCATTCGGGCAGCAGGACTCCACTGCTCTTGAGGTCTTGGCGGCAGTCCCTACGGCCCTCACCTACTCGACCACCAATACCGTCTTGTTGGCAGCGGCGGTCAGAATCCTGACTGCACGACCCATTCGTGTGATCGCTCGCGAGATGTGGCTCGGGGACCTGCAGATCCTGCCCTTCGCGGTACTCGGCGTAGTACTCGGTCAGATGTACCTCGACCTTGATGCGTGGTTGGTTCCACTTTTCGTCGCTCCGATCCTGATCGCTCGCGCGGCGTTCGCCTCCTACTTGGCGCTCCGGGAGGCGCAGGAAGCAACCCTCTCGACTTTGATTCGGGCGCTGGAAGCGAAGGATCGCTACACGGCGGGGCATGTCGAACGCGTCGCGCGCTTCGCTGAGCTGGTCGGAACGGAGTTCGGTTTCCGGCCGCGCCGCCTCCAGCGGCTCCGCTACGCGGCCCTGATGCACGACATCGGGAAGCTCGTCGTGCCGAACCAGATCCTGAACAAGCCCGGCCGCCTCACCGCCAGCGAGTACGCCGAGATCCGCAAGCACGAGGTGGCTTCGGTCGAGCTGCTCTCGAGGATCGACTTCCTGGCGCCCGTCGCGCCGAGCGTCCAGCCCGAAGCTGCGGGCAGCATTGACGGCCCGCTCGAAGCCCGCATCATCTTGGTCGCCGATGCCTTCGACGCCATGACTTCGACCCGTGCGTACCGAAAGGCGCTCACACAAGAGGTCGCATTCGAAGAGCTGCGCGCAAAGGCCGGGACACAGTTCGACCCGGCTTGCGTGGAAGCGCTCATCAGGGTCGTCGAGCGCCGAGGCGAGCGGTACGGAGCCGGTCACGAGACCGAAGTTGCCGACTACGCAGTGCCTCCTCCCGCTGGGGGCACCGGCTCTGCCGGCCTGGGTGACCTCGAGGCAGAGCAGGAAGTGTCGAAGTGACTCGCTGGGTGCAGCTCCTGGCTCTCGCAGTACTCGGTGCGCTGGGCGCTCTCACGGCCGAGCTGGCTGGCGCTTCCAATGCAGCGGTGTTGATCGTGCTCAGCACCGCGTTGGTGCTCGGGGAGCAGTTCCAGCTCCGGCCGACGGGGAGAGCGGCGCTGCCCTTGTCGTTCGCGGTCGTCGTTGTCTTGATCCGTGCCGCGGACCCGTGGCAGTTCGTTGTCGTGGTCATCGTCGCCTATGCCGTCGCGGTGCCGCCGCGGACCGGTGGTCGCGGCCTCTTGGCGATGACTGCGCTCTATGCGGAACGACTGGTCGAGGCGCTCGGTGCCGCCGCGCTCTACACGATCGCTTTGGACACCACGGCTGATCCCGCCAGTGAAGAGGTTGTTCTGGGTGCTCTCGCTGCCGCGGCGGTCGTTCAGATCGTCGTCGCCGACCTGGTCACGTATGTCCAACATCACTCGATCGCGCCGCTGCGGGCACGCGGCGCCGATCTCGCATTGGTGACCTCGGCCATGTTGATGGCCGTCGGCTATGGCGGGATTGCGGGCGCGGGTGAACTCGGACTCTGGGGTCCGTTGCTGTTCTCCATCCCGCTGCTTGCTGCTTGGTACTCGTTCGAGCTGCTGCGATCGACACGACGGAACTTCTGGCAGACCATCGAAGCGCTGGGCGCGGCGCCCGAGCTCGCTGGGCTCGTGCGTCCAGGGCACGCGACTCGCGTGGCTGCGCTCGCAGTTGAGATGGGCCTAGAGCTCGGGCTGACGAACACCGAGATCGAACAGCTCGAGATGGCGGCGAACCTTCACCATCTGGGTGCTGTCTGTCTCGATGCGCCCACGCCGTCGCAGCCGTTGGACCCTGTGGCCGTGGCCGAGGCGGGGAGCGCGATGCTCCGCGACAGCGAGGTCCTCGCTGCAGCGGGCGACATCGTCGCCGCGGAGCCGCTGCTGCACCGTGCGCCGGAGTCGCGCGGGCAGCACGCAGCAGCGTTCGCGGGTCAGATCCTGAAGCTCGCCAGCGCCTTCGACGAGCTCACGGAAGGCAACGACGAGCACGCCGTGTGGGCGCTCGAGGCGATCTACACAGGGCCGCTGTACGTCTACGACGGACGAGTGGTGGCCGCTCTCGAGCGCGTGCTCGAGCGGCGTGGCGTGCTGCCGGCACGCGTCTGAGCGACGCGCTGCGTTCTCGCGCCAGCACCTCTCCGGCGTCTCCGACGCGTTCCGTAGTACGCCAGCTCACAGATGCCGACCGACATGATCAGGTCTCCGAACGAGACCGCGGTGTCGAACGGCTCGGGGAGCACGATCTTGTCGCCGAGGTCGCCGAGCAGATCGTCGTCACCCTCCTGTCGGTGCTTCACCGTTCGCTCGACGGGCTTCTCGACACGATTCCCGTCAGCGTCGTTGCCGATCGCGACCGTCGGCATGCCCTGATTGAGGCCGATCACCAGCGCGTTTAGCGCAACTCCGACTGCGATGACTCCGAAGCCCCTGATCGCGATGTTGGCGAAGCAAAAGGAGAGGATGAACGCGTATGACGCCATGAGCAGCCCGTACCCGATGGTGTCCATCTGCTCTTCGTTGAAGTCGATGAACTCGAGCGCGATCTGGATCGCGAGTCCGACGAAGAGCAGCCATGCGCCTGCGATCTTGAGCTGCCCGAGCTGTCGGAAGTCGCCCCGCGTCACGATGACGACCACGATCGCGGCAGCGATCGTCAGGACGAGCAACCACATGTCGCCAACCTAGTGGGCACCTGCTTCGTCTTCCTGCCTACGATGCCGAACGTGGCTGAGCTCGAGTATGTCGTCGCGGACCGCGTCGCGCGCGCAACCATCAACCGTCCCGAGCGCCGCAACGCGATGTCGACCGAGGTCTTGGTGGGTCTGTGCGATGCCGTGCGCAGCGCGCGCGAAGACCCTGCGGTCCAGGTGCTGGTGATCACGGGTGCTGGCGACACTGCCTTCTGTGCGGGGGCTGATCTCGGCGGCATGGCTGAGTCAGAGGGTGCCATCGCTTCGCACGACGGTCGCGGACTCCTCGCCGAGCTCTTCCGGGCCATGTGGTCGCTCGGGAAGCCGACGATTGCTCGTGTCCGCGGATACGCGTTGGCGGGCGGGTTCGGCTTGGCGATGGCCTGCGATTTCGTGATCGCGGCCGAGGACGCTGTGTTCGGCACGCCGGAGATCGGGGTTGGCCTCTGGCCATACATGATCACCGTGCCGCTCCTGCGCTCGATGCCGCCCCGGATCGCGCTCGAACTGATGTCGACGGGTCGTCGAGTCGACGCGCAAGAAGCGGCTCGGATCGGCTTCGTGAATCGAGTCGTGCCTGTCGACGAGCTCGATGCCGCCGTCGATGAGCTCGCCGCCGATCTCGCGAGCAAGTCGCCTCTGGTGATGCGACTTGGTCGCGACTCGTTCTACCGAGCACTGGAGATGCGTGCCGACGACGCGCTGGCGTATCTGCAAAGCATGCTCACCGTCACGATGCTGTCGGAGGATTCGGCCGAAGGGATCGCCGCCTTCCGGGAGAAGCGTGCACCCGAGTGGCGGTCGCGCTGACGATCTTGTGACACGTTGACGCACCGCACGTGACGCGCCTTTTCTCGTCTTTCGCCGTGGACATCTCGATCCCTCATCGCTAGGTTCCGCCGCGCTTCGGGCGCCCGCCGAAGCGGGGAAGCTGGGAGGGCATGGATGGATGACCCCGGCGGAGCTGCTCCTGAAGAGCTGCTGCTCGTCATCGCGCGGTATCGCGAGGATGCGTACCGCTTGGCTCGGAGACTGACTCGCAGCGCACATGAAGCCGAGGACTTGGCTCAGACCGCGCTGCTCAACGTCATACGCCGCGCCGAGTACATCGACGACGAGACGAAGGTTCGGTCGTACCTACTGACCACGGTTCGGAACGTCTGGCGAAACCAGCTGCGGTCCCGGTCGAAGCGACAGATCGTCGGATCCGATGCAGTTGAGCTCATCCCGTCGAGCGAGCTCGATCCCGAAGAGCAGGTGCTCACCACGCTCGATGCCGCGGTGGCGGCTAGCGCGTTTCAACTCTTGTCAAAGACAAGCCAGGACGTTCTGCGTCTCCGTTACATCGAAGGGCTCGACTACCACAGGCTCGCTGAGCGTTTGGCGATTAGCGCGGTGGCCGCACGACAACGGGCACATCGTGCTCGCGAGGAACTGGTTACGGCTTGCATGGAACTCGACAGCCATGCAGCCGATGAGGATTGTGAACGAGTGCGCGCCAGGTTGGGGCGCTACCACCGTGGGCTGCTAACCAAGAAGCTACGCGCGCAGCTGGAGATACATCTCCGACGCTGCGAGAAGTGTGCGCGCCACTACGAGCAAGTAGTCGACCTATATGGAGCTCGTCTAAGACGATTCTCAGACGGAGAGCCGTAAGTGGATACCCCGAATCCATTGCGTGCAGCCGATTGTCGCAAGTCCACTCTTAGGGAGCGTCTACTGGGCGTTTCGTGCGTGTGCGCCGTCCTGATCACGTTGGCTGCCGCGACCTCGGTTCCAGGAACAATCTCGGTTGGCGTGACCGTCACCCTTATCGCTATGACGGTCGTTGCTGCGCATCGTGAGGCGGTGTACGTAGACGAGACCGCGTTGAGCGGAAGTGTTGTAGTCATTACTAGTTGCATCGTCGGCCTCGCCGCCGAGAGCCTTCTACCGCCATTGCTCTGTGCCTGCGCGGCGGCTCTTCATCGGGAGCACCTTCGCGACAAGCAATTGCTGAAGATCTCGGTGAACCTCGCTGGGATTGTCGTTCCGACACTGTGTTCGGCTCTTCTGTTTCGTGCACTGGCGTCACTCAGTGACTCGAGGGTCGTTGCTGCAGCCGCCGCCGTTCTGGGCTATTGGCTTCTCAACAATGCGTTCGTCGGGTTGGCCATGCGCCTGGTTCAGAAGGAGGGCGTGCCGGCGGTCCGAGCACTAATCCGATCCGACACGGTGATGCTCGCCTTTGGGTTCGGTGGTGCGGTCTGCGGGTTGGTCATGGTCGAGGTCGGACCGTGGATCGGCATCACCACACTCGTCGCTCTGCTGGCGGTTCTCGACGTGTTCGTGATCTCCGTACCCGCAGGGCTCGCGTCCCTTCGCGCTGCATGGCAGATGGTCGCTACGCGGGGAGTCGCTGGCGCCGTGTCGGGAACGGTTGGGGCGGTCCTCACGCGCTGGATCGGGATCTCGCTGAGCGGCGCGATCGCAGGCTTTGCGATCGGCGTCCTGGCAGGACTTGCCGTCATTGCTGCAGTCGTCGGGCTCCGCATGTTGCTGCGCCACGACCGACTCGACGTCGCGACGCTCCTCGGCATCGTCGTCGTCGAGGCGATCGTGCCTCTGATCGCGACCGTGGCCGGCGTCGTCACGGCCGTCGCCGGTCTCGATATCGGGCTGCTCGTGGCGTCTGCGCTCGTTCTCGCGACTACGGCGCTCGTTGCTCTGCGCCGCCACCGCGCCGCGAAGCGTCCCGTGATCGCTGACGAGGACGATCTCATGGCTGCCGTCGTCGAAGCCCTCGTCGAGGGTCTTCCCGTGCGAGACCACTGACGTCCTCACGTCGCTCGCGCGACGCCGTGCAAGGATGCGGCGCATGACCGATCAAGCTCCGAGCAGCACGGGTGGGGGAGACGTCCACGATTGGGGTCTTCTCGTCTCCGATCTCGACGCCCGGCGGCAGCGGGCGCTCGAGATGGGTGGCAAGGAGAGGGTCGAGCGTCAGCACGAGCTCGGCAAGCTCACCGTGCGCGAGCGACTCGATCTTCTCCTCGACGAGGGCACGTGGGTCGAGTACGGGATGCTCGCCGACAGCATGGACCCCGCCTATGCCGATCGCTACCTGGCTGCCGACGGCGCGGTGACGGGTGTCGGAGAGATCGACGGACGTCGCGTCGCGATCGCGGCCTACGACTTCACCGTTCTCGCAGGATCGATGGGACGGATCGGCGAGCAGAAGATCAAGAGGATGCGCGAGCTCGCAGTGCGACAGCGCATCCCCATGATCTGGTTGCTCGACTCGGCAGGAGCGCGCATCCAGTCGGAGGCGGGCTCGACGTTCGCGGGCGCCGGTGATCTGTTCCGTGAGCAGGTCGCGATGAGCGGCGTCGTCCCGATGGTGGCTGCGATGCTCGGGCACTGCGCCGCTGGCACCGCATACATCCCCGCACTCGCCGACTTCGTGCCGATGGTGAAGGGCACGTCATCGATGGCGCTCGGTGGCCGGCATCTCGTCAAGGCGGCCGTGGGCGAAGACGTCACCGAGGAAGAGATGGGCGGATCGGCGGTGCACACCAAGATCTCGGGTTGCGCCGATCTCGAGGTGGCCGACGACCGAGAGTGCCTCGACGTCGTGCGCCGGTATCTCTCGTTCTTCCCGTCGCACAATCTCGAAGACCCGCCGCGGCGCGAGACCGACGACCCGGTCGATCGTCGTGTCGACGAGCTCTACGACATCGTGCCCACCGCTCCACGTCGCGCGTACGACGTTCGCAAGGTTGTGACGGCGATCGCCGACGACGGCGACGTGTTCTGGATCAAGCCCGACTGGGCCAAGAACATCGTGACCGGGCTGGCCCGGATCGGTGGTGCGCCGGTCGGGATCCTCGCGAACCAGCCGATGGTGCTCGGTGGTGCCCTCGACGTGAACGCTGCCGACAAGGCGGCTCGCTTCGTGTGGCTGTGCGATGCGTTCAACATCCCGCTCGTCTTCTTGCACGACGTGCCGGGCTTCATCGTCGGGTCGGCCGTCGAGAAGCAGGGGATCATCCGGCACGGGGCCAAGATGCTCTTCGCGGTCTCGGAGGCCACGGTCCCCAAGGTCAGCGTCGTGATGCGCAAGAGCTACGGCGCCGGCTACTTCGTGATGAACGGCTACGCGTACGAGCCCGACTACCTCGTCGCGTGGCCGACCGCGGAGATCGCCGTGATGGGTCCCGACGGCGCGGTCAACATCATCCACCGCCGCACGCTCGAGGCTGTTCCCGAAGAGGAGCGGGCAGCGAAGCGACTCGAGCTCGCGGAAGAGATTCGCAAGAACATCGACCCATACGTCGCAGCTGGGCACGCGCTGGTCGACGACGTGATCGACCCTGCCGACACGCGTCGAGCGATCTGGCACGGCTTGCAGATCGCGCGCGACAAGCAGGTCGACCGCCCGTGGCGCAAGCACGGCGTGCTACCGGTCTGACGCTACGCTGCCGCCGCATGCATGAGATCCGTGCGGAGATCACCGCGAACGTCTGGCAGGTGCGAGTCGAGGAAGGGCAGATGGTCGCCGAGGGCGACGAGATCGTCATCCTCGAGTCGATGAAGATGGAGATCCCGGTGATCACTGAGGTGCCCGGTGTCGTCCGCGAGCTGCACGTTCAGCCTGAGGACGTCGTGCAGGAGGGGGATCTCATCGCGCTGATCGACGAGTCGTGACGTGCCCATCCTCTGGGAGCGGTCCGGTGACGTCGGCGTCGCACTGATCGATCGTCCCGAGCGGCGGAACGCGCTCGACGCCGAGCTGTGCGAGGCGCTGCGGACCTATCTCGTCTCGGAGCGTGAGCTGCGCGCCGTCGTCATCGGCGGGACGGGCGACCAGGCGTTCTGTGCCGGGGCCGACCTCGGACGCCGGGCGGCCGACCCCGAGGGAGGAGGGCTGGCGCATGGCGGTGGCGACACGTTCCGGCCTGCCTTCGAGGCGCTGCTCGACGCGATCGTCGACCATCCCGCTCCCGTCATCGCCGCGGTCAACGGCGCGGCCCTGGGAGCGGGCATGCAGCTGGCCGTCGCCTGCGATCTCCGCGTGGTCGCGCCACACGCGACGTTCGGCATCCCGGCGGCCCGTCTCGGCGTGCTGCTGAGCGCGGCGAACATCCGGCGGCTCGCGCTCTTGTGCGGTCAGGCGACCGCGCGCGACGTGCTGCTCACGGCACGCGTCCTCGACATCGACGAAGCAGAGCGAGTGGGTCTGGTGCAACGCCGTGCCGCCGATGCCGTCGAGGAGGCCCGCGCGCTCGCGAACGAGATCGCCGCGCTCGCACCGCTGAGCATCAGGGGCCACAAGTACGCGCTGAACCTCGTCGCCGCGACCGGCGAGCTCACGGACGATCAGGTCGAGGAGCTCGCGCGCCTCGAGCGCGAGGCGTTCGAGAGCACCGACCTGCAGGAGGGGCTCGCGGCGTTCGCTGAGAAGCGGCCGCCGCGCTTCACGGGTCGCTGATCACGGACGAGCGCTGCGACACGCGCGCGCGGTTCACGTGACGCGAGATCGCGCAATGTGACATGTGACCTTTTCGCGCGCCAGGCGCCCGATCAGAGGGGTGACTGTCACACCCCCCTGCTTGGATAGCGGTGATGTTCGAGATCGAGACCATTGCCGCCGAGCTGCGCGACCTGTCGCAGGCACTCGACTACGAGACCTTCGACGGACGTGACGCGGCGCGCCTCACTGAGGTGGCAGCCGAAGTCGAGCGGCTCGGCGCCGCGATCAAGATCGGCTACGCACGCCGCGCGGTCGAGACGAACGCCTGGCGGACGCGCGACCCTGTCGCGCTCCTGCCGGAGGACTGGTTCGCCAAGCTCTCGGGCTGCTCCACCTGGCAGGCCCGCGACGCGCTCAAGACCGCCGAGCGTCTGAAGGACTGTCCCAAGACCGAGCAGCAGGTCCGCAAGGGCAACCTGTCGACGCAGCAGGCGTCCGCGATCTCGAAGGCCGCGGCCCTCGATCCCGATGCCGAAGGCGGCCTGCTGCGCACCGCCAAGCGCGGCGAGTTCCGCAGGCTGAAGGAGGAGTCCGAGCGGGTCATCGCCAGCGCGACCGACGAAGAAGAGGCGCGCGCCCGGGCGCGTCGCGACCGCTACTTCCGCACGTGGACGAACGGCATGGCCACGCACGGCAGCTTCGCCGGGCCAACCGAAGACGTTGCAGCGCTGCTGGCCGTGATCAAGCCGCTGGCGGAGAAGGCCTTCAAGGAGGCACGAGCAGCGGGCGACCCCGACCGCCATGAGTCGCAGGCGGCGTACGCGTTCGACGGCCTCATCGCACTCGCTCGCGGTGGGACGGAGGAGACCAAGCCGTCAGCGCCGACGACGCGCATTCGGGTCGATCTCGAGGCACTGCTGCGCGGGCGTACCGAGCCTGGTGAGGTGTGCGAGATCGCCGGTGTCGGCCCGATCCCCGTCGAGCACGCACGGCGCGTGCTGCCGTACGGGCTCCTGGAGCTGGTGATCACCGACGGTGTCGACGTGCAGACCGTCGTGTCGACCACTCGCTACATCCCGAAGGAGCTCGAGATCGCGCTCGACGAGCGCGACGGCCGGCGCTGCAAGATCCGCGGTTGCGAGCACACCCTCGGCATCGAACGCCACCACACGCTCGCGTTCGCCGAAGGTCAGCTGACCACCTACCGGATCCTGGGGGATCTTTGCCGCGACCACCACCATCTGGTCACCCACTGCGGCTACACGATCGTCGAGCACTCCGATGGCACCTGGTCCCTCCGACCACCTGCTGACCACGGCGAACAGCGACATACCGACGCGGCGTGACACGCCGCCGCCGTCAACCGAGTGCTGGGGGTCGACCTCAGTAGTTCGCGGGGAGCACGCGCTCGAGGAACACGTAGAAGACGAAGAGTGCGACCGCGAAGGGGATCGCACCGATGATCCACGAGGTCCAACGCGGGTGACGATGGAACAGCAGCCACCACAGCAGACCGATCACGGCCGCGACGATGCCGGCGATCAGTGCGGGAATGCGCGAGCCCTCCTCACCCGACAGCCCTTCTTCGGTGATGGTCGCGTCCTGCACGATGTCGGGAGCCGGGAACGGATCGCCGCGCGAGAGATCGGCTTGGATCACGAGGCGCTGCGCCGCCGAGTACTTCGGGTTGCAGGTCGTCAGTGTGAGCGTCGCCTTGTAGCCCTCCGACGGGTCGTCGGGATTGATCGGGATGGGGTCGATGACCTGGATGTCCGACGGCCGCACGACGAGCTGCTCGCGCACGCGGTACTCGAAGCTGCCCTGCAGCGTGCGCACCTCGATGAGGTCGCCCGGTTCGAGCTGATCGAGGTCGCCGAACGGTGCTCCGTACGTCGTGCGGTGCCCGGCGATCGCGGCGTTCCCTTCCTGCCCGGGCATGGGCGTGTCGGGGTAGTGACCCGGGCCCTTGCGCAGGTCCTCCCGGGAGACGCCGTTCACGACGATGGAGTCGACGCCGATCTTCGGGATGCGGATGCGAGCGACCGCTTCACCGTCGGGCGGCGGGGGCGGCGGCGGCTCCTCGGGCTCGGTCGTCGTGGTCGTGGTCGAGCTTGCCGGCGTGCCCGGCACGGTGGTGGTCGTCGGGCCGCTCGTCGTGGTGGCGGAGCCGGGGGTGTCCGCCTCCCGGAGCGCCTCCTCGAACTGCTGCTCGAGCTGGTCCTGCTCACGAGCGGTGTAGAGGTTCGTCCCCCACAGCTGGTAGGCGACGAACAAGAGGATGAGGATGCCGGCGGTGAGGAAGACCCGCCCCAACGCGCCAACCACCGTCCGCACTCTTCGATCCTACGAGCGAGCGCTTCGAGCGCCGTGGCGCCTCCGTCGCGCCGAAGTGGCGGTTCGCCGGGCGCGCAGGCCTCTCCGTACACTTCGAAGCACCCTGTGGGAGTGCCCGTGCAGCCCATCGTCCGCCTCCGCTCCGCCGTGTGCCTCCTCGGTCGGTTCCCGGCGCTCGCTGGCGTCGATCTCGACGCGGACGAAGGTGAGGTCGTGCTGCTGTCGGGTGGCAACGGGGCGGGGAAGACCACGCTCCTGCGGATGATCGCCGGGCTCGTGCCCGTGCACAGCGGCGAAGCGGTCGTGCTCGGACACGACCTGACTCGCGACCGGCGCTCGCACCGCGCCCAGGTCGCGCTCGTCGGGCACGAGACCGGCTGCTACGACGACCTGACGGCAGCCGAGAACGTCGAGTTCGCGGTTGGTGCCGCCGGACGCGACCGCGCCGACGTCGCTCCCGCGCTCGACGCGGTGGGCCTCGCGCCGCTCGCCGACGTGCCGCACGGCCGCATGTCGGCCGGGCAGCGTCGCCGGCTCTCGCTTGCCATCGCAGTGGCGCGGGCCCCGCGGCTGCTGCTCCTCGACGAGCCGCACGCCGGGCTCGACGCCGAGGGCCGCGCCGTCCTCGACGGGCTCCTCACGAGCGCCCGCGACGACGGGCGGACCGTGCTGATCGCGTCCCACGAGCTCGATCGCGCTCGAGCGCTCGCCGACCGCGAGGTCGTCCTCACGGCGGGCCAGGCTCACGGTGCACTCGACGCGCGTGGTCGAGCGGTGGTGCCGACGTGAACCTCGGGCACGAGGTCGCGCTCGTCGCCGGCAAGGACCTGCGCATCGAACGCCGGGCCCGGGTCACGCTCCAGCAGATCCTGCCGTTCGGCGCGATCGTCCTCCTGCTCTTCGCGTTCGCCCTCGACCCCGACCGGGGCGTGTTGCGCCGGGTCGCCCCGGGGCTGTTCTGGGTCGCGGTGCTGCTGGCGCTCCTGCTCGCGGTGTCGCGGTCGTTCACGATCGAGATCGAGAACGGCGCCCGCGACGCGCTCCGGCTCTCGGGCCTCGACCCGGCGGCGATCTTTCTCGGCAAGGCGGCCGCCATCGCCGTGCAGCTGGCGATCCTCGAGGCGCTGCTGGCGATCGGGGTCGTCGTCCTCTTCGACGTAGCACTCTCGTCGGTGGGCGTGCTCGTGCTCGCGACGGTCGTCGCGACCGTCGGCCTCGCAGCCACCGGTACCCTCTACGGGGTGCTCGCGGCCGGTCTGCGGATGCGCGAGACGTTGGTCCCGGTGCTGCTGCTCCCGGTCGTGGCACCAGTGCTGCTCGGAGCCACACGGGCGTGGGAAGCCGCGATCGACGGGCCTGCCTCCGACGCGTGGCCCTGGATCGGCGTGCTCGGCGTCTTCGCAGTGCTGGCGGTAGGGGCCGGAATGCTCGCGTTCGGTCCGCTCCTGGAGGAAGCGTGACGCTGCTGAAGCCTGACGTTGGGCGAGCGATCGGGTGGGCGGCGCTGGCCGCCCTCGTCGTGCTCGCGCTCTTCGGGCTGTGGGGAGCGCCGCCCGACGACGTGCAGGGTGACGCGCAGCGTCTCATGTACCTGCACGTGCCCGCGGCGTGGATCGCCTACCTCGCGTTCGCGGTCACCGCGATCGCCTCGGCCCTCTGGCTGTGGCCCCGCACCCGCTCGATGGTCTGGGATCGCATCGCGGGCGCGTCGGCGGAGCTCGGCGTGCTGTTCACCGCGCTCACGCTCCTGCTCGGGTCCCTCTGGGGCCGTCCGGTGTGGGGCGTGTGGTGGGCGTGGGACGCGCGGCTGGTGACGACCGCGGTGCTCCTCTTCCTCTACATCGGCTACCTGGCGCTGCGCCGCGTGCCCGCAGCACCCGACACGCGGGCCAAGCGCTGCGCGATCGCGGCACTGATCGCGTTCGTCGACGTGCCGATCGTCCACTTCTCCGTGACGTGGTGGCGCACGCTCCACCAGGAGGCCACGGTGTTCGACCCCGAGCTGAAGGCGAACATCCACGGCGTCATGGCATTCACGCTCTGGTGGGGCGTCCTCGCGTTCAGCCTCCTCTACGTCTACCTGCTCGACCGCCGCTATCGACTCGAGGCGCTCGAAGAGGACCTCGAAGCGAAGGAGCTGGAGCAGGCGATCGCCGAGCGGGTGGCCGGTGCCGGCACCAGCGCCGCGCGTCCGCAGGAAGAGGTTCCGGTCGCATGAGGCGGCACGACGACACGGAGCGCGCGAGGTGAGCGACGTCGGGTACGTCGTCGCCGGCTGGACGGCCACCGGCGCCGTGCTGGCCGCGTACTGGCTCTGGCTCCGGCGCCGGACGCGGCACGCCGAACGGCTCGATCGCGAGGGGTGAAGGCGGTCATGACGGCGAGCACGTCCGCGACCGATCGACGCCGCCGTCGGGCCTGGATCGCGATCGGCCTGTGCGGGATCGCGATCGTCGCGATCGTCCTCCTCGCGGTGGCGCTGTCGGAGAACGTCGTCTACTTCCGGACCGTCTCGGAAGCCGTCGCCGAGCGGCAGGAGCGCGGCGACGACCGCTTCCGGCTCGCCGGCGAGGTCGTGCCGGGGTCGATCACCGAGACCAAGGACGGCGTGCGGTTCCGCGTCACCGACGGCGAGGCGACCGCCACGGTCGAGCACTCGGGTGACCCGCCCGAGCTGTTCGAAGACGGCGCACCGGTCGTGTGCGAGGGCCAGTGGGGGAACGGGCGGGCGTTCGTGTCCGACCGGATCATGATCCGCCACGGCAACGAGTACTCGCCGCCCGACGTCGACCAGCGCTCGATGGGGGACGCGTGAACGCGAAGTCGACGCTCGGCGTCCTCGCGCTCGCGCTGGGGGCCAGCTCCGCGCTCCTCGGCATCGTCTGCCTGCTGCGTGGACTCGTGCGCCGCGACGACTCGATGCTGCGTCTCGGCCGCCGCTTCGTGTTCGGCGTGCTGGGCGCGGCGATCCTCGCGGTGGCGGCGATGGAGTGGGCGCTGCTCACGCACGACTTCTCGGTGCGGTACGTCGCGGAGAACAACGCGACCGGCACGCCGCTCTTGTTCACGATCACCGGGCTCTGGGCCGCGCTCGAGGGCTCGATCCTGCTGTGGCTCCTCGTGCTGGGTGGCTACCTCGCGTACATCGCGCTGCGGTTCCGGGCCCGAGCGGCCGATCCGCTGGTCGCCGTGGCGACGATCGTGGGGCTCGTCGTCGCGCTGTTCTTCTTCGCGCTCGTTCTCGGACCGGCGAACCCCTTCGAGACGCTCGCCGTCGCGCCGACCGAGGGGCGCGGGCCGAACCCGTTGCTGCAGAACCACCCGCTCATGGCGTTCCACCCGCCGATGCTCTACCTGGGCTACGTCGGGTTCACCGTGCCGTTCATGTTCGCCGTCGCCGCGCTCGTGACCGGACGGTTCGGCGAGGGATGGCTCGCCGATACGCGGCGGGCGACGCTCGTCGCGTGGGTGTTCCTGTCGGCGGGGATCGTGCTCGGCGCGTGGTGGAGCTACGAGGTGCTCGGCTGGGGCGGCTACTGGGGTTGGGACCCGGTGGAGAACGCATCGCTCCTGCCCTGGTTGACGGGCACCGCGTTCATCCACTCGGTCATCGTCCAGGAGCGGCGCGGGATGCTGCGGGTCTGGAACCTCTCACTCGTGCTCGC
>Ga0073934_10007017_pt1 | contig 15985 bp, 15 predicted proteins | sample LarsenN4metaG_FD_76834 | JGI IMG/M metagenome (GOLD analysis project Ga0073934, IMG submission 76834) | Hot spring sediment bacterial and archeal communities from British Columbia, Canada, to study Microbial Dark Matter (Phase II) - Larsen... ...
ATCGTCGGAAAATACCTCTCGCCAGACGGACAATCCCTGCTGACCTACGGATTTGATAGAACCATCCGCATTTGGGATCTAAAAAATCCTGCTAAAGACCCGGTGGTCCTTCGCCATGATGCCTCGGTAGAGAGTGTTGTTGTATCAGAAAACGGCAAGTGGCTGATCTCGAATACTCCACAGGGTGTTTATGTCTGGCAATGGGCAATCGAAGATGTCCGCAACCTGGCATGCCGCCTGGCAGGTCGTAACCTGACCAGGGATGAATGGTCCAAGTACATCGGCGAAATCGATTATCAAAAAACCTGCGACCAGTGGCCGTAAGGTAGTACTGGACCTGACACTGAAATTTGTTATGGGGAGCCCGTCCGTATCACAACAAGTTTATCCACGGCTGACTCCGCTCCCCAGATCTCGCCGGGTCTGCCCAGGATTTGACGGACAGCCGCGTTTGGACTGGGCAATTCGTAAACGGTGAACGCCTCGGAGGTGGGATCGAAGCGTACGAGGGCATTGGCGCGGAAATCGCTCAACCAGACGATATCCTGATCGTCCACGTAAACCGCATAGGACTGGGGCCGCTCGCCCGGCAGTTTCCATTCCTGCCACGAATTATTTGCAGGATCATATACGGCCACCTGGCCTGCTTCCCATTCACTGACCCAGACGTTTCCCGTTGAATCAGACCAGACTCGGCGCGCTCCCTGCGCAACAGTGGGCGGCTCCAGAACAGTTGCTTCTCCCGTCTCTGGATCGATGCGACCGACATAATCGCCTGCCAGCGAGGCATAATAAACCGCGCCATCCGGTGTGGCAGTGATGCCATAAGGACCGGGTCCACGCGGCGATTCGAAGACTTGCATAGTTCCGGTCTCCGGCTCCAGCCGACCGTAGATGCCTCCCTGGCCTGTAAACCATAAGACGCCGTTTGGAGCAAAGGCTGCCGTGTTCAGGTTGGTGTAGCCAGTTTCGGCTGGCAGTGGGAAGACTTGCACTTCTTCCGTTTGCGGGTCGACGCGCACGATGGCGTTCAGGCCGCTATCCGTGATCCACGGCGCGCCATCAGGACCGACGATCACTCCGTGTGGGGAGGAGCCGGCTCCAAGTGAGATGTGACGCGTTTCGCCCGTAGCTGGATCGAGTTTGCCCAACGCGCCGCTGTGCTGCGCGGTATACCAGACCGACCCATCCGGCGCAGGCGCGACATCATGCGGATGAGTCCCGGCAGGGACCGCATATTCTTGAATCTCAAAGTTGTCGGGATTCGTAAAATCTGCGGGCGTTGCCCCGCTCACTGGCAATAACGCGGTCGGCTCTACTGTTGGTTGATTGGTAGCAATTTCTGGGGATGGGGGTGTCTGGGTGGGAGCAGCGGTACATCCTACAAGGATGCCCATCACGATAAATATCAAACGGACTCGGGACATATTCTCTCCTAACTCTAAAGCGTTTCATTCTCAATATGGAATTAAATCATAAATGGATATTTCGCAGCAGCCAGCATTCTCAAGAACTGAATCAGGTTAATCTTTTCACAGCTTCGACGATCATATTCATCACCGCTTGCGGATCGACCAACATGTGGAAGTGACCGGCTTCCAGTTCGTATGTCGGCCAACCGGCTTGTTTGGCTTGTGCGGCTGAGTATTCATAAGAGGAACTAAACTTGATATAAGCGCAGTGGGCGTCCGGCCATCCTTCGAACACAGGGATTGGTTCTGTGAAAAAATCCATCCCGCGCGGATGGATCTCGGCCATCATTTGTTTACGCAATCCCTCATCGGGGATGACTTCCTGTAAATCGTCAGAACTCCACGTTGGGAACATGCCTCTGCCTTCAAGGTATTCCTGGAATTGTGCTGCCCAATCGGGATCTTCTGACCTCATCAGGTCGAGTCTAGTTGCTCCATTTACTGGGATGCCTGCATCTACGAACACATAGGCATTGACAGGATTTGCGAACCACTGTCGTATTGCTGGTAATAGAGGTCCCGCGCCGCTATGGGCGACCAGCGTCACAGAAGTATCTCCAGGGATGTTTGCAAGCGCTTGCGAAACAGACTTGGCATGCTGTTTCCAAGAGGGTTCTTTTGCCTCGGGAGAATCTTTCAAAACTGGAACAAGTACATCCAATCCGCGTCCCCGCATGTGATCGGCAGTCAATGCCCACGTCAGCGGGCCGACCAGGGGGCTATGAACGAGAACATATATGATGTTCTTATCCATCTGCGATCAAAACAATGTTTCTTGCTTCGGCTGGTCCTCTTCCCCGGGTCCTTGCCACCCATACTTCTTAAAATCAACTTTATCTTTTACAAATTCCACCCCCTCTTCTTCTAAAAGCTCGCGCTGCCTTTCTGCACCTGGACGTTGGCTGATCTTGCCCTGCGAGTTGATGACTCTCTGCCAGGGCACGTCATCGGGGCAGGCAGCCATGGCACCACCCACCCAGCGCGGACTGAATGCCTTGTAGCTGTCAAAGTCCACGTCGACGGGCGGCGGAATCATCATGGCGATCTGTCCATAGCTTGCCACTTTGCCGCGCGGGATCTGGCGAACGAGCTGCCAGACCTGGTCGTAAAACGCCTGCTGATTGGGAGGGGAAGAGTAGCGCATAAATTACCTCATGTCTTTGCGAGTCTTCGAGAAGCAATCTCCTCAATGTAATGGGAGGATTAGAGATTAGGGATTGATAAATTGACCGCCTTGCGCCTGTTGCTCGATCAATTCACGATTGGAGCTAAACTTCAGTTCAACTTCGATCTGCTGGAAGCAGCGGTTATTGCCGACCAATCCTTTGCGGACAAAATAGACTGTTTGATCACCTTCATAGTCCAGACTCAAGTCGTTATCCAGGTCCACGCGGCCTTCGATGATCTCGCCGCAGCGATTGCATTTCACGTTGAAGACGTAATACCGCTTTTCCGATTTGGCGGCACCACCGCCGAAGAGTTTTTTGAGGAAGCCCATAACTGCCTTCCTGTCATTGCGAGCGGCAGCGGTTTTCTGCCCGAAGCAATCTCCTATTTAATGGATCAATCCTGTTGAGGAGTCTTTACCAATTAGCGGAGATTGTTTCCGGCTGGGTTTTGGTATGGGCAGGAAAAACGCCTGCCCTACTCAACCAGCAGCCCTCGCAAGGACACTAGCTTTTCAAAATCGATTCTATCTTCTCAAGCTCATCATCGCTGAATTTCAAATTATTCAGCGAGGCGAGATTATCTTCCAGTTGCTTCACGCTGCTCGCGCCGATCAACGCCGAGGTGACCGCGGGTTTGCGCAGCACCCAGGCAATCGCCATCTGCGCCAGGGATTGCCCGCGCTGCCCGGCCAGCTCGTTGAGTTTCTCCACTTTTGGCAGATTTGCCTTGACATCGTCCGGCGTCAGCCAGACGCGTTCCGTTTTGGTGGCGCGTGCCCCAGAGGGGATTCCTTTTAGATAGCGGTCGGTCAACTGTCCCTGTGCGAGGGGCGAGAAGACGATACAACCGATCCCCTCATCGAGCAAAACATCCAGTAAGCCATCTTCCACCCAGCGATCGAACATATGGTAGCGCGGCTGGTGGATGAGACATGGGGTCCCCAATTGTCGCAGGATTTGCGCGGCGCGGCGGGTCTGTTCCGGGTTGTAGGAGGAAATACCCACATACAGCGCTTTGCCCTGTCGGACAGCCGAGTCAAGCGCGCCCATCGTCTCTTCGAGCGGCGTGTCTGGATCAAAACGATGGCTGTAGAAGATATCCACGTAATCGAGTCCCATGCGCTTGAGGGATGCATCCAGGCTGGCGAGCAGATACTTGCGCGAGCCCCATTCGCCATACGGACCTGGCCACATATCGTAGCCTGCTTTTGTGGAGATGATGAGCTCGTCTCGATACGGCTGAAAATCCTGTTTGAACAGAGTGCCAAAGTTTTCCTCAGTCGAGCCGGGCGGCGGACCATAGTTGTTGGCGAGGTCAAAATGAGTGACGCCGAGATCGAAGGCGCGGCGCGCGATGGCGCGCCCGTTTTCAAGCGAATCGACGCCGCCGAAGTTGTACCACCAGCCAAGCGAAATTTGCGGCAGCTTGAGTCCGCTGTTGCCGGTGCGGACGTAGGTCATAGTGTCGTAACGGGTATCAGAGGCAAGATAGGGCATTGTATTTTCCTTATTATCACTACCCGGTGGTTGAGTAAACACGAATGGAGTGAGTGTCGTATCGAAACCACTGGATTTGAGGTAACCTTTTTGGTTTTATAAGACCCGTCGGTTTCCCTGGCCCGTTCGGGCAGGACGGGCGATTTGCCCTGTTTCACGCAGTTCAACTGCAGGTGAAACAGGACTACCCAACCAACGGATTTCTATATATGACTTGAAAGTGCTCACACACGAGCGGCATCTCTTCCGAAAATTCCTTGCCGAATTTTGGCAAAACACGTGAGAAGAAATTCCTGTGTGCTTCGCGCCAGTAATTCAGCGAGAAATCGCCTTCGCCTTCTGCGCGGGCAAAATCGGCATCCACTTCATTGTACTTGCGAATAGATACTTCAACCGTTTCTACGATGCAGAGCGGTTCAGCGCGTCCATCAAGCACAATGGTGATCAAACCTGGTTGGGGGATTGGATTCCCCTCCGCTTCCCATTCCCAGAGAGCGGAACAGGTGGCAGTTTTGATCCCTTGAATAATCAAGGCGCCAAGCTCATCTGCCAGCGCGGGACCGTCTCCCCAACCCTCGGCAACATAGGTCTTTGTGCGGTAAGGAGAATCGGGAGGGAGGCTTGTCAGGAACTGCTCCCAATAGATCTTTACTGATTCTTTCATCATGCATCCAATACGCCGCCGACGCCGAAGGCGGGCGGCTAGAGGCTGGGTGACTTATAGAAATGTGAAGTGAACTAGCCGATAGTTCTTCGAAACTTTATTCAACTCGTCATCATTGAGTTTTTTGGGATCGACTCCGAACAGCGGCCCTGCGAATCCCGAGGCGATGATTACCTGTCGAAGCAGAAATAAACGCTGTGGTGAATCCGATATATCTTCTGCACAGGCGATCTGTTTTCCACCTGGGATCCACAGTTCAACGCGTGGATAGACGAGTATGTTGCGGTACCAGTCCGAAATAGAGCCAAACCCGGCTGTGCAATAGATCTCGCCGTCCACGATCGCGTAATTGACCGGCGTGAGATATTCCTTGCCGCTCTTGCGTCCGTGGTGTTTGATCACCATGATGCGACCAAACCCTGCCGGCCACATGTTGATCGCTTTCCCCAACCCGATCTTCCACATGAAAACCATGAAACGGTTCCCTGCTCGAAAGATTTTTCGCAGGGAGTTCATCTGCTGCGATGTAAATTTTGAAACGTCCATGTGCCCTCCCAAACCATTCCTGCTCAAGCCGACGTCCTCGGCGGCGAGGACGCCGCCTAGAGCATAAGATTACTTCCACTCCCAATTCTTCAACACTTCCATGGCTTTGTAATTCGTCAGATCCAGTTGTAATGGCGTGATCGATACGTATCCTGAAGCCAGTGCGCCAACATCGGTCCCTTCTTCGTTGACGCCGGTGGGCGCTTCGCCGCCGATCCAGTAGTAGGGACGGCCGCGTGGGTCGACGCGCCGGTCGAGTACGTCGCGGTAGACACGTAGTCCCTGGCGCGTGATGATGAATCCTTTCATGGCGTCCACACTCAGATACGGAATATTGACGTTCAGGATAATCCCTTCCGACAGGCCGTTCTCAAGCACCTTCTTGGCTATTTTCCCGGCGATCTCTCCGGCGGGACCATAATCCGCGGGGACATTTGCGGGTTTATCCTGAGAAGCGAGCGAAAACGCGATGCCGGGCACGCCAGCGATCACCGCTTCCATGGCAGCGGTCACGGTACCTGAGTAAGTTACATCATGGCCGATGTTCGAAAATGGATTGATGCCGGAAACGACAAGATCCACCTTATCGATATAACCCAGCAGCGGCAGCGCGACACAATCCGACGGCGCGCCGTCAGACATATATGCCGTCGTGCCGTCCGCCAATAGAGTCTCTGTCACGCGGATCGGCCGCTCCAATGTCTTCACATGCCCGGAAGCAGACCAGTTGCGATCCGGTGCGAAGACCGTCACCTGACCCAGCGTCCGCATGGCCTGCGCGAGGGCCAGCAGCCCGGGGGCTTGAACGCCATCATCATTGGTAACGAGAATGTGCATGATTAATTCCAACCTAGTGGTCGAGTAGGCACGAGAGTAGCGAGTGCCGTATCGAGACCACCAATAACAAGTTTTGTCTTGCTTAGGGGTGGTTTCGATACGAGCCGACGAGCGCGGCTCTACTCAACCACCAAGTGTTTTTGGATTATAACGCGCCTGTATAATAACGTTCGTGCATCGTCTTTCCCCTTTCTTCTTACTTTTTACTTTTCTCATCCTTCTCTCCTGCACTCCCCAAACCTCGCAACCCCCTCTCCAGGTCTCACTGTTTGTCTATCGTTTCAATCCTCCAGCATTCATTGAGTTCTCTGAAGATTTTGAGATCCTCGGAGAGATTCCATTTTCCATCCCTCCCAGCTGCGGACTCTTCAATGTTTTTCCAGCTCCTGCCGGAGCCTTCCTGGCAATTGAGTTGAGCTGCCCGAATGGACAGACTGTTCTTTTCCTGGACACTTCGGCTCCGCTCAGTGCGACCAGCACGCAGTCTGTTACGCAGCCTGTGGCTGAATCTGACAGCCATTTTCTTGCGTGGGTCCCGGATGGAAATGCAACTTATCTCAAAGCTGATTCGCTGGGAAGCCCTCGCGTCCTCCGCGCATCGATAGACGGCGCGCAGGTTGTTCTTCCAATTCCCGAGTTCACCTACGATCTTGCAGCTTCATTGAATGAAGGTGAATTTACGTTCGCTTTCTCGCGCGGACTGGGTCAGGGCAGCGAGCTCTGGTTTGCTAAGCGAGATGGAAAAGCCTCCGAGCAGTTGTATGCAGATCAATTCAACTACATCTCCTTTGCGCGGTATTCCCCCGATGGCAGACAGATCGCGTTCATTAAAATACCCGATACGCAAACTCCGTTCACGGTGGGCGAGTTATGGGTGGTAAATAGCGATGGCTCGAACGCCCGCAAGTTGGCCGACGCGGATGCCGGTCACGGTTACGCGGCGAACTGGTCGCCGGATGGAGGACGGATCGCGTTTGTCGTCCGTGAAAATCCAGAGGAAGAACGAGCCAATCAAGTGAGTGATGCATTGAACAGCAATGTGTATGTAGTAGAAGTGGAAAGTGGAAAGTTGATACAAGTCACGTATTTTGAGCAGGGACGAGTCGAAACACCTGTCTGGTCGCCGGATGGGAACACTTTGGGGTTCAATGTGGTCATAAATGATAGAATGGAAATGCGAATCGCGGATGTTGGTCGAGTAGGGTCGAATGAAAATGAAGACCCGTATCGAGACCCAACGGAGAGATTCGCTCCCTCATCTCAGAGTCAGCCTGTTGTGCCGCGTGGATCCGAAAGTGAGTCATCAGCCCCAGAGATGCAGAGACAAAGAGAATATTAAACTCAGCGACTCTGTGTCTCCGTGGTTAGTCCTTGAAAGCGAGTATGAATGATTCGCCGAATCATATTGATCCTGATCTTAATGTTACTAATTACGGCTTGTGGGGCTCCTGCAGCCACTCAGGCTCCCGCCACGGAAGCACCTGCTGCCACGGAACCTGCAGCGACCGAAGAGCCCGCCGCAACAGAACCCCCGGCCTTTCAATCGCTGGAGCCCTCACCAAGTCAACCTACGGCCGCAGCCACATCCACACCCGCACCTACCCAGATCGTTCCAACACTGACGGACACACCCTTGCCTACTCTTGCGTTGCCCACCGCAGCCGTCAATGCGCCTGCGCGACTGCCATGGGATGGAACGCCAACCTATCTGGGTGAGTCCGCGGCGGGTTATGCATTTCGCGTTTTCTATGATCCTGATCTCTGGGCGCTCACCACCGATCAGTTCGGCTTCCCCGCGCTGGGGCATCGGAATATGCAGGCTTGTGTGATCTCCGTGACTTCGGGGCGCGGCTTGCCTGGCAACATGGCTGCTGAACATGACTTGTTAAATGCTGGCAAAATCACGTTTGATGTAAGCAACGTCTATGAAAGTGGAGTCTTGAAATTCGTGACCTATACCGGCGGAGACGGGAGGATCATTACCGGGTTCGAAGTTTCCTTTGACGAGCAAGTGGATCAATGTCTTGACGAGGCTGTCGCCGTTCTTTCCACGCTTACGTCTGTTCCTGTTTCACAGGCAACCCCTTCCTCCTAAAGTTGAGTGGGTTGGCAACCCGCGCCACGCTCCAGCGGAGCGTTGATGTAAAATACTCTCACCCCGGCTTTCGATGAGTGAATCGTGACGCACTCCATCAAAAACATCTTGATAGCTATCCTGCTCTGTGGTTTTTTCCTCAGCGTGCGTGGCGCATCCGCTGAACATTCTCTCGCGGCGCAGCAAACGGTCACGCCGTTTCTATATCCTCCTTATCCTGGCACGGCCTCTCAGGAATCTATCTTCGATCATTCCACACCGAACTATACCTACGACAACATTGTCTTAGCATATACCGGCGATCAGGCGCGCAAGAATTGCCCTGTTCCTGCGCCGCCTGGAGTCCCTCCACCACAATCGGGTGTTTGCAACGCCGGGCAGGGTGGATACTGGTCCTACAGCCTTGGCGATTGGATGTACTACGACGGTCACGATGGCGTGGATTACGGCATTTCTTATCGACCTGTGTATGCTGCGGCGGATGCCGATCAGATCGTTTATGCAGGCTGGTGGGATCCGCAGAATCATCAGATTAACCTGGGTATCTATGTCCGCTTGCATCATCCCAACGGATACAACACCTATTATGGACACATGAGTTCCGTCGCTGTGCAGTCCTGTTCGGCACCGGGCTGCACGTTCGTGCCGCATGGCGAAATGCTGGGAATCAGCGGCACGACCGGAAGATCCTCCGGTCCGCATTTGCACTTGCTTGTGCGTAATCCTTCAAATCGATCTGTTGATCCATACGGCTGGAAGGGGACCGGCGCGGACCCGTGGACGCATAATCAACGCGAATCGTTGTGGGTGACATATCCGTCGCTTGCTTATTACGGCGCGCAGATCTATCCGTCTGGTCCCGAGCTTGATTACCCGCGGACTTCGCCGCTTGGCATACTTGTCGATGATGGCACACTCGGCTTCGATGAGACGCCCGATGGATGCTGGAACGATATTGCAGCCGGCGGTGCACAGGGCGGTGTGATGCGTTTTATCCGGCCGCGCACCAGCGCGCCCACTTGTACTGCGCAGTGGTTGTTCCCGCGCGGTTCCAGCGTGGGAACCTATGCCGTCTATGTGCGGATCCCGCCCATCCGCGCGACCACGCAGGGTGCGATCTATACGATCCGCCACGCAGGGGAGTCCGATCAAGCGGTGGTCAACCAGGCGGTCTTCCCAAACATATATTATGTGACCGACGGTTGGCTTTACGTCGGCAAATATGACTTTACGGGGCAAGGGGATGAATACATCGAGCTGACCAATCGGACGCAGGATGAAGCGGCGATCGTCTCTGAGCTGTACGTCGGCGTGGATGCCGTCCGCTTTGTGTTCCAGGGAAACGCGACTCCGACTCCGCTCACGCCGGTGACTGTGACCCCATCCCTGACTCCCTCTGTCACGCGGACTCCCACCATTACACTGACACCCTCCAACACATTCACTCCAACCGCTACGGCTACGGCTACGCCAAGTCGTACGCCTACCGTTACTCGTACAGCGACGGCCTCGCGAACACCAACATTTACATTCACTCCCTCGCGTACACGTACTGCAACTTTTACCGTTACCGCTTCGCGAACGCGAACTCCAACGCGTACAGCGACTATCACCCGCACGCCGACTGCAACGCGCACGCGTCCGCCGACTGCAACACCACTCTACAGGCTCATCGACATTTATTTTGTGAACAGGTTCCGCTTTGAAAACAACCTGCCTCTATATGAGGTGACAGGTGTCCGCTGGGCGCGCTCCAATATGCTGCCTCAGACTGCGCTCAACGAATTCTTCAAAGGTCCCGGTGCGACCGAAAGATATTCCTATGGTTGGATAGGGATCTATAATGGATTCACTGGCTACAGCCGGTTGGAGATCCGCGGCGGCGTAGCGCACGTCTATCTCACCGGTACCTGTACTTCCGAGGGACGTGATTTTAATATCGCAGATCTGATCACGTTGAATCTCAAACAATTCCCCGAGATCGAATTTGTAAAAATCTACGATCAAAATGGGCAGACGCAAAACCCGGATGGCTTAAGCGACTCTGAGCCATTCTGCCTGTCTGAATCCTTTACACCCTCGCCAACCGCAACCCGCACATTGACTCCCACCCGCACCCCCACGCGAACACTAATGCCAACGCGCACGCTGCAACACACTGCAACACGACAATACCTGTTGATCGATGTCTATTTTGTGAACCGGCTTCGTTATGAAGCAAATGCTGAGCCCTTTGTCGTAACCGGTGATCGCTGGGCGCGCTCCAATATGCTGCCTCAAACTGCGCTCAACGAATTCTTCAAAGGTCCTGGCGCGACCGAACGATCCTCTTTTGGATGGATCGCGCTCTATAATGGCTTCACCGGCTATAGCCGATTAGAAATCCGTGATGGTGTGGCGCATGTCTATCTCAGCGGTACATGCACCCCCGATGGTCGCGACTTTAATATCGCGGATCTCATTATATTGAATCTCAAACAATTCCCCGAGATTCGATTTGTCAAGATTTATGACGAGAACGGCACGACGCAGAATCCGGATGGCTTGAGCGATTCCATCCCCGCGTGTTTGCAGCCTTAAACGAAAGTGACAGGCACTCGCTTTGCGAAGTGACTGTCACCTTTATTCTCCAATCCTCTTTTTCCATTTACTTTTCCACCACCACCGCCTCGACAGATTGGATGGGCGGCAGGAAATCTGCCAGCAGATCCCAGCTATCGCCTGAATCGCGGCTATAAAATAATTGACCCGTGTTCGTGCCAACGTAGATGCCTGCATCTTCGAAGGAATCGGTGGCCATTGCCTCGCGCAGAGCAACCAGATGAGCTTTTTCTGGCAGGCCCTTGGTCAGCCGTTCCCAGGAGTCGCCGGCGTCTCGGCTGCGCCAGACAGAGAACTTGCCGTCCACGCTCATACGATACTCATCGCTTTCCTCCAGCACCACGTACACCGTGCGCGGGTCCGTGGGATGAACCGCGATCGGGAAGCCAAAGCGTGATGGCAATCGGCCTTCGCCGATGTCCATCCACTCTTCGCCGCGATTGTCCGTGCGGTAGACGCCGCAATGATTCTGTTGATAAATGACATTCGGGTTGGAAGGATGCAGCACCATTTTATGTACACATTGCCCGAACTCCGGGAACTTATTTGGCATGAAATCGGCGCGCACATTTTTGTTCTGAGGAGTCCAGGTCTGCCCGCCATCGTCGGTGCGATAACAGCCTGCCGCTGAGACCGCGATATACATTCGGTTTAAGTCCGTTGGGTCCAGCAATATGGTATGCAGACACAAACCGCCATTGCCAGGGTTCCATTGACCGCGCTGTGGATGATCATACAGCGACTCGTTGAGTTGCCAGGTCTCTCCGCGATCTTTAGAGATAAATAACGAAGCGGGCTGTGCACCGGCATACAGCACATTCGGTTCATCCGCGCGACCCGGTTTGATGTTCCAGACCTTGATCATTTTCTCGGGCTTGTCTTTGATCTCCTCGCCGCCCTCCGAACGAAACGCCTCATCCACGGTGCTGGCCGGCCTGCCGGACCTTGACGAGCGTGAGAGGATCGGTACTTGCTTCGCCTGGGTCCAGGTCTTGCCGAGGTCATCTGAATAATGGGTGGTGGGACCATAGACAAAGTGGCTGGTCGCCGCGTGCAAGCGCTGATCGCGCGGGTCCATCTGGATGTGCATCACATTCCAGCTTTTGAATTGAATATCACTAACCTTCCATCTTTTGCGCTTTTCATTGCTTTCAAAAATAAATCCGCCCTTCGGTGTTCCAACCAGGACCATTACCTTTTTGCTCATGATCATCTCCTCTATCCATAAGACTGCTGCGCTTGTCCGAAACCGAATAAATGTTCTAAAATTATTTTATCATAAATATTTTGCCTATTTCATTAAAAATCGTGACCAGGACAAAAGACTGACGGGCTATTGCGATAACTCGCTATAGCGATTACGATTCAAGTGGAGAAGAGGAGGATGAAATGAGAAATCGTTTGTGGATTGTCAGCGTTGTAGTTTTTATTGGAGTGTCGTCCTGCAATATGCCCACATCCCAGACGACTGAAATGCCCGCATCCGCCCTTACGCCAGTGCTTGATACGCCGACATCGAGCAGTGCTACGCCCATGCCAATTCTCAATACCGGGGAAAATATCGAACTCCCTACGGTCACGCCCAGTTCTACGCCGGGCGTGATCCTTGCATCGGCGAAAGATCAGCCGGTGAATTGTCGCTTTGGACAGGGACGTCTTACGCGGTGATTGGCGCCCTGGTCCTGGGTAAACAGGCGGAAATGATTGGCAGAAATGAGGATTCAAGCTGGTGGTACGTTCGCAACCCCACTGATCCGTCCACCTCCTGCTGGCTTTCTGCGGAGTTTGTCGAAACGGTGGGCAATGTGCAGTCACTGCCGGTGGTGAACTCGCCTGTAATTATGGTGACGAATGTATATGTCCGAGTCGACCCGCCTGTCATCAACGTGGCCTGTGACGCGCTTCCACAGGTAGTCACGATCAATGTGGAGATCACAGCGAGCGGACCGTCTGTGGTGACCTGGCACTGGGAGTCAAGCGCAGGGATCGTCTCCCCGGACAAAACTGTGCTATTCGAAGCAGGAGATACAAAATGGGTGCAGGATTACTATCAAGTGGACAAAATCAGTGACTATATGGTCAAAGTGCAGACCACTCTCCCAAATATTATGACCGGGCAGGCAAGTTTCAAGGTGGTTTGCACGCCATAACTGTGTACGCTTTGCCGGAGAGAAAATCGTCCGCCACTGGAATGAACGATTTTATTAGGACTCTGTTAAGTTGAGGGTCAAGGGGCTGATTTATAATCCCTTGCGAGGTTGTGTGAAGCAGAGCATTGTCCTTTTCATCCTCGCGGATTTCGCTCTTGTAGCCTGTTCGTCTCCAAGGCATTCTCCGACCGATGTAAATGCGCCCGATGATAAACTGGCGGAAATCCAGGCGCGCGGCACATTGATCATCGCCACCGATGCAGACTATGTGCCGCAATCAAAACTGATCGCAAGCGAATTGCCAGACTCCAATACGAAGTGCAAGCCATCTCAATATACAGCTGTTCAAATGACTGGCTTCGATGTGCAGGTGGCAAACGAAATTGCCCGTTGGCTGGGTGTAGAGCCCTGTTTTGTGACACCTCCGTGGAGTCAACTTGTGGCGGGAAGCTGGGGTGATAACTGGGATATCCATGTTGGTTCGGTGGCCATGACCTCTGAGCGCATGAAAGTGTTGTATTTTTCACAGCCGTATTATGTGACTCCTAGCGTAATTCTCATTCACAGGCAGAATTTCAGTTTTAAAATCCCGGAGGATCTTTCCGGGAAACGCATCGGGGTATGTGCGGGCTGTACATTTGAGTCCTATCTGCTGGGTACCCTGCAAATCCCCGGCCAGGAGATCGAGTATCGCATTCAGAATGCGCAGATCGTTGCATACGAGAATGAGGATCCGGCCATTGAGGATTTATCCCTTGGCGACGGAGTTCAATTGGATGCTGTGATGACGATCCTGCCGAAAGCGCTGGCTGCGATCAAGTCCGGGAAACCGGTTAAGCTGATGGGTGAACCGGTCGACTACGAATATATTGGAGTGACGCTCGATCGCTCAAGCAGACGGGACTCGGCGCGCTTATTGGCCGAAATCACAACATCTATTCAGCAAATGCACCGCACGGGGCTGCTTCAGAAATTATCCATTCAATATCAGGGATTGGATCTTACACAGGAAGCCGCCAAATTTGATTTCACCTCTCTCGCGCAAATCCCCTGACAATGCAGTCATTCCTTTCTACCTTTCCACGTCCCAAAATACAAACAAAGTTAGTGATCTATTACGTCACATTTGCTGTCATCACACTCACGGCCGTGATCTATTTTGCCTATACTCAGGCCATTCAGTCCCTGCAGGATACGGTAGAAGACAAATTGAATACGGTCGCGGAGTTGAAACGGGATAGCTTGAACCAGTGGGTGGATGAGCAACAGCGCAATGCCGTGTTTCTGGCAAATCTCCCCGAATTGCGGTCTCTATCCGGCAGACTTCTGGCCCCAGACTCTTCCGTTCAGGAGCAAGTCCTGGCTCGTTACGAACTCACAAATTTACTCAAAGTGATTGTTCAGCGCACAGACGATTTTCAGGATATTCAGATCATCAATAGTGAAGGACAGATTGTTGTTTCAGCAATACCGGAATTGATCGGTAGATCCCAATTGGAGCAACCTTTCTTTACTCAGGGACGCAGCAAGACATTTACACAAACTTTCTATACTTCCGATTTGCTCGGAGGTACCACGCTGACGGTCTCCACACCCCTTTTTGATCCGTTACAAAAGCGCATAGGGGTGCTCGCGCTTCATTTCAACATGAAGCGGGTCGATCGGATCATTCATGACGATCGGGAAACAGGCAATGACTCTGTAAAAACATATCTCATCGACTACCAGCATAACATCATTACAGAAGACCCTCTGATTCTTGCACAGGCTGTTCCTCTTCAATCCTCGGCGATCAATCTGGCGCTCAAGGGGCAGGAGGGAAGCTCTTCTTATGTCAATCATAACGGGATCGAGGTCATCGGCAAATATCTCTGGATTGGAGATCAGAACGCGGCGTTGATCGTTGAGATCGATCAGGAGATCGCGCTCCAGCCTGCCCGTCAGCTCGCGGTCAACATCGGCATTGTTGGGATCCAGTTCTCGATCATTCTGATCGTGGCCGTCATCGTCATGGCCGGGCGGATTACCGCTCCTCTGCGCGCGTTAAGCGAAATGGTTTCTCACATCTCAAAAGGAGAGTTGAACGCATCGGCGCCGGTTCTTTCGGACGATGAGGTGGGCGCGCTGGCCCGGGCTTTTAACTCCATGGCCGAGAAGCTCGGCCAAACTCTCGATGGACTGCAAACAGAATTGCAGGAACGTAAACAGGCAGAAAATCACCTGCTTCAATTCAGAAGAGTGATGGATGAATCGAACGATGCAATTTTCCTGGTCGATCCCGAGACCAGCCGCTGCATTGACTTTAACAAAAGCGCCTATGAATTTCTGGGCTATAGTCAGGTGGAGTTGGAACGCCTGGGGATGATCGACATTGCGGAACATACTCCCAGTCTGGAAACCTGGCATGACCGGGTCGATCTCATCTACGAAACGAGCAGCCTGATCTATGAGACGATTTATCGCCGAAAGAATGGAACGACCTTCCCGGTGGAGGTCAGTGCATGCATGTTGTATTACGGAGGCAGGACTCTCTTGCTCGAGGTGGTACGCGACATCACACAGCGCAGACAATCAGAAAATGCGCTACGCGAGAGTGAGGAACGCTTCCGAAAAGTATTCCAGTCCAGTCCCGTGGCGATTTCCATTAGCACACTTGAGGAAGGGCGGCTGCTGGATGCCAATTATGCTTATTGGGACCTCACTGGCTTTATCCCCGAGCAAGCCCTTGGCCTCGATGCAAAAGAATTGAACTTATGGGCTGATATACGGGAGCGTGCAGAATTTGTCGAAGACTTAAAACGTAAAGGTTCCTTATTTGATCCCGACGATCATTTCTATCACACAGACGGAAGCTTAAAGTATGTCATTTCCTTCCATGAGTTGATCCACATTGGCTCTGAGGATTGCATTCTCTCCATGTATTATGACATGAGCGTCCAAAAACGGACCATGCA
>Ga0073934_10007018_pt1 | contig 15983 bp, 10 predicted proteins | sample LarsenN4metaG_FD_76834 | JGI IMG/M metagenome (GOLD analysis project Ga0073934, IMG submission 76834) | Hot spring sediment bacterial and archeal communities from British Columbia, Canada, to study Microbial Dark Matter (Phase II) - Larsen... ...
ATTCGCAGGCGTGCCCCATCTGTTTCTGCACAAGGTCGGCACGCGTCTCCCAGGGTTTGGCAAACTCCCAGTATGTAGCGAATAAGAGCAGCAGGTCGGTGCGGGTGCGGTGCTTCTGGCGGACCTCAAACACCGCCTGCTTGCCCGGCGTGATGTTCCCGCCGTGGCCGTTGAGAAAGACAATCCGCTTGAAGCCGTGGGTGAGAAAGTCTTCCATCAGGTTGGCGAGGAGGTCGAGATACACCCGCGGCCGCGCGGAGAGCGTGCCGGGGAAGTCGATGTGATGATCGGAGTTGCCCAGCCACATCAGCGGCGCGAAGAGCACCTTGTCGGCGAGGGCCGCCGAAGCGCGGCGGACGACCTCGCCGAGCAACAAACTGTCGGTGAACACGGGCAGGTGATGTCCATGCTGCTCCAGGGCAGCGACCGGGATGACGACCGGCGTATCGGGTGAGAGTGCCTTTACGGCAGGCCAGGTGAGGTCGGTAAGGTTCATGGTGGGCTTCCTGTTGTGTTCTCATGCCCGCTGCTTGCGGCATTAGCGACCGCGTTCCTCCGGTTGCGACCAGTTCCAGTGGCTGCGGTAGCGGCGGTTGAGGTCGGGGGTCGGCACGACCTCGCCATTGCGGATGCGCGAGGTCATCCCGGCGTTGAGGATCACGCTGCTGAACAGCGTGCGCTCAACCGGCCAGGTCGGATTGTCCGTATGCATCATCTTCTCGATGCCCGCCAGCATGTGCGTGAAGTGCATGAACGGGCGGTCCTCCTGCAGATCGGCTTTAACGAGGTTCGTCGAACCGTCGGCCGTATGCCAGCCGGCCGCCCATTGCGACACTGCACCGTTGAGGTGACACAACGTCCCCTTCACTCCGTCAACGTAGCGGATCTCGAAGGCGATCGGATCCTTGACGAGCTCCTCTAACGGACGCTCGGCGACCTTTGCACGTGGTTCCGACGTCTTGATGACGGCATCCAGGAAGTCCCGATCAATCGTCCCGATGCGTCGCGCCTCCCAGAACGCCTCGCCGGTGAAGGACTGGACCGATGCGACGCCCGTTTCGCCGCCTCGACGACGTTCCACCAGCGACTGCAGAAACTCCAATCCATGAAAGCCGTAGGAATCCAAGCCGCCATAGGAGACAACGAGAATGTCGCGCAGCTCAGCATCGCGGGGCACGTCGAGAGCCGGCTTCCGCCACGTCCCCGGCACGGACGAGCCCGCCATCAGCGGGATCTTGTGCTGCCTAGCCGTCTCGTACAACCAGACCGCATCGGCAACGTTGTCAGCCAGGTGCTTGTCGCTGAATACCGGCACGACGCGACCGGTCTTCACGAAAACATCCACTACTTCACTGAAGAACCGCCGCTTGGGCCACACAGTTTGATCGGTGGGCGATTTGGGGTAGTTCCCATGCTCGGCGACGATGATCACGCCGTCCACGGCCAGTCGGTCTGTACCCAACGTCAGCGCATCTTTGATGGAGTTGCACAACGTGAAGCCGTGCTCCGCCGCCAGACTGCGCGCCATGTCGTTCTTCGGGAACTGGTCGACGTACAGCGAGACCAGCTGCAACCCCGGCGTGCGGCCCTTCCCGTCGAGCGTGTCGGTGTTCAGCAACCGGGTGAAGATGACGTCTGCGTGCGAGTTGTGCCGGTACTCGGTGACAATGCCCGCGATTTTCTTGGGGACAACATCGTCGGCGTGCAACGGTACCGCGAACAACAGCAGCGGCGACAATCGCGACAGCGTCGATGCCAAGGCAACACCTCTTCGCTTCTCGGTCCCGGGCTTTGGCCCGGGACCGAGGAGATTCTCGCGTGCGGAGCGCGAGAAATCCATCATCGCGGCAGCTGCGAGCCGGCGTCACTCGAGCGCGGCGGGCCGCGCCATTGCGGCGGCGGTTGAGGACCCGCAGGACGTCCGTCGAAGGCGCTCAAGAACTGCCGAAGCGCGTCGTCTACGGCGGGGAAGGGGACCACCAGCGCGGTTGGAGACGCCATCGGTCCACGGACCTCGACCGCAATCCACCCCTGGCTCACCATGCCCAGCAGATCCACCACGCTGCCGAGAACTGGCGTGCGGTTGCGCGGCAGCATCGTGAAGAAGTTCAAGTTCACCTGACCATCGAACCGCACATGGCCGCGGCCGCGCAGGCTGATCGTCTTTCCTACGAGGTCGATGGCCTGGAAGTCGAAGCGTTGGTTTGCAATGGTGAAGAAGAAGTCGGCGTAGTTGAACGCCGTGCGATCGATCGGCGCGAACTGCGGGAGCTGGAACATCTGCAGGAACACCGGCAACTCGTACAGGGCGGCGGGACTGATTTGCAGCCGTCCTTCGCCGCCCACGCCGTCAAACGTCAGGCCGCGGCCGCGAATATCCATCCAGCCGTTCATCAGGCCGCGGACGTTGCCCTGGCCGCGCAGATGTCGAAGCGCGTACTTCTCCAGGCTGGCGCCCGTCAGTTCGAGATGCGCGCGGTAGGTCGGCTCGGCGCGGAGATCGAGAAAGGCGTCCAGCGTGAGTTCCCCGTCGTAGGCCTGGGCATGAACGCGGCTGGCCGCCGTGATGCGCGGCACTTCGTCGCCGCGCGGCGGCACCGTCATCTCCTTCGAGCCGACTTCCAGTTGCAGGTTCTCGTACTTGAGCGGTCCGCGAATCTTCGTGATCTGATGATTTCCCAGCACTCCCAGCGATTCGAGGTCCATCGTACCCTGCAGTTGCGTGTCAATGCCGTCGAACCGCCCCTTGAGCTGCACGTGGCCGTACATATCGGTGAGCAGCAGACCGGCGTTTATGCTGCAACCGGTGAGTTGCACCGTGAGATCCCAGGTAGCGCCGATCATGTCGCCTGGCCGCGAGGGGCCGAAAAACGTCACCGGCCCGGTGCTGGAAAAGCGCCCGCGCGGGTTGAGAGCATCCACCACGGGCCGAAGTCCCAGCGGCAACGCGCGCCGCAATGCGGGCGTGAGCGTGAGATCATCGACGAAGAACTTGTCGAAGGTGACCCGCCACGGTTGGTCGACCGGGCAGAGGGCCGCGCCTTGCCCGCCAACCTGTAACTCGTCGTGCCACGCCGAAAACTCACGAATATCGACGCGTCCCTCGGCGTAGGCCAGCTCGGCCCGCACGTCGCGCCAGGGGAACGGGAAGTCGATCAGCTCCAACTCGCCGCGATGCACGGTCATCTTCGGAATGACGACCTGTACGTCAGAACCGGGCTGCCAGTCGATCTCGGTCCACACGCTGAACAGTCCCTGCGGCGACAGCGCGTCCCAGGCGTCGCGCACCGATTTGGGCACCGCAGCGTACAGGGCCCGATCGAACGCGGCGTCCTTTGCCGCCACGCTCAAGTTCAAGCGTCCCGGCTCCGACAAGACGTACGACCCGCTGCCGACGAGTTCTGCACCGTCGTGGTAGCCGTGCAGCTTGTCGAACGTCACCACGTCGCCGAGCCAGCTCACTTCGCCCGTGAGGTCGGTGATGGGATAACGAAAGCCGTCATAGAGCAGCGACGCCTTGTGGGCTGCGGCCCACACCTGCGTGACGTATTTCTGGTTCAAGCCGGGGGGCCGCTGCACGCGCAGCCGGGCACTGCCGCGGCCAGCGAGGTTCAGCGCGGCAATCGTGTTCTGCAAGCCTTCTGGACAGGCGCGGATGATTTCATCGTCGAGGGCGAAATCGTTGGCCTGCACGTGGAAGTCGACGTCGCCCGCGGGGCCGGGATTGTGAATCGTGCCGACAACTTTGACCAGGTTGATGCCGTGTCGGCCTTGCCCCTCAATTTGCATCAGGTTGTCGTGCCAGCCTAGCGTGGCCGTGATGCTCTGCACGAGCAGCGGGAATTTCTCGTGGCGGACGGTGCCATCGGTGAGCGTGGCGTCGGCGTCCAGCGTCCACTTCTGTCCGTCGAGCGAGGAATACGTGACCGTGCCGCTGACGAGGCCTGTGAGCGCCAGTGCCCTTACGTGTCGCTGCAGCGTGGCCGGCAAACGTGCCATCAGCGCTTCGTCGATCGGCACGTTTTCCGCCTGCAGCGTTCCCGCCACGCGGCCACTGGCCTCGCGGCGCGCGTTCACCGTCACCTTGCGGTCGCCGAACGCGCCCTGCAGGTTCTGCAGGAGGATCTGAGTGGGGTCAATCTTGATCAACCCCTGCAGATCGGACAGCGCAAACGGCAGCGCGGAGTGCGTGATGCGACCAGATTTCACCTGCGCCTCGACCTGGAACTGCGGCGGATCCTCGGCGGCGGCCGCCGCCAAACGCACTCTCACCTTGGCCACCGCGGACACGCCGAAGTCGTAGCGCGGGCCGGTGGAGCGCGGCGACCGGGCCGAGACCAGCTGCACGGGCGCCCGCGAGGCCAGAGCGGTTTGCGCGGCGTCCAGATGCCGCGCCAGCGGCGGAGCGAGAAGCACAGCCAATTCGAGCGTGGCAGGATCGACGCGCAGCTCCTGCACTTCGCCCGTCAGCGACCACGCCGCGGATTCCAGCGGCAACTGGCCTTGCAAGTTGACGACGCCAGTCACGTCGGTCCGCGCGGCGACTTGCACGGCGTAGCGGTTCCGCGAGGCGGGTCTTAACTGAACCTGGATGTCCTCAATAGGAAAGCGCAGGGCAGGCGTCGCCGATCCCGTTGCGGTAACGAAGTCCACGTGCGCGTGGGCGACGTCGACGTCGGGCAGTAGTCCAGCCGGGTCATCACTCGTCCAGCGGACGCGCTGCCAGGCGAAGCGGCCGGAGCCGTCGCGAACGATGCGGACCTGCGGCTGACGGAGCTGAATCTGCTGCACCAGGATTCGCTGATGGTCGGCGAAGCGCTGTCGGTCGAGCGTGATGATGGTCTCGGGAATCACCAGTGCCGGCAGCGATTCGCCCTGCAGCCGCAGCTTCAGGTCATACACCCGCACGCGGCCGGACAGGTCGAAGTGCGCCCGTCCGATGGCGATGGACGCCCCCGCGAGATGTGCCCGCGCGTACTTCTGCAACTCCGCCGTCAGGATCTCGTCGCTGCGAAACCACAGGTATCCCGCCGCCGCACCGGCGCCGACCGCCGCGAGCAACAACATGACGCACAGCAATCTCAGGACCCGCCACATCGGTCAGTCCCTCGCTTTCACGAAGAACCGTTTCCACCACCACAGGGCGCCCGATGCGGCGAGGATCCACAGCGGATATTCTGCCGGCAGGCGATACCGGATAGAACCCACAAACACCAGATGTACCGCAGCGAAGAACAACACCGGCGCTGCCGTGATCAACCACAGCCGCCAGTTGTGGCGGTGCGATAGCAGTCCAACGAGGGAAAAGGCGAACAGCGGCGCCGTTGCCGCGAACAGCCCGACTGCGGCCCAGACGTTCTGGAATTGGGCCGCATTCGGCACCAGACTCCAGTACCGCAGCGCTTTGAGACCCGCCAATTGCACGACGCGCCCCGGCGAATGGACAGCGAACTCCCAGGCGCGGCGGCGATACTCCTGGTCCATGTCGTATTCCGACATCTGGCCCAGCAGATTCTCACGATCGAAGAACGACATCTCGCTGTCGCCCGTCGCGTGCGGATTCAGGCCGTCGTACAGGCTGGGGCCGACCCACAGCGTGGTGGCGACCCAGTGCCCCGTCACGTCGCGGTTGCGAAATGCCCACGGGGCAAGACACGCCGCGAGTGTGGCGCAGACAATCGCGGCTTCACACCACCGCGCACCGCGTCCTCGACCGATGACAATCACAACCACGGCAGCCAGAGGGGCAATCGGCAGCCACGTGGGCCGCATGTACGTGGCGATGGCTGAGAGCGCCCCAGCAGCGGCGGCAAGCCATCCGCGCGGACGGTCGGTTGGAAACAACAGTCGCACCCAGGGGATCAGGCTGGCAACGAGCGCCGCAGAAAATGCTGTTTCGCTCAGCAGCAGAGGACTGAACACCACCAGCGCGGGCGACACCGCTGTGGCCGACGCGGCGAGCAGCGCGACCTGCTTGTCGTTCAGTTCGCAGCCGAGCCAATACACGAGTCCACAGGCGGCCGTTCCAACGATGGCCAGCACGCACCGCGCCGCAAACACCGACGGACCAAACGCGACCTGGCACGCCGCCAGCAACAGCGGGAAGCCCGGCATCCGCATCACGCGCCGCGGCGGATCGTAGAGCGAGTAGGGTTCGCCGTGCGCCAGTTTGCGGCCAAGCTCCCAATACCCTTCGGCATCGCCGGGGATCAGGCATAACCGGCCAGGTGCCGCAGCCACAACACGATCGACCCAGACAGCGACCGTCAGACGCAGCGCAAGCGCCACCGCAAGCATGATCCACACCGCCGTGGTGTGATGGCGCAACATGAACATCCCGCACCGCTCCCCAGGGCGGACAAAGGCGAGGGATGGTATGCGAGACTGGCGAATCTAGTCAAGACGGAGAACGCTTTGAATTGAAGCATTGAAGCATTCACGGCGTTGTTGTCACTCTCGCTGTGGTCTCGCAACGTACGAGTGCCGTTTCAGCCGTCGATTCGCTTGACCAGCACCTGGTGCGCCGCGGAGTAACCGATGGCGATCGAGCGTCCGCCGATTTCCGTCGCGACGATTCCCAGCTCCGGACTGTTCTGCCGCACGACGCCGGTGCTGCCAATCTGCAGTCCCGCATCGGCCAGGTAGCGCAGGAATTCGCCGTCCTGGTTGGTCACGCGCACCACGCTCACCGTCGCGCCGGCGGGCATGGCGGCGAGCGGAAGCGCCTCCTGACCGCCACCCCGCATCACGCCGTCGGCCGACGGGATGGGATCGCCGTGCGGATCGCAGCTCGGCCGTCCCAGGAATTCGTCAATACGGTCGACAAGGAAATCGCTGACTGCGTGCTCCATGTGCTCGGCCTCTTCGTGCACCTGGTCCCACGACAGATTGAGCGTGTGCGACAAGAACAGTTCGATCAACCGGTGTCGGCGAAGCATCCGCAGGGCCAGCGCTCGGCCGTTCGCCGTCAGGCTGACGCCGCCATAAGGGCGGTAATCGACGAGGCCAGATTCGGCGAGCGACTTCAACATGCTGGTCACGCTGCCCGGCGAGACCCCCAGTGATGTCGCGAGCTGCCCCGTGGTCACCCACGGCGATTCCTGCTGCAAGGCGATCTGCAGCGTGGCCTTCAAGTAGTTTTCGACGGTGAGGCTAGCCATGGGCGGACGACGCCTCCGCCACAGTACAGAGCGCTGCAGAAAGCTCGCGTTCGAGGTCCGCGGGATCCTCGAGACCAACTGAGAGCCGTACCAGACCCTCAGTGATCCCACAGGCCGCGCGCTCCTCCGCAGACAAAAACTTGTGCGATGTGCCCGCGGGATACGACAGCGTGGTCCGCGCATCGGCGAGCGTGGGGGAAAACGGGATGACATGCGTCAACTGGCGGAAGAAGGCATCGACTGCCGCTCGTCCCCCCGCCAGATCGAAGGCCAACATGCCGCCGCAACCGTGCTTCAGGAGGCGTTCGGCAGTCGCCCGGGTGCGGTGCCCCTCGAGATCGGGGTAATACACGCGTGTCACGCCGGGCTGCCGTTGCAGGAACCGCGCCAATCGCGCTGCTGTTTCCGAAACCCGTCCGATGCGGAGCGGCAGCGTCCGCAACCCGCGCGAGCCGAGCCAGGCCTCCATCGGATTGCTGTTCACTCCGGAGAGCGCCGCGATCCCCCGAATTCGCCGCACCAGCGCGCGTTCGCCGACGATCACGCCGAGCATCACGTCGCCGTGGCCGTTGAGATACTTGGAAGCACTGTGCCAGACCAGCCGGGCCCCATGTTCCATCGGCCGCAGCAGGCACGGAGTGGCGAACGTATTATCGACGAGCAACGGCACGCCGCGCACCGCGGCCGCCAGGGCGGGAAGATCGGTCACGTCCACCAGCGGGTTGGTCACACTTTCGGCAATGCACAGCCGCGTGTCGGGAGTGACCGAGCCTTTCACAGCATCGAGATCCTGAATGTCGACGAACGTCACGTTTACGCCGTACGCGGCCGCAAAATGGTTCAGCAACTGGCCGCTGCGACCGTAGAGACCCGCCGCCGCAACAACGTGGTCGCCCGATTTCACCAGCGCCAGGAGTGCCGCCGTCAGCGCACCCATGCCGGAGGCACAAACGACCCCCATTTCGGCCCCTTCGAGCCGCGCCACGTCGGCGGCGAAAGCCTCGTGGTTGGGGTTGCCGTCGCGAGTGTAGATGTAACCGGCCGTCTTGCCGGCGACGATGTCGTCCAGATGGCTGAGATCGTCGAGGTCGAACGCTGTGGTCATATAGACCGGCGGTGCGCTCGGTCTCGTTTCAAAGTCGGGTGTCCACCCGCCGCGAGCGGCGATGGTGGCCATGTTGCCGGACGCGGGCTGCTCGGCCATAGGGGCAGGCCTTTACCGAAGCGCAACTGGCGAGTGAAGTTGCGACAGTGTACCGCTGAGGAGGCCCGGCGTCCAAGTCCGTGTCGGTGCAACCAGCGAACAATTTGCGCAATTCAATTTGTCAATATTTATGACTTTGGGTACAATGAGCCAAGTCGCACTCGCAACGTCAGTACAAGGCTGATAACTGTCCCCATTTCAGTGTAGGCAACCAAGATGACAACCACCAAAGCACCAAAGCGTCGCCCTCATCGCGGGACAGCCTTCCGCCGAATGCAGGCCGCAAAAAGACAACAGCTCGAGCAAATCAACCGTTTGAGGGAGTTGTCGATTCAGTACGTACACTCCGATGAGTTTGAGCAGCCCGAGTTGGCGGAAGAGATTCTCCGCCCGTGGTCCGAACCGACGGCAAAGCCCGCCGTCGCGCCGCCCGACACGCCACCGTACCTGGCGGCATTGTACGGCATCCCCCTGTTGACCAAAGAGCAGGAATTTCACCTGTTCCGGCAGATGAACTTTCACTTGCACCTGGCGGCCCAATTGCAACATCGCCTGCGGCATCGCCGTTCGGTCGCCGTCGCCGATCAGATGCAGGCCCACCTCGACCAAGCCAAGGAACTGCGGAACTTCATCGTCCAAGCGAACCTTCGTCTGGTCGTCTCGATTGCTAAGACGCTCGTCGATTCGGCGAACACGCTGGAAGACCTCATCAGCGAAGGCAACGTGCCCCTCATTCGTGCCGTGGAGATCTTCGATTTCACCCGCGGCCTGCGGTTCAGCACGTATGCGACATGGGCCATTCGCAATTGCCTGTTTCGCGCCACGCCGAAAAATCGCCGGCAACAGAAGCGATTCGTGACCGGCGTGGCCGAATCGCTGACCCAAACGAGCGACCGCCGAGGAACGGTCGGCAGCAGCGAACGGCAGTGGGAGGCGACACGCGGTGCGGTGAGCAAGCTGCTGGACGAATTGGCCCCGCGCGAACGGACCATCGTCGCGGCGCGATTCGGTCTCGACGAGGAACCGCGCAGCGCCCGACTGCATGAAATCGCCGGCCGGATGGATCTCAGCACCGAACGTGTGCGGCAACTACTGTCGCGTGCCCTGGGCCGCCTGCGCTCGGCCGCTGAGAAGGCCGTCGGCGAGGTGGCTTAGATTGAGCGCCGAAGCCATGACGAGAAGAAGCCCAGGGATGGAGATCCCTGGGCTTCTGGTAAACACGTTCAGCGAGGCCGACGGGGCTCGAACCCGCAACCACCGGATCGACAGTCCGGTACTCTAACCAATTGAGCTACGGCCCCTCTTAGACGCACCGGAGAACTGGCGCTAGGGTTGTGCCCATTGTAGCAGACTTGGCGCAACGGTCCAGTGTTCGGCGACGCAACGCCGTTCGGCTGGCAAGTTGCCTTTGGACTTGGGGTTGCGCTCCAGCTTCCGGCGACTATTCATCGGCTTCAGAATGGTCGCAACTGCAGCCAGGCCGCAACCAGTACCCCTCCCGCAATACACACCACACCCAGCCACTGCCCCAACTGCGCAACTCCATGCAGCTTCGGCGAAAGCAGCCAGAAGTAATGGGAATGGCAAAACCCGGCAACTCCGAACAGCGCGATCGCGATGCCCTCAGCGGCAAGACCATCCAGAACCGCCCAACGACCGCCACGGTCCGGAATGATAGCGTGAGCAGTGACGGCAACCCACAATGCAACAATTGCAACAATTGCTGGCAGCGACACACCCCAGCCCCCCCCTCGTCCACGGATCATCGGCAGGTTCGTCGTCGAAGTCAGGCATCGTTGGATCCTGAACTCGCACGGACTTTCGCTCAATCCTGGTTGCCCATCAACATGGTGCCGAGGCCGCCCAGCAACGAGCCTTCGTCCTTGGACTTGGTGGTGGCACCAGCGAGCATGCGGCCCGCCAGTCGCGAGAACGGCAGCGACTGCAGCCAGATGTCGCCGGGGCCGGTCAGCGTTGCGAGGAACAGACCTTCGCCGCCGAAGAGCGTATTTTTGAAGCCGCCGACGAATTGGATATCGTACTGCACGCTGGGCTGCAGCGCAACCAGGCAGCCGGTGTCGATTTTGAGGACTTCGCTGGCAGAGAGCGTCCGTCGGAGCAGCGTGCCGCCAGCATGGACGATGGCGATGCCGTCGCCCGTCAGCCTCTGCATGATGAAGCCTTCGCCGCCGAACAGAGCGACGCCGATCTTCTTCTGAAACGCGATGCCGATCTGAACGCCCTTTGCGGCACACAGGAAGGCGTCTTTCTGGCAGATCAGTTCGCCGCCGAGCTGATCGAGATGCATGGCAACGATCTTGCCGGGGTAGGGGGACGCGAACGCCACTTCCGCCTTGCCTTGGCCACTGTTGGTGAACGTGGTCATGAACAGCGATTCGCCGGTCAGCATCCGCTTTCCGGCCGTCAGCATCTTGCCGAAGAATCCGGACGACGGCGCGGAGGGATCGCCGAACACCGTTTCCATCTTGATCGCGGGGGTCATGAACATCATGCCGCCCGCCTCGGCGATCACCGTCTCGCCGGGATCGAGCTCGATGACGACGTACTGCATTTCGGAGCCGAAGATCTCGTAATCGATCTCGTCCGACTTGCGGTTCTTCGGCGGAGGCGGCGGCGCCGAACCGCGTCCCGCACTGGCGATGGCGGGAATGTGTCGGGCTTCGGTCCAGTCGCTCACGCCCGGACCGAACACCAGCGCGTTCTTCCCGCCGACGCGGGGCAGGGCATTCTGCAGTTCCGCGAGCGTGACCGGGCCGACTGTCTTGTCGCCGTCGGCGTAATACCATTCGGAAGATTCGGCCATGATCGACCCTCTCTGACGCGGGAGGCTGGGCACCAGCGAACGGCACGCGGAACGTACCCGCTACTATGGCGTTACCTGCCGCGAACGTCCAATCGGGCGCGGCGGATCACAATGGCGACGGATCCGCGAAAAAAACGTAGGGTGCGATGGCCTGGGCAATCTCCGTCTGGCTCAAATAGGCTGGCCAGATGTGTTTATGGCCGACGTTGTCGGTGACGTCGAGGTCAATCAGCTTGTGGCTCCACGGCCCCAACTTCTGCTCGTCCCGGCCGGTCAGGCCGCTGCGACCCAACGCCCGCGCAGCCCCTGGACGGTTCAGGGGATAAAGCGCCAATGCCCAGTCGTGGCGGTTCTGAAGGTTGAGAATCCCTTCCGCGCGGCACACCGCCCGATCGTAACACTCGCCGGGATTGAGCCATTCGTGATCGAACGCGGCTGCCGCAAGCACAGCCCGCATGCGATGCCTGGGGTACGGGCCAGCGGGGCAGCAGATGCCGTCGATCGATCCGCCGCCGAGCAGATGCAGCGTGGCCACCGCCATCCGTGCGCCGTGGCTGTGCCCCACCAGGCAAATGGGATGGTCGTCGGAGATCTGACCGATGAGCTGCGCGACGTCCTGCGCATGGCGGCTGGCCCGCCGGCCCAGGATCGCGACGTCCATGGGAAACAAGACCACAGTGCCGTGGTCGCTCGGCCAGGTAAAAAAGATCAGATGCACCGGTTGTCCGGGGCACGCCTGCCGGAACCAGCGTTGCGCCTGCCGGCTCTCGTCGCACACCGTCGGCCAATTCACGAAGCTGCCGTGAAGCACCAGACATACAGGGACACCCGGCTGCAGCGAGGCGACGAGTTCTGCCAGCGAGCTGGATTGCCCGCCATCGCAGCGATCCAGGCGAATGACGTCGAAATCAGCGAGATGAGACTGGCTGCGCCGTTTCGGACAATGTCGGACCGATACGATCCAGTCGGTGCAATGCGCCGTTGGCGTAACGGCCGCGCTCGGCGCCGGAGGGAGTTCCTGCCCCGACCCAGTCAGGCCGCACAACAGCGAAAGACTCGCGGTCCATCCAACGAGCAACTGCCGCATCAGGCGCCGATCCCAGGCGTGCTGTGGTTCGCGCGGCTTCCTGCCTTTCGACGTCCCGGCGCGCTGTCCATCCGTACCGGTCGCGCGACAGGGGGCGATCCCGATGATGTATCGTCCGGCTGGCGTGGACATCACGGTACGGAGACTTCGGTCCCGAGCGGACGGCATCACCGTTGGCCGCGCTGCGATGCGGGAGATTTCGCCGGACGATACCGGCCGCACCATTGGAAAAGTTTTTCGGGCTTCTCGGCACAATTTGAGTGTGCCGACTAAAGTCGGGTCACTCGACTTGCAGCCGTACTCCGACTTTCCTGAGTTCCTCGAGTTTGGCCTTGCTCGCATCGCTCAGGGGGTTGCCGCCGAGGTACAGATTCCAATACGGCGCAAACCGTTTTTCCCCGGCGGCATCCTTGGCGGCCATTTCAACGAGCGGAGTAATGTCGGTGATCTGGTTCCGGTCGAGGAACGTCCACCTCAACTCGGTCAGCGACGCCAGGGGTGAGACGTCCTTAATCTGGTTGTCTTTGAGGTCGAGATTTGACAGCCATTTCACCGTCTTGAGCGGCGTGAGATCGCTAACACGGTTCTTCTCCAAATACAGCGACGTCAACTTGGGCAACTCGCTTAGCGGCGCGAGCGACGCCACCTGGTTGCGGCTGAGGTACAGCGCCATCAGCGACTTCAGCGACGCCAGCGGCTCCAGGCTCTGCACCTGGTTGTCGTCCAGTTGCAGGTATTGCAACTTGACCAGTTTGCCGAGCGGCGCGATATCGGCAATCTGGTTCTTCGCCAGATCCAGCGACTGGATGTTGACGCACTCCTCCAGCGGCTTGACGTCCTTGATCTTGTTGCTGGTCAGTTTTACGAGCGCGAGATTGCGGCACTTCTCCAAGCCGGCGAGGTTCTCGATCCCCTTGTTGGGCGCTTCGAGGAAGTAGATGGTGCTGACGTCTTCGTCGGTGATCTTCTTGCTCTTGTCGAGCTTGTCGATTTGCTTTTTCTTGAGGATTTCGCGGATCACCTGGTCGAGCTTCTCGTCGGGAAACTCGACGTCGCCGGCGATCGCCTGGTCTCCCCCCGCCAGACACACCATGCTGAATGCCACCATCAGCCACCGCACCGAACGCATCGCGTAATCTCCCCCAAGTTGTGAGCTCTCTGGACTCATCTGAAACACGTTGTAACCGTTTAGCCACACACTTCAAGTGTGCGGTGAATCGTCTTAGCTCACATCGTTCGCTGCAGCAGTGCCTGGAACCCGCCGTCGCCCTCGGGACCGGGCCGGTAGGTGTGAGCGGTCAACACTGCCGTCGTGTCGCGGCGCTGGCGCGCCACCACGTCCACGACCTGCTCGTTCTCTTCAGGCTCGATGCTGCAGGTGGAATAGACGAGCCGCCCGCCGGGCCGAACGCGGTCGAGCGCAGCGTGCAACAATCGGCGTTGCAACGACGATAATTCGCCCAAATCGTCGGGCTGAATGCGCCACCGCGCCTCCGGACGACGATGCAGCACGCCCGTGTTCGAGCACGGGGCGTCGAGCAGCACGGCATCGAACGGGCCGGCTGGAAGATTCTCCACCTTGGCATCCGCAAGCATCGTCTGAATGTTGGGCAATCGCAGGCGTGACGCATTCTGGACGACCCGTTGCAGCCGCACGGCATCGACGTCCGTCGCGAAGACCATTCCGGAATCGCCCACCAGCTCGGCTAACTGTGTGGTTTTCGTGCCTGGTGCGGCGCACGTGTCCCACACGCGCTCGCCCGGCCGCGGATCGAGCAGCAATGTGGCCTGCATGGCGGTGAGATCCTGGGCAATCCACCACCCTTCCGTGAATCCCGGCAATTGCTCAACGTCACCCGGACTGTTCACCCGCAATGCTGGCAGCCCCGCAATCTCCGTCGCGTCAATCCCCGATTCGCGCCATTTCTGAAGCAACATCGGCGGCGTGACGCCGCGCGAGTTGACACGCACATACAGCACGGGCGGTGAATTCACCGCTTCCAAGATGGGCAATAAGTCTGCCCACGACCACCGTGCATGCCAGCGTTCGGCCAACCACTCCGGCAAGCTGAATGCCTGCGATATAAACCGCACCGGCTCAGACGAGCGATCGGCAAAGATGCGCTGCCCGACCCGCCGATACCGCCCGGGCGCCACCGGAATGGTATCCTCTGCCGGAGACGTGGCGTACTCGTCGGTGAGCAGCCGCGTGACTCCGCGCATCACGCCGTTCACCACATTCGTCCACCGGCGTTGCCCGAGACACTTCGTCAGCTCGACCGTTTCGTGCACCGCGGCGAACGCCGGAATGCGATCCAGAAACACGAGTTGATAGGCGCCCAACTGCAGCAGGGTGAACAATGAATCTTCGACCCGATCGATTGGCCGAGGCATCACGGCCGCCAGGACCATCGACAGCGTCGCCCGCCGTCGTACGACGCCGTTGACCAATTCGGTCACCAGGCCGCGATCGGGCGCCCCCCACGTTCCCTCCGCAAAGGCCCGATGCAATAACTCGTGCACCCAGGCACCGGTGGTCCGGTGCTGCTCGAGGAGCCGGTAGGCCAGTTCGCGGGCCGTCCGCGGTTGCAATGTCAACGACATACTGCCAGTGTGCGGCCTCTCGGACGGATTTCCAATCCGTCCGAGAGGGGATTCCGGTTCGCCGCGACGCGAGGTCTTCCCAATAAAGCGCGTTCTGCTCAGTTCGCTCAGTTCACAAGGTGTTTCGTGGTGAGGCGAACCAATGCTCATGACGGACAAATTGAGGATGCGCCCTGCCGCGACGCTGAACACAACCGGTCCAGGTCGTCAAAAAAACCGGGATACGTTTTCGCCGTGCACTCGGGGTGGGCGATGCGAATCCCGGGCGAACGCAGCCCGATGAGTGAGAAGCTCATCGCCATCCGGTGGTCGTCGTAGGTTTCGACGGTCGCCGGCTGCGGGACCGAGGGATGAATGGTCATGCCGTCGGGATGCTCGTCCACTTTCAGCCCGAGCCGCCGCAATTCGGTGACCACCGCCGACACTCGATCGGTTTCTTTCACACGCATGTGCGCCACATTGCGGATGGTCGTTGGCCCGTCGGCAAACGCCGCCACCACGGCGAGCGTCGGGGCGGTATCGCTGATGGCATTCATGTCCACGTCAATGCCGTGCAATGGTCCCCCGCGCACTGTCACCGCGTGCTCGCCCCAACTGACGTCGCAGCCCATTTGTTCCAGAACTTCCACGAACTTCATGTCCCCTTGGAGCGAAGAGTGGTTGAGCCCGTCTACGGTCACTTCTCCGCCGGTGACGGCGGCCGCCGCGAAGAAGTAGCTTGCCGCCGAGGCGTCGGGCTCAATGTCGTAGTGTGTCGCGCGATACCGCTGCGGCTGAATTGAGAATATTGTGGGCTGTCGATGTTCGACGGTCACGCCAAAGCGGGCCATCACGCCGAGCGTCATGTCGACATACGGCTCGGAAACGAGCGACCCTCGCAAGCAGATTTCGATCGGCGCTCGAGCTGCCGGCGCCACCATTAAGAGGGCGCTAAGGAACTGGCTCGACAGCCGCGTGTCCACCTCGGTGCTGCCACCGGGTAAGCCGTTCGCCTCAATCACCACCGGCGGACAGCCCGGGTTCGCTTCGCTGACAGCATGCGCGCCCAGGGCATTCAACGCGGCGAGCAGGTCGCCGATGGGGCGTTGCCGCATCCGCTCGTTG
>Ga0073934_10007019_pt1 | contig 15981 bp, 9 predicted proteins | sample LarsenN4metaG_FD_76834 | JGI IMG/M metagenome (GOLD analysis project Ga0073934, IMG submission 76834) | Hot spring sediment bacterial and archeal communities from British Columbia, Canada, to study Microbial Dark Matter (Phase II) - Larsen... ...
ATTAAAAGCCTCTCTATAGCTTTTAAGAAAAAGATTTCTCGGTTCGGGCGTGCAACGCCCTCAAAACAGTTTTAAATTTAACCTGTTTTGCGGGCGCAAGAACTTCGGGCGGCGGGCGCCCTCAAAACAGTTCCATTTAATCTGTTTTGCGGGCGCAAGAACTTCGGGCGTGCAACGCCCTCAAAACCGCCCGAACTGGCTCTGATCTTTCTCTTAAGGTCTATAGCTCCGGTGGGAGCGACCTATTTATAGAATAGAGATTAAAAGCCTCTCTATAGCTTTTAAGAAAAAGATTTCTCGGTTCGGGCGTGCAACGCCCTCAAAACAGTTTTAAATTTAACCTGTTTTGCGGGCGCAAGAACTTCGGGCGGCGGGTGCCCTCAAAACAGTTCCATTTAATCTGTTTTGCGGGCGCAAGAACTTCGGGCGGCGGGTGCCCTCAAAACAGTTCCATTTAATCTGTTTTGAGGGCGTTGAACGCCCGAACTGGCTCTGATCTTTCTCTATCTATGTTGGTTCATTTAGATCAAACTAGCAATTACGGTATCTGTATATACCACCGCCTTCAGTCGTAAGGCATCTCAGTTTTGGCCTATAATGAGACTGGATTGCTACACGGTCGCAAGCCGATTGATTCTTGTTTGTAAGGAGGGCCCCTAGTTTGTTGCGAATCGCTATCTTCACTCTCTCGATCTCGCTTCTCTTGCCAGCATCTTTTGCTCAGAGCAATCTCCAGACAAAGCATGAGCAGATAATCGATTCACTCAAGCGAGATGATTACCTTCAGGCAAGGCAACGACTGGAAGCCTTGCGCCGATCTTCGCCCGAAATCTTCACCCGCAATAACTACGATTACCTTCTCGCCCGACTGCTTCAACGCGAAGGCGAGCTGAGCCTGGCAGCCCAGGCTTATGAATCGGTTGTCGCTCGGCGCTCGCCGCTATCTGAATACGCGCTCTGGCATCTGGGCGAGATTGCACGCCAGCAGAGCAACTTGAAAGAGGAGCAGCAGCTTTTAAGCAGGCTGCTGGTTGCCAATCCTCAGAGCCTGCTTGCCCAGAAGGCGCGCCAACGGCTCGGCAAGAGCTACCTTGAGAGCAATAACTACGGGGCCGCTATCGCCGCTCTTCAGCCGATCAGTGGGACGCAAGCCGATACGGCGCGCAGCGCGCTTGCTCGAATAGGACAGGCGCAATTTGCAGCGGGCAATACGACGGGCGCTCGCGCCACGTTCGAGCGCCTGTTAGCAGGCCAGCGCGATGATTCGGCTCTCGTCGCCGCTGAATACCTCGACAAACTAGACAGTCAGGCAGGCCGCGCTCTGTCGGAGAGCGATCTCATCACACGCGCAAGGGTCTATTTCTTCAACCGCCGCTTTGCCCAGGCCCGCGCCCATTTTATGAAGCTGGTTGAAAGCTTTCCCCAGAGCCGCTTCCTGCCCGAAGCGATGTTTCAAACAGGGCGTGCTTATTATCTAGAAGATCAATTTGAAGAATCGACAGGATGGTTCGAGCGCGTCCACAGCCGGTTCCCTCAAACAAGCGAAGGCGAGCAGGGGTTCTATCAGGCGGGACACGCGCGCCAGCGGCTCGGCCGGTACCGGGAAGCGGTTGCCAGGTACGAAGAGTTCATCAAGGCATATCCGAAGAGTGAATTCATAGGCGGCGCCCATCTGAATGCCATTGACTCGCTGCGCTACGCCGGGCTCGATGCCGAAGCGATTAGCTGGTGCGACCGGACTCAAAACGATCCGCGGCTCGCCGGAGAACTGGCAGCTACTACTGCGCTCTTTAATAAAGCCAAGATCTACCTGACGCGCGGCAATCTGGAAGCAGCGCTCGGCGTGCTGACCGGCCTGCTCTCGCATAACCTCAACCGGCAGGGCCCTGGCTCGACCAATCGCGATGAAGTCGCCTTTATGCGCGGCTATTGTCTGGAGCAACTGGGGCGCGTGGGTGAAGCAATAGAGATCTATTTGAGCATACCCGATGAACGGGATCGCTACTACGGCCGCAGAGCGACGTTTCGCCTTCTGGCGCTGGCCGCCCGGCCTCAGAGCCAGGCGTTGATAGCTCAACGAGTCACCGAGCTGAGAGAGCAGGCCAGAGAAAGCCTGAGCCGGAAACAGTACGGGACCGCAAAAGCGGCTGCCAATCAGGCGCTCCGCCTGAGCCAGGCCGCGCCTCTTGTCACGGAGATGAACAATATTCTCAGAGAGTGCTATCAGAATCTGCCTGAATATCAGAAGGTCAATCAATTTAAGCTCGCTTCGTTTGGCCGGCAGGTGATTGTTGACCGCGCGCCTCCTGTGACAAATAGATCGCACCTCGGCATTGCGACCGAGCTAATCTTCCTCGGCCTGTATGATGAAGGGGCCCCTGAGTTGCAGGCGGCCAACTTGCGCAGCGCCAGCTCAGACCAGACAGATAGGGAGAAGGATGGCGCCTCGAAATCAGCGCCTGTTGTGAAAGCCAGAGGGGGCCCCGGCTCGGCGCAACACCGGCGGCGCTCCGGCGCAACACAAGCGGCAAAGAGATCGCGCCCGGCGCAAGCGCCACGGGTTGGCAACTGGCCTTATACGCTGGCCGTCTTCAGCAATCGCGGCAACCATGCCGATCGCGCGCTCAACTTTGCCGAGTCCGTCTTTTCCGGCATTCCAAAAGATTACAAGCTTGACCTGCTGCCGAGGGACTTAGTCGAATTGCTCTATCCCGCGCCTTATCGCGATGTTTTACGGCAACAGGCAATTCCGCGAGGAATAGACCCACGCTTCCTGCTTGCCATTGCGCGCCAGGAGAGCCGCTTTCGCGCGGACGCTAAGAGCCCCGCTGCCGCGCGCGGGTTGATGCAGTTTACTCCATCTGCCGTAGATCGCATCGCTGCCGTTTTGCAGCTAAATAATTTCGATCAGGATGATCTGTACCGGCCTGAAGTCTCAATACTGTTCGGCGCGCAGCTTATGCAGGAGATATTCAAGCTCTTCCCTGATAACCCTTATGCAGCCGCTGTCGCTTATAACGGCAGCGAAGCAGCCGCCGAGCGGTGGTTGAAGCGATCGGGCAGCAATGACCCTGACAGGTTTGTTATCGAAGTCGGCTACCGAGAGTCGAAGGATTATGTCTTTAAAGTGATGTCGAACTACTGGGCCTACCAGCAGATTTATACTGAAAAGCTGGAAAGACGATGATCGGCAACCGAGATGTGAAGAGAATGTTAAACCGATGTTAACTGCTCGACAATCGCTTCATAGCATTTAAATGCTTGCGGCTCCGCAATATGTCCCCCTGTGATTGAGCGTTACGACGGAGCGGGCGAAGACTCGGCTGACAAAAAATTCAGAGTCTAATCCCATCGCAGGCCAGATAGAGATCAATCCACAACTGCGCCGATGACCCGAATCTTATCCATCCAGATGACTTAACCGGCCCCCCCATCTAATTACCGGCAATCAATCACCCGATGGCACAAGCATTGCTGAATTAGCTGGTGCCGATTGCGATTCCATCGGTAAACGAACCCTAACCCAATCAAAAGAGCATTTGAACGAGAGAGCGGATGCAGAATCAACATCTGATCAATGTAGGACAGGCAGTTGCATTCAGGCTTGCAGATGCTTTTCACGCTCAAGTAAAAGAGGTTTCTGAGAAGTTGCAATCGGACCAGGATATCGAAGGCAGGGTAATCTCCTTCTCTGATAGCGGGCTGAACAAGAAGAAATTTGCCATTGTCGAAGTAGATAGCATTGCCGGGCTCTTTGTGGTCCCCACAGCCTGCTTGCGGTTGGTCGGTCAATGAGTCTCTGACATCGTTTTCAGGCGCGCCTTGCCTTGGCTCTCGCCTGAAGGCATAGCGAGGAGAAGTCCCCCAATGACTCGCAACTTGTAATCAGATTGAGACAGGAAAGCGATGATCCCACTCAATGAACAACGAAAGGACAATCATCTCCACCTGGCATTAGTGCATCACGCGAATCAATATGTGATAACCGACGGCTATCTGGATCGCCAGGGGATGGGCGATATCCTTGGGCTCGGCAGTCAGGGGCCCTTTCAGAGGGGATTGCTGCCTCTGCTTCAGATGCACCTGGACTATCGAGTGCCCCTTAACCTTCATCTGAGCGGTACCCTTATGGAAACCCTCGCCTGGCACTACCCGGAAAGTTTCTCCTTGATCAAACGGCTGCGCCGCGCCGGATTGCTTGAGCTGGTCGGCAGCGCATTCAGCCAGAACATAATGCCATTCTTCTCCGAGCAGTATAACCTGCGCCAGATCAACGAAGAGCTGTGGCTCTATCGCCGTCACCTGGGCTGCGATTTGAGCGCGGTGAAGACGTTCTGGGTCCCCGAACGAGTCTGGGATACAGAGAAGCTAGCCGGAGTGCTGCGCAGCGACAGGTTGCTCAATAAAGGGTATGACTTCGTGCTCCTGGATGATCGCCTCGTCTATCCGGCAGGAGATAACTACTGGGGCAGCGCCAGAGAGCGATTCGATTGCGAACGGCCGCTAGAAGTCGATGCCTTCATGCCCTGGGAGATCGTCGGCGGGCGGGGCCTTGTGATGTTACCTATCTCCAAAGATCTGCGTTACCTGATTCCGCCTATCGGGCCCGAATCATTCCACAGATTGACCGAGATATTCAACTGGCTCGCTTCGACCGGCGACGAGAGAGTCCTCGCAGTCTACGGCGATGATCTGGAGAAGGCCGCCGGAGTCGGCGGCTGGGATTGCCTTCATCTGGAACGCTATGAGCGGTTTCTCCGCTGGTTGCTTGATAATAGATGGATCAAGCCGGTGCTCATCAGCCGCTGGGCGCAGAATCACGCTGTAGCGGGCAGGAGAGAGATTGAGCGCGGGACATTTTACGAGCTGGCCAGAATGTGGAAGGCAGGAGAGGATTATCGCGGCTGGTATGAAGATCCAAATTGCTTCGAGCATCGCCAGTATTTGATCAAAGCCGAGCAGACGCTCATCGAAGCAGAAAGAAGCGGCGCGGACGCCGGACTGCTGGAGTTCGGCTGGAAGCACCTGCTGCACTGTTCTTACGAAACCTCGTGGCACCATTTTCAGGTGGATAGATTGGACGATCCTATGTACCTTGCCCCCTGGGCAGCAGCTCTGACCAGCCATGCGCGAAGCTGCTTCATCATCGCAATGGCCGCCCGCTGGTTCAACCGGCGCGATGGGGCAGCCCATGCCGAGATGATTGACATAGACGGAGATGGAGATGAAGAGCTTGTTTTGAAGAATGATCATCTCTTTGCCGTCCTCTCTCCTAGATGGGGAGGGCGATTGACTTATCTGTTTGATCTAACCGGTCGATCAGGCCGCCTGGTAATCGGCAATCTAAGCGATGACTGGAACCTGCAAGAAGAACTCAATCGCTACATGGATTGCCCGCGCAATCACCCTGGGGCCCTGGCTGAAGTTGGACACGAACACGATCAATATCAGGTTACCATATTCAACGGCGAAGGTCAGGAAGCCTGTTTGAGCTTGCGCAACGTTCAGCCGGGAAGCTCACTCTACGGCGGGGAAAAGCAGATTCGCCTGTCGGCAGACGCAGGGCACATAACGGTAAGCTACATTGTGCCGCAGGGTCTGTGGCAATTGAGCACCGAAGTTTGCCTCTCGCCCAACTATTACAACCTGCTGCGGCATGGCCGCGCGTCAATCGCTGCTTTCAATGGGCCCGACTGGAGAGGGTGGAGCAACGCCGGAGCGCGCGCCTGGGCGCGAATCGATTTGCGACAATCTACTATCTGGGATAAACCCCATCAGAGCGAATGCGGCCACGGGCTCAATCTGCGGATCACATCGTTCTCTAAAAATTTCAATATCGAACTCGGCGTAGGGGCCCCTCCTGGGAGAACCGATAAAGCGAAGACAAATGGAAAGCGACGGAACGGCAACTGCCATGCCCTTTCAAGCAACTTCAACACACAAGGGGAACTACTCACGGGCGCCGCGCTCTCAGACCAAATGGGATTTAATATGACTCAATCAAAAGCAGACGGCGATGGCAATAATCACAATGGAGATGGAAGACGAAATGGCAATGGCGCTCTCTCTATCATGCCTCTGCCTGTCGCCGATTCCCATTTCATGCGGCAGTTCTTGAATCACAATCTGCCGGCGATGAAGATGCAGCGATTGCAAGTTCAAGCTTGTCGAGTGCGCGTGCTAAAACCTCATCATAATAGATTAACTCTTGAGTACAACCTGCTGCTCAAACCGGATAAGAACCGATCTGGCTTTGCCTCCACTCTGGTCGGGATATGGCGCCAGGATGGCCGCGCTCAACAGATATATCAATTGCTAGAGGCGCTGTGGCAAGCGGGGTTTGGCGATTCCGAGACGCTTGCGATTCCGCAACCTCTGGGATATTGGAAAAGGCTCAACTTGATGCTGAGCGATAAAGCGCCGGGGCTGCCTCTCAAACAGTGGATATACAATCCCGATGCTGACTGGCCGGGACTGCTGCGCCGAGTCGCCGCCTGGCTCGCCAAACTGCATAACTCGCGGGTGAAAGTAGCGCAGCAATTCACTATCGAGAAAGAGATAGACACATTAAATGGCTGGATGGCGGATCTAATTGCATCCGATCAGCCCTGGCTCTCAGTCGAAAAACAACGGATCGAGCTACTGCTAAGAGAGATCATCACTTGCCAGCGAATTATCCGATCCGGCGATCTCTGTCTGACGCACGGCGATTTTCATCCTGAGAATATCTTCATTCGAGGCTGCCGCGTCACAGTAATCGATTTCGAGCACAGCTCTATGGGGGACCCGGCAATCGATCTGGGCTATTTGATCGGCCAGATAGACCTGCAATCAGATAGGCACTGGCTGCGACGGAGCAAGAGCAATCCATTTGATATTGAGCGATTGGCGGAACTCCTGCTGGAAGAGTACCACTGCCTGCGGCCCGCAGCCGATCTCGGTCGTGTGCCCCTTTACCGCGCCCGAACCTATATGAAGCATTTGATGTACACAGTCCGCATGAAAGGGACTGAAGACTCAACCAATATTACGTTGTGGCTGGATAAAGCCGCAGCCTGCTTAAAAGCGTTTCACTCCCTCCCGCAGTCCTATTACCCAGATCATAAAGCAGCCAGCATTGGCAGCGATTAGACAAACTATCAGGAGATAAGCAATGGCATCACCCAAAATTCTTGCAAAACAATCAGCAGCGCGAGAAGAGCTGGCGCAGCGCATCGACTTGACGGCGCGGCCCGAATTTATCGAGCGTTATATCTACGGCTCATTGCCCGAATACCGCGACGGCGGCGGGTCGCCGGATGATTGTCGCATCTCGATTGTGCAGAACGACGGCACCGGCGCGGCAACCGTCGAGTATGAAACAGAAGATGCTATAAGAGTCTTCGCCAAGCTCTACTACGACAATTCAGGCGAGCACAGCTACAATGTGCTAAAGACGCTATGGAACAACGGCCTGGGCACAAACAGTCGCTACCGCGTCTCGGAGCCGCTCGGCTTCTTCCCTCAATACAACATGCTGCTCATTCGCGGCGCAACCGGATCGCCGGTCTCATCGGCCAGGACCGATGCAGAGCTTGCATCAGGAGCGCGCGAAGCGGCCCGCTGGCTTGTGCAATTGCACAGCTCGGCGGTTCGAGTCGGGGAGGCGCGATACCCCTGGGAGGTCTATCACAAGCTCACTCACAGGCTGGCCAAAGCAGCCGCTCAGCATCCAGATAGAGTTGATGATCTGATCGAGATGGCAGACCGTTTTGAGCAGTTGGCGCGCGCAGTCAAGTTGCATTTCGTTCAAGCGCATGGCCAGTACCGCCATATCCATGTCTTCGTAAGCTCTGAGACTGTCACCGTCATCGACCTCGACAGGAGTCGGCCTTCCGATCCGGCTCAGGACCTGGGCGAATTCCTCCACCGCATGCGCACCAAGAGATTCAAAGCGACAGTAGGGCTCAGTCGCGCTGAAGAGGCAACCAGAGTGTTTCTGGATGAGTATCAAGACAAGCTCCCTGAAAACCTCATCAATCTGCCTTATTACTGGTGCTATCACACGCTGGTCTCGCTCTGGCGATTTATGAAATCGAGCGCGCCCGACGATCCCAGGTGGGGCCCTATGATCGACTTCTACATGTCTGAGTTCGAGAAGGCGCTCTCTTATCGCCGGATCAATTGAAGGAGCGAAGCTATGGCAGCCAGAGCAATGATGAGACAGGAGAAGAGAGAGAGATTGCAACAGCGAGCGAAAAAGTTTCTCAGCTGGGATTTCATCGTCCGGCAACTCATTCCGCTCGCGCCCGAGCTGTTGCAAACAATAGATCAATCTGACTGGACGGGGGAGATTGTCCGGTCAAAGGGGACCGGTCGGTTGACGATGCGCTACGCCTTCAAAAACGGAGTGATCATCTACGCCAAGGCATATACAGATGATCTGGGGCTGAGCAGCTATGAAGCGCTTCGCTACCTGTGGCAGAACGGCTTCGGCCGGGATAGGCCGCACCAGGTCCCTGAACCGCTCGGATTTATCTCAGAAGAGAACTTCATGTCGATGCGCCGGGCAGATGGCGCGCCGCTGGCCAGTATGTTGACGGAGAAGCCAACGGAGGAGATCGCTCCGTGTGTGCGCGCGGCGGCGCGGTGGCTGGCCGAGCTTCACTCTACCGATATGCCCTCTATCCAGGTGGAGCCCCCTTGCGAGAGGATCAAGATATTCAAGCTGGCAGATATGATGGCCAAGGCGGCAGCGGCCTATCCCCAGCAAACCCCTTTGCTCCTGAACTTGCTGCAGAAGATCAGGAAGCTTGCTCCTGCCTGGAATTCGCCGCCGAAGCTCACGCCTACACATGGGCAATACACACCGGCAAATGTGTTTCTTCAATCCCGTCGGGTAGTGGTCATAGACCTGGATCGCATCTGCCTCTCGGACCCGGCAAAAGATGTGGCGATGTTTGTCCACAGAGTAAAGAGCTTGCTGTTCAAAGCATCAGGCGATAGCAGGAAAGCCGAGCAGATTGCGAGTGAGTTTGTCGATGAATACCGAACGCGAGCTGAAGAGAATCTGGTGAATCTCTCATATTACAGGGCGCTCTATTCGCTTAAAGGCTTCGCCAAGTTTGCCAAAGATCGCCCCCCTGGGGACCCTGCGCGAGCGCCGGTAGAAGAGTTCTATCTGGGCGAGTTCGAGCGATGTATGAACGTTCGAGGTTCAACGTAGAACGTAGAGCGTGGAACGTTAGGGGACGAAAGACTATATGAAACACAGCGAAGGGACCAAAGAAGAGCTTGGCAGGTGGAAACTTCACATCACCAGGCATGACTTCATAGGCCAGTATATCTATCCAATGCTCGGCGCAAAATCGAGCAACGGCGTGGAGTGCGAGGCCACCGTAGTTCAAGACACAGGCACAGGCAGGCTGACACTGCGCTACTACTTCGGCGATGGCAAGACCATCTACGCGAAATTGTATTCAGATGAGCTTGGCGCTCACAGCTACCGCGTGATGAAAGAGCTATGGGACCGGGGATTTGGCTATGACTCGCTCTATCAGGTCCCTGAGCCGCTTGCTTTCTTGCCGGAACACAATCTGGTTCTAATGCGCGGAGTGGGCGGCGCGCCCGTGGGCGCGGCGCTCAACGGCGGCGGCTCGATTGATCTGATCGAAGGAGTGCGCCAGGCAGCTCGCTGGCTCGGCTTCCTTCATCGCTCCTCGATCAGAATCGGCGAACCAGAGCCCGAATGGGATTCGCTTAAAACTTTCCGCGTGTGCGTCAGGCTGATAAAGGCTGCGGCAGCCGGTCCTGAGCAGCGCAGTCTGCTGCTCGACCTGATGCATCTGTTGAAAGATAAAATAAGAAATCTGCCGGAAAAGAGACCTATCGTTCAAACACACGGGCGCTATCATCACGAGCATGTCTTCATCAGCCCTTCGGCCATTGCCGTGATTGATCTGGACAGGAGCCGCCCATCAGATCCGGCTAAAGATTCGGCCGAATTCGTGCGCGTGCTGCGCCTCTCCGCATTCAAATCGGGCGTGGATATGAATCGCGCCAGAGAGGCCACAAGTGCGTTTCTTCAGGAATACCTCTCGCAAGTTCCAGAAGCAGCTCAAGGTCTGCCTTACTACTGGTCATCATTTATTCTGCTCAGCCTCTTCGGCTTTATGAAGAGATTCCGGTCAGGGGACCCCCGCTGGCAGAGCTTGATGGACTTCCATCTGCGAGAGATCGAGCAAGCGATGGAGATTCGGATATGATCTTCTCCCAGCAGCAGACTGCCAACGCTGGCGCGGCTCGGCCGGCAAGGCAAGGCGCCCTTCTGAAATTACTGTCTTATACATTTAGCGCCTGGCGCCTGCTGATTGCTCTGGTAATCTGCATAATCGCCACTTCCCTGCTCGAGCTGGCTGTGCCCTGGGTCATGAAGATGTTGCTCGATAGAGTGATCCAGCAAGCCGATCTGAGCCAACTGCCACTGGTGGTCAAGTTATTTGCAGGCATATTTCTGGCTCAGAAAGTATTCTCCTTCCTGCAAGAGTACCTTCACGAGCTGGCCAACCAGCGCATTATTCATAAGCTCCGATGCGATCTCTATCAGCATATCGAAAGATTGCCTCTGCGCTTCTTCGAGCGAGGCCGCACGGGAGAGATAGCATCGCGCATCACCGGCGATGTAGATACAGTCGAAGGATTGCTCAGCACAATAGTCAAAGATATCGGCACCGAGCTGGTGATGTTCATCGGCGCCATCTCGTTTCTGTTTGCCGTCAGCCCTGAACTCACCATCTATATATTGCCGACCATCTTCGCGCTTGCCATCTCCGTCTTCTTCTTCAAGCGCACAGTAAAAAAGTATGCTCGGCGGGTGCGCACCCTGATCGGCGAGATGGCCGCTATGGCAAGCGAGACCATAGCCGGCGTGCGTGTGGTGAAGGCTTTCTGCGGAGAGAAGTTTGAAGCCGAGAGATTCTCAGCCAAGTCATCAGAGCTGCTGCGCGCCCGCGTCAAAACGGTCAAGCTGCAATCTGTCTACTCCTCTACGATTGATATTTGCGTCTACGCGGGGACGATAATAGTGATCATTCTGGCCACTCCCCAGGTAGTCTCAGGCGCGTTCACTGTGGGGGCCCTCATAGCTTACCTCAGCTACTTGAATAAACTCTACGGCCCGGCAAAGAAGCTGAGCAAGGCCAATTTCTCAATTCAGAAGATACTCGCTGCCGGAGATCGCATCTTCGAGATTATGAATGAGCCATTGGAATATGATCCTGAGCTTGACGCCGGGCGAGCAGATCAGAGGCGCAATGGCAATCTTCTATCTCTCCGTGAGGGACCCCTCAGAAGCCGTATTAATCTACAACTGGCGGGAGCGGTGGAGTTTGACAGGGTAAGCTTCAGCTACGATGGAGACAGGCAGGTATTGAAAGAGTTCAGCCTGGAAGTTGCGCCCGGCGAAATGGTGGCGCTGGTAGGCCACAGCGGCGGAGGCAAAACAACCGTCGTCAATCTGCTGTTGCGCTTCTACCGGCCGACGCGGGGAAGAATCTTCATCGACCGTGTGCCCATTGAGCATATCTCACTGAAGGCGTTGCGCCGGCAGATCGGCCTTGTGCAGCAAGAGACATTTCTCTTCTCAGGGACGCTGCGCGATAACATTGCTTATGCCAACCCTTCGGCAACAGATGAGCAGGTTATAGCAGCATCTCGCGCCGCTTATGCCCATGACTTCATCATGCAGTTGCCTCACGGCTATCTCACAGAAGTAGGAGAGCGCGGAGTGAAGCTCTCAGGCGGCCAGCGCCAGCGCATTGCCATTGCCAGAGCACTGTTGCGAAATCCTCGCATCCTGATCTTCGATGAAGCTACATCTCATCTGGATTCAGAGTCTGAGCAACTGGTGCAACAGGCGCTGGAGAGAGTTGCCGAAGGAAGAACTGTTTTTGTCATAGCTCATCGCCTCTCGACCATCTGGCGAGCAGACAAGATAGTGGTCATCGAAGACGGAGAGATTGCTCAGGTGGGCAAACACGAAGAGCTGCTTGCCTGTAATGGAATTTACCGCAAGCTTTATGCGTTGCAGTTGAACCCCCCCGATATAAACTGCGCAGACATCAGCCTGTGAGCAAGGGCTGATGTCTGCGCGGCAGACTTTAACAAAAAGATGCTGGCAGGTTCGGGCGCAGCAGCGCCCGAATCGAAAGGTATCTTGCTTGAAAGCTATAGAAGAGGAGTAAATCAGTTATGAATCGCCGAGCAGTTTGGGTTGCATTATTAGCAATATCAATTTCGCTCTTATCAGCGGCAGTTATCGCCTATCAAAACAAAGATGCCCCCGTCCCTAAGTACGGGGTAATCTGGGAGGGCAAGCTCACGCGCTCCGGGTTGCCTAAAGATGAAAGCGGATGGAAATGGCTGCGCAGTCATGGCATCAACACTGTGGTCAATTTCCGTCAGGACAATGATGTGGATTACAAGAAGTTCGGCTTCGAGAGCTTTCTCTGGTTGCCGATCAAAGGCAACGATCCGCCCACAGAGGCAGATGCTGAAAAGTTTCTCAAGTTCATCCAGGACCCCGATAACTGGCCGGTTCATATCCATTGCGCTGAAGGAAAATCGCGGACAGGGCTGATGGCTGCGCTCGCCAGATATGCAATTGACGGCTGGCCTATCGACAGGGCCATAGCAGAAGCGAGGAGCTACAGGAGAGGAAAAGACCTATCCCCCGGTCAGATTGAATGGCTGCGCAACTGGGCGGCAACTCATAAGCCCGGCAGTCATAAGTTGAACAGGTAACATAGTCTGCATCGGTCGCAAGACCGGTATGTGTTTAGCGTTGCAGTAGCTTTTGCGGCTGCGCCGCACTGATGTGCGGCGAGTCTCTGGCTAGCCGGAAGGAGAACTCACAGATCCTTGGCGGCTACGCCGCCGCTTTTGATCAGGTTAAACACAAATGGCGGCGTAGCCGCCAGGATTTTCTGCAGCGAGCCGGAGGGTCACAGACCCTCTGCACATCGCAGCGGCATAGCCACACAACTGGCGGCCACGCTAAACGCATACCAAGACCGATGCCTATTCTATAAAGATTTTGGAGTGAAAAAATGAGAAGACTTCATTTATGTCTATTAGCGTCAACCGTGGTCCTCTTTTTCTGGTGGAAGGTGACTGCGCAAAATGGCATCACCATTAGCGGCACGGCCAGCGACCAGACTAAAGCTGGCCTATCCGGCGTCAAGCTCACACTGAAGAATAAAGCATCCGGCGAAGCTCGCGAGTCTGTGTCTGACAGCGCAGGCGCTTTCAGATTTGAAAACGTCATGCCGGGCCAGTACTCTCTCAAAGCAGAGGCAAAAGACTATGAAGAAGTCGAGCTGCCTATCACCGTCGGCGCAGAGCCGATAACAGACATCAAGATCAAGATGAAGGTCCAGATCAAAGATGAGGTGACTATTACCGAAAACCGATCTGAGCAGCCAATCTCGCCTGAGAAGAATGCTGATACAGTAGACCTCGATGATGATCTACTGCGCGAGATGCCGAGCGACAGCCAGAAACTCTTGCCCATCATAGCCAATTTCCTCTCTCCAGCAGCGCAGGGCACAGAGGGGCTCTCCATAGTCGTTGATGGAGTTGAGTCCGACCGGCTCAATGTGCCCACCTGGGCCATCAGGCGAGTGCTGATCAACAAGAATCCATACTCTGCTCAGTACAGGCGACCGGGCAAAGCGCGCGTAGAGGTCATCACTCAAGATGGGTCGCGCAGACATTTTCACGGCGGCGTAGCACTCTTCGTCCGCAACTCCGCCCTCGACGCGCGCAATCCATTTGCTCAATCAAAACCGGATTTAGACAGGAGAATGTTTGAAGCCAGCTTCAGCGGCCCGCTTCCGGGCAATCGCGCTACTTTCTTCCTGAGCGGCGAGCGATTGATGAATGATGAAAGCGCAGTGATCAATGCGCAAACTCTCAACGGCCCATTCATACAGAACATATTGACTCCCCGGCGCGATACCAGTCTGCTGGCGCGCATGGATGTACGCGCCAACGAAGTTCACACATTGACGGCGCGCTACAATTTCAATGAAGGGTCTGAGCGCAATCGCGGAGTTGGCGGCTTCCGCCTCCCAGAACAGGCTACAAGCGCATCCGAGCGCGCGCATCGGTTCCAGCTCTCAGAGCGAGCAATCTTCTCTGCCGGCTTCCTCAACGATCTGCGCTTCATGCTGGAGAAAGAGGATCAGCGAGTTGGCGGCCTGGCAACCGGCGCAGCAATTGTAGTCATAGGGGCCTTCACCGGGGGGCACTCGCAGGTATTTCGAGCCAATCGAGAGACTACGCTGGAGTTTCAGGATATAGCCACCTACTTTCGCGGGCGGCATGCTCTTCGCTTCGGCGTTGAAGCTCGACCGAGATTGATCAGGGCCATTGACGCTTCCAACTTCGGCGGCACATTTGAGTTCTCAAATCTCAACCGATTGGCTATCGGCGATCCATTTGTATTCTTCATCAATCGAGGCCGGCCCGATGTCTCTTTCTCACAGCACGAAGCCTATAGCTTCCTGCAGGATGAGGTGAAGTTTCGTCCAAACTTGAGCTTGACGATGGGACTGCGCTACGGCTGGCAATCAAAGATCGGCGATGGCAATAACTTTGCTCCTCGCCTGGCGCTGGCCTTTGCTCCGGGCAAACAGAAGACTATCTTTCGCGCGGGAGCAGGCGTGTTCTACGAGCGCGTGACGGAATCTGTCACTCAAAAAGCGTTGCTCCATAACGGCGCGCGAATCCGCGAGCTGGTAATATCCGAGCCTTCTTTTACCGATCCATTGGGAACAGGCGAGGCGGATTTAACTGCGCCAAGCGTTGTGCTGGTGGCCCCCGACATCAGCGCGCCTTACCTGATACAGGCGAGCTTCAGCGTTGAGCGAGAGCTATGGCGCAGAACGCACATCTGCGCCGAGTATCAGACTCTTCGCGGAGTGCACCTCTTGCGCTCGCGCAACATAAACGCGCCGCTGCCGGAAACAGGGCTGCGTCCCGACCCGAATTTCATCCGAATCAATCAGGTAGAATCATCCGCCAGTATGCGCAGCAACGCTCTGAGTTTCACCTTCAGAGGCCGTATTGGTAATCTATTCAAGGGGATGGCGCAATACACTCTGTCGCGCACGACCGACGACGCCGGCGGTTTGTTTACGCTCCCGGCCAATAATTACGATCTGCGGCCTGAATGGGGCAGAGCCGATTTTGATCGGCGACACCGGTTTAACCTTGTGGGCAGGTTAGAATTCCCGCGCGGCTTTCGCCTGGGCGCTGTCCTGACGCTTGCTTCAGGGGCCCCATTCGACATCACTACCGGATTCGATGATAACAATGACACAGTAGCTAATGATCGTCCGCCGGGAGTAGCGCGCAATACAGGTCAGGGCCCCGGTCTGGCTCAGCTTGATCTGCGCTTCAGCAAGCTATTGAGCTTGCCCAGCCCGTTTCACAGAAAGGATCGCCACTCGGAGAACTTTGAGTTTAATATAGATCTGTTCAACGCGCTCAATCGCGCCAACTTCGTCAGCTTCATAGGCGCGCAAAGCTCGCCATTCTTCGGGCGAGCCAATGCCGCGCTCCAGGCGAGGACGATTCAGTTGTCGTTGAAGTACAGTTTCTAATGCCTTCCCACTCGCTCTGTCCATTGGGGATAAAAGAGAGAAGATTTCGACCTGTGCGGCTGGATCAAACCTCTCCTTCGGCTTCAAAAGCTTTGGCATCAAGCGGCAGGCCAACGCGCATGAAATAGCGCGCGAAAGCTTGGGCAAGGTATTCTCGATATGGTGAGCGCAAATGCAAACGCGGCCCGGTAGAGCGCGCAACTGTTACGATAACCGTATATGTTTAGCGCCGCAGTAGCTTTTGCGGCTGTGCCGCGCTGATGTGCGGCGAGTCTCCGACTCGCCGGGGCACCTGCTTCTTATATCTTTTAGCGGCTGCGCCGCTGCTTCTGGCCAC
>Ga0073934_10007020_pt1 | contig 15977 bp, 10 predicted proteins | sample LarsenN4metaG_FD_76834 | JGI IMG/M metagenome (GOLD analysis project Ga0073934, IMG submission 76834) | Hot spring sediment bacterial and archeal communities from British Columbia, Canada, to study Microbial Dark Matter (Phase II) - Larsen... ...
ACCTGGTTCGCGTCCATGAAGCACGGGTCGCACATCATGTTGCAGCGATTGGTCAGGTCCACCGTGAGAACGGAACCCCGGCCGTGAGTGATGGTCGAAGAACCGTGCTTATGGAGATCTTGATCGTTATGAGCGCGAATGTCACGGCCGGGGAACACCTCTTCCAGGTGTTTGAAGAAGGCCGGATCGATTGACATCACATCCTCGAACTTGCCGTGGATGGGACATTCTTTCACCATCAGAATCTTGCCGTCGCGTTCAATGATCTGCGCCTTGATCTCGCCCGGCTTTTCGTTGATCAGCACGGAAACGTCCTTCTTTCCGTCGATCACTTCCTGCCGAACTTCTGGAATACAGCGCGGGCACAGCGAATCGGTGGTCCGCGGCCAGCCGAGCTTCGGCTTCATCTTCTCGTAGCTCTTCAGCAGCGGCTTGTCGGACCACTTCGGGGTGAAACCGGGGTTTGGATTGATCTGGTTCAGCGCGTCGAATACGGTCCAGGCGGCGTTGGCAGCAACCGTTACTGCTTTCTCCGCAAACTTGATCGCTTTAGGCATGGTTTATGTAAGAGCTCCTAGTCGGAATCCGAGAGATTTCGAATCCTTCCAATTCTAAGGCTAAGACCTAGGCCAAGCTAGCGGGAATCATCGAAATGCGACTCAGCGGAGTTGGACGGGGAAAATACAGGCTTCAGGTGTCAGCCATCAGGCTATCAGCTTGTATTCGTTGGGTTTTCGGTATTGTGGAGGAATGGACTCGCAGGTGCGCCGCGTGCAGTTCGGGGAGGCGGCCGCAGTGTGCGGATTCGAACTCGCCGGTGCGTGCCGCGCCGAGTCGCCCGACCCTGAGTTTTCCCATTATCAGCAATGGGTTAGCGGTGGGAACGCAGGCCGGATGGGATACTTGACGGACCATCGCGGCGCGTTGCGCGCCGACCCGCGCCTGCTGCTCCCGTCCGCCCGTTCGGTTTTGTGTGTCGGCAAGCTGTACAACGCCCCCGGACCGGTGCGTTCTGATGATGCCGCCTGGATCTCTAAGTACGCCTGGGGCGCCGACTACCACGACGTGATGAAAGTCCGCCTCGAGCGCCTGGTTGACCTGCTCCGGGAATGGTGGGGGCCTTTTGAATCAAAGGTTTGCGTCGATACCGCCCCGCTGCTGGAACGAGCCCTCGCCCGCCGCGCCGGTTTAGGCTGGATCGCGAAAAACACCTGCCTGATCAACGAGCCCACCGGATCCTGGTACTTCCTTGGCGAAGTGCTTGTCTCCGTTGAGGTTGCGCCCGACTCTCCGCCGCCGGACCGGTGCGGAACCTGCACCCGCTGCATTGACGCCTGCCCGACCGGGGCAATCGTCGACATCGCGGGTATGTGGTCAGTTGACTCACGGCGCTGTATCTCCTACCACACCATCGAGTTGAAGGGAGAAATCCACCCGGCGGACCGGCCCGGCATCGGCGGCCATATCTTTGGCTGCGACATCTGCCAGGACGTCTGCCCGTGGAATTCCCGCGCGCCGGTGACCGCTGAGCCAGCGTTCCAGCCGCTGCACGCGACACCCGTTCTGGAGGCTCTGGCCGCGCTTTCGCCCGAAGAGTTCCGCGACCGCTTCCGCAGTTCCCCAGTGTGGCGCACGAAGTACCAAGGGTTCCTGCGCAATGTCGCCATCGCCATGGGCAACCTGGCGCACGAGCGCTATCGCGAGCCGCTCCAGCGCCTTGCCGCCCACCCTGACCCGGTAATCGCCGCGGCTGCTACCTGGGCGCTATCGCGCCTGTAGCCGAATTAAAACAATACTGCCGTGTGAATTTCACGCTTGCGCGACTACACTTTAGGAATGCGAACAATGTCTTTAGGTTGTTGGGTGCTTCTCCTCTGGGCGGGGCTCTGTGCCGGCCTGCACGCCCAAACCGATTCGGCTTCCCTCCGGGTTCTCGTCGAAGACGCAACGGCCTCGTCCGTGGCGGGAGCGAACGTGACGCTGGTGAATACCGAAACCGGAGCCCGCAGCTCCGCGTTGACCAGCGAGGATGGCTACGCGACCTTTAGCCCGATCGTGCGCGGGCAATATGAAGTGACAGTGACCAAAGCTGGTTTCCGCACCTATAAAGTTACCGAAGTCAGGATCAACGTCGATGAACGCCGTCTGTTGCGCACCAAACTCGATGTGGCTCAAGTTACCGAGACGGTCGAAGTAAGTGCAACCGTCACGACCATTCAAACCGAACAGGGCTCGCTTGGCCAGGTGATTAGCGGCCGGACCGCCGTGGAACTCCCGCTCGCCGGCCGCCGCTATACCGAACTGGCTCTGCTTTCTCCGGGCGTCGCCCCCAGCACGCTGACTCCCGTGACTCGCGGACCGGGCTGGTTTGTTTCCAACGGAAATTATCACGTGCAGAACAATTTCCTGCTCGACGGCATCGATAACAACCAGGGCACGACCAACGCGCAGGCGCTCAGCGCGCAGGTGGTCCAGCCCAACCCGGATTCGATCGCCGAGTTCAAAGTGCAAACCAACGCCTTCTCCGCCGAGTTCGGCCGCAGCGCCGGCGGCGTCGTCAATGTCTCCATCAAGAGCGGCACCAACCAGGTGCACGGCTCCGGCTGGTATTTCAACCGCGACGCCGCGCTCGCCGCCCGCGGCTGGACAAACAACCTGAATAACCTGCCCAAGGCCAATCTCGGCTGGCATCAGTACGGTGGAACCATCGGCGGCCCGGTGGTGAAGAACAAGCTGTTCTACTTCGGCAGCTATGAAGGTTTCCGCCAGAGCTTCGCCGACACCTTCATCACGACGGTGCCCACCGCCGAGCAGCGCCAGGGAATCTTCAATCCGGCCACGCGCATCGCCGACCCCAACACCGGACAGGCTTTCGAAAACTTCCGCATCCCCACCGCGCGCTTCGACTCGCTCGGCAAGAAACTGATCGATCTCTACCCCGAAGCGAATCAAGCCGGACGCATCTCAAACGGCCGCCCGGTGGACAACTACGCCGCCTTGCGCGATGGCCGCGAAGATACGCATAAGTTCGATACGAAGGCGGATTACCAGGCTAGTGACAAGGATCAACTCTCGGTCCGCTTCAGTTATCTGCGCCAGAAATTCACACGCGATGCGATCTTCCCCGGGCTCGCCGATGGAGTCGGCAATCAGGGCACGCAATTCAACAACAACCAAAGCCTGGCGGCGAGTTGGAACCGCACGATCGGCACGCGCTTCGTCAACACGTTCCGCTACGGCTGGAACCGAACCTTTGCCGAGTTCGCCCACGCCACGGCCAACGACACGAAAGCCGACGCGTTCGGTTTCCGCGGCATTCCCGCCGATCTTCTTCAGGTCGGCGGCTTGCCGCTGATCGATGTGAATAACTACAACGATCTCGGCACGCGCAATTTCCGGCCGCAGTTCCAGAGGCCCTATCTGAATCAGTTCATCGACAGCTTCTCGATGACGCTGGGCCGCCACTTCATCCGCACCGGCGCGGAAGTCCGCTTGAAGGACAACACCTTCATCGACATCACCCGCCGCACCCCGGCTTACAACGTAACGGGCGGCTATACCGGCGATTCCATGGCCGACCTGCTGCTCGGCCTGCCCGACGCGGTGATTCTGAACACCGTCCCAGACGTGAATCAGCTCCAGCAGGCGTACAGCTTCTTCTTCCAGGACGACTGGAAAGTGAGCCGCACGTTCACCGCGAATCTCGGACTGCGCTACGAATACACCACTCCGTTCTACGGCAACGGCAAGAACAAGAATGTGAACTTCGATCCGCGCACCGGCGGGCTGGTGTTCGCCAGTGATGACGACAAGTACCTGACCACACCCGACAAGAACAACTTCGGCCCCCGCCTCGGCATGGCGTGGCAGATCGTACCCGAACGGTTGGTGCTGCGCGCCGGATACGGCATCTTCTACAACACCGAGGATATCTACGGCTCGGAAGCAAACCTGCCGCTGAACCCGCCGCAGTTGATCCAGGCGCGATTGCAGCGTGTCGGCACAGGAGCGGCGCCCATCCGCTTGAGCGACCCGATCCCGTCGGGCGTGCTATCGGCTTACGATTCGCGTACCGTTTCTTTGCGCACCCGCGAATTCGACCAGCGTTCCGGTCTGATCCAGCAGTGGAATATCGCCATGCAATTCCAGTTTGACCGCCACTCCACTTTCGAGGCCGCTTATGTCGGCAATAACGGGCGCAACCTGTTCGGCTTGTATGAGCGCAATCAGACCCCGTTCGGCGTGGACGGCACTGTGCCCGCCAACCGCCCGTTCCCGCTGTGGCAGGGCATTCAGACCGGCGCTTCGCGCGCGCGCAGCAAGTACAACGCGATGCAGTTGAAGTTTGAGCGCAACGTCACGAACAACCTATTTGCGCTGGTCAGCTATACCTGGGCCTCAGCCCTCGACCAGGCCGGCGCATGGGACGCAGGCGCCTCACCGCAGTACCTTGACAATTTCGACGCCGAATGGGGCCGCATGTCCCAGACGCCCAAGCAACTGCTGACCATTGCCAGCACCTACGAACTCCCCTTCGGCCGGGGCAAGAAGTTCGGCGCTGATTGGGCTCGCGGCATCGACCTGCTGCTGGGCGGCTGGAAAGCGTCATCGATCATTTTGTGGCGCGGCGGCCTGCCCATTAACATTGGCCTGAATGGCACCGGAACCGACCCTCGCACTGGCCAGAACTACCGCTTCCTGGGACGCAACGGTGGAGGCCTGCGCCCGAACCGCGTCGGCGAAGCGAACACCGGCATTGATCCCAAGGAGAACCGGTTGAACTTCCTGGATGTGAATGCCTACGCGGTGCAACCGGTCAACACGCCGGGCAACGCCGCGCGCAACTCGGCCTACGGCCCACGCTTTTTCAACACGAATTTCGTGCTAGCGAAGAGCTTCACACTCACCGAAGGCAAGGTAGTCGATTTCCGCTGGGAAGCCTACAACCTGTTCAACACGGTGAATTTCGGCAATCCGAACACCGGCTTCGGCGGCACCACGTTCGGCCAAATCAACAGCGCCGGCGAGCCACGCGTAATGCAGCTAGGCGTGCGGTTCGGTTTCTAGCGAACCGACCGGAGAAACGGGGGCCGATTAGCAATCAGCCGCAACCGGCCCCCCGAATCCCGAGCCGGTTACCCCCCGAACCGGGCGTTCCCGAACCGGTCTCCCGAACCGGTCAGACTGGCTTGAGCCCTTGGCGAGATCCGCGAAGGTGGCAGACGGCTCTGGCACTCTCGCTTCTTTCGTGCTTTCGTTTAGACCAATCCTTCGCAATCTCCTGAAGAACCGAGCCCTAGAGCTGTTCCGCCGAAGCTCGAGCGGCATCGGAACCGCTAAGCTCGACGCCAGCTCGCGGACCTCTCTCGAACTCGATTCGGGTTTATCACAAGGGGATCGGTCGTGCAGGTTTGATCCGTGATGACGGCCTGCGGGCGGTTTACACCTTTGGGATGATGAGGTTGACGCATGGGGCCGACCACGGCGTTGTTCGCGAGCCGGGACATCGGGAGGATGCTCCGAAATCCAAAACTATCGAAGGTAGCAGTCGGCTCTGCCACTTTGGCCGAATCCGCCAAGGGCTTCAGTCAGGCTGACCGGTTCGGCGGTTGGTTCGGACGCGGTTCGGCGCGGTTCGGCCCGCAGTTCGGCCGGTTGACCGGTTCGGCCGGTTCACCGGTTCGAACGGTTCGGATGCGGTTCGGATGACCGGTTCGGATGGTTCGCCGGTTCGGAGCGGCACCCGCGTCGACTCCTTGCAAACAATCCCGGTCTGCGTTTTAGATTGCCGCCCGCGAAAATCCGCTGTAGAGTCTTAGAAATCGCTCTCTACTGGGAATTCTGATGCCACCGGCCGAGCTCAACCCGGCTGCATTTGACGTGCTGCTTGCATGGCTAAACAACGACCGCGAACGGGCGGGCGTCGAATACGAGTTACTGCGCGCCAGGTTGAGCTTGTACTTTGAGCGCCGCGGTGCGGCCGATTCGGCGCTGCTCGTCGACCAGACTCTCGATACTCTGGCCCGGCGTCTCGCCGCTGGTCTTGAGATACATCACAACTCCCGCATTACGTTCATCTTCGGCATCGCCTGCAATCTCCTCCGCGACAGCCTGAAGAAGCACCCGTCTCTGCCGTTGGACCGCGATATCGAAGCGCCAGCCGACTACAACACCGAAAGCGAGCACCGCCTTGCTTGCCTCGAACGCTGCTTGTCCTCACTTTCGCCTGGCGCGGCCGATCTCGTCCAGGCATACTACCGCCATCAAGGGGCCGAGAAGATCGCGGCGCACCGCCGGCTGACCCAAACTCTGGGGATCTCGCCCGAAGCCCTGCGCCGGCGCATTTTTCGCATCCGCCAAAGTCTCGCTGAGTGCACCAGGCGCTGCATTTCCCGGAGCAGAGAAGTCTGAAGAACATGGCAACTTACGGCGCCCGTGACGAACAGCAAATCCGCCAGTACCTGCTGGGCCGCGCCGAGCCGGATGAAGCGCTCCATCCGGTGGAAGAAAGGAGCTTTGACGACCGCGAGTTTCTTCAGTCCGTCCTTGATTGCGAAGCTGCGCTGATTGACGAATATCTGGATGGCGACCTGGACCCGCACGAACGAAACCTCTTTGAGCACAACTTCCTGCGCTCGCAGCGCCGGCGGGCACAGCTTCAGTTTGCTTCGGACCTGCGGCTTAAGGCGCGTGCAGAGGCCTCCGCTGCGCTCTCGCAAACGCCTTTCCGCAACGGCAGAAGCGCCCGGAGGCCTGCGCCCCATTCCGATGGTTTGAAAAGCATCCTGCTCCTTGCCGCCGGTGTCTTGCTGTGCGTTGCCGCGCCTTCGGTGATCCTCTTGATGCAACGCCAAGGACTGAGCCGTGTGTCTCCCCAAACTGAGCCGGCCGCGGCCCAACTGCCTCCCCGCCAGGAGGCACCCTCGCTCGTATTCCGGTTGATCCCGGGCACGGATCGCGCGCAGGGCGCCTCGCAGCGGCGCCTCAGCTTGCCGTCGAATGCGGCTTCGGTTCAATTCGAACTTACTCTCGACCGTGCCGTTCCCTACACGGTCTTCCGCGCTTCGCTGCAAACAGTCGATGGCGCTGAACTGTGGAGCAGGGAGAATTTGCGGATGAAAGAGCAAGGGAGTGAAACCCAAACTCCGCGGATTTCCGTAACTGTGCCCGCCTCGAATCTCCCTCCCGAGACGTTAGTTATCGTATTGTCGGGCTTGGCCGGCAGCCGGTGGCAGCCCGTCTCCGATTACACTTTCCGCGTCCTCAAGGAATGACCGAATGCGGCTCAGCGGAAGCGTCACTCTCCTGTCTGTGTGTCTGATTTCTCTCTGCGCCGCGTCCAGCACCACCCAAATCACGCCCGCGCCGGGCGCGCGAGTCAGCCGTCCGCTCCCCGGCGGAGGGCGGCATATCTACCAGATAACTCTCGAAGCCGGCACGTACATCGAGCTGCGTTTCTCCGTCCAGACAATTGAAATCAACATCGAGTTCGCCGGCCCGAAGGGTGAACCTGCGATCCGCCTGGATGGCCGTGGAGCGCTGGGCCCCGACCGTCTAACCTGGGTGGCCGAAATCAGTGGCGCCCACCGGCTGGAGGTCTGGTCTCCGTTCCCTAAAGGACGGCCTGGAACGTACCAGATTGAAGTACGGCAAGTCCACCGGGCATCATCCGGCGATCGAACCCGAGCCGCGGCTCAGAAGGCTTACGCCGAAGGTCTCCAGCACGAGTTTCGGCATGAGGCCGGTTCCTATGCGGCGGCGATAGAAAAATTTCGCGAAGCGCAAGCTCTCTACGCACGCGCCGGCGATTCGTGGGGCGAAGCGGTGGCGCGCTTCAACCTGGGGCTGAACACGGGTTACCTCAGCCAACCCATGGAAGCACTGGCCCACTACCGCGCGTCGTTGGAACAGTTCATCGCACTTGGCGACCGCAAGTGGCAAGGACTGACAATGAACACGATCGGGCTAGTGAGTAGCTCTCTGGGCGACAGGCAGACCACCTTGGACAGCTATCAGCGCGCGCTCCGGTTGCACCGCCTCACCGGCAACCGGCGTGCCGAAGCCGTCCAGCTAAACAACCTGGGAATGCTTTACCACGGGCTTGGCGACTCGCGCCGGGCCCACCAGTATCTCTCTCTTGCGCTGGCCGGCATCCAGTCGCTCGGTGACAGGCGGGCGGCTGGTTTTTTTCTGAACAACCTGGGTCAGGTTGCAATGGCCCTCAACAACCGCGTTGCGGCGCGAAAATACCTCGTGCGAGCGCTGCTTCTGAATCGCGAGTCCGAATGGCTCGCCGCTGAAGCCAACACCCACAATTACCTTGGACAACTCAACTTTGACGAAGGCAACTTTGAAGCCGCCATCCGGTGCTACCGCCAGTCGTTCGCGCTCCAGCGCCGCGCGGGTAACGCTCACGGCGAAGCGCAGGCGCTACGGAATCTCGGAGACACTCATGCCCTGCTCAATGACGGACAGCGCGCGCGTTATCACTACGCCAAATCGATCGAGCTGTTCCGCGCAATCGGCGATCCTTCGTTCGAATCCTCCGTGCATCTCCGCGTTGCACGGCTCGAACAAGCCAGGGGCGACCTCGCGGCGGCACGCTCCAGCGTGGAAACTGCCCTTAGCCTGGTCGAATCGCTCCGCGGCAGAGTCGGAAGCCAGGCGCTCCGCGCCTCCTACCTCGCCTCCCAGTCGGGTGTGTATCAATTCCACGTCGATGTCTTATCACGGCTCGGGTTGGTGAAGGAAGCCTTCGAGGCCAGCGAAAAGGGACGCGCACGTTCTTTTCTCGAATCCATTACCGAAGCCCGCTCCCGCATCGCTGCCGGTGCGGACGCGCGCCTCCTCGAGAAGGAACGCGCTTTGCGGCAATCCCTCCGCATTGCCAAGCCTGAGGCCATAAACGCTCTGCTGACCGAATATGAACTGCTCGAATCCGAGATCCGTTCCTCCGCACCGCGCTACGCCGCCATAACCCAGCCCGCTCCCGCGCGCCTGAGCGAGATTCAGTCGTTGTTGGACAAGGACACCGTCCTGCTCCAATACTCACTCGGCGAAACCTCCAGCTATGTCTGGGCCATCACGCCGGATTCGGTGCGCGCTTTCCCATTGCCTGAGGAGCGCCGGATTGAAGCCGCCGCGCGGCGCGTGATGGCGGCGTTCAGCCGGCGCAACTCCACGGAGTACACCCTCGCTGCGCGCAAGCTCTCCGGGATGGTTCTCGTGCCGGTGTCTTCCGAGTTGATAGCGAAACGCCTCGTCATCGTCGCGGATGGCATCCTGCACTTCATCCCGTTTGCGGCCCTGCCTTTGAACGCGTCAGCCGAGCCACTGGTGGCGACACATGAGGTGGTCAGCTTACCTTCGGCCTCCGTCCTTGCTTTGCTGCGCGGCCTCTCCGGCCAACGGTCGCGCAACGAAAGCTCCCTGCTTGTCATGGCGGATCCGGTATTCACGCGCGATGACGAAAGATTAGGCGTCTCGTCACCGCCAAGGGCCATGCGGGCCGTCCGCTCCTCCCTCGATTCGAGCCTCGAACGATCCAATGCCCGCAGCGCCATCGGAAGCAATTTGGCACGCCTGCCGTTCTCCCGTCGTGAAGCGCTTGCGATTCAGGCTTTGGCAAACAGCGTCAAGAATCCGGTGCGCCTGGCGCTGGATTTTGAAGCTTCACTCGAACTCGCCACCAGCCCCCTTTTGAAGCAATATCGGATTCTCCACTTCGCAACGCACGGAATCCTGCATGACCGGCACCCGGAACTCTCCGGCTTGGTCCTGTCCACCGTCGACCGCAACGGCCAGCCCCGCGACGGCTTTCTCCGCCTTGTCGACATCTACAACCTTGAGCTATCCGCCGACCTGGTCGTGTTAAGCGCTTGCCAATCCGGCCTGGGCAGCCAGCTTCGTGGTGAAGGCTTGATCGGACTCACGCGCGGTTTCTTCTACGCGGGCGCCGCGCGGGTCCTCTCCAGCATGTGGCGCGTAGACGATCGAGCGACGGCGGAACTGATGCGCCACTTCTACGCCGGTTTGCTCGGGCCAAACAAGCTCTCCCCTGCTGCGGCCCTTCGAAGCGCTCAGCTTGCCGTGCGGCGCCAGCCTCAATGGCGGGCGCCCTACTTTTGGGCCGGGTTTGTTCTCCAGGGCGACTGGCGCTGACGCGCAGCATGTCTGCCGGCCAGGATCGACGCAAGGCCCAAAAGCAGAATTGGCGCCGACCCAGGCTCGGGCACAACCGCTGTTCCAAGTGGCTCATACGTGAAGTCGTCCAAGACAAAGCTGAACCCGCCCGCATTACCAGTAATCACCACCGAAGCTATTCCCGCCGGAAACACGGTTTCCAGCCACTCGTTCGGCAAACTGCCCGGCTCTCCGGATAACGCCATGTTGGTCCCGAACGCCGACGTGATAGACGCCACCAGGTTGTTCGCAGCATCGAACGCCTCAAGCGTAACCGGCTCCAGATAAGTGAAGTAACCGCCCACGCTACCCATCGGGGAATCAAAGGAGATGCTGATCGGACCACCGTCATCGACCACGACATTCACTCCCGAAAAAGGGGGGAACTCGAACTCATTCAGCGTAGTTCCCGCGGTCAACACCGTGGCTCCTGAAAAGGTTATACCCGCGAACTGAGTGGTAACCAGGTCGCCATCGACCAGCGACTCAAAGTCGATCACCGCCGCCTGCGCCGGAAAAGTTGCTGCCGCCGCGGCCAGGGTGGCCAACACCACCGCCACCCGCCGCCCGGACATCCTGCGCCGGAAGAGGCGGGGTGCAAGGACTAGCGCTATTCCTAGGGCCGTAATAACAAACGTCCCCGGCTCTGGAACCGGAGTATCCAAAACATAACCACTCGAGAGCACCAGGAATGCGTCCGGGTGTAATGCCTTCGCGTGGAACCGGCTGAGCACCGACGCCACGTTCGAAGTATCCGCGGAGCCCGCGAACAGATTCACCAGAACCTGGAACATCCGCGCATCGCTGTCGCCCACCGGAATGGATTGCGTCATGGTTACGCTGTCTGAGGCGTCAGCGCAGCCGTCGAACAAGAACAATGGAGCGCCAGAGCCATTCAGATGCAGGTTGGCTCCGCCGGTCTGCGATCCATCTGCGCACGCAAAACTCAGATCGACGCGAAACTCCACATCCACGGGCGTGCCCAGGGGCAGAACGCTCGAGTGCACTGCGATTGTGTCAAACCAGTACAGCGCCATTGCGCCGGCGCCGCCCGCCTGTCCCGACTGCAGAACAGTGATAGCGCCCTCCAACCGTCCAATCCGCGCCAGCGCCGTCGAGGTTACAGAACTGCTGCCCACAATCGTGCCGTCGTCGTACGACCCTACCGCCACCAAAGGCGGCATCGCAATCAGCGGCAGCATCTCGCCAAATCCATCGCTGAAGCTTGCGGTGCCGCATTGCGGCGCTCCACACGCTCCCGGTGGACCGGAGAAGGCGAAGTTCGTGGCGTCAATCTGTGTGCCGAACGGTCCCGCCCATATGACCGCCGGCAAGGCGAGTGCAAAAATACTCGTTTTCAACATGATGGTGTTCCTCCTGGAAAAGGCAGGTATCCTGCCAGCGCTACCCAGTGCGCTTCTACAGGTGAATGGCGGTTCAAGCCGTTTCGTGACGAAGAATCTTCACCCCCTCCGAAAATGGACGCGTCACGGTTCTCCATTCGCCGCCATTAACTGGCAGTAAGCAACACAGGCGGCCTTCTTCAGGCCGTTTCGGAGGGACACAGATGACAAAGCAAATGATCATGTTGAAGCGCCGGCAAGTAGTTTGGGGCATTGCTGCGCTCACCGGACTAGGTCTCACCGCGGTTTACGGGCAACCCGGTATGCCGCCGCCATCGTTTACCCCGGGCGCGATCCGCTCAGCCACAGCATCGACAGTGACCGTCTCTTGTTCTGTGCTTGGCGCGCCCCCTGGCGTCAACGTGTTTCGCGTCAACCCGCTAACCAACCAGACGATCCCCGGCACCACCCAAGCGATGACGCCGGCCGGCGGCGATAACTTCACGGCCACCCTGGCAATTCCGCCTAGCCCGCCGGGTCCAATCTGCTACCGCTGTTCGGCGCCCGTGCCTGGACAGCTTCGCCGCCAAACCTCTCCTACCGGATGTCTGGGTGTGGACTTTAGCGTCCGGACGTTCACCACCGGAGTGAACAACTCCTATCTCGGCCGGTCCATGGCGCGAGGCGACTTCAATAATGACGATATTGATGACCTGGTTGTGGGTGCGCCCGGCACGCTGGGTGATGACACCACCGGCGTCTACCCGAGTCCCGCTATCGGCCGGGCCTACGTCGTGCTCGGGCCAGACTTCGATTCGCCGATCTCGCTGACGAATCCCACGCCCACAGCAACGGACACCTTCGGGTGGTCGGTCGAGGTCCGAGTTGTTCCTCTCTTGCCGGATACGGTGTACGTTGGCGCGCCGCTCCATTCCGGTGCGGCGCCAGGAAGGGTGCAATGGCACCCAACTCCAATTACTGACCCGGGTGTCTTCAACACCGCCTACAACCCCATGCCGGCATTCGCGACCGCGTTCGGCAGCGCGCTGAAGGTGGTCGGGACTGGGATCGCTATCGGAGCGCCCGGCTCGCACAACGTGCCGGTTACCTCCGGCCGCGTGTACTCCTTCACCAACGATTTATCAGAGTGGATTGGTACCGTCATTCCCCCGTGTATCGAGCCCAACTTCGGTACGGTTCTGCCACATCCATCCAGTGTGGGGCCCCTCATTTACGGGAACCCTTTTGCGTTGTTCACTTATTTTGTACCGCCCTGCGTACCTCTCTCGACCGGGCGCGGCTACGCCTTCGCGGGCGGGCCACTAGCGTGGTGGAGCCAGAACAACGACAACAGCTTCGGCTCGGCCGTAGCCGTAAACATTGAGGGATTGGGCCTGCGCACTGCTGTAGGAGCGTATCTCACCAACACAGTTCATGTTTTCGTGCCTGCCGGCGTGAACCCGTTCGGTGGACCCGCCTTGGTCCCCGGTACCGGCATTACCACTGGCTTGTACGGCACCCCGGCGCAAAGCCTGACCGTGACAGACGCTGCAATGGCCGGACGGGCAGTCGAACTCGCGGACATGGACGGCGACGGCTTCCTGGATCTGATCGTCGGAGCGCCCGGCGGTCTGACCGGAGGCAAGGTCGTGATCCTGTACGGCCCGCTTCCATATGACAACACGCGCAGGCAGGAATTAGCCTGGCCGGGCTTGAAGCCGAACTCCGGCTTTTGCACAACAGACTTCCTGGGCTGGTCTGTGGCCAGCGGCGACTTCAACGGCGATGGTGTTCGGGACGTCGCAGTCGGCCGCCCATGCGATGGCGACAACGAGCAGGGCAGCGTCACCGTCTTCTACCGCCGCTTCGGCCGGGCGCCATAGTGATGTTGCCTGCCGCTGTGCCCGCCGCTTGCATTCAACTCATGCGGGGCCTAGCCAGCCCCGCGTGACCCAACTTCTCACGGCAGACCCGCCCCTACAGTCACCGATCTCAAAAATATTTCTCGCTTCTTCTTTTCAGTAGCTTACTCGCCACAAACCGCTTACTGGCTGCCCCCTGATCCTACGCTCCGTTACCAGGAGTTCCCAATGTCGCTTAGCATTACTACCCTGACCGCCGACTTGAACAATCTACCGGCGGACGACCTGCTTGCCCTGCGCTCCAAGTCATTGCGCGCGATCGAACGCCTGCTCGACGATCCGCAGACGAGCCCCACCGTGCGGCTTCGTGCCGCGCTTGCCATTCTCAGTGAAACCCGGGCACTCGCAAAAGCCGCTCGGCCTCCCGCGCCCGCGCGGCCGGAGCCTGCGCCGGTCACCGCAACCGTACCTCCCCCGACAGCAGGAAACATGAAAGGATCGCAGCGCAACCTGCCCTGCCCGTGCGGATCCGGCATCAAATACAAACGGTGTTGCGGCGCCGACGCCGGCACCGGTGCCGCTGCCGGCGCCAACAGTTTGATCCAGGCCGCCGCCGCCAAGTTGGCGGCGTTCTCCAACTCCGGTTCAGTTAGCGCGCCTCAACTGCGCGGAGACGCTGGCCGGTTGGCGGACGGAATCGCACCTGAGGCCGCAAGTTCCTTCCGGCGCGACCGCCATTCGGGATGCTGAAACAGCCGCGGACTCAACTCAATCAGGCGCGGCAGCATGTCGAAAACCGAAACCTGCGTCCAGCGCTGGCCGGACCGTGTCTCGAACCCGCGCGCCGTCAGCGACTCCGCGATCCGGCCCATCGAATGGTCCTCCACGATGCCTTCGAGCATCGCCAGCAGGACTCTGATTTCCGCGGGGTCTTCTTCCAGGTGCTGGCAACCCGCTGACGCGCGCATTCCGTACGGGATTTCGGCGCGCAACCCGGCGCCACCCGCCGGCGGAGCCTCGGAGCGCTCCCACTCAATCGCTTTCGGAACCCAACCCGCGGCCAGCCGCTGTTGCAGATAATCCGCCGTCAGCGGCCCCTTGAGAACTTCCCGTTCCCGGTCTGGCTGCGTCGTCGCCATGTCTGCGATACCCCCTCGCCGCACGGCTGCGCATTTTTGTTGCCGCGCGAAGTGCATGATATTACACGCTCCACGCCGCGCCGCTGTGTGCGGCCATGGGATACTTTGTTCGAGTCCGGGATGCGAAACCTGCAATCGTTCCTTATCACGGCTGCTATAGCCATTGCCGCAGCGGCAGCCGCTGCCGCCGCCCATGCCCAGAGTGTGCCTCAGCACCCGCCGGGATCCACTGGAGCCGATTGGCCGGTCTATCACGGCGGCTACGAGAACATTAAATACTCGACCCTGAAGCAAATTGACAAAAGTAACGTCGGAAAGCTTCAGATTGCCTGGCGCTACGACACTAAGGACGAGTTCACCGATTCGGAAATGCAGTGCAATCCCCTGGTGATCGACGGCGTTCTGTATGCCACTTCGCCCAAACTGCGGGTCTTCGCATTGAACGCTGCAAACGGGCAGGAGATCTGGAGTTTCGGTCCTGACGATCCCAAGGGACTCTACAAACGCCGCAATCGCGGCCTCAGTTACTGGACAGATGGCAAGGAAAAGCGGCTGTTCTTCGGCTCCGGTCCGCGTCTCTATGCGCTCGATGCGAGAACCGGAAAGCCGGCGCCCGGCTTCGGTAAGGGCGGTTGGATCGATCTGCGTGAAGGACTCGGGCGCCCTGTGGAAGGCTTAAGCGTTTCGCTCACCACGCCCGGGGTCGTATATAAAGACCTGCTGATTGTCGGGAGCATCCTTCCGGAATCGTTACCCGCGCCGCCGGGCGACATCCGCGCCTACGACGTCCGCAGCGGCGCACTGCGCTGGAGCTTTCGCACTATCCCCGCAGAAGGCGAGTTCGGCGCTGACACCTGGCCAAAGAATGCACGCAGTTTCCTCGGCGGAGCAAACGCCTGGTCGGGGTTATCCATGGATACCCGGCGCGGGTTGGTTTACGTGCCCACCGGATCCGCGGCGTTCGATTTCTATGGCGCAAACCGCCCCGGCGACAACCTCTTCGCGAACTCGCTCATTTGTCTAAAGGCCGAAACCGGAGAACGCGTCTGGCACTACCAGTTTGTACGCCACGACGTTTGGGACCGCGACCTGCCTACGCCTCCCAGCCTGATCACGGTGCGCCGCAATGGCCGCGAAGTGGACGCTGTCGCGCAAATTACCAAGTCCGGTCACGTCTGGGTGTTCGACCGTGTGACCGGTCAGCCGCTCTTCCCTGTGAAGGAGTTCGACGTGCCTGCGTCGAACGCAGACGGCGAGATTCTCGCGAAGAAGCAGCGGTTGCCTGAAAAGCCCGCGCCGTTCAGCCGCCAGGTTCTCGACGAAGCGAACCTGAGCCGCCGCACACCCGAGATCTTCCGCTTGCTCGCGGATCGCTTAAAATTGCTGCGCAGCGGACCGCAGTTCACACCGCCTTCCACCGAGGGAACCATAGTTTTCCCGGGATTTGATGG
>Ga0073934_10007021_pt1 | contig 15976 bp, 5 predicted proteins | sample LarsenN4metaG_FD_76834 | JGI IMG/M metagenome (GOLD analysis project Ga0073934, IMG submission 76834) | Hot spring sediment bacterial and archeal communities from British Columbia, Canada, to study Microbial Dark Matter (Phase II) - Larsen... ...
ACCGTCAGGTCGTTGGCCTCCCCGGCCTCGCTGTCCACCGTGCTGGAGAACGCGACCGCGCTGTCGGTGGCGGTCAGGGTTACGTCCGCCGTCAGCAGCACCGCCCCGTCGTAGGCCTGCGTCGTGGTCGTGGTCACGTCCCCGCCCAGATCGCTCGTCCCCGTCACATGCACCGATCCCGCCGCAATCGTGCTCTCGCTGTCGATGTGGTCCGCGGACAACGCCGACACGCCGCTCACGGCCGCCGCGAAGCCCGCACCGCCACTGATGGTGAGGTTCTTTCCGTTTCCAGTGACGGTCGAGCCGAAGTCAATGCCTTCCCCGTCCGCATCGGAGTCCACCGCCGTCAGCGCGATCGTTGCTCCAGCGCCGCCGAGCGTGACAGCGCCGTTATAGACCTGCTCCTGCGATGTTGTGATGTTTGCGTTGATGAACGCCGCACCGTTCACGGTGAGCGTTGTGACGCCGGTGACGTTGCCGCTGAACGTCGTGCCGGTGGCCGAGGTCATCGTCGCGGACTTGGTGCCGCCCGCCAGCGTCGAGCTGAACGTGATCGAGCCCGAGTCGGACGTGAACAGGGTGTTCGCCGTCAACGTGACGGCGTCCCCAAACGACTGGCTTCCCACCGTGTGCACGGTGCCGCCCGAAAGCGTCGTCGTGCCCGCCGCATTCGTCATCAGGCTGTCGATGGCGGCCATGTTGCCGACGGCGCCGGTGAAGGTGGTGGTGCCGGCCGTGTTGACGACGAGGTTGGAAGTCGTGAGCGCGCTGCCGTCGTCGTTGACGGTTCCGCCGAAGGTGATATTGCCCGCGGCGCCCACACCCGTGCTGGTGAGGGTGGCGTCATTGCACAACACGACGTTGTCGGAGTAGGACTGCGTGCCGGTGGTGCTGATCGATGCACAGATTTGAGTGGTGCCACCGACATCGGTGGAGACGCTGGCGAGTGGCGTCCCACCACCGACCGCCGCGCCAAATTTCGTCGTGCCGGAGGTATTGACAGTGAGCGACCGCCCCATCACGCCGTCGCCGTCGATGAGGCCGTTGAACGTAATGTTGCCCATGCCGGAGCTGGCGAAGATGACGTTGCTGGTGAGGGTGACCGCCCCGCTATAGGTCTGCGCGCCGGTGGTGGAGATGTTGCCGCCGATGTCGCTGGTTCCCGACACCGAAACCGATGCGGCGGAGATGGTGGACTCGCTGTCGATGTGGTCGGCCGACAAGGCGGCCACGCCGCTGACGGCGGCTGCAAAACTGGCGCCGCCGGACAGTGTGAGGTTCTTGCCGGCACCGGTGACAGTGGAGGCGAATTCGATCCCTTCGCCATCCATGTCGAGGCCATCGGTCGCCGAGAGCGTGATCGTCGCCGCGGGACCGGTGAGCGTGACCGTGCTGTTGTAAAGCTGCTCGCCGGAGGTCGTGATATCCGCACCGATGAACGCCGCGCCATTCACGGTGAGCGTCGTCACGCCGGTCACGGCGCCACTAAACGTGGTGCCCGTGGAGGATGTCGTTGTCACAGAGTTCGTTCCACCGGCGAGCGTGGACTGAAACGCGATCGAACCGGAATCAGACGTAAACAATGTGCCGGCAGTCAAAGTGACGGCATCACCGTAAGACTGGTTATTCGTGGTGTGCACCGTGCCGCCGGAAATAGTGGTGCCGCCGGTGGCATTGGTCGTGAGGCTGGTGATGGCGGCCGCGGCGCCGACGGCCCCAGTGAACGTCGTGGTGCCGGCAGTGTTGACAGTGAGGTTTGAAGTCGTCAGTGCGTTGCCGTCGTCGTTGACGGTGCCGCCGAAAGTGATATTGCCATCGGTCCCCGCGCCGTTGCTGGTGAGCGTGACGGAGTTACACAGGATCACGTTGTCGGAGTAGGTCTGCGTTTTTGTGGTGGTGACCGAGGCGCAGATCTTAGTCGTACCGCCGCCGTTGGTGGTGAGAGCCTCCAGATTGGTCAGGTTGCCGTTCAATGTCGTGTCGGCGGAGGTGGTGATAGTGAGCGATTTGCCGCCGCCGTCCACGGTTCCGCCGAGGTTGATGGTCTGATTGCCCGTCGACTCGAGGACGACGTTGGCGGTCAATTCCACGTTGTCGCCGAACGACTGCGCCCCAGAAGTGGTGACGTTTCCGCCAAGCTTGGTGGTGCCGACGGCGTTCGTGGTGACGCTGGCGACGTTGATCGTGCTGGAGAACGTGGTGATGCCCGTGGTGTTCACGACCAGTGCAAAGGCGCCACTCAAGGCGTTCAGGAACGTGATGTGACCGCCCATCGTGCTCGTGAAGGTGCTGTCGGCAATGAGCGTGGTGAAGTCGTTGAGGTCCTGGTTGCCGGTGGTGGTAACGTTGCCGTTCGTGAGCACGAGCGTGCCGCCGGAATCGGTGGTGACGCTGGTGATGGGAGCCGTGCCGCCGACAGCGCCGGTGAATGTCGTCGTGCCATCAGTGTTGATCGTGAGATTGGACGATGTGCCGGCGTTGCCGTCGTCGTTGATGGTGCCACCAAAAAAGATGTTGGCTTCCATCGTGCTTTCGAGCGTCACGCTGGCGCCGAGGACGACGTTGTCGTTGTAGGTCTGGGTGCCGGTGGTCGTCACATTGCCGGTAAGCACTGTCTTGTCTGGTTGCCCAATGGCGTCGTCGGTGGTGACGCTGTTGAGTCCTGTGATCGTGGGGAGTGTGGTGGTGCCGCCGGTGTTGATGACCAGGTCGAACGCCCCGCTGACGTCGTTCTGCAGGGTGATGTCGCCGTTGCCGGTGCTGACCAGCGTGGTGTTGGAAACCAGCACCAGGTCACCGTAGGTCTGGCCGCCGGTGGTGATAACGGAGCCGGAGGTGATCTTGGTGGAACCGCCGGCGTTGGTGGTGAGAGAGGTCAGCGGAGTTGTCGCTCCCACCCCCGCGGCGGACTGGAACAGCGTTTCGCCGCTGGTGTTGACAATGAGGTTTGATGTCGTGAGCGCGCTGCCGTCGTCGTTGACCGTCTTGGTGAACTTGATATCGCCAGCGCCGCTGCTGGAGAGCGTGACATCGCCACCGATGAGGACGTCGGAGTTGTAGGTCTGCGAGCCCGTGGTGCTGACGTTCCGCGCGAGGGTGATGGCGTCGGTCATTCCGCCGGCGGTGAGGGTGAGGTTGCCGCCCGGTGCGGTGATGGCAATGCCAGTAGTGGTCGTGGCTCCCACGGTCACCTGGCCTACGGTGAAGCTGTCGGCGTCCACGTACGTGATCGAGCCGCCGCAATTGGCGGCCAGCGTGGCGACGTTGTTGCTCTCAGTGAGCGTATAGGACGCATTGCCCAGCAGGGCCAGCCCGGAAGCCGTGATGACGGCCCCAGAGGCTTCGGTCACCGTCGTGCCAGCAGAGAGCTGCACGTTGCCCGTGCCCGCGGAAATGCTTTTGTTAATCGCAAGCGCGCCCGTCGTGGCTGTGAGCGCAATATTGCCGACAGTTGTGACGCCGTTCACACCGTCCACGGTGCCGACGGTGAAGCCGTTGGCCTCCACGAAGGTCACATTACCGGTGGTGTTGGAGATGGCCAGTGTGTTGACGTTGGTCGTCGAGTCAGTGATGTTGACAGTCCCGTTTGCCGTGATCGCGAGATCGTTGGCGCTGATGCCACCTGAGGTTCCCGTCACCGTCGAGTTGGTGACGAGATGGACCGTCGGGACGTTGGGAGTGTCGGCGAAGTCAATGTCACCCACGATGGTGATGGCTCCCGCCGTCGAGGAGCCGATGATCAGCCGCCCGGCAGTGATTTTGTCGAGTTCGGCGTCAGAGAGACTCAACGTGGCGGTGGCGTCGGCCGCGCCCAGGCGAATCGCCGTACCATCGGTCTTCGGCTTGAGGATCACCGTGTTGGAGCCGGCGTTGATCGTGCCGACGATGTTCATACTGTCGGCAACGAAGGTGTTGGTGGCGCCGGTGAGGTTGAGGGTGACACCTGCGGTCAGCAAGTTGATGCCGAAGCCAACACCCAGATTCGGGCTGCCGGCGGTGCCGGTCAGCGAGACATTGGCGTTACCGGTCGTCGTGATCTTGGCCCCAGCATCGAATCGTATACCATCGTTGTTCGTGCCGACGCTGTCCTGGCTGACACCGACGATCACAATGTCACCATCTACCGACGAAATTGTTGTGTTCGCGCCGGTGAGAAGCACACCGATGTTGGCCGAGTTGCCGATCCCGCTGGTGCCGTCAAGCGTGATCGAGGCGGTTCCCGTGGAAGTGATTTTTGCCCCGCCGCTCAGCGTGATGCCGTTGTTGGAGTCACCCACGGCACCGGTCGCTCCCTCGCCTTCGATCAGGATGTCCCCCGTCTGGGAGGTCACAAGGCTATTGCCACCGATGGACACGCCGGTTCCCGTCCCAGTGGTTACCAGTCCTTCGATTGTGATGGTCGCCAGGCCCGTCGACTTGACCATCGTCCCACCGGTTAACGAAACCGCGGCGCCGGACACCGTCCGGCCGTTGAGAAGGATGTCCCCATCAATGGACGTGACCGTGCTTCCACTGATCAGGACGCCGCTGGCATTGACGCTGACCCCGTTGATTGTGATCGTGCCGGTCCCACTGGACTGAATCAGCGAGCCTGACTGGATCAAAACGCCCGACACGGCAGTGCCGCCACTGGCCGCGGTGCTGCCCTCGATCAAGATGTCGCCGGATCCTGTTGAAAGGAGCGTGGCATTAGAGATCTGGACACCGGTGGTCGTACCAGGAGTGGGAGCATCGCCATCGACGACCAGGTCGCCGTTCTCAACGCTGATCACGGCACCGGTGTCGATGAAAACAAAGGTCGTTCCGGTGCCGGAATTGCCCGTGATGGTGATCGTGCCGCTGCCGCTTGTTGAAACGTTCTCATTGACTCCTACCGACTTGTCGCCGGAAAGCAGGATGTCGCCGCCTCCGGTGCTGGTGACGCCGGAGTTGTTGTTGACGCCGAGGCCGCTCGTGGATCCCACCGCTGACAAGGAAATGTCACCTGGACCGGTGACGGCCTCCGTCAACGTCAGATTTCCGTTGGAGACGATCGCGATATCGCCAGATCCGGTGACTTGAATGCCCGTAATCGAACCGGTGACGCCGCCAATACTGAGTGAGCCGACGTTTTCCAAATAGACCCCGCCTGTGGCAGTCTTGGCCTCGACGCGGGTGGCTTGAAGATCCAGGTCGTCCCCAGCGGTTCCGATTCCTGTGGCGGCAGTGAGCGACAAGTTCACCGCAAAAATATTTGCGACACCGTCACCGGCGGAATTATCGACGACGGCGCCGCCGGCTGTAATGGTGACCGTGCCTGTCGTAGGGCCTGCGTGAATCTCGCCGAGGAATGCGTCCCCCGTCCCCCCCACGGTGATGGTGACGGAAGTCCCATTCAACGACGAGTCGATCACCGACCCGTTCATCTGAACGAAGTCGTCGCCGTTGCCATTGCCGTCGATGTTGTCGTTGTTCGCCCGCAGTGTGACGGAGCCGTCGACGTCAATGTCACCGGCGGCCTGCAATGTGAGCTGGTTCTGCGCGGTAATGCTGACGCTGCCGACCGTGGTGATATTCGACTGCACGTCGACGTCGAAACCAGAGATGGTGATGTTCGACGTGTCGGACTGCAGCGTCTGCGTGACGATGTCGCCGCCCGCAGTGATGGAAATCGTGCTCTTGGCGTGCAGTGACGATCCCGTCGCCATCGTCACCGTGTCGTCGGTCTGCGACCCCGCTTGAATGGTGATTCCGTCCGCCGTGTTGGTGACCTGTCCGTCCGCATCGAATGTGATGTCGTCCGACGTGCGGACGGTGAACGCGCCGGCATCGACGAGGATCGGCACGCTGATCGTTGCGTTTTCGATGGTGTTGTTGACGGTCAATGCGTTGAGCGGAATCGTGCCGTCGCCCTGGAACACCACGTTCTGAACGCCCGTGGTGTCGCCGTTCACCGTGATCGTGGTGTTCGTGGCGTCGCTGACAGTGCCGGTGTACTTGACCACGTTGAGACTGTCGGTGATGGTCAGCGTGTCGGTGGCGTCGTCGTAATTGACGGTGGCCGTATCGTCCCCCGTGACCGAGACTGTGAGGTTCGTGGTGCCCGTCACCGTCACCGACAGCACGCGACGGTCTTCCAGCCTTTGCACGTTCAGCGTGGCGAACGGCGACAGCGGGTCGCTGGGCTTTGGCTCGCGGCGACGATGTTCCAACCATGGCCACAACCAGGTGGAAATCTGCATGAGTAGGACCCTTCGCGGATCGACCCAGGGACGGTCATCGCGACGCTGCATCGGCGGTTGGACGTCTGCGCGAAACCGTGCCTCGACCGGGGGCGCCAGACCCATCCCGCCGGCGGATCGGACGTCCGGCCCCGCACGGGGACACAGCAGTCCCCTCGCAACGCTGGCCCGAACGTTCCGTATCGCGGGACTGCTGAACGCCCGAATGGGAAATCGGCGCGGAATCGCTGAATCAGTCTAAAGGTCTGTAACTGGCCGTGTCCAGATGCTGGTCTGGAAATCGTGCGCAACAAGTTCGCGGGGCGCTTCGGGTTACGAGCGGCACTCGCGCGTCTGACCACCAATCGACTCTGCGGGTTGGGCAGACCATCCCGGTTGCTCCGCTCGATTTGATCGTAACGGGGCTATCGAGACGAATGGATATAGCGAGATCCCCAGAAGTTCCGTCTACCATGCCGTCGGAAGGAAGCGATGATGACGATCCCTCAACGGCAGTCCTGCGGTTCCGCAGTCCGGTGCGTCCGTCGTTGCGGATGGCGTCGCGCCGTTGTGATTTGTGTGGCGGTGGCGTGGTCCACATTCACCGCGTTGCCCTGTTCGGCGCAAAACACACCCACCGGCGAACCGGAAAATCTGACGGCCGCCTTGCGCGGCGGGTTGAACGAGCGGCCCATCGCTGCCCTGCGGGCCACCATCACGTTGCCTTCGCCCGACGCGCCGGAAAACATCGCCGCCCCGCACATGCAGCGCGACGGCGTGCACTATCAACCGTCGGGCTTCGGCCGCGGATGGATCCTCCAGCCCTACGAGTGGGAAGCGACATCGCTGTGCCACCTGCCTCTGTACTTTGAAGAGCCAAACCTGGAGCGTTTGGGCTATTACTACGGGCTTCCGTGCGATGGTCGCGTGCGGCGACACCTGTTCTGCAACATCACCGAATACATGGCCACCGTGCACGACGATTCGCCCATCAAGCAGTGTTACTTCGACCTGAAGTGCGAGCTCGACGCTTACCAGCCGCACAACCAGGTGCTGCAGCCGATGGTGTCGGCGGCCCACTTCTTCGGACGCGTGGCCGCGGTGCCGTACATGGTTGGTGCGTGCTGTCCCCATTGCCCGGAGTACGAACTGGGGACCGATCGTCCGGGCAGCCCGGTACCGTACCGCAAGTACTACATGCCGCTCAGTTGGAAGGGCATTCTGTACGAAGGTGCCGCGGCGACGGGGATCGGCTACATCATTCCTTGATGCTCCGGGGCCGCCACGCCATTGACGAGACGCCGGGGAAGGTCTCGCGGAGCCAGGTGGCGATCCGCTGGGCCAGAGACTGTGGTGCGACGACGATCGCGGCCACGCCTGTGGCCTGGGAAAGTCGCGGCGTGTCCACGTCGGCGAGTCGGATCCGCACCTGATACCACGTGCCCACCAGACGCGCCCCGGTCGGTCCGGCAGCGATCGGAAGCCGCAGCCGCACCGCGTGCGATTCGGACAGCGACTCCGCCTGCATCACCGACACTTCCGCCACCGCGCCGGAGAACACGCGGCCGGGCGCGGCATCCAGTTGCACACGCACCGTTTGGCCGGGCTCGAGGGCCGGCACATCGCGCTGCGGCAAATAGGCGATCGCCTCGAAATCTTTGCCGCTGCCAAGGTGTGCGAGCAGCGTTCCGGCGGTAAGCCAGCAGTGGGCGTTGTGTGCGTCGAAGGGGGAATCGGACCACGCGTGGAGTTCGTGCAGCTCGTTCACCTTCTCCCGCGGATGGACCGGCCACAGCGTTCCTGCCCGGGGCGCCTTCAAAACGAGCCGTTCGGCTTCGGCCCGACGCTGGCGCAACTGTTCCTCCACGTCGGCCTGCAACTGCCGTGTGCCGGGAAGCTGCAGGGTTGCCTGCGGGTCGTGCAGTCGCCGACGTTCGAGGTTCTGGACCATGACGGTGGCATGTCCAAGTTCCCCTTCCAAGCGGGCGATCTCTCGTTCCAGCTCCGAGTTGACCAGCCGCGCGATCTCGTCGCCGGTCCTCAGCTCCGTTCCCGGCGCGGCGATGCGGTCGAGCTCACCGTCCACCGTGACATAAATTCGCTGGGCTGAAGTCGGCTCGACGACGATCGGGGCTCGAATCCGGCACGGCAGTGGCAACCACAACAGCGCCGCCAGTCCGACCAGCGCGATGCCCAACCGAATGGCCGTTCCGAAACGCAACATGCCCTGACGGTTCAACCAACCTTGTCGCGCCTGTGAGACCGGCCCGGCCATCATGGCAACCACGGTGAACATCGCAATCACCTGGGCGACTTGCCCCAACCCCTGGGGCTCCAGCCAACGGTACAGGAACCACAGAATCGCGAACACCATCATGACGCGGTACTTCAGCGATGCCACGGCATACGCCGGCAGCCAGAACCGCATCCGTGTGGATAGGGCAGGGGGTGGCGGCGGCGTGTCGCCAGTGAGCCAGCCGCGCGCCTGCCGCATCAACTCCGACCACGACTGTTGTTGCAGGTTGGGCACTTCCGTCCAGTCGCTCAAGATGTAATAGCCATCGTATCGCAACAACGGATTCATGTTGAACAGCAGCGTGCTGACCCCACAGACCAGCACGATCTGCGAGCACGTGCTATGGAACCAGCCGGGAGCGCTGAACCACCACAGCCACGCGCAGACCGCGGAGAGCACCGTCTCGACCCACATGCCGGCTGCGCCGATCGCAATCCGCTGCCACTTCGACGGCAAAAGCCATGCATCGGAGACATTGCAATAGAGGCAGGGCGTTCCGACGAGCAACAGCACGCCGAGCTCATGCACTTCGCCGCCGAACCGCTTGCAGGTCAAAGCGTGACCCAATTCGTGCAGCACCTTGACCACGATCAGCACTGCTGCGAAGGACCAGATGTCGTTCACAGTCCACTGGGCCACTTCCTCGGGCCAAAGGCGTGCAAACTCCGCGGCATGGGCGCTCCACAACGTCAGGGCCGATACCACGAGCACAACACCGACGAGCACACCGGGCCATGAAAATAGCCCGCCGCACCACGGAAGCAGGTGATCCAGAAACCGGTCGGGGTCAATGCCACGGAAGCGGATCGCCAGCGGGTTAAGTCGTGCGAGTCGCTGCCAATGCGTCTGGATCGTGCGGCGGCTTGCCGTCGTCGCCGCGCTTCCCACGCCATCGGCCACGACGAGACCTTGCCCGATGAGCTGCGCCACAAACTTCTGCAACTCCCCCGAGGACAATTGCTGCGGCGCGAACTGCTCGGCGAACGACCGGCACAACTCTTCGATTGCGGCCGCTCCGTTCAGACGAGTCCAGACGAAGTACTCTTCGTCGCGAAACGTGAAATAGCGCAATGAGACAGGGTCTTTGAGCACCCACCCGCCGCGACCGCTCGCGCGTCGCGGACGGGCCACAATGTCGCCGCGTCGCCGCCAGGGAAGGATTTGTGGTTGTGACATGGAGTGCCGCTTGCGGCTTAGCGCTTCGCGTGCCACCACGCGTGCGGCGTGCCAATGACTTTCGTCTTGCGCTGGTACACTTTGTCGGTGCAGGTCACGAATAATGTGTCGAACTTTGGTCCGCCGAACTTCACGTTCGACAGGAACTTGTTCTGTGGCCTGGCGATCGCACCTCCCAGCCGGCCCGTGGGATCGAACATCAGCAGCCCCGCGTGCGTGCAGACATACAACCGGCCGTCATCATCCACGGTCATGCCGTCGGATCCCGGCTTCTCCTGGCCGACGGGCATTGGCACCGGGCGATAATAGGGCGCGCCGTATTTCAGCGAGGCATCGTTCTCCACGCGAAACGCCCAAAGGTGCGGCTGGTCCCAATCGGCGACGGCCAGCGTGCTTTCGTCCTGCCACAACGTCAAACCATTCGGAGTGAAGCCCTCTGCTACCACGCGCTGTTCGCCGGCAGGTGACACATACCACACCTTCCTTCCGCCCATGTCGGTGACGTAAACGCCTCCCGCGCGATCGACCGCAATATCGTTGCCGGCGATGCCCTCGGCAAGCGTGTGGACCATCGCATGTTCGTCGTACCACACAACCTTCCGGGTTTCGCCCTGGCAGGCGTACAAGCGGCCTGCGGGTCCAAACATCAGCCCGCTCGCGCGCCCGGTGTTCTCGGCGAACTTGGTGAGCTTGCCGGCAATGTCAAACTTCCAGATCTGGCTTCTGGGGACATCGACAAAGAAAACGTTCCCCTGTGCATCCGTGGCCGGCCCCTCGGTGAACTGAAACCCCTCTGCGACCAGCTTCCAGCCTTCGCCGTCGATCAATACCTGCGTGAGGGGCATATCCTGGGCAGATGCCACTGCAGCACACAATATCCACGCCCAAGCGCCGAACTGTTTCATCGATGAGAGTCCCCGTCAGGTCGACATCGCTCTGCGGCGCTGTTTGGTCGCCGCCGTCATGTGGCGATAGAATCTAGCCCGCGTGTGTTCGACTGTTCAAGACGGCGAGCGAGATCAGCGTGACCGATTCGTTCCAGACGTATCGCGCCCGATGGGTTGTGCCGGTGGAAGGCCGGCCGCTCGAAGGCGGATACCTGATTGTTCGCGACGATCGTATTCTGTCGGTGCTGCCACGTTGGTCGGGCCCTGCAGTCGATCTCGGTGACGTGGCGTTGATCCCTGGCCTCGTGAACTGCCATACGCACCTGGAGTTCAGTCTGCTGCGCGAGCCGCTCGGCCCTCCCCGGCCGTTTGCCGCTTGGATCGAGCGGGTAGTGCGCTACCGCCAGGAAGCGGCCGAGCACGTGTCAGCTGCCATTCGCGCGGGGCTCGGCGAAGCGGTGTCTTCCGGTACTACCGTGCTGGGGGACATTGCCACCGAAGGCTGGACGTGGGACGATTACCTCGCTGGCTCACCGTTGCCCACGTTGGCAGTGTTTCAAGAATTCCTGGGCCTGACACACCAGCGAGTGGCCCTGCAGGAGGAATTGTCCGAACGGTTTCTCGCGCCGATCGAGTTGCCGCCCTATTGGATTCGCGGCTTCAGCCCCCATGCGCCGTACAGCGTGCATCCGGCGCTGTTGGACACAATTGTGAAATATGGGGTCGAGCATCCCGAGCATCCCGTGACGGTGCACCTCGCCGAAACCGAGGCCGAACGCGAATTACTGGCCCACGATCGAGGCGAACTGCGCGAGCTGCTGGAAGCGTTCCACATCTGGTCGCCCGGACTGTTCGGCGGACGGCGGCCGTTGGACTGGCTGCAGCAGCTCGCCGACTTGCCGCGGGCGCTCGTTGTGCATGGCACGCATCTCGATTCGCACGAGCTGCGATTCCTGGCGCAGAACCCGCACCTGACGCTGGTGTACTGCCCGCGCACGCACGCCGCCGCAGAGTCGAAGCCGCACCCGTGGTACGACGTGCTGGAAATGGGCGGCTCGGTGGCCATCGCGACCGACAGCCGTGCGACCAATCCCGACCTGAGCCTGTGGCGCGAACTGCAGTTCCTGGCGGATCGCACGCCGCGCGTGCCGCATCATTCGATATTGCGGCTTGGAACGCTCGCGGGCGCCCGTGCGCTCGGCATGCTGGAGTCGCACGGCAGCCTGATTCCAGGGAAGCAAGCCGACCTCGCCGTCGTGGAGCTGGCCGATCCGGCGTTCGACGATCCGGTGCACGACATTCTGGCCCCTGGCAACCGCATCGTGGGAACGATGATCGGCGGCAAATGGGCCGTCGGACCGCCCGCGATCACGGACGAATAGTGTCCCGAACGCATCCGAGCGCCCGGGACCTTTCACGCAGTGGCATTCTGCCGGGCACACGATTACCGTGTTTCACTGATCGGCGGACGCGCCGCGAAGGACTCTCTGTTTCACGGATTGAGCACCGACGATGACAGCCATTTCTGTGGGGCATCTGGCAGCCAATTCGACTGCCGACGACGATGTCACATTCCTGCGGCAGTTGACGTGGGACCGGCTCGCGCCGTTGGAGCTGGTGGAAGCGGCACGCAAGGGCGATCCGGTCAAGTTTGCCCACATTTGGAAGCAACGCGTTCGCGAGCGATTCACCAAAGAACGGCTCGTGCCGCAGGAATTGCTGGCTGGATGGTCGGTTGCGCTATCGACGGACGAAAGGTTGTCGCGACTGCTGACGGCGCTGCAACGTTCCAATCGACGTCGCACGGGCCAGCACCGCGGTTCGATGAAGCCTGCGGCGTCGTGGAGCGTCCGCATCCAGCCGCTGGTCAAAGCGTTGTTGGCGCCGCCATTCGTGTACCTTCAATCGCCGATCGGGTTGCTGGCTGCGTTGGAACTGCTGACAACGGCAACCAACAGCCTGCCGCACAAGCTCTGGTGGCCGCTCTGGAGGGCAACGCTGGCTGCCGCGTTCGTGAAAGACGGCTTGCCGACGGGCAGGCCCGGCGACCTTGCAACACCCGACGTTCAACTGCTGATTCACGGCGAATTGCCGTGGCTGGCGGGTCTCGTCTTCGCCGACGTGGCCGGGGGTGCGGCACTCATGCAGCGCGGCCGCCGGTTTCTGAAAAAAGAGCTGGTCGCGCGGGCCGACACCGACGGCACGCCGCACAGCGAGTTGTTGCCGCGGCTCCCGCTGTGGATCGCGCCGCTCATCCGCAGCACGGTATGGGCCCAGCACTTCGGTTGTCCGTTGTGGTCGGACGACGAACGACGACTGCTGAGCGACGTGTCGGAGCGCGCGGTCGCACTGTGTCGCGGCGATGGTCGCTCCGCACTGACCAACGGACTGCCGCTGCCATCGCTGCCGGTGCTGACCAAAGCGTCTGAGCTGTTTCAGTGGTCCAGCAGGAATCCATCGCTCGGCAGCTTAAAACTTTTGCAGCGACATGTCCGCAAGCCGAAATCGCCGACCGCAATACGGAAGCCGCCCGTTCAAGTCATGCCTTCGAATCAGTCCGACTGGGCGCGGCTGGCGTTATTGCGGACCGACTGGACGCCGGCCGCCGATAGCGTTGCCATCACCCATCATGGTCCGCTGCCGCAGATCGACGTCACGGCCGGCGGTCGACAGGTGCTGCACGGGCTTTGGGATATGCAAGTGCGAATCGGCGACTCCCCCGTCCAACTGGCGGAAGAGTGGTCGTGTTCGTGCTGGGAATCGGACCCCGATGGCGACTATGCCGAGCTGCAAATGCTGGGGCCAGGCGGCATGCGCGTGGAGCGACTCGTCTTCCTGTCGCGCACAGACCGCATCCTGTTGATGGCCGATATGGTCAGCCGCGCGCCGCAGGGCTCGATCTCGCTAACCTCGCGGTGGCCATTAGCGGCGGACATCCACGCCGAGCCGGGCCAACAAACGCGATTCCTGCAGTTGGAAGGCACTCGTTTTCACGGCCGCGTGTTTCCGCTGGCACTGCCCTGTAGCCGGTTGTACAGCACGCCGCACCGATTCGGCGTGGTCAACGGCCAGCTGGAGCTGCAACAAGTCGTCGAAGGACGCGGTCTGGTTGCGCCGCTGATCTTCGATTGGCACCCTCAGCGACGGAGCAAGGAGGTCGAGTGGCGGACCCTCACCGTCAGCGAGAACGGCCGCGTCGCCAGCGGCGACGTTGCCGCGGGCTATCGGCTGCGGGTCGGATCGAGCCAGTGGCTCTTTTACCGCAGCCTGAGGAAGTCGTCACATGCCCGGGCCGTACTGGGGCATCATACGTTCCACGAGACGGTCGTGGCGCGTTTCGATTCACAGGGCGACACCGATCCGCTGATCATGATTGAATCGTGACATCGGCCGCCCACCGATCACAGGCCGTTCATGTCTCGTGGATTTCGACCGCGAAGGCCGGTCGGAGTTGCCGATTGCCCGTGAGTCCATTGCGGCGGACGTATGCCGGACGCGCAGACGAACGTTTTTGTGATGGAATTCCCGGTCGAAAGCCGTAATAATACGCGACGAGGTCAGATAGGACGTCTGGCCGTGTGCGCTGCGGGCCTGTGGACCGGGACACCGCGGTCCCCCCAGTGAACCCGAGCTGACGATCTGACCATCTCCCGCGCGGTGCGTAACCCGCCACACTGACCCAGCGCAACCCATGAGCGGTCAGGGATTTGTGGCCAAGCGCACCTGTAGCTTGTCCATCCCGCCGATCATACTCCACCCCCGCTTGCCTCCTGAAATTGCGCCGCAAGGCCCGCCGTCATGCAAATTCGAGAAATCCGCGCCCTGCGTGGTCCCAACATCTGGCTCCGGCGTCCGGTGTTGGAGGTGTGGCTCGACCTGGGTCCGCTCCGCGACATGGCCTCGAACGAAATCCCCGGTTTCAACGACCGGCTGATGGCGTGGCTGCCGCACATGGTCGAGCACCGCTGCAGTATCGGCGAACGGGGAGGGTTCTTCGTTCGGCTGCGTCGCGGTACGTACCTGGCTCATATCCTGGAACACGTCACGCTAGAGCTGGAGGACCGCGTCGGCACGCCCTGCGGCTTTGGCAGGGCGAGGGAGACACAACGCGATGGCTTGTATAAGGTTGCGATCGAATATAAGGAAGAGCAGGTCGGCCGGGCGTGCATCGAGACCGCATTTCGGTTGTGCCTGGCCGCCGTCTATGATCGCCCCTTCGATATCGCCAGCGAGCTCAATCGGCTGCGCGACCTGGCTGACCGTGTTTGCCTGGGGCCTTCGACGGCATCGATTGTAGAGGCGGCCCGTCAGAGGAACATTCCTTACCGCCGGTTGAACGCTGGCAGCCTGGTGCAACTCGGTTACGGCTCGAAGCAACGCCGGATCTGGACAGCCGAGACCGACCAAACCAGCGCCATAGCCGAATCGATCGCTCAGGACAAAGACCTTACGAAGTCGATGCTGCATGCGGCGGGGGTGCCGGTTCCCGCCGGGCGGCAGGTCCACAGCCCCGAAGACGCCTGGAATGCCGCACAGGAACTGCGGGGCAGGGTGGTCGTCAAGCCGCTCGACGCCAACCACGGCCGCGGCGTGTTCATGGACCTCTCGGACCGCGACCAAATCATGGCCGCTTATCACGACGCCCTCAAAGAGGGCTCCGGCGTGATTGTGGAACAGTTCGCGCGCGGGCACGAACATCGATTGCTGGTGATCGGCGGGAAACTCGTTGCCGCAGCGCGCGGCGAAGCCGCCGCAGTGATCGGCGACGGTGTCCACACGATTACCCAACTGATCGACACCCAGATCAACTCCGACCCGCGTCGCGGCGAAACGGAGGATTGCCCCCTCAACCCCGTGCTGCTCGATGCCATGACGCTGACAGAACTGCAGCGGCAGGGCCACGAACCGGGTGACGTTCTTCAACCCGGGGAACGGGTGCTGGTGCGGCGGAACGATACCCTTGCCGAAGACGTTACCGACCTGGTGCATCCGTCCACCGCAGAGCACGCGGTGTGTGCCGCCCGGGTCGTGGGTCTGGACATTGCGGGGCTGGACCTCGTCACGGAAGATATCAGCCAACCCCTCGAGCCGCAGGGGGGCATGTTCGTCGAGGTCAACGCCGGTCCCGGACTGCTCCCGCATTTGCGGCCGAAGATCGGCAAGCCCCGGCCCGTAGGCGAGGCCATCGTCGGCATGCTGTTCCCGCACGGCGAATCGGGACGCATTCCGCTCGTGAGCATCACCGGCACCAACGGCAAAACCACCACGTCGCGGCTGGTCACGGCCATGCTCCGTGCAGCGGGTAGGCATGTCGGGCTGACCTGCACCGACGGCATCTTTGTAGATGGCCGCACCATTGAAGTCGGAGATTGTGCCGGTCCCCGTAGTGCCAAGAACGTGCTGCTCAATCCGCTCGT
>Ga0073934_10007022_pt1 | contig 15976 bp, 11 predicted proteins | sample LarsenN4metaG_FD_76834 | JGI IMG/M metagenome (GOLD analysis project Ga0073934, IMG submission 76834) | Hot spring sediment bacterial and archeal communities from British Columbia, Canada, to study Microbial Dark Matter (Phase II) - Larsen... ...
GCAAGTTCTTCAGGAGTTCTGCCAGCAAGCCTGCAAGACGGCCGCTTTGCTGGCGCGCCATGTGGAGGACTTCGTCGTGAGAGAGTCGAGATTCGCTCAGGCCAGCGGCGCGATTGGTGATGCATGAGATGGCAGCGCAGGCGATGCCGAGTGCTCCCGCCTGGCTCGCCTCGCGAGCCGTGGACATGCCCACCGCATCCACGCCGAGGCTCCGCAGGGCACGAATCTCGGCGGGAGTCTCGTAATTGGGTCCAAGCATTGCCGCGTAGGCCCCCTGCTTGAGGATGAATCCTGCTCGCTGCGCTGCAAGGATCACTTCCTGGCGGAAGGCGGCATCATACGGCGTCGGGTCGAGCTGGGCTTTCCAGGGGTGAGGCAAGGTCAGATCAAGGTGTTGCGACAGCAGCATGAGGCAGCCTGGAAGCAAGTCGGCGCGGATGCCGCCAGCCGCGTTGGTGAGCAGCAAGCGCTTCACATTCAATCGTGCAGCAAGGGTGACTGGGCCCAGGACGCACTTCCAGGGGTGGCCCTCGTAAGCATGGTTGCGGCCTGCAAACAGCAAAACGCGCGTGCCATGCCAGTCTCCGAGAATGATCCGCCCGGCATGGCCATCAACACGGGTCTGTTGAAGCGGCGGACACGATTCGAAAGGCAGGACGACGTCCGGATCGACCTGCTCGGCGAGGCTTCCAAAGCCTGAGCCGAGCACGATCGCTAGCTTCGGTGTCGCCGTCTCCGCGGCCGCGAGGAGTTCCGGTGGACAGCGAACTCCAGCAATCATCCAATCGGCTCCGGCACCGCGGAAATCGGTGCGCCTGCTTCGAGTCCGCGGGAATCCAGCTTGGCGCGTGCCGCACGGGCAATCAGCTCCGCGGAAAGGTCCTCGCCCAGGTGGCTGGAATTGACAAGCAGATCATACTGGTAAATGTCGGTGGGAAGACGATGGAAGTGCTCCTCAATGAATCGCGCCCTTTCCTCGTCGCGAGTCCTTACCTGCTCGGCCGCCTGGTCCCTGGTCAATCGTTCCAACTGGCTCAGGTAGGTGATGCGGTCCTCCAGCGGCGCCACAATGCGCACATGGAGAGTGCTCGAGGAGGGCAAGAGACAGCCCGCGCCCCGGCCGACGATGACCGCGTCGCCGCGGGCGCCAATGGCCAGGATGACCCTCGCAAGTTCAAAGGGGCCGCCCTGGTGCGCAGCCTGCGTCTGGCCCAGCCCGAGCTGATCGAGCCGCTGCTGGATCCAGGCCGAAGCGGGATCATCGAGAACGTCGAAGAGGTCCCTGCTCAGGCGTGGTTCCTGGGCCAGGTACTCGAGGAACTCCTGCTGATACACCTGCCAGCCGAGCTTGCGGCCGACCCTCCGTGCGATGGTTCCTCCTCGCGAACCAGCCTCTCGACTGATGGCCACCGTGAGCGAGAGCGGCGTGAATCCGCTCTCCATGGCTTGCACCGGCTGCCTGGCGAAGGCTCGACGGAGCGATTCCAGGAACTCCGCTCCTTCCATCGCCGCGCCTGCCCGATCTGCAGGCGAAAAGACAGTCTCCATTGCCTCCCCCTCAAGTTAGGTCCCGATATTCCCGCCGCCAGAAGACGACTGTGCCCAGGAGATAAAGCCCAACTGCCGCCGAAAGCAAGACGATGATCGCCGTCGTTCCATCAACAGGAAGGAAGAAGAACGCCTTCTCCGGCACGACGCCAGTCTTGTGCGTTCCCGCGGGCTGATCGAGTCCCGCCCGCGCCGCCAGGTCGTAGAGCACACACCGCGAGTAGAAGTTCACGCTGGCGCGCTTCACCATGCCCGGCATGTTTCCGACGAGGGTTTCCAGCACAAAAGCATACGCCACGCCGATGATCGTGGAGCGGCGGAATGCCGCTCCGAGAAGCTGGAACAGGCAAAGGTAGGTCAAGGTGCCCAGGGCGGCCGCGGGCCAGAGTTCGAATGTAGCACTCAATGCATGAGGGCCACCCAGCGCGCCGAGCAGGAACCAGCCGCCCAGGGTCAGCCCGAACGTCCACGGCACGGCGGCCACGAACTTGGCCAGGTACACCCAGGGACGGGCAAGGGGACGCATCAGGATCCATACCAACGTGCGGTCTTCCCACTCGCCCCCAAGCGTTTGCGAGGCGAAGGCCAGGCTGAGCAAGGGCAGGAGGAAGCTCAGATAAAGCCCGAGCAGGATTGTCTTCGTGAAGCCGATGGCAGTCCAGCCCCACTCCCCCTTGTCGTGATACCGCCAGATGGATGTGCCCAGCACCATCACGGCAACGAGAGCGAGCAACAGCACGGCCGCCACCGTGTGCCAGGTCCACCAAAGACGGCGGAACGACAGGCCCACCAGGCAACACCAGGCGGTCAATGCGCTGCCACGTTCAGCGGCGGCTGAGCTCATGCGCTCTCCTGCAGGACGTAATCGAGAATCGCCTGGGCCGAGCAGTCGGTAGTTTCCAGGTGCCGAATGTCAAAGTCTTCCTCCAGCACGAGCTGCGAGAAGGCCTTGAAGAATCGTTGTGGTTGGCGAGCGCGGGTCAACACCGTGCCGCCCCCCGCCAGTTCAACGCCGAGGACCTCTGGCACACGCAGTAGTGCGGCCGCGAGCTCGCGCGGCCGATCCGAGTCGATGCGGACGGAGAGCGGCTGATTCTCAAACATGTCGCGAATCTCGGTGACCGTACCCTGGGCGAGCAGCCTGCCGCGAGCCACCACCATCACACGGTCGGTCAGACGTTCGAGTTCTTCGAGCTGATGGCTTGAGACGAGTAGCGACTTGCCCTGGTCGGCAAGCTGCTGAAACAGCTTGTTCAGGTCGCGCCGGACGACGGGATCGATGCCGTTCATCGGCTCGTCGAGAACGAGCAACTCAGGGTCGTGCACCAGCGCCTGGGCGAGCTTGATACGCTGTCGCATGCCCTTGGAGTAGCCGCGAACGCAGCGATGCGCCTGATCAACCATGCCCACCAGCTCGAGAGCGTGCTCCGTCCGCTGGCGTGCCTCGGTTCTGCTGAAACCGACCAGCCTGGCCATGCAGAACACAAACTGCCGGCCCGACATCTCTTCGTAGAAGACATCCGATTCGGGGCAATAGCCCAGGTGCCACTTGGCCTCGGCAGACCAGGCCTGCTTGCCGAGGATGGAGACGGTGCCCTGGCTCGGTCGAAGCTGGCCGGTCGCCAGCTTCATGAGAGTGCTCTTGCCAGCGCCGTTTGGCCCTACAAGGCCGGTGATGCCGGGCAGGAGCTGGAAGGAGACCTCGTTGATGCCGATGACCGGCCCATACCACTTGCTGACACGGTCGAATGCCGCTATCGGCGGGCCGTTGAGGGCCGAGGCCGCGCGCATCGGCTCACGAACGCCGGAAGCGGGACGTGCGCGCTCCGCGGATCCCATGCCCGCTGGTGAGAGCGATCCCACGCTCGCCGTTAGCGGACGATCTCCACCGCCCGAATCCGCCTGTCCAAGAAGATGAGACATGCGCTACACACCATGAGTAAAACCAAGGCCGCCTCCCATACCTCGGGCTGCGGCTTGGAAGTAAACCGCCTTCCGGACTCTAACTGCGGGGCCACGCTCAGGCACCAGGAACCCAGCAGATACATGTTGTTCCACATGTCCACCAGGCGCCAGTGCGGGCTGAGCTGCAGCCCATCCACCATCGCATCTGCGAAGACGCGTCCGAAGAACAGGATGCCCACCCAGACCATGATCAGCGGCACCGTCTTGCGGACCCAGGCCGCCACCGCCAGCACCAGCAGACCGAGACAGATCGAAAGCACCGCGGCATAGCCGAAGATGCCGAGGAGAAGCTCGTAGCGTTTCTCGATGTAAGGCCAGCCTTCCATCAAGGTACACTCGGCAAAAAGCAACAAGGCAGGCAAGGTGGTCAGCATGTTGACGAACAGAGCCACGGCCAGGAACTTTCCCGCGAGGTAGTGCCACCGGCCCAGGGGCTTGGAGAGATAGAACGGCAGGCTGCCGTACTGGTAGTCGTTGCCGATCAATATCGCACCGGCCAGGGCCAGCACCGCCATCACGATGTACCCCTGAAGCCAGATGAAGTTGCGATACGTTTCCTTGGTGCCTGACATGTAGAGTTGGTCCTGGACTGCCTTGATGGTATCGGTCCAGAACCGGATGACCTGCGGGTTGCTCCCAGCGAGCGAGGGAATGTCGATCTGATAAAAGAGGTAGATGCCGCCGAAGTAGACGAGGAAATTGAACAGGCCCAGCACGTAAAGCACCCAGAACAGCTTCCGCCGAAAGACCATGCCGAGCGCGACCCGGCTGATCGGCCAGGGCGAAAGCCATGCGCCGCGCAGGGTTCCCTGCCAGGGTCGGTAGCCCAGGGTGTTAACCCCCATCCCTGCCGGTCTCCTCAATGGTTCGATGGAAGAGTTGCTCGAGATCCTCGTCGTCGCGCTGCAAGCCCCGAACGATCACGCCGCGATTGTCCGCCAGGGTGAAGAACAATCGGGTTCGCCAGTCGGTAGGAACCAGGACGGTCAATTCCGCCAGGGAGCCGCGGCCGTCGTCCAGCCCTTCCAGGCCCTCCTCCGCCGCGCCGACAGTCACCAGCTTCCTGCCTCGGCTGGCGGTCAGCACCTGCACGCCCTCAGCCTGGAGATCCTCCACAAACGCGGGAATGTCGCCCTCGACCTGCAATCGGTAGCGGTCATGGCGATTGATCCGCAGCTCGGAGGTCTTGCCCTGCCGCAGGACCCTGCCACGGTAGAGGATAACCACCGTCTCGCAAACGCGCTCCACATCGTTGAGCAAGTGCGTGGAAAGAATGAAGGACTTGCCGTGTTCTCGGCCCAGGGTCAGAAGCAGCCGGAGCATCGCGTCGCGGCCGGCGGGATCGAGGCCGCTCGTGGGTTCGTCGAGAAGCAAGAGCGGCGGGTCATGAACCAGGGCCTGGGCGAGTTTGAGCCGCTGCTTCATGCCCGTGGAATACTCCTCGAGCCGTCGATACCGAGCCTCCTCGAGCCCCAGGTAGGTCAGCACTTCATGAGCACGGCGGTGGGCTTCGCCGCGAGGCATCCCGTAAAGTTGTCCAGCCAGGGCAACGTACTCCGCGCCGCGCAGGCCCGGAACCAGCGCATCCGCTTCCGACATGTAGCCGATCAGCCGGCGCAGCGCGATGCCGCCCGACCGGATGTCGATCCCCATGAGCTTGCCCTGGCCCTCGGAAGGCTGGAGCAAGCCCATCAGGAGCTTGAGCAACGTCGATTTGCCCGCGCCATTCGGGCCGAGCAAGCCGATACGGCCAGGCTCGAGATGGAGTGACACATCGCGCAGGGCGACGTGCCCGCCGAACTGCCTCCCCACGTGTTCCAGGTCAATCAGGGCCATACGCTCCATTATAGTCCAAGTGCAAGCCCGCTCCGCCAGCGCTTTCCGCACGGGCTGGCTGTTCCAGCGGGCTGCGAAAGACGTACAGGTTGCGCAATCGGCAAGGGGCAGGTTCCGTCGCCCCGCCTGGCAGGCCCTCCCTGTTCAGGTGGTGTAGTCGGCGTTCAGTCGAATGTACTCGTAGCTTAGGTCGGAAGTCCAGAAGCGACAGCGAGCTGATCCCAGGGCCAGCACCAGGCGAAGATGGATTTCACGCTGGTTTTTCATCTGGGCCGAGACGGACGCTGCGTCGAAGGGCACTGGCGTTCCACGCTCGTAAAGCAGCGTGCCGTTCAACCAGAGCGAGAGATCCGACTCGGCAAACGCCACGCCCGAATATCCCGCTGCCGAGACAATTCGACCCCAGTTGGGGTCGGCTCCGAAGATGGCCGTCTTCACCAGGGCGCTTTCGGCGATCGTCCTGGCGATCTGCCGAGCCTCGCCGGCAGTCCTTGCCCCCTCGACGTCGATCGTGATCAGGTGCGTGATGCCCTCGGCGTCGTCGATGATCGCACGGGCTAGTTCGGCGCAACTTTCCCTGACTGCGGCCGCGAATAGTTCCAGTGCATTCCCAGCATCCGCCCGCGCACCGGATACGCCATTGGCCAGCAGGAGCACGGTGTCGTTGGTGCTCATGTGGCCCTCGACGCTGATGCAGTTGAAGCTGGCGTCCACGGCTCCCTTGAGGATGTGCTGCAGATTCTGGGGATTCACCTGGGCGTCCGTGGCGACAAAGGCAAGCATGGTCGCCATGTTGGGCCCGATCATGGCCGCCCCCTTCGCCATGCCGGCCAGGCGGACCTCCTTGTCGCCCAGACGGATCAAGCGGCCAGCGAGCTTGATCCGCGTGTCCGTCGTCAGGATGGCATGAGCAGCGTCGACGAAAGAGGCCTGATCTGATCGGAGCAGCGGAAACGCCTTGCGAATGCCGGCCTCGACCTGGGCCATCGGCAACGGTCGGCCAATGATGCCCGTGGAACAGACGAGCACCTGATTGGCAGAGCAGCCCAGTTCCTCGGCTGCCACGGCGGTCATGCGTTGGGCATCCCTGAGCCCTTGCTCTCCCGTACAGGCATTCGCATTGCCCGAGCAGACGACGATGCCGCGAACATTCTGCGAGGGGACTCGCTCGCGGGAAACCCGCACTGGAGCGGCACAAACTCGATTCTGGGTGAAAACTCCCGCGGCGGCGGCGGGTTCGGTGCTCACGATCAACGCCAGGTCGCGGCGGCCAGGGTCGCTGCGGATTCCTGAATGAATGCCAGCGAAGCGAAACCCCTGAGGCAAAGGCAGATCCATCAACTACTCCTTCAAGGCGTACTGCACAACCTGGGAGGCAAGATCGAGAGCGCTTTCGTGGCTGTAGCCCAGGCAATCCGTGGTTGAGTGCCGGTCCAGCGCGCAGCCGAGGTCATACTTGCTGTAAACGACAATCCACGGGCTGCGGGGGTTCGTCGGGTCAAGCCGAATTCCCTCGAATTGGGGGGCCACTGCCGTGTACGGCGCGCCGCGCTGCGTCCGGCACTGCACGGTAGTGATCTTCTTGCCGATACGCTCGGAGAAGAGTGGATCATCCAGCTTGATCGGTTCGAGCTTGCGGTTGGGGAACATCTGCTGCATGAGCTCGCGGAAGGAAGCGTCGAACTTCTCGTTGCCGCAGCAGGCGTCCGCCAGGAGGATTGCCCCGCCGTCCAGATGCTCACGCAGCCGCTTGCGGCTTTCCTCGGGAATCGAGAACTCGCGACGGCCGTGCATGTAAAGGAACTTGTAGTCGGGCAGGTTCGGATCGCCTGGCGTCAGGGGCTTGGTCTGGAGAATCACGTCAAGGCCGTACTGCTTCTGAACGTGGTCCATCAGGTTGCGCATCGCCTTGGGGGCTGGCTGCCAATCGCGACCGCCGTAGTTGAGCTGGGCCGCTTGCAAGAAGTTCCGGCGAATGACGTCCTTCTTTTCGATGACGACGTCGATCTTGGTGAGCTTGTCCTCGGGCGGTTCGAGGCCCGTGGCGTAGGCGACGATGTTCGCCCCTAGGCGAAAAGCTTGCTCGGTGCGGCCATCGGGACCCTTGAACCGGTTCGATTCCCAGTGGCACGAAAGGTCCTCGGGAGCGTAGATGAGGCAGGTCTTGCAACCGAAATCGACCCCTTCCAGCTTGAAGGAGCCCGGGGCGACGGGGAAAGCCGCGGTCCAGACCGGATGCCCCTCGGCGAGCGGCTCCAGGCGTTTTTCGGGCTGGTCCTTCCAGATTTCCCGAACGAGCTTGCGAAAGCCCTGGTCGAACTCGGTCCGGCCGCAACAGGCTTCAGCCAGGATAAAGCCGCCCTGTTCGACGTAATCGCGGAGCAGTTTCTTCTCCCCATCAGTGAACTGCGGGGCCTTGTGGCCATTGATGAAGACGATCGGGGCCTGGAGCAACTCGGCGACGGACTGCGGGTCGCCGGGGTCCAGTTTGCTGGCGTCGAAGGCTTGCCAGGTGAGCGGCACGGGCCGGCCTCCCTTGCGGAAGATCTCCCTGCTGCAGTATTCGGTCAGGTTGCGGATGTCGTTGCGATCGTTGTTCCAATCGCCGACCAGCCCACGCTGGTTCACGGGCAGGCCATGGACCATCTTGTGGACCAGGACGGGCGTCTTTCCCTTGGCAAGGAAAAGCAGGGCGAAGCTGGTGGCGATGACCGGATGGCCGTCGATCGCATTGTCGCCGCGCCAGCAGCCTTCGGGCTGCAGCTGAGTCCGCAGGAGATAGTCCGCCCCCGCCCGATACCAATCGTGGGGCTGATTGTCCTGCCCCACGAAGAACCGCTGGCCCGATAATCGCCCCGCCCGCTCAAGCCCGTAGAGGTTGTAGAACCGGAACGGGCTGAAATCGACCGTGAACCTGTCCGATAACCGGCGCAGGCCGCGGGCCAGGGGATCATTCCGCTCGAACTGGCCGCAATTCTCGATGGCCCCTGTGACCGGATCGATCGTTTCGCGGTTCCGGTAGAGCTGCATGCCGGTGATGAGCAGGCCGCAGACTCCCGCTGCGGTCATGGTGATGCGATCCATCTCGGAGCGTGCGCCGTCGTTCCTGTAGGCCCAGCCGCCATTCTCCAACTGAGTTCGGATGTAGAAGTTCTGGATTTCTTTCCACAGCTCGTCGTCGATGCCGATGCCGGCCTGTCCCGCCTCGCGCAGGGCCAGCACCGCGTACTGGGTGTTCGAATTGTCAGGGCCTTCGATGATTTTGGGATACCCCCAGCCGGCAAGCCGGCCGCTTCCATCACGCATGACAGTCTTTCGCAGCCAGTCTACATTGGCCTTGATCTGGTTCTGGTCTTGCTCCGGCTTGGCGTGAGCCAGCACCATGGTTTGCAGGGCGAGGACGTAAGTGTCCTCGGAGTTGAGATTGCGAAGATACTTGAGCCCATCCTGGACGGTCTGATCATCCGGATCGACGCCTGCTTCGAGTAGCGCGAGCATCGCCAGGGCTGTCAAACCGCCCTTGTAACGGTTGGCCGTGATCGTAAGGTGTTCCCAGCTGCCGTCCTTGCCCTGGTGGGTCTTGAGGTATTCCACGCCGTTCTTGATGGCGGTGCGAACCCGCTCGGGTGTGAGCCCCGAAGCCTGGTCCCGCTGGCTGGCCTGCGTGCTGGATGGAGCGATCAAGATCGTCAGGGACAGCCCAATCAGGAAAAATTTCGTGCGCATCGGAGTCCCTCAGGGCACTAACTTCATGATATGGTGGAGTCGTGCGTTCGTGGGGGATGCGGAACAGGCCCCTCCGAACCAGGCCTCGCCGACTCTTACCTATCATTGTCCGCGTTGGGGAGCTTCTTGCCAAGAACCAAGTGGCGGAAGAGGGCGTAAAGGGGATGGATGCTGGCTGTTGGGGGCCAGTGCTTTCGGTCAAAACCGTGCCATCGTCATTACCTGCCCCTATCCCTGGTTTCTGTCGTGCGTTCTGGAAAATCGCCTTGTATTAGCTGAGGGCGATGGGTAGTTTGAAGCAACGCATCCGCTTCGATCCCTCCCTGATGGTGGGCGCTCGATCCGACTTTCCCGCGCGACCGGAGCGTTGCTACTCAGTTGAACGCACATCAGCCTGGCCAGAGGGTGTCCCCGAAGCAGGTTTATCACCAAGTGTCTGGGCCGTGATTTGGTCATGTCACCTCACCGGCAACAGCAGGAGGAGCTTCCCGTGAAGCCTGGGCTCAAGCGCCGAGCAGCCTCGCTTGCGATTCGCAGCAAGTACAATCCACTCGTTGAACTCCTTGAAGACCGATACGCTCCAGGAAGCGTGCTCGGGCTCAGTTCGGATGTCCTGGCCGGTTCTGCGCTCAGTTTGAAGCTCGGGCTCGGCGAGAGCGGCGCCGAGAGCAAGACCCGGCGGTTCGACCAGAGCGATTCGATAAGCATCCTCCAACAGGAAACTGCTCCGCCAGCAAAGCGCTCCGTCGCCGTTCAGAACACGAGCGGCGACAGCGGCAAGAGCAGCCTGCCGACCTCGGTTTCGCAAGTCTTTGCCAGGAGCTCCGAGTCCTCGCTGGTGAACATCTTCGGCTCGCTCAGCACCCCCGAAGCGGCCGAGCTTTCGATTAAGGGGATAGCTTCCTCCGTCGGCGGCTCGGCGGGCGTCACGGGCGAACTTCCCAAGGCCGGATCGCTCAATCGCAGCGGCGGCAGTTCCGAGATGGTCCAGATGGGCAGCGTCCTGACAGTTGGCAGCAGCCCGATGGGCGGCGAGGACGGTCAAGGCAGCGGTAATTTCGCCCGCGCTGCCACTGCGAGCACGACGAATGGCTACGGCTCCAACGTCGGCGACCTGGGCGGACCGGTGACTCAAGGCACGCCTAGTTCGGGTATTTTCCCTGGAGATGGCAGCTTCGACGTCCGCACTCCTTACATCACCGGGCAGCGAGTGGGGCTCAACCAGCAGCAGCTTGCCGCCTTGCAGAACCTGCAAGGGACGCTGAACGGGCTCCGCGTGAACGTGAATACAATCTTCGGCACGCCGTCCAGCCTGATCAACAACGGCAGCTACCTGACGCAGCCGTCCACCCTGCCGGCTCGCGATGTCGTCCAGCAGTTCATCTACGCCAACCGCGACGCGCTTGGCCTCACCGAAGCCGACGTCCAGGACCTGGTGACGACCGATCTCTACACGAACACGATCGGCGCCCCGATTACTCACGTGTACTTGCAGCAGGAGCACAACGGCATCCCTGTGTTCCACGGCGTGGCCAATGGCAGCGTGACGAGCGACGGCCGGCTTATCATGCTCGGCAACCATCTCGTCCGCGACCTGGCTGGCTCCGTGAACACGACGACGCCGACCATCAACCAGGCCCAGGCTATCTTCTTCGCTGCCCAGAGCATGGGCATCCAGATCACTCAGCCGCTTGGCCTCATCGACAACACGGGCGGCCCCACGCAGGCACAGACCTACATCAGCGCGGAAGTCTCGCGCGGCGAGATTCCGGTGGCTCTGCGTTACTTGCCGATTCAGAACGGCGAGACCCGGCTGGTCTGGCACACCGTGATTGAGTCGCCGCTCAATGAGAACGAGTGGTACGAGATTAATGTCGACGCCCAGACCGGCAAGGTCTGGAATCGCTTCAACTACTACAAGGACGACAGCTATCGCGTCCTGAAGTACAACCTGGAAGGGCCCCATGACGGCGGCTTCACGGTCCAGGTGAACCCGGCTGATCCGCTGGCCAACGGCTTCCCGAACTTGACGGTCGTCTCCTGGCACAACACCGACGGTGATCCGGAGCCTGAGACGTTCACTAGCACGGGCAACAACGTCATCGCTCAGGAAGACCGCGACGGGGACAACAGCCCGATCGGCCGACGGCCCGCCCCGAATGGCAATACCACGGGCACGAACGATTACAACTACGTCTGGGATCCGACGCGCGAACCCTATGAGCCGCCGATCCCCTTCGATCCAGGTCCCCCGCCAGTTCCTGGACAGCCGGCCTACACGAACAACATGTTCGCTGCCATCGTGCAGGGGTACTACAGCACGAACATCTTCCACGACATCCTGTACTACTACGGCTTCACCGAAGCCGCCGGCAACTTCCAGATCTTTAACTTCGGCCGCGGCGGACGGGCCAATGACCCCGTCCTCCTCGACGTACAGGACGACCACGACAACGGTACGACCAAGAATGCGAACTATGCCACGCCGCCGGACGGCACGCCGGGCCGCATGCAAATGTTCGTGTTTGACTTCACCACTCCCAACCGCGATGCCTCCATGTATGCCGAGATTCTCTATCACGAACTGGGCCATGGCTGGACTACTCGTCTCGTAGGCGGGCCGAGCAACGTGACCGGCCTGAGCGGCATCCAGAGCGGCGGCATGGGCGAGGGCTGGAGCGACTACGTCACCCTGTGGATGACCACCACCGCTGATCAGAAGGCAGGCGACACGATCCGCTACGGCCGGCACATTCTTGGTCAGGGCAGCAACGGCCTGGGTGTCCGCCGATTGCCTTACGACAGCACCATCGGCACGCACGGCCGACCCAATACTTACGACAACCCGATCACCTACAACGACATCGACCCGGTCCAGGAAGATGTGGTCTGGCCGTTCAATCCGCCAATTGATCCACGACTGGCGGGCGCCGATGAGATTCACAACGTCGGCGAGCTTCTCTGCCAGACTCTCTGGGACTTCACCTGGGCCATGACCAAGAAGTATGGATTCAGCAGCGATCTGTACCGCGGCCAGGGCGGCAACAACTTCGCCATGAAGATCGTCAACGAAGCGCTCCGGCTGACCCCGATCAACCCGACGTTCCTCAACTACCGTGACGCCATGCTGGCCGCCGACGTCGCTCTCTACGGCGGGGCCAACCAGCTCGAAATCTGGACCGCTTTCGCAGCCCGTGGCATGGGGCAGTTCGCCAATGACGGCGGCGACCACAACAGCACCGCCGTCCGTGAGAACTTCACCATTCCGCCAATTCCGCCCACCAATGGCGGGGGCGGTGGCGGCGGCGGCAACCTGAACTACCCGGGCAACGGCAATAATGACGGCAAGTACGAGCCGAACAACTTCTCCAACCAGGCCTACAACCTGGGAGGCTTCAAGACCGGCACGAAGCAGTTCGCCGGACTGAAGATCAAGGATTCGACCCAGCAGGATCGCGATTGGTTCCGATTCAAGACCAAGAACAGCGGCTCGACCACGGTGCAGATCGACATGGCGAGCAACGCTGGGGATCTTGATCTCATCGTCTACCGCCGAACCAACAACGGCACCTTGCAGGAAATCGACCGCAGCTCGAATCGCGGCGACGGCGGCTCGGAAGCCGTCACTTTCAACGCCCAGGCTGGAGTGCAGTACCTGTTCCAGGTGCTCGGCTACAACGGCGACACCGGCAACTACGGGATCACCATTACTGCCCCGTAGTCCGGAGCGACTACCCGCGACAAACCAGGCTGACCCGCTCTCCGCGTGAGGGCGGGTCAGTTGCTTTGCCAAACCGCGCATTTTCACGAGAAGCTTGACTCGCTCGACCTGTGGCCGAATCATGGTTGCTGAGATGGACATGCCATGATCAGCCCAGTGCGCGATCGCCCAGCGCAGCCACGGCGCGGCCCTGGATGCAACTGTCGCTCGAAATTCTAGATCGGCGGGCTTTGTCAGCTGGAAGAGGACACCTGGTGAGCGATCCCCTTGACCTCGGTTCGTTGGCCAAGAAGGCGCTGCAAGAGGCCCTGAGCGAGCGCGGCCACGTCAACATCCTGATTGCCGGCCGAACCGGCGTCGGCAAGAGCACGCTGATCAACTCCGTGTTCCAGGGCAACATGGCCACTACGGGCCAGGGCCGGCCGGTCACGCAGAATACCCGCGAGATCACCAAGGCCGATGTGCCGCTCTCCATCTTCGATACGCGCGGCCTGGAAATGGCTGACTTCGGCCAGACCCTGGCGGCGCTGAAGGCGTTCGTGCTCGAACGCTCGAAGGACGTCGATCCCAGCAAGCACTTCCACGTCGGCTGGGTGTGCATCTCGGAAGACCTGCGCCGCGTCGAGCCTGCCGAGGAACAGCTCACGAAGATGCTGGCCGAGTTCATGCCGGTGGTGGCGATCATCACCAAGGCCCGCTCCGACCAGGGCTTCCGGGCCGTGGTTCAGCAACTCCTGCCCCAGGCCGGCAATGTCGTCCGCGTTCGCGCTCTCGTCGAGGAACTCGACGACGGCCACGTGCTCCCGCAGATGGGGCTTGTCGAGCTGATCGACCTGACGATGGAGCTGGTTCCCGAAGGCCAGCGTCGGGCATTCGTGGCCGCCCAGAAGGTGGACATCGCCCTAAAAAAAAGCTGGCTCGCGTTATCGTTGGTGGCGCCGCGGCTAGCGCGGCTGCCGTGGGAGCGACGCCGGTCCCGTTCTCGGACGCCGCGCTCATCGTCCCCATCCAGGTCGCCATGCTGGCGGGCATCACGGCTACTTTCGGCCTCTCCTTCAACGAGGGCCTGTTGACCTCGCTGATTGCCAGCGTGATTACCGGGACCGGCGCAACCGTGGCCGGCCGAGCCATCGTCGGCGGGCTGCTCAAGCTGATTCCTGGCTCCGGAAGCGTGATCGGCGGCGCCATCACGAGCACCACCGCGGCGGCCGTGACCACCGCCTTCGGAGAGGCCTACATCCGCACGCTGGAGGTGCTCTTCCAGCGCCACCAGGGCAACCCGCCCAGCGCGGACGAGGTCGTCGCGACCTTCAAGGAGCAGCTCCGCAAGTAAGCGCCGCAGGCGCTCGGTCACGGCTGAACGAGTTTGAACTTCTGGGCGCGCCGGCCCTTGATGTCTCCAGCGTACAGGTTCCCCTGCGAATCCACGGCGAGGCAATGGACCCAGTTCAACTCGCCAGGCCGTTCGAGGCCGTCGATCCCCTTGGGCGCCGTCCAGAGCTGGAGCAGCCGGCCGGCCGAGTTGAAACGCATCAGCACCTGGTCCTTCGGCGGGCAGCCGAGCGAGGAATCGTCCGCACGCCAGATCATCGGCGAGGAGCCGCAGACCCAGAGCTCATCCCCCTTCGTCATCCACAGGCCCCAGGGAACGACGAGGTTGTTCCACACGTCCAGCAGCTTCCCGTCGGTACTGAAAACCTGGATGCGGACGTTGTTCCGGTCCGCGACGTAGAGCCGCTCCTTCGAGTCGATGGCGATGGCATGGGGGATGCTGAACTGCCCTGGCTTGCTCCCCAACTCGCCCCACTGCTTGATGAACTTCCCGTCCTTGTCGAAGTGAACGATGCGGGCATTGCCGTAGCCGTCCGCTACGAAGATGTCTCCGTTCCTGGCGAAAGTCATGTCCGTCGGCATGTTGAAGTGCTTCTCGTCGTTGCCGCTGACGTCAGGCGTGCCGAGTGTGAGCAGCAGCTTGCCGTCGGGAGTGAACTTGCGAACGACGTGCAATCCTATGTCCGACGTCCACACGTTGCCCTCGGGATCGATCTTGATGTGATGGGCCGACTTGATGGCGTCCTGGCCCCATGATCGCAGGAACTTGCCACTGGATGCGTAGACCTGCACCGGCGGCTGGGACCGAGTGAAGACGTAGACGTTGTCCTTGTCGTCCACGGCCACGCCAGGCACCTCGGCCCAGCGAACGCCTTCAGGACGCTGCGGCCAGTCCGGATCGACAACGTAGCTCGTGGCGACGTTGACCTTGGGCCAGGTCGGCTGAGCCAGTGCGAGATGCGAAGCAACCACCGTGAGCACCACCGCTGCAACCATGCCGGCTTGCCTGAGCATCGAATGACTCCTTGGGGGACGGGTTTCTGGTATCGCATGTCATTCTGGCAGATTCGGCGGGTGACTCAAGTCGGCGCCAGGAATGAATCAAGAGCTGCGCTGCGTGGGCACGCCAGACAGTCGCCGAGAATTTCGGCCGGAAAGTAGTTGACAAATGTATCCATGTCGTGCTATGCTGCAAGTTGGGGAAGAGTGGCCGCGGTGCGCGCCGAGGCCAGCTGCGGCAAGAGTTCAGCGGAGACAGCACCGTTCATGCTTTGTTGCGCGACACACCCCTGGCTTGGATTGGCGAGAGCCATGGTCCCATACCGTAGACCTCCCGAGGGAACGGGGGGCTGGCAGGCGTCCAGAAATGTTGCGCACCCACGAGGCCGGGGCAGCATCGCAAGGGGAATTCCCCTGGAAAGTCAGGCTTCCTGGTCTTTTGTAATGTTGCGCTTCGGCCTTGCTGAAGCAGCGATCCTGGCGAATGGTCAGACGCGCACTCGGGGCGGGAACGTCAGAAACCGTTTTGTTGCGCGATGGCGGCTGCGGTTCGATCGGAAAGACGTGAGTCATATGCGTATGTCTTGAGGCGGTAAGGGGTTGCAATACAGGCAGGCGGCTGCGCGGGGGTCTGAACTTGTTGCGCTCGGCGGGCAGTCCTGCCGACCAGTACCCGCGATGGCGAGGCTTCGGGAACTAACTGCTTGTGGGCAGCGCGGGGCGAGCGTATCCTGGACAATGCCTCGCGAGCCGCCTTGAACCTTCAATCCGCCAGAAGGAGTTCCTAATGCGCGCCGTCGTGCTCGTATGTATTGCCGCCCTGCTCCCCGCAGCAGCTGCCGTGGGGGA
>Ga0073934_10007024_pt1 | contig 15975 bp, 15 predicted proteins | sample LarsenN4metaG_FD_76834 | JGI IMG/M metagenome (GOLD analysis project Ga0073934, IMG submission 76834) | Hot spring sediment bacterial and archeal communities from British Columbia, Canada, to study Microbial Dark Matter (Phase II) - Larsen... ...
AAGCCATCGGCCTGGGGCGCAAGTCCTTGATCCAGGAACTCACCGGGAACGATCTCAGCCGGATGACCATTCCGATCCTGGTCGAAGCCGCCGATCAGCAGGACGATGTGGCCCGCGAAGCCCTGGAAATCACCGGGCGCTGGCTGGGGCTGGGCATCGCCAACCTGCTCAACATCTTGAATCCCGAATGCGTCATTTTCGGCGGCACATTGAGCCAGGCGCACGCCTACCTGCTGCCTGTGATCCAGGAGACCATCGAACAGCGGGCGCTGCGCTGGCTGCACCAGAATGTTGAGATCATGGTTCCAACGTATGGGGCGGACGCGGCAGTGATGGGCGGCGTGGCGCTGATTCACCACGAAGTCCTCAATAATCTCTCCCAGTTTTTGCCCTAACCTCACCCCCTGCCCCCTCTCCAATCGGATGGAGAGGGGACCGAGGATAGGCCGTATCTCCGCGTATGCACGGAGCCAGGGCTGCATCACGCCTGCTTGCGATTGGGTTCGTGCGGCTTACGGCCATACACCCGTTCATAGGCCTGACACGCCGGGCAGATTCCGCCCTCGACGTTTTTCACGAACCAGAACGCGATTCCCCGCTGTTTGCGGCGCGCGCGTTTGCATACCGGGCAGTTCAGACATTTCTTGGCTAATTCACGGTCTCTGTCGGTGATGACGGCTTGCTGACTCATCGTTTCCTCCTCCATAGTAAGCGCTGTGAAGGAATACGCAGTCTGCCCCGCCCGCGTTGCGCATGATGCAAATGTTGCCGAACACCAGACTGAAGTTACGATTCATGCAGAAAAGGCTTACCCATACTTTCAAAAGATGTTGAGGACAAACACGATGAATCAAACCCAACGCCGCGAGGAACTCTACGCCCTGCTCGGAGACCTGCCGGATCGCGCGCGCTCGATCAGCGCCACGACGATCAGCCAGGAGGAACGGCCCGACTATATCCTGGAAAAGCTGGTACTCGATCTGAACGGGATCGAGCCGGTTCCTGCCTATTTCGTCACACCGCGTGGAATCCCCGGCCCCTACCCCACCGTGCTTTACAACCATTCGCACGGCGGCTTTTATGATCATGGCAAAGAAGAACTGCTGACCGGGCAGGTCTATCTTCAGCAGCCGCCCTATGCCGAGGCGCTGACTCGCCAGGGATATGCCGCGCTGTGTATTGATGCGTGGGTGTTCGGCGAACGGCACACCCAGACCGAGTCCTCGGCCTTCAAACATATGCTGTGGACCGGGCGGGTGCTGTGGGGCATGATGGTCTACGATAGTCTGCGCGCGCTGGATTATCTCGTGTCGCGTTCGGACGTGGACGCCAGCCGCCTCGCCACGCTGGGCATCTCGATGGGCAGCAACATGGCCTGGTGGGTGGCCGCGCTCGATACGCGCATCAAGGTCTGCGTGGATATCTGCTGCCTGACCGATTTCCAGGCGTTGATCGAAGCAGGCGGGCTGGATGGGCACGGCATTTACTATTATGTCCCGCGTCTGCTCCAACACTTCACCACCGCCGAGATCAATGCCCTGATCGCGCCCCGTCCCCATCTTGGACTGGCGGGGAACCTGGATCACCTGACTCCTACCGCCGGGCTGGACAAGATCGATGCCGCGCTCCGAGAGGTCTATGCAGCGATGGGCGCACCAGAGGCCTGGAAGATGCTCCGCTACGATGTCGGTCATGTTGAAACCGCCGAGATGCGCACCGCGATTCTAGAATTTCTGGCTGCGTGGCTGTAATGGTTCCCTCATCTTGAGGTCTGAGATAAGAGAGCAGAGCAAGCAGCGCCCCTACAAAAAAGCGCTTCTCCCTTCTCCATCGCATGGAGAGGGGCCGGGGGTGAGGTTCTGGGGGATGGGGGTAACATCCCTTCTTGATCTATATCAAGGTTTATCCGCCCATTTCCCTGTACCATAACAGCTACCGAGAACACAGTGAAGGTACAGGTGAACGGGTGAGCGAATCCCAGTGGCTTCCCCAGATCAACAACCAGGTATGCACAGGCTGCGGCGAATGTATCCTCCGATGTCCTACGGGGGCGCTGGGTCTGGTCCATGAGAAGGCTGTCGTGCTGCACCCCGACGTCTGTACCTACTCGGCTATTTGCGAGGAAGTCTGCCCGGTGGACGCCATTGAACTCCCCTATATGGTCCGCCTGGAGCAGAAAACAAATAGATCTCATAGAGAGGCAGAATCATGAAACCCAAAATAATGCTTGTTGTAGCCGTCGTGGTGATCGCGGCGGCCGTGGTGATCGCCTTGCGCGGTCCGGTGTTGTCCGCTCAGGACGCCACCCCAACGCCCGAAAGCGCATCCCCCACGAATGTCACGGTGACCATAACCAATATGGCCTTTACCCCTCACACCGTCGTGGCGGCAACGGGCGCGACGATCACCTGGGCAAACCAGGACAGCGTGCCGCATAGCGTCCACAGCCACGAGGGATGGTTCGAATCGGAAGACCTCGAACCCGGCGCGACATATTCCTGGCAGCCCAACCAGCCCGGCACATTTCGTTATACCTGCGGCGTCCATCCGGTGATGGAAGGCGTGGTGATCGTCCTGCCAGGAGGAGCCGTCGCCCCGACGTTGTTTGAAGGCAAGCACGTCGAAGAGGTCTTCCGCGATAGCTGCGGCGGCTGTCATGGTCCGAATCGTGAGGGCGCAACCGGCCCGGCGTTGATTCCTGGCCGCCTGACCAGCAACGACGATTTTTATTTCGACATCATCAAAAACGGCAAGCCCGGTACGGTGATGCCCGCCTGGGGGGCGCTCGGACTCTCGGACGAGGAAATCTGGGCGCTGGTCGGTTATATGCGCAGCGAGCCGAACGCCGAGGAAATCCAGTGGGAGATGGAAGATATCGCCCCGACGCGCCAAATCCTGGTCGAAGATAGTGAACTGCCTGCCGAGCCAACCCACAGCGGGGACGTGGATAACCTGATGCTGGTCACCGAGCGCGAAGCCCGCAGCATCGCGGTATTCGACGGCAGCACCCATGAACTGCTCGGCCATATCGAGGCCAGCTACCGGGCACATGGCTATGCGTTTGATCCCACCAACGAGCGTTGGGCCTTCAACGTGGGCCGCGATGGATGGCTGTTTAAGATCGACCTCTACTCGCTGCAAGCCGTCGCCAAAGTGCGCGTCGGGCTGGATTCGCGTGGCCTGGCGATCTCCGATGATGGCAAGTATGTGATCGTCGGCAACTATATCCCCGCCACCGCTGTGATCCTGGATGCCAACACGCTGGAACCTGTGACCGTGATTCACACCGACGCTACCGACCCTGACGGCAATATGGTGCATTCGCGTGTCGCCATTACCAGCGATGTCTCGCCCGAACTGGTTGGCCCCTACTTCATCATCGGTCTGAAAGAGGCCGGGCAGATGTGGCGCATTGATTACAGCCAGCCCGACTTCCCAATCGAAAAAGTGGAGAATGTCGGCCATATTCTGCATGACGGTTTCCTCAGCCCCGACAACACCCGGTTCTATATCGCGTCTCAGACCGATAACTGGATGGCCGTGATTGACGTGGTGAACTGGGAACTGGTCGGCCAGATTCCCACCGGAAAAACTCCGCATCCCGGCTCTGGCGCGACCTGGGAAGCGAATGATAGGGTGTATGGCGCGACAGTCCATGCGGGCGAAGGTAAAGTGACCATCTGGGACCTGTCAAACAATGAGATTGCCGCCGAGATTCCAACGGGCGGGCCGGGCCTGTTTATCCGTGCCCACGAGCATAACCCGTATATCTGGGCCGACAGCATGTTTGCCGACCAGCCCAACCGCATTTACATCATCGACAAATCCACCTTCGAACTCGTCCACGTGATCGAAGAGGGTATTCAGACTCTGCACCCGGAATTCACATCGGATGCGAAGTATGTGTATGTGAGCGACTGGCAAGGCAACGTGGTCCGCGTTTACGACGCCCTGACCTTCGAGAAGGTGGCCGAAGTGGGCGGCGTGACAACACCGACAGGCATCTTTAACACCGAGCGCCGCACCGAGATGTTGGGGCACTAAGCTTAACCCTCTTTGTCCACGCGATTATGCAGGAATAGGGGGGCATTCAGGAGGAAATCCACAATGACCGCAGCCGCCCAACCACAACCCACCCACAGCGTGTGGGAACTCGCTGGCCTGGACCCGACTCCCGAAGAAGAATGGGATCATCTGCGAGCATTTCTGGCGTTGGGTCCTGATGATATCCAGGCCATGCTACACACCGTCGAACCGCTGCTCAAACGCAGCCACGAGCTGGTCGTGGGCAACTACGATTATCTGCTCAGCCACCATCCGACAGCCGCTATCCTCGGTTGGGATCAAGGGGCAGACCCGGAACATCTCGCCGAACGCCGCCGTTTTATGACGGTCTGGATCGCGCGAACACTGGGGCTGGATATGAGCCACGATCTGGCCCGCTATCTCTTTCGGGCCGGACAGATTCATGCAGCACACGGCCCACGCCGGATTCATGTGCCGGAACGCTATGTCACCGGGGCGATCAGTCTGGTGAACGTTACCTTTGCCCGCTTCCTGGCTGAAGATATGCCGGGCGCTGCCATCGTTCCCGCTGCTCTGGCCGGGTGGAACAAGCTGCTGACTCTGCACCTGCACCTGATGCTCTGCGGCTATCGATCTGCCCGCGATCTGGACAGCGGCGACCAGATCGTCAAAGTGCTGTTGTTCGGGCGAATGCGCAGCCTGATCGGGCGTTCCGATCTGACCCTCTGTCTGCATGACGGGGCACGCATTGAAACCGCCCTGCGCAAATTTTTCAACTACTATCCGCAGGCTCGTGCCGAAATATTCGAGATCGGCTGGAAGGATGATGAACGCCTGGACGCAACGGGTACACCCTGGCTAACTGTGGAGCGGGTTTATCGGATCAAAGAGAGTCCGGCATGGCGCGTGCTGCTGAACGGGCGCGATCTCCGGTATAGTGGCGGGTTAAATAGAATAATCCAGCAGGGCGACCAGATCAGCATTTACCCGCCGGGGCGTTAACATGTTGCCTGCGGTTTCGCGCTGGTGCGATATGCTGCAAAAATGATTACGGAAGCCATATGCCTACTCTGGCTCGCTGGTTTATCAAGTCGGCTCTGATCTACTTTGTGCTGTCGCTGATCGTTGGCGTGCTGATCCAGGCGCGCCCGGCGATCAGCTTGCCGCCGGAGATTATCTCGCTGCGCCCGACGTACTTTCACCTGCTGACCGTGGGCTGGATCACCCAGTTGATCATTGGCGTGGGCTATTGGATGTTCCCGAAGTATTCAAAAGAAAAACCGCGCGGCAGTGATAGGCTGGCGTGGGCTACCTTCATATTGATCAATCTCGGCCTGATCCTGCGGGCGATCAGCGAGCCGATGGTTGCCATCCAATCTAAACCCGACCTGGGCTGGCTGCTGGCGCTGTCGGCAGTATTCCAGGTGATCGCCGGGTGGTTATTTGTGATCAACACCTGGCCCAGGATCAAAGAGCGATGATGCCGCGCCTGAGTGTCTGGATGGTTCGCGCTGCGTTGATCCACTTTGGCCTGGGATTCACACTGGGCGGCCTGATCCTGTTCCACAAAGGAGTCCCGATGGATATGCGCGTGTGGCGGCTGTGGGGATTGCACGTGGATCTGGCACTGATCGGCTGGACGATGCAGTTGGCGATGGGCGTGGCCTATTGGATTCTGCCGCGTTTTTCGCAGGGCAATCGCTATGGTAGGCGCACGTCGTTCGAATGGCTCGCGCTGATTCTGCTGAATCTGGGCGTGATTCTGGTAGGTATTGGGTATGCTTTTCCCGATATCGCCCGCCTGATCCTGATAGGTCGCATCACCGAGGCAGTTGCCATTGCCGCGTTCGCCATCTATATCTGGCCGCGTGTGAAGCCGTTAGCCGTCAGCTAAAAGCTAAACGATAAGAAGGAGTTCTTTCCACACCATGTCATCCTACCATTTCCAACCCAGCCTGATCGATCTGCTGCCCGCTGTACCAGAAGACAGCATTACCAGCCGCACGTTTTATACAGGCGATCAGTACAAGGCTATCCTGTTCAGTTTTGCTGCCGGCCAGGAACTCTCCGAGCATACGGCGTCAGTCCCAGCCATGCTCTATTTTGTGCAGGGTGAGGCCGATCTCACGCTCGGCGAGGACAAAATGGAGGCTCGCGCCGGAACGTGGGCACAGATGCCCGCGCAGCTTCCCCACAGCATCTATGCCCGCACCCCGGTGCTGATGCTGCTGTTGATGTTCCAGGCGAAATAAGGGTTTCTCTCTTCCTTGCAGAGCGGTGGAGGGAGAAAAACGCCTATAAAAGGAGGTGGAACTATCATCCGATATTGATATAATCAAACTAATAGATCGTAGTGTGGCGTTGGATGCTGAGCAAGCATCCCTTTGTCGTCTATAATCCTTTACATAGATTGAAAGGGGGTTTTATGACAGAACCTACCGGCTCACCGCCCGCAAAACAGGGCTGGTTTACCGCTGCCCGGGTCCTGATCTTTGGTCTGGTGGGCGTGATCATCGTCCTGGGGCTGATTCTGATTATCACCGCCATCGGTGACCCGGAGTCTGCCGAAGGAGATCGGCGGGTGGACGCGCTGGCGGAAAGTGACAACGAGTGTGTGGACTGCCACCGCCGCACCACGCCCGGCATTGTTCAGCAGTATGGGCACAGCACAATGGCCGCCGCCGAGGTGATGTGCGAAGACTGCCACGAAGTGGACAGCGACTACCCCGAAGCCGTCGAACACGAGGGCACGTATGTCCTCCGCTCTCCTACGACTGCCATGTGTGAGAAATGCCATCAGGTAGAGGTTGCCCAATTCTACCAGAGCCGCCATTCGATTCCGGCTTATGCCGCGATGGTCGGTCTGGAAGGGTTAACGCCCGAACAGCACGCGATGTACGACGCTATTCCCGAAGGCGCGGTCAAACCCAACGAGATGCGCAACTCTCTGCACGCCATCGAAGGTCCTGCCGTCACCCGTTTTGCCTGCGAAGGCTGCCACAATATCGGCCTGCCGCGCCCTGACGGATCGGTGGGCCAATGCCAGGAATGCCATCTGCGCCATGAATTCAGCCTCGAACAGGCCCGCAAACCCGAAACCTGCAACGCCTGCCATATCGGGCCGGACCATCCGCAGTGGGAAATTTACCAGGAATCGCCGCACGGCATCGCCTATATGACTCAGGGACATCTCTGGAACTGGGACGCCGAACCGGGCACGCTGACTGTTGAAGACTTCCCCGCCCCGACCTGCGCGATCTGCCATTTTAGCGGCTTCGGAGCCACCGGGACCACCCATGATGTTGGGGATCGGCTGACATGGTATCTGTTCCAGCCGATCAGCGCTCGCCGTCCGAGCTGGCAGGATAACGCCGTGCGGATGAAGAATGTCTGCCGCGAATGTCACAACGACAACTGGATCGAAGATTTTTACACCGATGGCGATGCCCTGGTTGAATCGATCAACAGCTGGGTGGCCGAGAGCGATGCAATGGTCGCGCCGCTCAAAGAACAGGGCTTGATGACCCAGCAGCCGTTCGACGAGCCAATCGACTTCACCTACTACGAACTCTGGCATCACTGGGGCCGCACAGCCAAGTTCGGCGCATGGATGCAGGGGCCGGACTATACCCAGTGGCACGGCGCGTATGAAATGTTGAGCGATCTGGAAGAACTCCAGGAAATGGTGGATGCTAAACTGGCCGGAGAAATGCCGCCCGATAACCAGCGTGTGGTCAACGGTGGCGTGGCTGATGCCGACGCGCCGCCTCCAGGAGAAGCAGCCGCGACAGAAGAACCCGAAGCAACCGAGGCTCCGTCTCCAGAAACGAGTGAGTAGCGATGTACCATCTGGCGACAGTTGCCCCTACCATTCGGCGGATTCGAATCCCGCTCTCGCGTGACCAGTTGATGCTGCTCATGGCGGCCGTCAACGAGATTTTCCTGGGGATCGATATCTACCTGGCACACCAGATCAGCGGCACGATCCGGCCCTACGAATGGATTCCGATCATCTTCGGACCCATTGCCGGAGTCCTGCTGCTGATCGCGGGCCTGATCGCGATCAAACAGCGTCCCCTGGCAACCATTCTGGCAACGGTGATCCTGCTTGCCAGCATCGCGGTGGGGCTGCTAGGGGCGTACTTCCACCTGATCCGCGCCGGGCTGCCCACCGGGCCAGCCGGGGAGCAGTTCACCGTCCGGCTGCTGGTCTGGGGACCGCCGATCCTGGGGCCGCTGACCTTTGCGCTGGTCGGAGTCCTGGGAATCAGCGCCGCCTGGGTGGAAGACCCACCCGACAGCGGACGGTTGACTCTGCTCTTTGGCAGGCGTCTCCAGATGCCGCTCAGCAAAACGCGCGCTTACTTCTTGTTGATCGGCCTGGGCGTTCTGGCAACGGTGATCAGCAGTGTGCTGGACCACGCCCGCACCCAGTTCGAAAATCCCTGGCTGTGGATTCCGACTGTGATTGGGGTGTTTGGGACCATCGTAGCAGTGATGCTCGGCGTGATCGAGCGTCCGAGCCGTGCAGACCTGACGATCTATACCGTCACTATGCTGCTGCTGATCCTGGTGGGCGTTGTCGGGGCGCTGCTGCATATCAATGACGACCTGACGGCGGGCCGGACCTTCGTCGCCGAGCGGTTTATCCGGGGCGCGCCAATCCTGGCCCCGCTGCTGTTCGCCAACATGGGCACGCTGGGGCTGCTCGTCCTGCTCGATCCGCGTTCAGAGACCCTGAAGGAGTAGCGCTCCTCCTCACATTGTGGCGAGGGGGCAGCCGACCGCAGGTTGGCGGAGTGAGGTAAACCGGCTGATATACACAGGTAGGGGAGAGTTTCGAAATTCTCCCCTACCAAATTGTCTATCACTTGAAACCCGCTCGACTTTCCGCCCTGCACGCCATCATGTAGCGACATCATCTCGCCTTTACATCCGCGGCTCAGCGCGAATCGGCTTGCCTCAGGCTGTGTGCGCGCCGACATACAGCGCGAATACGAACAGCGCGCCGTAGAGGATGATCAGCAGAACATAGTAAACCACCAGCCCGATCTTGAGCGAACGCGCGCACTGCCAGTAGAGCCGCAGCAGGGGAATCAGCAAGAGGGGGGCCAGAAATATACCAATCGTGGCTGGCGATGTGAATGGATATTCCTCCTCAAAACCGCCTTGCAGGTCTTTTATAAACGCCCCGATGCCGTTCAACTGGCCGTAAATGCGGCGGGCACGCTGATCGCCGACCTGCACCGTGTACAGACGAGGCGCATCATAGTACGAATTATCGGCGAACGACGTACTGACCGCGATCTGTTTGCCATCCGACGACCATGCGACATCGTCAACAAACTCAAAACGGTGGCTGGTTCGAAAAACCAACTGCGGTGGGGAAATGTCCTGGGCAGCAGCGCCGCCTGAGTCTTTGCCGATCAGGGACAGGGTGGAGGCTTGCGGCTGAGGGGTATCCCCGGTGAAGATGGTGAAAATAGCGTGATATTCTCCCTGATCCTCCTTGTCGCAGCAGACATAGCGCGCCACCAGGGCCAGTGTGCGGCTATCGGGCGACCATTTGAATACCTCCAGGCTGTTGGCCTTGAGATCATCAATCGTGACCAGGGTCTCGGCCTTGTTCCCAAAGAGTCGAGGCCGGATAAGTTTAATTTCCTCCACATACTCAAACGTATTGGCCTGAAACACCAACTGGCGGCTGTTGGGGGACCACGCAAACTGGTAGGTGAATGGTTCTGTCTCCTGGTCGGTCTGGGCGACCAGCAGATGCTTCTCGCTGCCGTCCACGTTCATCACCCACAGGTTGTTACGGTCGTCCTGCACCACCTGCATCGTTCCATCCGGCGACAGATCGGACATGGATGCAACAGATTGGGGCGCGGCTATGCGCTCCGGCTCCCCGCCCTGGACATCGATCCGGTAGAAATCATGGTCTTCTTCAAAGCTGCGGCGAAAGGTGATCGCCTGTCCATCCGCAGCCCACGCCAGCGAATCATACCGCACGGATTCGAGCGTCAGTCGGTGCAGGAGCGGCGGATAAACCAGGGCCACCAGACTGAACACGCAGATGCCCCAGGCCGCCACACCCATTAAGGCCAATATCCAGGCGAGCGCTTTCATCACAGTCACATCAACGATCAAACCTTTTTTTGCTTGAAGTATGCTCCGGGATGTCTATCTGTGCAAAAGAAAATCTCTATGTGCTCTGTGTCCTCGGCAGTAGATAGCGTAATCAGAATCAACCCTTTTCCCCGCATCAATGCGACCCATTTCAGTGAAGGGTCAGGATGTTTTTCCTGAAGCCTGGATGGGATGTCCCCAGGACCAACCAGCCTCATATGCCCCCCGGCGAGGCAAATCCAATCTCCCCAAGCTGTGGGCATCCCATCTACATTCCTGCCCCAATAACCCAGAGGGATGTTCTGATGATCATCGACTCTGTGAAACGCATGTGCCGCAATACCGTTTTTCTATTTCCGCGTTATAATGATAATAAGTAATTGAATGGCTGGCATTGAAACAATTTGATTCTATTCGCCAGATTTTTTAATTCTCTTCTCCCGAAATAACCACCCCTTCTCCCTAAGTCCGAGTTTCATTCATATCGTCCTACATCATCAATAGTTGCATCGCACCCTGTAGGATGCCAGAGGAGGTAGCGGTGATGTCCGATACGCAGCTTTCCAGAGGTTGTGATCACAGCAATTTCACGCATAACAACGATGCTTACGCGCTCTTGAAGCACCCTGAATCCAGAAGCGGCCTGCACCCCTATTTCAGGCCATACCCATCTTTTTGGCAGAGTGCCAGAAAGATCGGCACGCCGTTAAGAAGAGAACATAAGCCACTCAGGAAAGGGGAGAAACGAAACCTTGCATCGCCTTTTATTGAGATAGAACTGCGTTCAGCGAATCAAAGATGGCATTGGTCGCCTGCATCTCAAGCCTATGCTCCGGCTAACGTATTGCTGGAACACCTCGAGGATGGTTGGGATATCAGCCCTATTGTTGGGCAGGAAGAGTATTATTATGGATCAGGACGGCATGGAAATGTTTATTACTTTGAGCTAACTCGCGGCAGCCAGATGATGGTTATGCCAGTGCTTGGCAACCCTATCGTGCATCGTTTAATCCATCAGCGACAGTTGCAAATCAAGCGGCTGAACTGTGATGAGGCTCTCCCAGGTGGAACAAGGATTCCAGAGATGGAACATCTCTGGCTTGTCATCGCTGAACCCGCATAAGACGTGTTTCCGTCATGGCAACGAAGATAAATGATCGAGTAACGTATTTCAATAGGTTCAATCAAAGAGAAAAATAGGATGAAAACCATACAAGAAAAACTAAAGCGGCGTATTGTCTTGACGGTTCAACGAAGTGGCACTCCCATACTTACACAAACCATAGCGGATCGGATCGCCATACCAGAGGATATTATGCTAAATGATTTGCTTTCAGAATTGACTATGGAGGGACGCCTGACCCGGCGTTATACCCTGCTGGTCAATGGCGACAAAGGTTATACTTATAATCTCGTAGACTAAAAAGACGGCCTGACCGGAAAGCTTGTGCAAGCAAGTACAGGCACAAATTCATGGTAGGGCAGTTCGGATCAACTGCCCTGAGAGTGTTATGGCTATGCTTCGCCCCCAGCAGCCGGCGGCGTAAAGACTCGCGCCGCCATCTCACGGTCCAACATCAACAACGCCGCGCCGGAATTAGCCGCCAGGGTCAACTGCTGCACAACAGCGTCTGCGTTGGCTTCCTCCTCGACCTGCTCATCCACAAACCACTGTAAAAAGCTGTTGGCAGGATGATCGTGCTCTTGCAGCGCCAGGTCTACCAGATTGTGAATCAGCCCGGTGATCTTCTGCTCGTGTTTGAGCGCCTCCTGAAATACTTCCATCGGGGAGGCCCAATCGGTGGGCACAGCGGCAATCGGCTGTAAGAGCACCCGTCCGCGCCGCTCCAGGATAAAGTTATAAAATTTCATCGAGTGGAACATCTCTTCCTGGGCCTGGACGCGCATCCAGTTGGCGAAACCCCGGAGATTTTTGTCCTCAAAGTATGCCGACATGGAGAGATAGATATAGGCGGAGTGCAGTTCGGCATTAAGCTGATTATTTAAGGCGGCCTGCATTTTGTCGCTGAGCATCGTCGCTGTTCCTTTTCTAAAAAAATCCTGTCAACCTCAACTATTGTAGAAAATTTACTGCGCGACTGCCAGGAAGACATTTTCACCGCAGGGAAAAGAAGTCAGGCGATTTGCCGCCTCAGTCTATCCAGGAATATCGCTCACCGCCGGGATCACCCAATCGCGCAGCCAGCTAAACTCGTACACCATCCGGTTATCGCTGAATAGCTTCGGCGCGGCGCGAGAATCCCCGGCCAGCACTACGACCAGATCAAGATCAGGGATTCCGTAGATCAACTGCCCGCCGTAGCCCGCCGCGATAAAACACTCGTGGGACGCCTGGGGATACAACCACCACAAGTAACCGTATCGAACGCCGGGGTCAGCCGCCACACCTTCGACGTGCGGCGCAGTAGACATTTTGACCCACGCGGTGGGGATCACCGAGTCCCCCGCCCAGATGCCCTGGTTGAGATACAACGCGCCGAGTTTTGCCATATCTCGCGGGGTGAGCGAGAGTTCCGCCCCGCCAATCGTATAGCCTTGGGGATCGGAGGGCCAGGATCGCTGCGTGATACCAAGCGGCCCAAACAGATAGAGATCGGCAAAATCCAACGCGCTCATCGCCGTCGCCCGCTGCAAAATGCCGGACAATAACTGCGTGTCGCCCGTGCTGTAACTGAAATGCTCACCGGGGCGGTGAATCAACGGCTGTTCGAGCACGAAGTCGATCCAATGTGGGCTGGCGGTCATCTCCACCGCGCACGATCCCCACTCCGACCATTCCAGGCCGGAGCGCATCGTCAGCAGGTCGCGCACCCGGATATCACGCTTATTCGAATCGCGTGTGGAGGTGAAATAGTCGGGAAAATAATAACCGAGCTTGCCGTCCAGCCCTTCCAGGTCGCCCGTCTGGATGGCGATCCCGATCAACATGGAGAGCACACTCTTGGTCACGGACTTGAGATTGTGCAGCACCTCCGGGCCAGAGTCGCCGCGATATCGTTCAAAGACGATGCAACCGCGCCGCACGATGATCAGGCTGTCAAAGTGCGGGTACTCCGCCGTAAGCTGATCGTACCCTTCGGCGAGGCGGGCCGCGTCCACGCCCTGCTCGCCGGGGGTGGACTCGCGCCAGCCCTGCGCCGATAGATCATACGGTGTGTGAGTCATTCGTAATCCCCATGTGATAATTCCAGAACAAGCTGCTGCCCCTCATTTCCCCGACGGGATGATCTCGGTGGGCAGCGGCGCGCCGTTCCACACAGGGTCCATGTTCGGCCCAACAGACCCTATCGGAACCCACAGAAAATCACATGCAAACGCAATCTGATAATAGGTGCGGGTTTCGTCCAGGCCAAGCACTTTGACCGCAGTCCCCGCCGTGAGTACCACCGGCGGATCGACTAACTGGCCGGGCATCCACGATACAGCCATGTCACTGAGCATCCGCCCGCCCACCGTACTGGCGGGCATGGGCAGTTGGTCACAGCCGGGGAACGTATGGTAGTCACCGTTAACGGTCAACGTGTACGGGCCATAGGCCGCCGGGTTTTCTTCACCTGTCGCATACCAAAAACTGGTCACACGGACGGTATACGTTCCACCGTCGGAAGCGGTAAAGACCAACCGCGATCCCCGAAAGCTGCCCGCGCATGGGCCATCACCGCTGTCATCATCGGCGGCTATATACTCTCCATTGGGATGAATGAGCTGCACCACCGGGTCCAGCGTGTTGGGCGTGCCGCAGTCTACTTTCAGCTCAACCGTTGAGCCGCTCTCAATAAACACAGGATAATCGGCATACGGGTGAGAGTGATAATCGAGCGTCCCGGAATACACATCGGTTTGAGCACGCTGGCTCTCAGTCCCCGCTGGTGAGGCGGCCTGCACACGAGATGGCCCACACACACACCCTAAAACTATTCCCCATCGTATCCATTTCCAAAGGCTCATGGTCGCATATCCTTCCAAAAACCCCTTTTGTTTCAGATTCTATAGAGTCTGGATAAAAACAGGTATGTTTCAGCGAAAATGATCACATGGAATTTATGTTCGAATCGCCCCTGAAAATTCGCTTTCGAGGGCCGGATGGGGTATAATTTTATTAACAATCGGCGGGGCCAACAGCCTCCCTGAATAGCATAAAACGAGCGGACAACTGTCCCATGCGGAAACAAAAAACTGCCGGGCGACCCGCCTTTTTCCTCAGGTCGCCTGTTTGATTCAGGATGTAACTCTACAGGTTAGCAGGATTCTTCCATGAATATCGGTACTGTTCGGCAAGTGAATATTGACGATGAGATGCGCGGGTCGTATCTCGACTATGCCATGAGTGTGATCGTGGCCCGCGCCCTGCCGGATGCGCGTGATGGACTGAAACCGGTTCACCGCCGCATCCTCTACGCCATGTACGATCTGGGCGTGCGCGCCAACACGCCCTACAAAAAGTCGGCGCGTATCGTGGGGGAAGTGCTTGGCAAGTACCATCCGCATGGCGATGTGGCCGTGTACGACGCTATGGCGCGGATGGCCCAAGATTTTTCGCTGCGTTATATGCTGGTGGACGGCCAGGGCAACTTCGGCAGCATTGACGGCGATAGCCCTGCCGCCATGCGGTACACCGAGGCCCGTCTCTCGCGTATCGCCGAGGAACTGCTCGAAGACATTGATATGAACACGGTGGAGTTCACCGACAACTTCGACGGTTCGCTGCAAGAGCCTGAAGTTCTGCCTGCCAAACTGCCCAATCTGCTGCTGAACGGCACGAGCGGCATCGCTGTCGGCATGGCGACCAACATCCCCCCTCACAATTTGCGCGAAATCGCTGCCGCCGTGACCTTCATGATTGATCGGATGATCGAATGTGAGGGTGAGCCAGACGATGCGATTGTGGATATCACCGTAGACGACCTGATGCAGTTCGTACACGGCCCCGATTTTCCCACCGGCGCGATGATCGTGGGCGGCGCGGAACTCAAAGAAGCCTATGCGACGGGCAAAGGTCGGATCGTGATGCGCGCCCGCACCGAGATTCAGGAAATGCCCGGCGAGCGCTTCCGCATTGTCGTCACCGAAATCCCCTATCAGGTGAACAAGTCGGCCATCCTGGAACGCATCGCTCAACTGGTGCGCGATGGCCGCCTGGAGATGATCTCCGACCTGCGCGACGAATCGGATCGCCGGGGTCTCTCGATTGTGATCGAACTGAAACGCGGCGCGCAGCCTCGTACCGTGCTCAACCGCCTGCTGAAATATACCCAGCTGCAGAGCACCTTCGGCGTGCAAATGCTCGCCTTGGTGGATGGTGAGCCGCGCCTGCTGAGCCTGCGACGCGCTCTACACCTGTATATTGATCACCGCCGCACGGTGATCCGCCGCCGCAGTGAATATGAACTCAACAAAGCCTATGCCCGCGCACACATCCTGGAAGGGCTGCTCAAGGCGCTGGCCCATATTGAAGACATCATCCAGACGATCCGGCAGGCGGACAGCACCGAAAACGCCCGCATGGCGTTGATCGAACGGTTCGACCTGACCGAACTCCAGGCGAATGCCATTCTGGATATGCAGCTTCGCCGTCTGGCCGCGCTCGAACAGCAGAAGATCGAGGACGAATATCGCCAGATACGCGACTATATCGCCTACCTGGAAGACCTGCTGCGTTCGCCGCGCAAGATCCTGGCGCTGATCCGAGACGACATCAACGAACTGGCGAAAAAATATGGCGATGACCGCCGCACGGAACTGGCTCTCGATATCGTCACCGAGTTCACCGACAGCGACCTGATCCGCGACGAAGAAGTGTTG
>Ga0073934_10007025_pt1 | contig 15971 bp, 16 predicted proteins | sample LarsenN4metaG_FD_76834 | JGI IMG/M metagenome (GOLD analysis project Ga0073934, IMG submission 76834) | Hot spring sediment bacterial and archeal communities from British Columbia, Canada, to study Microbial Dark Matter (Phase II) - Larsen... ...
CACGGTATGGTAATTACCCGCCGTCACCGCTATCACCCCGGTGAGCCCTGGAACAGCAACCGGGCCCAATCGAAGAACTGTCGTGGTTCCATCACCCAGTTGGCCGGAATCGTTAAGTCCCCACGCCATCACCGTGCCGTCGGCTTTGAGCGCAACAGTGTGGGAATAACCCGCCGCCACTGCTGTCACCCCGGTGAGTCCTCCCGCGGGGTTAACCGGAATCAGGCGATCCGCCGTGCTTCCGTCACCCAGTTGGCCTTGACCGTTACTTCCCCATGCCACCACTGTACCATTTGATTTGAGCGCTACGGTGTGGAAACCACCGGCCTTCACCGCGACCACCCCGGTGAGCCCTGACACGGCCACCGGGTTCAGGCGATTCGTCGTGGTTCCATTGCCCAGTTGGCCGGCACCGTTATGTCCCCACGCCACCACCGTGCCGTCGGCTTTGAGTGCCACGGTATGGTATTTACCTACTGCCACCGCTACTACCCCTGTGAGCCCCGGAACAGCAACCGGGCTCAATCGATTTGTCGTGGTTCCATCACCCAGTTGGCCATAGTTGTTTCGTCCCCACGCCACTACCGTGCCATCGGCTTTGAGGCCCACAGAGTGATACTCTCCTGCCGCGAACATCGGCGTGACCGCCGACGCCGAAGCCAACGCGGGACACAAGAGGCCCATCAGGATAACAATAGAAAGAATAACTGAACGCATGGTGACTCCTTGTCCATTAAATAACAACGCCCGCACAACGGTTGAACCGAAGGCGGGCGCATGATCGTTCCGGCGGCATGGATGGCCAGGGGGAGCGGTATGATATGGGTACTCTTCGGCGGCTGGGCTGCCTCGTCATCGAGGCCCCTGGCTCTGCGTCCCCGGGTCGCCCCGGGTTTGCTCTTGTCGGAGAAACAAATTCCAGTGAAATTACAGAAAATGCATGAATAGATCAAGCAGAAAATAGAGGAAATATTCATACTTAGAGGGGGCACGATGCAGGCTTCTCGGCACCAGCACGGTCCACGGCGCGGTTACCGCAAGTGGCACGGTAATCTTCGATAGCATTATAATCCGGTGAAAAGATCGGCAGTTCAACATTGGCGCCAGTCTTGCGGTCAGAAAATTTAATTTGGACAACTACCTAATATCTATAGACGTTTCCCAGTACTGATTTTCGTCTTTTGAGGCGCGCCAAACAACAAACGAGGGTTCCAGTTCATGCTGGAGCCCTTTTTGTTTTTGTTCAACTACTTGTGCTACTACTCGGCACCGACTGTTCATTGCAGGCACGGCAAATAACCCCCTGTTGTTCCGAGGTTGAAATGCGATAATATGAAAGCATGTACATGGCTTCCTTTTTCCTTCCCGTCAACGCTTCATCTCCCGACGCAGGGCATGCACCGCTTCAAAGGAAGGCAGGAAAATCATGAAAAGAGAGCGCTTATTCATCCTCCTGATTTGTTGCCTGGTCTCCATGGTACTTCCCATGAAAGCGTTGTCCGCGCCCGGCGACATATTCACCGTTGCCGGTGGCGGGGTCGGCGACGGCAGTCCGGCGACGTCGGCGTTTCTCTATCATGCCAACGACGTCGCCCTTGACGGCGATGGGAACCTCTACATTGCCGATACGGGCAACCAGCGCATCAGGAAAGTGTATGCCGCGACCGGGACCATCATCACCGTGGCAGGAAACGGAATCAGGGGCTATGCCGGCGACAACGGCCCGGCAACAGCGGCGAGCCTGAAGGACCCTTCCGGCGTCGCCGTGGACAGCGCCGGCAATCTCTATATCGCCGATTGCGCCAATAACCGCATCCGCAAGGTGACCGCAGGGACCGGGATCATCACAACCGTGGCTGGAACCGGCACGCCTGGGTATGCCGGCGACAGCGGCCCGGCGACGGCGGCGATGCTCAACTATGCACGTGGCGTAGCCCTGGACAGCGCCGGCAACCTCTATATCGCCGACGAGATGAATCAGCGCATCCGCAAGGTCGCGGCAGGGAGCGGGATCATAACCACCATCGCGGGGAACGGCATACCGGGATATGAAGGCGACAACGGCGCCGCGACCGCGGCGAGCCTGAACGTTCCCGTCAGCATGGCGGTGGACGGCTCGGGAAACCTCTACATTGCCGATTTCGCCAACAACCGCATCAGGAAGGTGGCGGCGGGGACCGGGATCATCACCACCATCGCGGGGAACGGGACGCAAGGATATTCGGGCGATGGCGGCGCCGCAACCGCGGCATCCCTCTACAGCCCCCAGGGGGTGGCTCTGGACGGCGCCGGAAACCTCTACATCGTCGACGAGATGAATGCACGCATCAGAAAAGTGGCCGTCGCTACCGGCATCATCACTACCGTGGCGGGGAACGGGACCCATGGCTATGCCGGCGACAACGGCTCGGCAACCGCGGCGAGCCTCAACTCGCCGATCAGTATTGCCATGGATAGTGCCGGTAATTTCCACATCGGCGACGGTGGTAATAACCGCATCAGGAAGGTGTCTGCCGTTACCGGGATCATCACCACCATGGCGGGGAGCGGTGCGGCGGGCTATGCCGATGGCTCCGGCGGCGGGGGTGGCTACTCGGGAGATGGCGGCCCGGCAACATCCGGCACACTGTATCAACCCCACACACTGGCAGTGGACAACAGCGGGAACCTCTACATCGCCGATTCTGAGAATCACCGCATCCGCAAAGTGGCCGCCGGAACCGGCATCATCACCACCGTGGCAGGCAGCGGCACGGAAGGCTATACCGGGGATGGCGGCCCGGCGACGGCGGCGAGCATCAACTACCCCATCGGCATTGCCGTAGATAGCAGCGGTAACCTCTACGTCGCTGATTATTACAACCAGCGGATCAGGAAGGTTGCCGCCGGGACCGGCATCATCACCACCGTGGCAGGGGACGGCACCCAGGGCTATGCCGGCGACAACGGCCCGGCAACTTCCGCACGTCTGAATTATCCCTGGGGGGTGGCCACGGACAGCGCCGGGAACCTCTTCATCGCCGATACGGGCAACCAGCGGATCCGGAAAGTCACGGCAGGGACCGGGATCATCACCACCGTGGCGGGGAACGGCACGTGGGGCTTTACCTACGACAACTGCCCGGCAACCGAGACATCCCTGAATAATCCGGAAAGCGTGACCGTGGACAGCGCCGGAAACCTCTATATCGCCGATTACGACAATCAGCGCATCCGCAAGGTAACCGCGGAGACCGGTATCATCTCCACCGTAGCGGGGAACGGCACGGCAGGCTATGCCGGGGACAACGACCTGGCGACCAACGCTAAACTGAATGGCCCGTGCGGCGTAGCCACGGACGGCGACGGGAATCTCTACATCGCGGACCATTTCAACGAACGCGTCCGCAAAGTAACCGCCGGAAGCGGCATCATCACCACCGTCGCGGGGAGCGGCTTGGGGGGATTTAGCGGCGACAACGGCCCGGCAACCGCGGCGCGCCTGTCCTATCCCCTCGGCGTGGCCCTGGACGGCGCCGGAAATCTCTACATCGCCGATTTCCACAACAGCCGCATCCGTGAGGTCATCGGCAGCAGCAGACCTGTCGTGATCCCGTCGCCCGACGGCGGCACCTTCATGTATGCGCCTGAGGTGACCCTGACCGCGAGCATGCCTGCCACGATCTACTACACGACCGACGGCTCGGACCCGGCGACCAGCGCTACCCGCCAGAGCATCGCCACATCCGGCACGCTCGCGCTCCGGGAGACTACGACGCTTAAGTATTACGCCGTTGCCTCGGGCGGGAACAGCATTGTGGAGACGCGGGTCTACACGATTCTCAAACCGTCGTTTTCACTCAGCATCAGTATCGCCGGCACCGGCAGCGGCTCGGTCCACAGCACCCCCGCCGGCATCGCCTGCGCTACTGGCCCGACAGGGACCTGTACCGCCCCGTTCGACAAGGGGCTGCAGGTGGTCCTGACGGCTACCCCCTCCGCCTTCTCCACCTTCGGGGGCTGGTCCGGCGACTGCGTCGGGAGTGGCTCCTGCTCATTGACCATGAGCGCTGCCAGAAGCGCCACTGCCACCTTTATTGCCGCTCCAAAGGTAAAGGTCGGCACCAAAGGGTTCTCCACCCTCCAGGCAGCCTACGATGACGCTGGGACCACGAATGGCAGCGTCATCAGGCTGCTGGAAGGAAACCTCGCCAGTACCCTCACGGCTGGCAGGGGAATCTCGGTGAAACTGGAGGGTGGCTACAATGCCCGATACGATGCCATCAGCACCGAAACCACCATACAGGGGCCGTTGAGGATCAGGTCGGGGACCGTGAGGGTAAAGGGTGTCACGGTGAGGTAGGCGCTGTTAACATTCGGAGCGCACCGCATTTTCGTTACAACCATTTTGCGCTTGATTTCACACGGTTAACCGGTCTATATCTAGCAGCCATTGGGCAGATCAATTACGGGTAAAGAGGGAAGGAATACCCTTTCATGAAAATACAGGTTCTTGGTTGTGCCGGCACCGTATCCCGGGAGGCAAAAACGTCCGCCTTCCTGATCAACGACAGCGTCCTCATGGACAGCGGCACCATCTGCTCCTCCCTCTCCCCGTCGGAACTGGCAAAAATCGGGACCATCTTCATCTCCCACCCCCACTTCGACCATGTCAAGGGACTCCCCTCCCTGGCCGAGACCCTCATCTTCATGGAGGGAAGCTCGCCGGTCACCATAAACGCCTCCGAAACGGCTATCGACGCCATCCGCAGGCACATCATGAACGATGTCATCTGGCCCGATTTCTCCAGGCTCCCCACCCAGGAAAACCCGGTTCTCCGCTACCGCTCGATCCGGGAGGGGGAGCCGGTCAGGGTCGGAGGGGTGACCGTCACCCCCTATTGCCTTCTCGACAATCAGACGGACTTCGGCTACCTGGTGGAAAACGGCTCCACGTCCCTGCTCTACACCAGCGATATCGGCGTCGGCGCCCGTCTCTGCATCAACGGCAGGGTGGCCGAGTCGGTCATCGTAGAGGTATCATTCCCCGATGAAAAACGGGACCTGGCAACCCTCACGGGACACCTCACCCCCGCCCTGCTGATGGAACTGCTCTCACCCCTTCCAGCCCAGCCCCGCACGGTCTTCGTCACCCACATGAAAACCTACTACCGGGAAGAGATCATCCGCCAGTTGCAGGAACTCCCCCTGAACAACCTGGTGATTCTCAACGACGGCGACATCCTGCAGCTGTAACAGGCCGGCAGTTGCAGATAAATTGAAAAGGCCCCTGGGGAGAAGCAATCCCCAGGGGCCTTTTTTAACCCGCACCGTTCATGGCAAAGGCAGTGATGCCCTGCTCATTTGAGCATGATGAACCCGGCCTGGCGCCCGGTATCTCCGGAATCCCGCCGGTAGGAGAAGAACCAGTCGGAACTGCAGCAGACGCAGTGACCCGCGACCTCGATGTTCCCCGCCGCAATACCCGCCTCCAGCAGCTGCTGACGGTTGGCCGCCGCCAGATCGAGCTTCCACCGTTCGGCTCCGCTGTCTGTCGCGCAGAGATCCCATGACACGCCGCTGGCGGCAAACGCCTGCTGCACCGGTTTGTCCACCTCGTAACAGCAGGGACCGATTGCCGGCCCGAGTGCCGCGCGGATATCCCCGGCATCGGAGCCGAACAAGTTCACCAGCGAAGCGACCCCCTTGGCGGCGATGTTCCCGGCTGTCCCCTTCCAGCCGGCATGCAGCGCAGCCACCACCCGCTTCACCGGGTCGAGCAGCAGCAGGGGGAGGCAGTCGGCAACGCCAACGGCGACCATCACCCCCGGCTGGTTGGTGATGATGCCGTCGCACTCGAGCTTGTGGAAGTGGGCATAGTCGGGGTTGGGCTGGTCAATCACCAGGATGTCGGTGCCATGGGTCTGGTTGACCATGACGAAGTTCTCCACCCTGCTGCCAAAGGTGCGGGCAAGAAGGCTCCGGTTCCCCTGGACGTTGTGGGGCGAATCGAAGGTATTGCTCCCCAGGTTGAGGGAGTTGTACGGCGCCCGTGAGACCCCCTCGTGCCGGGTTGAAAACCCCTGGATGGATACGCCGCTCTCGGCAAGGAGCTTCGGTTCCAGGTAGTGAATATTGGTTTTGCGTGTTATCTCCATGACGATCAGATCCTTTCAACCTGGATTCGGCAGTTGGCAACCACCTGCATTCGCGCTGGCGCGCTATTTCTGTAATTCATGGCTCATTCGCTACAGCAGACGAACTCACCCTGCGGGTTCAGACAGCGTCGGCTGTTTACGCTCCATTTCGCCGGAAATTACGACGAAATAGCGCTAAGGCGCTCAGTCCGGCAGCTGCCGACTGCCGGTTACAGGTTCGAGGTAATCCAGAACAGCCTGCATGTCGGGCGGCAGCTCGGAGTCGAACTCCATGTACTGGCCGCTGACAGGATGAATGAAACCGAGGGTTTTGGCGTGCAGCGCCTGGCGGCCGAGCCCCTTGATCAGGCTCCGCAGGCCGATATCCTTCAGGTTGGTCAGGCGCCCGCTGCTGCAGTAGACCGGGTCCCCCAGGAGCGGGTGCCCGGACTCGGAGAGATGCACCCTGATCTGGTGAGTCCTGCCGGTCTCCAGCCGCAGGCGCAGAAGGGAGACCCCGGGATAGCGGCCGATGACCCGCCAGTGGGTGACGGCATGCTTGCCGTGGCGTGCCGTGCCGGACATCTTCTTCCGGTCCACCGGGTGGCGGCCGATTGTCCCTTCGATCCTGCCGGTGTCGCTCTTCATGGTGCCGAAGACCAGCGCCAGGTAGATCCGCTTGACGGTATGCTCGCTGAACTGTTTTGCCAGACCCTGGTGGGCGGCATCACTCTTGGCAACGACGAGGATGCCGGAGGTATCCTTGTCGATCCGGTGCACGATGCCGGGGCGCAATTCGCCGCCGATGCCGGAGAGGTCGCTGCAGTGCCCCAGAAGGGCGTTCACCAGCGTACCGCCGCTGTTGCCGGCACCCGGGTGCACCACCATGCCGGCCGGTTTGTTGATCACCACCAGATCTCCGTCCTCGTAGAGGATCTCCAGGGGGATATCCTCGGGGAGAGCTGCCGCCGGCTCGGGGGACGGGATCTCCACCGTGAGGCTGTCGCCGGCACGAAGCTTGAGCGACGCCTTGGGCACCGCACCGTCCAGCAGCACCAGCCCCCCCTCGATGAGCCGCTGGACAGCGGCCCGGGTCAGGTCGGGGATGGCAGCAGCCAGGAAGGCATCCACCCGCTGTCCGGACCCATCCTCACCGACCGTTATACTCTGTCTCTTCTCGGATTCCATAAACAGCAAAGGCGCGATTGGTGAAAACCGCGCCCCCCTTCAAATTTATTTGTCTGCAGGTCCAGTTGCTACCAGATACTAGATTCTATCTTCCCCGCCCGCTTGATGAGCACATCCACCACGGCCAGATCGAACAGGTTGGATGATGCCACCGCCGGAGCGACCCTGGAGTTGAAATGCTGCCGCCCCTCTTCCAGCTCTTCCGTCAGCACCTCGAAGATGTTGTCGTTCCTGATCCCCTCTTCGACCTTTTCCCGGTTATAGATGGCAACATCGGAGATAATGGCTCGGGCAAGCCTTCTGGCTTGATCAGGATTCTCTATCAGGTTCATGGCACCCCCGCTCTCTGCTCTTGGTGAACTGACGAACGGCATTTAGATTATACAAAAAATTCACCGCTGACTACTTTAATTTTATGGCAAAGTAGATACTGGTGTTACCGCGCCTGATCAGGAGCGCGGCGCTCCCCTTCCGCTGTGCCTCCTTCATGGCCGCGGCATACTCCTTCAGGTTGGCGGTGCGCCGCTGGTTGATGGAAACGATCACATCGCCTCGCTGGATGCCGCTCTCCGCGGCCGGACTCTCCGCCTCAACCCCGGCCACCAGCACCCCGGCCTGTCCCTGCCCGCGCCGCGCCGCCGGAATCTCTTCCACAGCGAGGCCAAGCCAGCCTTCGCCCCCGCCTGCGGGCCTGGGCCTGGTCGCCTCGGCGCTGTCGCCGCTGGCCAGGGTCACGGTGACCTTTTCCAGCCGGCCATCGCGGTAGAACTCCACCACCGCCTGCTTCCCCACGGCGGCCTCGCCGACTGCAAGCTGCAGCTGGCGGGCATCCTTGACCTCTTTGCCGTCAAAGGTCACCAGGATATCACCCTGGCGCAGCCCCGCCTTCTCCGCCGGGCTGCCGGCCATGACATCGCTGATCAGGGCGCCGCGCGCCTTCTTCAGGCCGAAGGATGCGGCGATCTCCTCGGTCACCGGCTGAATGGCCACTCCGAGCCAGGCCCTGGTCACGCTCCCCTTCTTCACCAACTGGTCGACGATCCTCTTGGCCATGTTGACCGGAATGGCGAAGCCGATCCCCTGGCCGGAGGCAACGATGGCCGTGTTGATGCCGATGACCTCGCCATGGACGTTGAGCAGAGGTCCGCCGGAGTTGCCCGGATTGATGGAGGCATCGGTCTGGATGAAGTTCTCGTAGGTCTCGATCCCCATATTGGAGCGGCCGGTTGCGGAGACGACGCCAACGGTGACCGTCCTGTCCAGGCCGAACGGGTTGCCGATGGCAATGGCCCACTGCCCCACCTGCAGCTTGTCCGAATCACCGAGTACCGCCGTCGGCAGCTCTTCTTTGGCGTTGATCTTGATGACGGCGATGTCGGTCTTGGGATCGGCACCGACGACCTTGGCCTCGTAGACGGTTTCATTGGAGAGTTTCACCTGGATGCTGTCCGCATCCTTCACCACGTGGGAGTTGGTGATGATGTAGCCGTCCTTGTTGATGATGAAACCCGAGCCGAGGCTCGACTCCTTGCGGTAACGGGGACGGGACGGGGCCTCCTCGAACATGTCTCCGAAAAAGGGGGACAGCTCGAAGAACGGATCAATTACCCTCTTCTTGCTGACCGTGGAGATATTGACCACCGACGGGGTGACCACCTTCACCAGGTTGGTGAAGGCCTGCTGGGTGGCAAGAATATCCTTGGGAACATCCTTTACCGGGGCTTCGCTACGCCCCGATTCGTAGAAGATATTCTTCTCCTTCTCCCTGCAGCCGGCAAGGGAAACGGCGATGATGATGATGGCTGTCAAAAGACGGCAAAATTGCATGGGACACCTCTGTTGTCGGACATCGTGCAGACGTGGCAAGGTTAGCCAAATTACCCCCCGTTGTCAACGCGGGGGGTGGTTAAAAACGCCTATTGACCGGGGTGAATCTTTATTCTATAAATTCTCAAGGAGAATCGCCAGTGAGCACTCAGAAAACCGACGTCAAAGAACTGAACCTGGGGCAGAAGATCCGCCGGCTCCGCCAGGAAGAACGGCTGACCCTGCAGGACCTTTCCGAGCTTTCCGGGTTGTCAAAACCACTGCTCTCCCAGATCGAAAACGATCAGGTCATCCCCCCCATCGCCACCCTGCTGAAGATCGCCAAGGGGCTGAAGGTCGGCATCCACTACTTCTTCGAGGAGCAGGAGGACCGTCGCAAGGTTGTGCTGATGCGCGGAGGCGAGCTCAAATCCAGCCGCCGCCGCTCCGGCAACGACTCCCCCCAGTCCTACCTCTACCACTCTCTCGCCCCGGGGATGCGCCACAAGTCCATGGAACCGTTCCTGGTGGAATTCGATATGGGCGAGTGGGACGACTCCCTCCTTTACAGCCACGAGGGGGAGGAGTTCATCTACCTGCTGGAAGGTGAACTGGAATTCCACTACGGCACCGAAATCATGGTGCTTAAGCCCGGGGACAGCATCTATTACTTCTCCTCCGAACCTCACGGCTTCATCTCCCGGGGGAGCAAGAATGCCAAAGCCGTGGCAACGCTCTTCTCACGGTAAAACATAATAACTGTTCTTCAAAAATGCAAAGGGGGTAACGGGAAATGAAGAAAAGAATCGGTGTGGTTCTCTCAGGATGCGGCGTCTATGATGGCAGCGAAATCCATGAAGCGGTCTTCACCCTCCTGGCCATCGACAGAAACGGCGCCGAGGCGGTCTGCATGGCGCCCGACGTCCAGCTGGACGAAGTTGACCACCTGGCCGGCAGCCCGACCGGGGCGAAGCGCAGTGTCCTCGTCGAGTCGGCCCGCATCGCCCGGGGGAAGATCAAAAACATCGCCGAGGTAAGCGCGGCAGATCTCGATGCAATCATCTTCCCCGGCGGATTCGGCGCAGCCAAGAACCTGTGCGACTTCGCCGTCAAGGGTGCGCAGGCAACCCCCCAACCCGACGTGGCCCGCCTGCTGAAGGAGATGGTTGCTGCCCGGAAACCGATCGGCGCCATCTGCATCGCCCCGGCCCTGATCGCCGCCGTTCTCGGCAGGGAGTACGCCCCGCAGCTCACCATCGGCAATGATGCAGGCACCGCCGCCGCCATCAATGCCACCGGCAGCTGCCACGTGGAATGCCCGGTCAGCGAGTTCATCGTCGACCGGGAGAACAGGATCGTCTCCACCCCGGCCTACATGCTCGCCGGCCGGATCGGCGAGGCGGCCGAAGGGATCGAGAAGACCGTCAAGGCGGTCATCGAGATGATCTGACCCGGTTACAGATGCCGCAGTTATAAAGGCTATCCCCTGCGGATGGCCTTTTTTCGTTCAGCACCGTTCCACCCGAATCCTCGGCATCGGCATTTTCCTTCCCACGATGGCACGATGCCTGCTCCGCAGCCCGGACATGTCGCAGTCCATGAAGGCAGTGTGGCTGCCGCTTTCCGGATGCTGCAGATACTCATCGACGAAACGCCCCATGAGGCTGTTGTAGCTGCTTGTGGAACCGCCGTGGGCGTAGTTCCGGCCGGGGAAGCGGCGGATGTCGCCGTCGAAATGGGGCGAGATGTGATAGAGCTCGTGAAATACGGTGATCAGCTTCTCCCTCAAGGGACGGTTGATGAACCGGGGGAGGGTGAAGTAGATGACGTAAAGCATCTCCACCCCCTTGTGGGCAATGGTCGGCATGGTGTAGGTGACGTGGTGCCGCCCGCGCCGGGCCGTGTGGGTCGTATGCCCGCCGGGGAAGCGCAAGGGGTGGATCTTGGCGTGGACGCCATGGGGAGAAGTGGTCCTGGTGGTATTGTAGCAGACGAGCAGACGGCCGGGGTCTATGTGGGCAAACTCCCCGTGGCTCGCGGCTATGTGCCGGATGAGGCGCTCCAGTTCGGCGGTCAGATTGAGAGTGGACATTGAATACGGGGATGGGGGGGGCAGAGCCAGGGGCTCATCGCCCCCCATGGATCATTTCTGTTTGTGGCAGAAGAGACAGCGCATCGGGGCGCCACCGGGCTTGGCCGGGTGATTCGCCGGGAATGCGATCTTGACGCCGTCGTGGCAGGCTTCGCAGAGCGGGTCGACCTCGCTCTTCTTCTTCCCCGAATCGAGCATGTCGTGGAACTGCTGATGCGTCGCGTTTTTGGGGAGCTTCTTGGTCTTTTCCGGCCCGGATATGACGTAAAAAGCGATAAAAACGGCGGCAACGATGCCGATGAAGATCCAGTCACGCTTGCCTATTTTCACAAACATCCTCCGTGGTAATCAGTTGCGGCATCAGTCGTTACTGATGAACATGAGATAAATCAGCGCCACGCCGATGAGGAGCCCCCCGCCGATAAACGGCAGGGTCGACTGAAGCGAAATCCCTTTCTCGAGCGTCTCCGGCGAGAGAGTTAATCGCACGAGCACCATGATTGAAATGGTGGAGAAGATCAGCAGCAGAAGGGGCTTCGAACGTTTTATAAAAGCATAGAATGCAAGGATCACCAAGAGCAGGGCGATCAGCGGATGCTCCGTGGCGGTCTGCGTGTTGAAGTTCTGAATGAACTCAATGATGTTACTGGTCTCGAACGGGGCCAGATGCTCCTGCGCCTTGCTCAGCATACTCTCTTTTTCCATGGGCGCGCCTTAGCAATAGCATTAAATTACAGTCAGGTTACTTCTAGCAAATTCCACGGCAAAAATAAAACAATTTTCACCCAGCCCTTTGGTTCGCCCCTGTCAGTCCACGCTATCGGCTCCGTGGACTCGACAGTCATGACCGCAGCCGCTCCAGCACCACCCGGCGCATTACCTCAACCGGCGCAGCGGCACCGGTAAACCGTTCGAACTGCAGCACCGCCTGGTTGATGAACATCTCGACCCCCGAGATGACGGTACAGCCACGGGCACGGGCATCGCTGAGCAGCCTGGTCTCCAGTGGCGTATAAACGATGTCGAAGACCACCTGGCCCGATCGGAGCAGTTCGGCGGGGAGCGGCGAGGCATCCTCGCGGGGGTGCATGCCGACCGGCGTGCAGTTGATGATGATGTCCGCCTCTGCTGCCCGGCGAGCCAGCCCATCCTCCCCCATCAGCTCCCCTTCAACCGCAGCCGGGGTGCCTTTGCCAAGGTCGCTGGTAAGACCGTCCAGCACCGCTTCGTTGATGTCCATCAGCACCAGCTTGTTCAGCCCCGGCTGCCGCGCCAGGGTAAAGGCAATTGCCCGGGCAGCGCCGCCGGCGCCGAGCATCAGAACCGTTGCACCGTCCAGCCGCACGCCGGCATCAATGATCGCCTTCAGTGCCCCGGGTCCGTCGGTGCCGAAGCCGATCAGCCTCCCCCCCTCGTTGATGACCGTGTTGATGGAGCCGATGGAGCGGTCGATCTCGTCTATTTCGTCCAGGTACCCCATGATCTCGATCTTGTGGGGGATGGTCACGCTCATGCCGCGGAAATTTTCCAGCGCCCGCATGCCGCCGACAGCCCCCCTGACATCCTCGACCCGGAAGGCAACATAGACGAAGTCGAGCCCGAGTGCGTCGAATGCGGCATTGTGCAGTGCCGGAGAAAGACTGTGGCCGACCGGATTGCCGATTACGGCGCAGAGCCTGGTGGCGGGAGAAATTTTACCATCTGGTTTCATGAAACACTCCGGTGCTGGATTTGATTATCTTTTCGGTTACTTGAGCCATCGGGCCAGATTGCGGGCCAACTGTCGGTTCTTGTCGTCGAGGAACTTGTTCTGGAAGATGGCGTCATCGCCGAAGATGAGATAACGTCCGGCGCCGCTGGTCCCTTCCACCACAACGCCGAATGCCTGGACCACGTCCCCCTTGGTGAGCTTCCGGTCGCCATCCAGATCCACCCACCCCTTGTCGGAGGTGGAGGCGATGATGGCAGCCCGGTCGCCGGTATTCATAAGCGCCCACCCCCCGTAGAGGCTGAAGCTGTCCATGGAACCGAAGAGCGGATGGCTGGTGAAGTTCCTTACCCTGAAATTGCGCTGGTCGCCATCGATGACGTTCTCCTGCTCCGAAAGGACGTAATTGGTGAAATCCGTATCAAGGCGGTGAACCAGATCGGCCAACGGCGACGGTATGTGCAGCATCAGCGCCAGCCGCCCCCCCCGGGCAAGAAACGCCATAACCGCATCGATTTCATCCGCCTGCAGCTTCGCGAACGGACCGGAAATCAACAGGGCATCCACACCGGCCAGTGACTGGGCAGTGAGCGGTGCCGTCCCGACCCTGACGTCGACCCCCTCCTCCTTCAGCACCCCCGCAAATCCGGACAGATGAAGGGGGCCGTCCTTCTCCACGACGAAGCGCTGGTCATGCCCCTGATCGATGAGCAGCACCGGAGCGGCTCCGGCAACGGTGTGTCCGATCACCAGCAGGAACAGTGCAAGCACGAGCGGCAGGCATGAATGTTTGACTCCCCACATACGGCATCTCCTTTCTACATTTCCCTGAGCACATGATCCTCGTAGAACTGCTCCAGCTTGGCCTTATGACCCCGCTCCACGTCGGCAAAGACCCTGAGCACGTTCTTCAGCTTGGGATCTTCCGTTGCCTCGGCCGCCGCCTCGTAGAGCTTGCAGGCGGACTCCTCGGCCTTCATGGCAAAGGTGAGAATCTCCTGGTAGGTCATGTCCTTGCGAAACGGCACGTCCACAAGGTACTGGCTGATCTTCATGTCCGGGATCCTGGTTGCCCGGTGCTGCTCTGCCTTGTCCGCATCCACCCTGCTGAAGACCTCCTTGTGGCCGGCCTCTTCCGCCGCCATCTCCTCGAACATCTTGCGGGATGCGATGCTGGTGCTCAGTTCGGCGGCACGCTTGTAAAGGCGGTAGGCGGTCTCCTCGCGCTCCACGGCAAAGCTGATTATCTCTTCAAGGGTAACAAAGTTCATCTCACGCTCTCCTCATAAGGGATATTGTTCCTGTGCTAATTTATTGCAACGATTCGCCAAAGTCAACAGGATAATTTTGGTCCTTTTTATAACACTGCTAAGTAGCGATCATTCCGCGTTGACAGCAGAAAGGCGGCGGTGTAATAGAAGAGACTACTATCATCAGGAGGTAGTTCATGATTGTCCATATAGTGCTCTTCAAGCTGAAAGAACCGACAGCCGAAAACATGACCCTGGTCAGGGACAAGCTTCTCAGCATGGATGGCAAGCTCCCCATGCTGCTGCAGCTGGAGGTCGGCGTTGATGTCATCCGTTCCGAGCGGTCCTACGATGTGGCCCTCTACACCAGGTTCGCCTCCCTGGAAGACCTGCAGGCCTACCAGGTGCACCCCTACCACGCGGGCGAGGTCGTGCCGGTCATGAAGGCCAACTGCGCATCCATTGTCGCAGCTGACTACGAAATTTAAGGAGAAGGAGAATGACCGTTGAGATCTGTCCCTGCGGGAGCGGAATCCCCTTCGGGGAATGCTGTGAACCGCTGATCAGGGGAACCAGGAAGGCAACCACGGCGGAGAGTCTGATGCGTTCCCGCTACAGCGCCTATGTGAAGGCCGAGATAGACTACCTCTACGAGACCACCCACCCGGCACACCGCAAGGGGTATGACCACGAGGGGACCCGCCAGTGGGCGGAGAACTCGCACTGGGACGGGCTTACGATTGTCTCGGCACGGGGGGGGGAAGACGACACACTGGGGGAGGTGGAGTTTATCGCCACCTACCGCGACGGTGAGACCCTTCACGCCCACCACGAAATGGGGAAGTTCAGAAAGGTCGATGGCTGCTGGCTCTTCGTGGATGGCAGGATGGTCGGGCAAAAGCCGATCGTCAGCAGCAAGGTCGGCAGGAACGAGCCGTGCCCCTGCGGCAGCGGCAGCAAGTACAAGAAGTGCTGCGGGAAATAGCCTCTGGCAACGAATGAGCACATGGGATCAGCGACGCCCCTTTCCCGAGGAGGGCGTCGCTGTTTTTATTTCGCCTTTTTCAGCATCTCCTGCCAGCGCAGCACGAACCCCCGCCTGATCCCCTTCTCGGTAAACCGGGTGAGTTCCCGTTCCGGCATCATGACCTTCAGCCCCCTGCCTCCGGGGAGTTTCTGCGACTCCCGGGCCAGCTCCCCCCCCGCCACATCACCACGCACCGGAAAAAGGTCAAGCTCCCGGGTGAGAATCTCCTGTCCCCGGGCCGAGAGGATATACTCTATCCAGAGCCGGGCCGCATTGGGGTGCGGGGCGTCTTTTGCCAGAAGTATCGTCTGCGGCGACGACAGGGTGTAGTCGCCGAAATAGAGCACCCCAACGGCCGGGTCCGCCTTGGCGCGGCGGAGCGCCTCGGTTGCAGGGACATTGTAGCCGAAAACGGCCTCACCGGAAGCGACCCTGTCGAGAAGATTGCCGTAATCGGGACAGATCAGTACCCCTGCCCTGCCGAACCCCTGAACCAGGTTCCAGAACCGTAAACCGCTCGTCTGGTCATGGGCCAGGAAGATGAATGCACGGCCGTTCTTCTCCGGATCGACGGTGGCAATCTTTCCCCTGAAGCGCTCCTCCCCCACGACTTTCAGCAGCTCCTTGTGACTGGCGGGAAGGTCCCTGTCCGCCAGGAGCCTGCGGTTGTACACCATGGCTACCGGTTCATGGGCGGTGGCATAGACCATGTCGTACCGATTGGCCCAGGGGAAGATTTCGCTGCTCCCGATCGCGCGATACGTGGCAGCGTAGCCATCTTTCA
>Ga0073934_10007026_pt1 | contig 15965 bp, 15 predicted proteins | sample LarsenN4metaG_FD_76834 | JGI IMG/M metagenome (GOLD analysis project Ga0073934, IMG submission 76834) | Hot spring sediment bacterial and archeal communities from British Columbia, Canada, to study Microbial Dark Matter (Phase II) - Larsen... ...
CGCCGAAGATGCCCAGCGCGAAGCCGAAGTCGCCCACCCGGTTCACCAGGAAGGCCTTGATCGCGGCGGCGTTTGCCTCGGGCTTCTTGTACCAGAAGCCGATCAGTAGGTAGGAGCAGAGCCCCACGCCCTCCCACCCGAAGAAGAGCTGCACCAGGTTGTCCGCCGTCACCAGCAGCAGCATGCTGAAGGTGAACAGGCTGAGGTACGCGAAGAACCGCGGCACGCCGGGATCGTGGTGCATGTAGCCGATGGAGTAGACGTGCACGACCGCCGACACGGTCGTCACCACCGCCAGCATCACGCCCGTCAGCGCGTCGAAGCGCAGCGCCCAGGCGGCCTCGAAGGGCCCGCTGTCGATCCACGTCATCAAAAGCACGGTCTGGTCGGCCTGCCCGCCCACCAGGTCGAAGAACACGATCCACGCCAGGATCGCGGACAGGACCATGGGGATGCAGGTCGCGGCCTGGGCGCCCTTGTCGCCCAGCCATCGGCCGAACAGCCCGGCCAGGATCGCGCCAGCCAGCGGCAGGAAGATCGTCGCGGTCAGCACGTCCCGCTAGCCCCGCATCAGATTGATGTCTTCCACCGCGATCGACCCCCGGTTGCGGAAGTAGACCACCAGCACGGCCAGCCCGATGGCTGCCTCGGCAGCCGCCACGGTCAGCACCAGCATGGCGAAGATCTGCCCTACCAGGTCGCCCAGCTCGGCCGAGAACGCCACCAGGTTGATGTTGACCGCCAGCAGCATCAGCTCGACGGACATCAGGATGATGATGACGTTCTTGCGGTTCAGGAAGATGCCGAAGATGCCCAGCGTGAACAGGATCGCCGCCACCGTCAGGTAGTGTCCCAGCCCGATCTCGAGCATCAGACGCCCTCCCCCGGCCGCACCTTGCGCACCTCGACGGTTTGCGCCGGCCGCCTGGCCACTTGGCGGGCGATGGCCTGGCGGCGCACGCCCGTGCGGCTGCGCAGCGTCAGCACGATCGCCCCGATCATCGCCACCAGCAGCACCAGGCCCGCCGCCTGGAACAGGTAGACGTAGCGGGTGTACAGCACATCGCCCAGCGCACGCGTGTTGTGCACCTCGGCCGCCGGCGGCATGGGCGCCCCCGCCACGGCCGCGAGCTCCGGCCCCAGCTGCCAGCCGCCCAGCACCAGCAGCAGCTCCACCAGCAGGATCACGCCGATCAGCGCCCCCACCGGCAGGTAGTTCAGGAACCCCTCGCGCAGCCGCGCCACGTTGATGTCCAGCATCATCACGACAAACAGGAACAGCACGGCCACCGCGCCCACGTAGACCACGACCAGGATCATCGCCAGGAACTCGGCGCCCAGCAGCACGAAGAGCCCGGCCGAGTTGAAGAAGGCGAGGATCAGGAACAGCACCGAATGCACCGGGTTGCGTGCGGCCACCACCATCACGGCAGAGGCCACCGTCACGCCGGCGAACAGGTAGAAGGCGAGCGCGTGCAGGATCATCGGCTCAGCGGTACGGCGCGTCGGCGTCCAGCCGCGCAGCCAGCTCGCGCTCCCAGCGGTCGCCGTTCGCCAGCAGCTTGGCCTTGTCGTAGAACAGCTCCTCGCGCGTCTCAGTGGCGAACTCGAAGTTCGGCCCCTCCACGATGGCGTCCACCGGGCATGCCTCCTCGCACAGCCCGCAGTAGATGCACTTCGTCATGTCGATGTCGTAGCGCGTGGTGCGCCGGCTGCCGTCCTCTCGCGGCTCGGCCTCGATCGTGATGGCCTGCGCCGGGCAGATCGCCTCGCACAGCTTGCAGGCGATGCAGCGCTCCTCGCCGTTGGGATAGCGCCGTAGCGCGTGCTCGCCCCGGAAGCGGGGTGACAGCGGCCCCTTCTCGTAGGGGTAGTTCAGCGTCACCTTCGGGCGCAGGAAATAGCGCAGCGTCAGCGCCAAGCCCGAGACCAGCTCGGTCAGCAGCAGGCTGCGCGCGGTGCGGTCCAGGAATGCCATCCTCGGCTCCTATTCCTGCCTGCGCCCCGGGGCTGCGCCGGCCGCGCGGGGCTTATCACGACGATGGATGCCGGGCAACGGAGCCTACCCCGCCGCCTGCGGCAGCCAGCCGAAGGCGTGCAGCGCCCCCGCCACGGCCACCACCGCGAACAGCGACAGGGGCAGGAACACCTTCCAACCCAGCCGCATCAACTGGTCGTAGCGGAAGCGCGGGAAGGTCGCGCGCACCCAGATGAACACGAACAGCACGGCCGTGATCTTCAGCGCGAACCAGATCGGGCCGGGGATCCAGTTGAACGGCTCGATGTCGATCAGAGGCAGCCACCCGCCCAGGAACAGGACGGTGGTCATGCCGCTCATCAGGATCATGTTCGCGTACTCGCCCAGGAAGAACAGGGCGAAGGTCATGGCCGAGTACTCGACGTTGTAGCCCGCCACCAGCTCGGCCTCGGCCTCGGGCAGGTCGAAGGGCGCGCGGTTCGTCTCGGCCAGGGCCGAGATGAAGAAGATGATGAACATGGGGAAGAGCGGGATGCAGAACCACAACCCCTCCTGCGCCCGCACGATGTCCGACAGGTTCAGCGAGCCCACGCACAGCAGCACGGTGATGATGACGAAGCCGATCGAGACCTCGTAGGACACCATCTGCGCCGCCGAGCGCAGGGCGCCCAGGAACGCGTACTTCGAGTTGCTGGCCCAGCCGGCCATGATGATGCCGTACACGCCCAGCGACGAAATCGCGAACAGATACAGCACGCCCACGTTGATGTCGGCCAGCACAAGGCCGTCGTCGAACGGGATCACCGCCCAGCCCACCAGGGCCAGGATGAACGTCAGCATGGGCGCCGCCACGAACACGATCTTGTTCGCGCCGGTGGGCACCACCGTCTCCTTGAAGAACAGCTTGATGCCGTCGGCGATGGGCTGCAGCAGGCCGAACGGCCCCACCACGTTGGGGCCGCGGCGCATCTGCATGGCCGCCAGAACCTTGCGCTCGGCATACGTCAGGTAGGCCACGCCGAGCAGCAGTGGCACCACGATGGCCAGGATGCCCAGTACCATCCAGATGCCGGGCCGCAGGTAGGAGTCCCAGAGCATCGTCTCAGCCATGAGTGCCCGTTCTCTCCGGACCGCCCAGGAACGCCTGGGCGCACAGGGCCATCGTCTGCGAGGCACGGCTGATCGGGTCGGTCATGTAGAAGTTGCCGACCGGGCTCTCGAAGGGCGACTCGCCCATCGCACCCGCCGTGCCGAAGGAGGCCCACGCCGCTGGCGTCACCGTGTCCAACGCCGCCAGGTGCGGAACCTTCTGTGCAATCGTCTTGCGTAGCTGGCCCAGGCTGTCGAACGGCAGCTTGTGGCCCAGCACCTCGGACAGCGCCCGCACGATCGCCCAGTCCTCGCGCGCCTCGCCCGGAGGGAACACGGCCCGCTGCGCCTGCTGCGGCCGGCCTTCGGTGTTCACATAGGTGGCGTTCTTCTCGGTGTAGGCCGCGCCAGGCAGGATCGCGTCGGCGCGGTGCGCACCCCTGTCCCCGTGGTGCCCGATGTAGACGACGAAGGCGTTGCCCAGCTTGCGGGTGTCGATCTCATCGGCGCCCAGCAGGAACACCACCTCGATGGCCCCCTGCCCCGCCCCGGCCAGGATGCCCATCGTGTCGCGCCCGCCGGCGCCAGGCACGAAGCCCACGTCCAGCGCTCCCACGCGGCCCGCCGCCGTATGCAGCACGTTGAATCCGTTCCAGTCGTCCTTCACCAGGCCGCACGCCTCGGCCACGGTGCGTGCTGCGTGGAGGACCTGTGGGCCGTCAGCGCGGGCCAGTGCACCCTGCCCAACGATCAGCATCGGGTTCTTGGCCGCCTTCAGCACGCCGGCGAACGGGTGCGTGCCGGCCGCGATCTCGGCAAGCGTCCTGGGGCCCGCGCCCAGGTACTCGGTGGGATAGGTCAGGTTCACCCGCGGCCCCACCACGCCGACCTTGAGCCCTGCCGACAGCCAGCGCTTGCGGATGCGGGCATTGACGATGGGCGCCTCGTGACGCGGGTTCGTGCCGATCAGCAGCACCGCGTCGGCGCGGTCTATTCCGGCGATCGTCGTGTTGAAGAGGTAGCCCGCCCGCGTTCCCGCCGGCAGCGCCGCGCCATCCTGCCGGCAGTCAAAGTGGGGAGAGCCCAGCCGCTCCATCAGGCTCTTCAGGGCGAAGGCGGATTCAACGTCAACCAGGTCTCCCGCGATGGCGGCGATGCGACTTCCCGCGAGGCCGCGCAGTCGCTCGGCAACGGCTCGGAAGGCCTCCTGCCAGGTGGCAACCGTCAGCGCGCCGTCCCTGCGCACCATCGGAACGTCCAGCCGCTGGTACTTCAGCCCGTCGCAGGCGAAGCGGCTCTTGTCCGAGATCCACTCCTCGTTCACGTCCTCGTTCAGGCGCGGCAGAACGCGCATGACCTCGGCGCCGCGGCTGTCGATACGAATGTTGCATCCCACGGCGTCCATCACGTCGATGGACTCGGTTTTGGCATGCTCCCAGGGTCGCGCCACGAAGGCATAGGGCTTCGAGGTCAGCGCCCCCACCGGGCACAGGTCGATGATATTGCCCGACAGCTCGCTGGACAGCGACTTCTCGACGAACGTCGAGATCTCCATGTTCTCGCCGCGGTTCACGGCACCCAGCTCGTGCACGCCGGCCACATCGTCCAGGAAGCGGATGCAACGCGTGCAATGAATGCAGCGCGTCATGAAGGTCTTTACCAGCGGGCCGAAGTTCTTCTCCGGCACGGCGCGCTTCATCTCCTCGTAGCGGCTCATGCCGAAACCGTAGCCCATGGCCTGGTCCTGCAGGTCGCACTCGCCGCCCTGGTCGCAGATCGGGCAGTCCAGCGGGTGGTTGATCAGCAGGAACTCCATCACCCCCCGGCGGGCACGCCTCACCATCTCGCTCTCGGTCTTCACCACCATGCCGTCGGCGACCGGCCAGGCACAGCTCGCCACCGGCTTGGGCGACTTCTCCACCTCCACAAGGCACATGCGGCAGTTGCCGGCGATCGCCAGCCGCTCGTGGTAGCAGAACCGCGGGATCTCCTTGCCGGCCAACTCGCAAGCCTGCAGCACGGTCATGCCCGCGGGCACGTCCAGCTCGATCCCGTCGACCGTGACCTTCGGCATCGCCCTACTCCGCCGCCAGCCCGCGCGAGGCCTGGTAGAGCGCGATGCGGCGCTCCATCTCGGGCCGGAAGTGCCGGATCAAGCCCTGCACCGGCCACGCCGCCGCATCGCCAAGCGCGCAGATGGTGTGCCCCTCGATCTTGCGGCTGATGTCTTCCAGCATGTCGATCTCCCTGACCGACGCGCGGCCCTCCACCATGCGGTCCATGACCCGCATCATCCAGCCGCATCCCTCTCGGCAGGGAGTGCACTGACCGCAGCTTTCGTGCTTGTAGAAGCGCGACAGGCGCGCGATGGCACGCACGATGTCGGTCGACTTGTCCATCACGATCACCGCAGCCGTGCCCAGGCCCGACCGCACCTCGCGCAGGGAGTCGAAGTCCATCAGCACCGTGTCGCAGATCGACTTGGGCAGCACCGGCACCGATGATCCGCCGGGGATCACCGCCAGCAGGTTGTCCCAGCCGCCACGCACGCCGCCGGCGTGCCTTTCGATGAGCTCCCTCAAGGGGATGCCCATCGCCTCTTCGACGTTGCACGGCTGGTTCACGTGCCCCGAGATACAGAACACCTTCGTGCCCGTGTTGTTGGGCCGCCCGATGCCGGCGAACCAGGCCGCGCCCCGGCGCAGGATGGTCGGCGAAACCGCCACGGTCTCCACGTTCGTCACCGTGGTGGGGCAGCCGTAGAGGCCAGCCGCCGCCGGGAACGGCGGCTTCAGGCGCGGCTGGCCCTTCTTGCCCTCCAGGCTCTCCAGCAGCCCGGTCTCCTCGCCACAGATGTAGGCGCCGGCGCCGCGGTGAACGTACAGGTCGAAGTCGTAGCCGCTGCCGCAGGCGTCCTTGCCGATCAGCCCCGCGGCATAGGCCTCGTCGATGGCCGCCTGCAGGCGCTCGGCTTCGCGGAAGAACTCGCCGCGGATGTAGATGTAGCCCGTGTGCGCGCCCATCCCGACGCCCGCGATCAGCGCGCCTTCGACCAGCTTGTGCGGGTCGTGGCGCATGATGTCGCGGTCCTTGCAGGTGCCGGGCTCGCTTTCGTCGGCGTTGATGACCAGGAACGAGGGCCGCCCGTCGGGCGAGGACTTGGGCATGAACGACCACTTCAGGCCCGCGGGGAAGCCCGCACCGCCGCGGCCGCGCAGGCCCGAAGCCTTGATCTGCTCGATAATCCAGTCGCGGCCCTTGAGCACGATGTCCTTCGTGCCGTCCCAGTCGCCGCGCCTGCGCGCGCCGGCCAAGCGCCAGTCGTCGGTGCCGTACAGGTTCGTGAAGATGCGGTCGTCGTCGGAAAGCATCAGCCCCGGCCCGTGCCCTTGAGGGTGGTGGCCCCGCCCACGGGGGCCGACGTTTGGCGCGCGATCTGCGGACCCGGCTTCGGCTGCTCGCCGCGGGCCAGCGCGTCCAGCAGCCGTTCGGTCGAGGCCTCGTCCAGGTCCTCGAAGTAGTCGTCGTTGACCTGGATGACGGGCGCGTTCACGCAGGCGCCCAGGCACTCCACCTCGACGATGGTGAACTGGCCGTCCCCGGTCGTCTCGCCCACCTCGATGCCCAGCTTGCGCCGGCAGGCGCCGAGCACCTTGTCGCTGCCGCGCAGCCAGCAGGGCGTCGTCGTGCAGACCTGCAGCAGGTGCTTCCCAACCGGCTTCAGGTTGAACATCGTGTAGAAGGTCGCGACCTCGTAGACCTTGATGGGCGCCATGCCCAGCACGTCGGCCACGTGGTCCATCGCCGCCTGCGACAGCCAACCGCCGTTCTGCCGCTGCGCCAGATCCAGCAGGGCAAGAACCGCGCTCTGCTGCCGACCCGGCGGGTACTTGGCGATGTGGGCGTCCGCGAGTGCCTTGTGGGCGGCATCGAAGGCAAACGAGGCCGCGCTCATCGGTCGATCTCCCCGAACACGATGTCCGAGGCGCCGATCACCGCCACCACGTCGGCCAGCATGTGGCCCTTCGACATCATGTCCAGCGCCTGAAGATGGGCGAACCCCGGCGCGCGTATCTTGCAGCGGTACGGCTTGTTCGTGCCGTCCGAGACCAGGAAGACGCCGAACTCGCCCTTGGGCGCCTCCACCGCCGTATAGGTCTCGCCGGCCGGCACGTGATAGCCCTCGGTGTAGAGCTTGAAGTGATGGATCAGCGCCTCCATCGAGCGCTTCATCTCGGCCCTGGGCGGCGGTGCCACCTTGCGGTCCGGCGTGCGCACCGGACCCTTGGGCATCTCGGCCAGGCACTGGCGGATGATGCGCAGGCTCTGGCGCATTTCCTCCATGCGCACCAGGTAGCGGTCGTAGCAGTCGCCGCTCTTCCCCACCGGCACGTCGAAGTCCATCCTGGCGTAGACGTCGTAGGGCTGGGCCTTGCGCAGGTCCCACGGCACGCCCGAAGCTCGCAGCATGGGGCCGGTGAAACCCCAATCCAGCGCCTGCTCCACCGTCACCACGCCAATGTCGACGCTGCGCTGCTTGAAGATGCGGTTCTCGTTCAGCAGGCCCGCGACCTCGTCCAGGAACTTGGGGAAGGTGTCGCAGAAGGCCGCGATGTCGTCCTCGATGCCGGCGGGGATGTCGCGCGCCACGCCGCCCGGGCGGAAGTAGGCGGAGTGCAGGCGCGCGCCCGACACACGCTCGTAGAACTCCATCAGCTTCTCGCGCTCCTCGAAGCCCCACAGCATCGGGGTCATCGCGCCGACATCCATGGCGAACGAGGTGACGTTCAGCAGGTGGTTCAGGAGTCGCGTGATCTCGGAGAACAGCACGCGGATGTACTGCGCGCGCTCGGTCACCGTCAGTCCCAGCAGCTTCTCCACGGCAAGGGCGAAGGCATGCTCCTGGCACATGGGCGACACGTAGTCGAGGCGGTCGAAGTAGGGCACCGCCTGCAGGTACGTCTTGTACTCGATCAGCTTCTCGGTACCGCGATGCAGGAGGCCGATGTGCGGATCGGCACGCTCGACGATCTCGCCGTCCATCTCCAGGACCAGGCGCAGCACGCCGTGGGCCGCCGGGTGCTGCGGCCCGAAGTTCATGGTCAGATTCTTGATCTGGACTTCAGCCACGGTTGGCCTTCTCGTCACCGGGCAGCAAGGGCGCACGGCCCTCGCCCTCCCACGGGGAAAGGAAGTCGAAGTTGCGGAAGCCCTGGGTCAGCTTGACCGGCTCGTACACCACGCGCTTCTGCTCGTCGTCGTAGCGCAACTCGACGAAGCCGGTCAGGGGGAAGTCCTTGCGCAGCGGATGCCCCTCGAAACCGTAGTCGGTCAGGATTCGCCGCAGGTCGGGGTTGCCCTCGAAGAAGATCCCGTACATGTCCCAGGTCTCGCGCTCGAACCAGGTGGCGGCGCTGAAGACGGGGGCGACAGAGGGGACGGGCGTCGCTTCGTCCGTCCTCACCTTGACGCGAATGCGCCGGTTGTGGCGCAGCGACAGCAGGTTGTAGACGACCTCGAAGCGCTCCGCCTGTTCCGGTCGGTCGACGCCGCATACGTCGATCAGTTGCTTGAACAGGCAGCCGGTGTCGTCGCGCAGGTGGGTAAGAACCTTCACGATCGCCTCGCGCCGGGCCTCGACCACCAGTTCGCCCAGAGCCACGTGTGTGCCGGTCACGTCGCCGGGCAGGGCCGCGGCGATGTTGACGCCAAGCTCGCTCAAGGGGTCCGACATCGCCGTACTAGCGCCGGATGGTTCCGGTTCGCCGGATCTTCTTCTGCAGCTGCAGGATGCCGTAGACCAGCGCCTCGGCCGTTGGCGGGCAGCCCGGCACATAGATGTCCACCGGCACGATGCGGTCGCAGCCGCGCACCACCGAGTACGAGTAGTGGTAGTACCCGCCGCCGTTGGCGCAGCTGCCCATCGAGATCACCCAGCGCGGCTCGGCCATCTGGTCGTAGACCTTCCGCAGAGCGGGCGCCATCTTGTTGCACAGCGTACCGGCCACGATCATCACGTCGGACTGTCGCGGGCTTGGGCGCGGCACCACGCCGAAGCGGTCCAAGTCGTAGCGGCTCATGTAGGCGTGGATCATCTCCACCGCGCAGCACGCCAGGCCGAAGGTCATCGGCCAAAGCGATCCCGTGCGCGCCCAGGACACCAGCTTGTCCGCCTGGGTCACCAGGAAGCCGCGGTCCGAAAGCTCCTCGTGCATCCGCCCGAAGCTGTCCTCGTGGGCGGCCGTGGCGAGGGCTGGCGTCACTCCCATTCGAGGGCTCCCTTGCGCCACTCGTAGACGAAGCCCACGGTCAGAACGCCCAGGAAGGCGACCATCGACCAGAACCCGAAGAGGCCGATCTCGCCCAGCGAGACGGCCCAAGGGAACAGGAAGGCGACCTCCAGGTCGAAGATGATGAACAGGATCGAGACCAGATAGAAGCGCACGTCGAAGCGCTGGCGCGCGTCCTCGAAGGCGTCGAAACCGCACTCATAGGCGGAGAGCTTCTCGGCGTCGGGCTTCTGGGGTGCCAGCAGGTACGAAGCCCCGACGATGACCAGGGCCATGGCGACGGCAATCGCCAGGAAGAGGATGATCGGGACGTACTCGGAGAGCAGACCGCTCACCATGCTCCGGCGTCTCCCTTGGCACCTTGGCTGGGCCCGCGGGCCATGCCCTCCGGAGGGCCGCCCTCAGGCCGCGCCAAGACTAGCCTCAAGCCCCGGCGATTGCCACCCTGCGCGGGCGGTCTTCGCCCCGTGCCGGAGCGGGCGGCGCGGCCGCTGCCGCATCGCCCCTGCCGGGACGGTTCCTCGAGAAAACGTGGCGGGAGCGACGGGACTCGAACCCGCGGCCTCCGGCGTGACAGGCCGGCGCTCTAACCGACTGAGCTACGCCCCCGATGACGTGGCGATGCATGTACGTTACCCCATCCGGGGAAGTCAAGCGAGGTGGCTGGCGGCAGTGCGGTTCCGGGCGCCGATTCGCTGCAACAGCTTCCTGGCAATCGAACCAACCGAGACGATCGCAAGGTGGCGCACGAAGGCGAAAGCCCACCCCCGTCGGCGCAGGCGGCGAAGGTCTTGACCGCCCGCGGCGCACACCTACCCGCATCCGCAGCGTCGCCTGCGCCTTGCATTCCAACTGAGAGGCGCACGGAGGACGCCCTTCACGCCCTCCCAGACGTGCCGCTCATCCTCCAGGTTTCGGAGAATGGAGACACATCGTGCATGCAAAGGGCACAGCTCGCCTACGCGAGCGCGGGCTGGTGGGCGATGACGGACTCGAACCGCCGACCCCCTCGGTGTAAACGAGATGCTCTACCAGCTGAGCTAATCGCCCATCTCCGGCCCGCACCCGGCAGCCCGGGCGTCTGCGGGCCGGAGACCTGGACCCTCGGGCGCCGCGCCTCTGTCGCGCGGCGCGCGGAATCTACTTGTTGACCGAGTCCTTCAGCGCCTTGCCGGCACGGAACTTCGGCTGCTTGGAAGCGGGGATCTTGATGGTGGCGCCGGTCCGCGGATTGCGGCCCTGCGTGGCAGCGCGCTTGGTGACATGGAACGTGCCGAAGCCGACGACCCGCACTTCCTTGCCCTTGGACAGCGACGCCCTGATGGTGTCGAAGACTCCGTCGACGGCCTTGGTGGCCTGCGACTTCGTCAGCCCCGCGTTATCGGAAACCTTGGCGATGATGTCGTTCTTGTTCACGACCCGACCCCTCCCTGGTGGATGGCTCAAAAACTCGGATACCAGACGTGTGTGCGATGCCCCCACGTACCGAGCGCGGAGTCTATGGCGCGTTCTCCGCCGCCGTCAACGCCCGCACCCGTCCAGCGCGGCGATGCCACGCTGGGCGATGCGAGGGGGCAACACCCCTTCCCGGATCCCTCCTAGTGTGCGACCGGCGGAAGCGTGGTCGCGTCGGGGGCCGGCGGCAGCGGCGGCGGCGTCTGCGGCTTGTCGATCTTCTCGGGCGACCACTCGATGGGGTCCGGCATGCGCTCCAGCGCAAGGCGGATCACCTCGTCGATCGTCGACACCGGGACGATCTCCAGAAGCTTCTTCACGTTGTCCGGAATCTCCTGGAGATCCTTCTCGTTCTCCCTGGGGATCAGGACGGTCTTGATGCCGCCGCGCAACGCCGCCAGCAGCTTCTCCTTCAGCCCGCCAATCGGCAGGACGCGGCCGCGCAACGTGATCTCGCCGGTCATGGCCACGGTCGACTTGACGGGGATGCCGGTCAGCGCCGACACGATCGCAGTGCACATCCCCACGCCGGCCGAGGGGCCGTCCTTGGGCGTCGCGCCCTCGGGCACATGGATGTGGATGTCGCTGCGCTCGAAGGTGGGCGGCTCGATCCCCAGGCGCGCGGCGCGGCTGCGCACATAGCTCTTGGCCGCCTGCACCGACTCCTGCATCACATCGCCCAGCTTGCCGGTGATCGTCATCTTGCCCTTGCCGGGCAGGACGACCGCCTCGATCGACAGGAGCTCGCCGCCGATCTCGGTCCAGGCAAGTCCGGTCACCACGCCGACCAGGTTCTCCAGCTCCGCCTCGCCGTAGCGGAAGCGGCGCACGCCGGCGTACTTGGCCAGGTTGCGCTGGGTAACGGTCACCCGCTTACGGCCCTTGGCAAGCAGGTCCTTCAGTGCCTTGCGCTGCAGGGTGCCGATCTCGCGCTCCAAGTTGCGCACGCCCGCTTCCCGCGTGTAGTAGCGGATCAGGTCGCGCAGCGCGCCGTCGGAGATCGTCCATTCGTTCTTCTTCAGGCCGTTGGCCTTCAACTGCTTGGCGATCAGGTGCCGGTAGGCGATCTGCACCTTCTCGTCCTCGGTGTAGCCGGCCAGGCGGATCAGCTCCATGCGGTCCAGCAGCGGCGCCGGGATGCGCGTGGTGTTCGCCGTCGTCACGAACATCACTTCCGACAGGTCGTAGTCGACCTCCAGGTAATGGTCGTTGAACGTCGAGTTCTGCTCGGGGTCCAGCACCTCCAACAGGGCCGAGGCCGGATCGCCGCGCCAGTCGGCGCCCATCTTGTCGACCTCGTCCAGCAGGAACAGCGGATTGGAGGACTTGGCCTTCTTCATGCCCTGGATGACCTTGCCGGGCATCGAGCCGATATAGGTCCGCCGATGCCCGCGGATCTCGGCCTCGTCGCGCACGCCGCCCAGCGACATGCGCACGAAGTTGCGGCCCGTGGCCCGCGCGATCGACTTGCCCAGCGAAGTCTTGCCCACGCCGGGAGGACCGACCAGGCACAGGATGGGTCCGCGGGACTTGGGGTTGCGGAGCTGCACGGCCAGGTACTCGAGGATGCGCTCCTTGACCTTCTCCAGGCCGTAGTGGTCCTCGTTCAGCACCTTGGCGGCCAGCTTGATGTCGCGCTTCAGCTTGGACCGGCTCTTCCACGGGATGGACAGCATCCAGTCCAGGTAGTTGCGCACCACGGTGGCCTCGGCCGACATCGGGCTCATGGTCTTGAGCTTCTTCAGCTCCGCCAGTGCCTTCTCGCGGGCCTCCTTGGACAGCTTGGTCTTGTTGATGCGGTCCTCGAGCTCGCGGGCCTCGTCGCGCCCGTCCTCGTTCTCGCCCAGCTCCTTCTGGATCGCCTTCAGTTGTTCGTTCAGGTAGTACTCGCGCTGCGTCTTCTCCATCTGGCGCTTGACGCGCCCGCGGATCCGCTTCTCCACCTGCAGGACGCCGATCTCGTTCTCGATCAGCGCATAGATCTTCTCCAGTCGCTCGGCCACCGAGTCGAGCTGCAGCAACTCCTGCTTCTCGGCCAGCTTGACGGCCAAGTGCGCGCAGATCGTGTCGGCCAGCTTGCTCGGATCCTCAATCTGGTTGAGCGAGACCAGGACCTCGGGCGGGATCTTCTTGTTGAGCTTGACGTACTCCTCGAACTGCCCAATGGCGGCACGGGTCAGCGCCTCGGTCTCGCGCTTCTCGGTCGCGCGGTCGGGCACCTCCTCGGCCATGGCCTCGAAGAACTCGGTCTTGTCCGTGAACTTGACGATGCGGGCGCGGTGACCGCCCTCGACCAGCACCTTCACGGTGCCGTCGGGCAGCTTGAGCAGCTGCAGCACGGTCGACACCGTTCCCACCGTGTGGATCTCGTCGGCCGAGGGATCGTCCTGCGCGCCGTTCTTCTGTGCGACAAGCAGGATCTGCTTGTCGTCCTTCATCACGTCCTCAAGCGCCTTGACCGACTTTTCGCGCCCCACGAACAGGGGCACGATCATGTGCGGGAAGACGACGATGTCGCGGAGGGGCAAGACCGGGTAGATGGCGCCGCGTGCGAGTTCCAAGTGGAGTCCCTTCTTCGTGCTTGGCCGAATGGCTGACGCTCCGAAGCGACTCGTGCAGGGGCGCGTGCGGCTCTCCGGCCTCGTTTCCTACTTACACGCTAAGTGGCCCTGGCGTCCCGCAAATCAAGTGCCGTGCGAAACGCTGGGGCCCACGCCCTCGTCCTTCTCGGTGTAGATCAGCAACGGCTGGCCGCGGTTCTCCACGACCTCGCGGTTGATCACCACCTCGCTCACACCGTCGTAGCTGGGCAGCTCGAACATGGTGTCGAGCAGGATGCCCTCCAGGATCGAGCGCAGGCCGCGCGCGCCCGTCTTGCGCAGGATTGCCTTGTGGGCCACCGAGCCCAGGGCATCCTCGGTGAACTTCAGCTTGACCTCCTCCATCTCGAACAGCTTCTGGTACTGCTTCACCAGGGCGTTCTTGGGCTTGGTCAGGATGTCGATCAGCGCCTGCTCGTCCAGGTCGTCCAGCGTGGCGATCACCGGCAGGCGGCCGACGAACTCGGGGATCATGCCGAACTTCAGCAGATCCTGCGGCTCGGTCTCGCGCAGCACATCGCCGGTGCGCCGCTCGTCCGGCGCGCGCACGGTGGCCCCGAAGCCGATCGAGGTGCCCTGGGTACGGGCCGAGATCAGCTTCTCCAGGCCCGAGAACGCGCCGCCGCAGATGAACAGGATGTTGGTCGTGTCGACCTGCAGGAACTCCTGCTGCGGGTGCTTCCGGCCGCCCTGCGGGGGCACCGAGGCGATGGTGCCCTCCATGATCTTGAGCAGCGCCTGCTGCACGCCCTCGCCCGACACGTCGCGCGTGATCGAAGGGTTGTCCGACTTGCGCGCGATCTTGTCGACCTCGTCGATGAAGACGATGCCGCGCTGGGCGCGCTCGACGTTGTAGTCGGCTGACTGCACCAGCTTCAGGATGATGTTCTCGACGTCCTCGCCCACATAGCCGGCTTCCGTCAGCGTGGTCGCGTCGGCCATCGTGAAGGGCACGTCCAGGATCCGGGCCAGCGTCTGGGCCAGCAGCGTCTTGCCACAGCCCGTCGGGCCGATCAGCAGGATGTTCGACTTGGCCAGTTCGACGTCGGACGCCCGCGCGCCGGTGTTCAGGCGCTTGTAGTGGTTGTGAACAGCCACCGACAGCACGCGCTTGGCGTGGCCCTGCCCCACGACGTAGTCGTCCAGCACCTTGCAGATCTCGCGTGGCGTCGGCACGCCATCGCGCGACTTGACCAGCGAGCTCTTGTGCTCCTCGCGGATGATGTCCATGCACAGCTCGACGCATTCATCGCAGATGAATACGGTCGGCCCCGCGATGAGCTTGCGGACCTCGTGCTGGCTCTTGCCGCAGAACGAGCAGTAGAGCGTGCTCTTCGAGTCACCGCTGCTGGTCTTGGTCATAGCGACTCCGCCATGTGTGCCGGCGCCATCGGGGACAGTCTAGACACGTCCGCTCCGGCTAGACAACTCCAAGCCGGCCGGAAAGCCCCACGCATCATGGCGGTTCCGGCGCGTCGAAGGAGTGTCGGCGGTCACGTTTCAAGATTCCGTTAACTGGGGCGCCTCAGGTCTTGGCCGCCTCCGTTTCGGGCACGGGGCGGCTCGTCACGACCTCGTCGATCAGGCCGAACTCCTTGGCCTGCTCCGACGACATGAAGGTGTCGCGCTCGACACTGCGCTCGATCACGTCCACCGGCTGGCCGGTGTGCTTGACGTAGATCTGGTTCAGGCGCTTGCGCATCTCCAGGATCTCGCGCGCCTGGATCTCGATGTCGGTAGCCTGGCCCTGCACGCCGCCCGAGGGCTGGTGGATCATGATGCGGGCGTGCGGCAGGGCGAAGCGGTGGCCCTTGGCGCCCGCGGTCAGCAGCAGCGAGCCCATCGACGCCGCCTGGCCCAGGCACAGCGTCGCGATGCGCGGGCGCACGTACTGCATGGTGTCGTAGATGGCCAGTCCCGCCGTCACCACCCCGCCTGGCGAGTTGATGTAGAAGGAGATGTCCTTGGTCGGGTTCTCCGACTCCAGGAACAGCAACTGGGCCGCGATCAGGCTGGCGACGTGGTCGTTCACCGGCCCGTTCAGGAAGATGATGCGCTCCTTCAAGAGCCGCGAATAGATGTCGTAGGCGCGCTCGCCCCGGGCGGTCTGCTCCACCACCATGGGCACCAGCGTGTTGGCCTGGATGTCCAGCCGATCCGTCATGACGTGGCCTCGTTCCCTCCTGACACGCGGCCCGGGCGACCCCCGCCTCAGGCCGGCTGCTTCTCCTCGGCTCCTTCCGGCTTCGTATCGTCGTCCGGATCGCGCGTCACGTCCTCGGGCTTGGCCGGCCTGTCGGTGACCTTGGCTTGGGCCAGGATATGGTCCACCACCTTGTCCTCGAACAGCGGCGCGCGCAGCTCCTGCAGCGCTCCGGAATTCTTCGTGTAGTAGTCGAAGACCTGGCGCTCCTGGCCGGGGAACGACCGCGCCCGCGCGATGATCGCGCGGTTCAGCTCCTCCGGCGACACTTCGATATTGTTCCGCTTGCCCACTTCCGCAAGGAGCAGGCCAAGGCGCACGCGCCGCTCGGCGATGGCGCGGTACTCGGC
>Ga0073934_10007027_pt1 | contig 15964 bp, 18 predicted proteins | sample LarsenN4metaG_FD_76834 | JGI IMG/M metagenome (GOLD analysis project Ga0073934, IMG submission 76834) | Hot spring sediment bacterial and archeal communities from British Columbia, Canada, to study Microbial Dark Matter (Phase II) - Larsen... ...
GGACGACGAGGCCGATGCCGATCAGCGACAACACCCCGGTGACGATCAGGCCCTTGTAGAGGGCGCCCATGATCGACTGGTTGGCCGGCAGCTTGACGAAGAAGGTGCCGGCGATCGAGGTGATGATGCAGACGCCGCCGATGGCGAGCGGCAGGGTCATCATCGGGGCGAGCAGCGGCGTGCCGGCGAAGAAGATGGCGGCGAGCACCATGGTGGCGACCGTGGTCACCGCATAGGTCTCGAACAGGTCGGCGGCCATGCCGGCGCAGTCGCCGACATTGTCGCCGACATTGTCGGCGATCACCGCCGGGTTGCGGGGATCGTCCTCGGGGATCCCGGCCTCGACCTTGCCGACCAGGTCGGCGCCGACGTCGGCGGCCTTGGTGAAGATGCCGCCGCCGAGACGGGCGAAGATGGACACGAGCGAAGCGCCGAGCGCCAGGGCGGTCAAGGCGGTGATGACCTCACGGGCGTCGGGGGCGAAGCCCGCCGGGCCGGTCAGATACCAGAAGAAGACGGCGATCGCGAGCAGCGCCAGGCCGGCGACGAGCAGGCCGGTGATGGCGCCGGCACGGAAGGCGACGGTCAGGCCCTTCTGCAGGCTCGACCGGGCCGCTTCCGCCGTGCGGACGTTGGCGCGGACCGAGATGTTCATGCCGATGAAGCCGGCGGCCCCGGACAATATGGCGCCGGTGACGAAGCCGACGGCGCTCAGCCCGCCGAGGAAGTAGAAGACTACCAAAGCGACGACGACGCCGACGACGGTGATCGCAGTATATTGGCGCTTCAGATAGGCCGCGGCGCCTTCCTGGATGGCGCCCGCCACCTCGATCATCCGCTGGTTGCCGGGACTGGAGCGCAGCACCTGCCCGCTGGTGAAGATACCGTAGAGAACCGCGATGATGCCGCAGGCAATCGCAATGAGGACCAGATCCATGGCTGTAACTTCCCCTGTAAGACCGGAGCATGGCGGCTGAAGCGTCGCAAACGGTCGCCGCCGATTGAAAACCGGGCGGAGCTTTAGGGGGTCGAAAAGTCCCTGTCTAGGTGGCCGGAAACGCTAGCTTAACAGCAGGGCCGTGGCCATTCCGGACGCCAGGCCGATGAGGGCGATCGCCCATTGTCGGGCGCTAGGGGCGGTGATGTTCATATCCCATCGTCTCCGGCAGCTCGACCGGCTCGCCGTCATGGGTAAGTGCGATTCCATTTCGCTCCACCAGCCTTCCGATCGGCGTCACTCTGGCCTGCGATGGTAAAGAAAGGCTTAGCGGGTCGAGCCCGGCGGGCAGCGCCGCGAGCAGCGCATAATCGTCGCCGCCGGTCGCCGCGAACAGTCTCGCGGTCCTGCCCTCGCCCCGCTCGGCGATGAAGGCCTGCGACAAAGGCAGGGCACCAAGGTCGATTTCGGCGCCGCAGCCGCTCGCCTCGCACAGGCGGGCGAGGTCCAGCAGCAGGCCGTCCGACACGTCCATCATCGCGCTCGCGCGCCGGGCGAGCGCCGGGCCGGCGGCCAGCAGCGGCACCGGGCGGCGATAATGGTCGACCAGCGGCCCGGCCGCTTTCGGGTCGGCCAGCAATTGCTTGAGGCCGGCGGCGCTGTCGCCCAGCGTCCCGACCAGCCATAGCGCGTCCCCCGGGCGGCCGCCGGACCGCGACGGCGTGCGCTTGCCGGCCCGGCCGATGGCGGTCAGTCCGAGCACCCGCGGCGCCCTTGCTGGCAAGGCGATGGTGTCGCCGCCGATCAATGCCACCGAATAGCTTTCACAGGCCGCTTCCAGCCCGTCGATGAAGGCCTCGTCCCAGTCGGGATCGCCGATCGTCATGCTCAGCAGGACCGCGCGCGCGGCCGCGCCCTTGGCCGCCAGGTCGCTCAAATTGACCGCCACCAGTTTCCAGCCGACCGAGGCCGGCGGGTCGAACGGCAGGAAGTGGATGCCTTCGGCGATCGTGTCGTGGGTGATGACCAGCCCGTCGAGCAAGGCGGCATCGTCGGCCAGGCCGCGGGCCGCCGGGTCCGTCGCGATCCGCCGCAGCCGCGCGATGATCTCGCGCTCGTTCACGACCTAGGTCCGAGCCGCCTTGGCGATGGCGTCGAGCAGGCCGTTGACGAAGCCGGTCTCGCGCTTGTCGTAAAAGGCGTGGGCGACATCCAGATATTCGTTGATGACGGTCGCGGCGGACACGTCGGGCCGGGCGATGAGCTCGTAGGTGCCGGCGCGCAGGATCGCCCGCATCGGCCGGTCGAGCCGCTCCAGCGCCCAGCCGTCCGCCAGCCGGGCGGCGATCAGTCCGTCAATCTCCTCGCGCCGCGCCTCGGCGCCGCTGACGATGTCGTCGAAAAAGGCGACCTCGGCGTCTTCGTAGGTCTCGTCCTCGATGGTCGCGCCCAGGCGGTGCTCGTGGAACTCGTGCAGCAATTTGGCCAGCGGCGTGCCTTCCATCTCCAGCTGATAGAGCGCCTGGACGGCGGCGAGCCGGGCGGCGGAACGGGAACGGGATCGGGTGGCGGACATGGCGCGGGCCTATGCCCCTTGCGCGCCCTCAAGGAAAGGCTTGAGCGCCGCCGCCACCGCCTCCGGCTTCTCCCACGGCACGAAATGGCCGGCGTCGAGAATGCGGGCGACGGTCAGGTCCTCGACCAGCGCCTCAAGGCCGTCGAGCTGGATCGGCAGCAGCGCCTTGTCCTTCATCCCCCAGATGACCAGCGTCGGCACCTTCACTTTCGGAAACAGGCCCAGCACCCAATCGGGGACCGGCACCTCCATGCCCGGCGGCGGGACGACCAGCTGGCTGGCCCGGTACCAGTTGAGCATCGCCGCAAAGCCGCCAGGCTCGGACCATTCGGCGATATAGTGCGCGCGTTCGTCCGCCGGGATGGTCGCCAGGTCGACATGGCCGCCGAAGCTCTTGTCGAAGAACGTTCCCCAGCCCATCGCCTCGGGCGCCTGTTCGAAGCCCGGCGTGCGGAAGGCAGTGATATATTGCGAGGCGGCGCGCTGGGCCTCGTCCTTGATCAGGCTTTTCTGGAAGACGAGCGGGTGGGGCGCGTTGATGATCGCCAGGCGCTCCAGCCGCGGGTCGCCGCGCAGCGCCGCCGGCCAGCTGATCGCCCCGCCCCAGTCGTGCCCGACCAAAGCGAACCGCATGATGCCGAGCGCCTCGGCCAGTGCGAATATGTCGTCGACCAGCGCGTCGGCGCGATAGGCCTCGACCTCCGCCGGCCGGTCGGACCCGGCAAAGCCGCGCTGGTCGGGCATGACCAGCCGGAAGCGGTCCTCGAGCAGCGGCGCCAGCCCGCGCCAGGTGCGATGCGATTCGGGAAAGCCGTGCAGCAGGATCACCGGCGGCGCATCCGCCGGCCCGGCCAGCGCGACGTTGAGCGTGACGCCGGTCTTCAGCGCGATCCTGCGGAATTCGGTCATGGATAGCTGACCGTCTTGGGCACGGCGGGGAAGGGGATGAACTCCTCGCTGTCGCCCGGGATGAGCGGGAAGCGCCGCTCGATCCAGTCGTCCTTGGCCTGTTGGATGCGCTCCTTCGAGGAGCTGACGAAGTTCCAGTAGACGTGGCGCCGCGTCGCGAACGCCCCGCCGCCGAGCAGCATCGCCCGCGTGGCGCTGATCGACTTGAGCACCGCACGGTGGCCCGGCGCCAGCACGTAGAGTGCAAAGGGCTCCAGCGCCTGCCCGTCGATCTCGGCTTCGCCTTCGGTCACCATCACCGCCCGCTCGTCGGCCTCGGCCTCGATTTCCATGGCGGCGCCGGCGCTTAACATAATGTCAGCATAAATGGTCGGGCTGTGGCAGGTGGTGCTCGCAGTGCGGCCCCAGAGCGTCCCCATCAGCACCCGCGCCGAAACCCCTTCGCCCTCGACCAGCGGCAGCCCGGCCTCCGACACATGTTCGAACGCCGGATCGATTTCTTCCTTGCCGTCGGGCAGCGCCAGCCAGGTCTGCATGCCGTAGAAGCTCGGGCCCACCGCCCTGGTGTCGTCCGGCGAGCGCTCGGAATGGACGATGCCCTTGCCCGCCGTCATCAGGTTGATCGCCCCGGGCTCGATGCGCTGGCTCGAACCGATCGAATCGCGATGATGGATCGCCCCGTCGAACAGATAGGTGACCGTCGCAAGATTGATGTGTGGGTGCGGCCGCACGTCCATGCCCTCGCCGGGGTTCATCCGCGCCGGGCCGAACTGGTCGACGAAGATGAACGGCCCGACCATCGTCCGCTCCCGCGCCGGCAGCACGCGGCGCACCTTGAAAGCGCCAAGGTCATGGGTGACCGGCGTGACGATCTGCTCGATCATTCGCCCGGCGCCCGCGCCTTGATCGACAGGGCATGCACCCGCTCCTCGAGCAAGTCGCCGAGCGCGGCATGGACCAGGCGTTGCCGCTCGACGCGCGACTTGCCGGCGAAGGCAGCGCTTTCGATGACCAGGCTGAAATGCGATTCGCCCTCGGGATTGTAGCCGCCGTGGCCGTGATGCTGCTCGCTGTCGTCGCTCAGCGCCAGGACGGTCGGCCGCAGCGCTGCTTCGAGCCGCCGGTGCATTTCGGCGGCGACCGGGCCGGTGGAGGTCAGGCTCATCGACGCCTATATAGGGCCTCGGACGAAACGAGGAAGCATGCGGATCACGATCACCAGGGAGGCGCGCGAGGACCGGATCGACATTTGCCGCGACGACGGGTCCCGGGCCTCGACCCGCCTGCCGCACAAGGGGCCGATTCCGCACGATTTCGTCCATTATGCGGTCGAGCGCGAGCTCGGGATCGACACCGGCTTCTGGGGGCTGGTCGCCGCCGGCCATCATCCCGAAGCCATCCAGGACATGGCCAAGGCTGCGGGCCATGCCAGCGCCAAGCGCGCCGCGGCGCCCGACCCAGGATTCGCCGCCGCCATCCAGTCCGAACGGATCGTCGAGGCCTTCGAAGCCGACCATTGGAGCGGCGGCGTCGGCGATCCGGCGGGGGTAATCGCCCTGGCCGAGGCCGGCTGCGCGCAATCCTGCGTCGCCTTGCCGCCGTTGCTCGATGACCGGGCCGTTGCCAATATCCGGCAGGCCATCGCCGACTTTGCCGAACGCTGGACGATGCTTGCACCCGGCGCCGCGGTCAGCCTCGATTGGGATGCGCCGCGGTGAAGCCGAAGCACTGGCACGGGCGGGTCGAAGGCGCGGCGGAGCGCTGCGCCATGGCCGGCTGCCGGGAGCCCGGCGAATATCGCGCGCCGCTGCGGCCCGGTGACTTCGACGGGCCGGGGACCTGGCGCTGGCTGTGCCTCGAGCATGTCCGCGAGCACAACGCCCGCTACAATTTCTTCGCCGGCATGACGCCGGACGAGATCGAGGCCGCCCAGTCGCCGATCCCGGGCTGGGCCCCGCACAGCCGCGCTTTCGCGGGCGTGGGCGCCGACCCCGGCCCGGCCTGGTCGGACTTCAAGGACCCGCTCGACGCCATTTCGGCGCGCTTCCGCCCCGGCGGGATTGGCCGCCGCGAATCGCGTTTCTCGGGTGAGGAGCGCCACGCGCTCGGCGTGCTCGGCCTGCGCGAGGACACCGACCTCCATGCCGTCCGCCGGCGCTACTCGCAGCTCGTCCGCCGCTACCATCCCGACCGCAACGGCGGCGACCGCAGCCATGAACGGCAGTTGGGTGAGGTGCTCGCCGCCTGGCAGAAGCTGAAGGCCGCCCGCGCCTTCGCCTAGTCGCGGTCGGGCGCGCCATACGGGAAGAATTTCCGATAGGGACGGGCGTCTTCCACACAACGGCTGACCGGCGGCAGCGCCAGTAGCTCGGCCCGCAACCTAGCGAGGCGCGGGCAGTCGTCGGGGATCCGTTCGATCCAGTCCGCATAGAACAGTGACGGGGCGGCGGCGCAGGTGACTAGCGAAACATGCGGCGGCAGCTGGTGGTCGGAAAGCCAACGCTCAAGCCAGGCATACGCCTGCCGGAGCCTGGCCTTGCCGGCGGTAATCTCCGTTTCTACGGGCGAGTCGCGCAGGCCCAGCTCGGGTTTGTCGCGGCTGATGAAGTGCGCGGCGATCACGCGCTGCATGTTTCCCATGACGTAATTGTCGAACACCCGGTCGATCATGCGTGCCACCACCGCCTGCGCCGGATCCTTGGGGATCAGCGGAGCCGGGCCCGGGTGGTGCACGGCAAGGTGTTCGACGATGCTCGTCGCCTCGATTACCACCGAGCCGTTGTCGACGAGGACCGGGATATGGCCGCCGGGGTGGGACTTCCCGGCGAACTGCTCGCTGAGCGGACGGTCGCCCGCCATTCCGACGAAGTCGAACGGCGTATCGTTCGCGTAGAGCGCGATCAGCGCCTTCCAGGTGTAGGAGGAGAAGGGGTGGCCGTGGAGCGTGAGGGTCACCAGCTGCCGGCCTCGATCTTCTCGCGCCGCTCGAGCTCCGCCGCGCTAGGCGGCTTGCTCTCGAAGGTGCCCGTATGCACCTCGCCCGCGGGCTCGTAGATTGTCGTCACCACGCCCGTCGAAGAGGTGAAGCTGTCGACCAGCTTCAGCGCCCCCGGTTGCTCGGAACCGTCGAAGATGCGCTTGTCCTGGCCAAGCAGCACCGGGAACGTCATCAGCACCAGCCGGTCGATCAGCCCCGCCGAAAGCAGCGGCGGATAGAAGGTGCTGCTGCCCTGGATCAGCAGGTCGCGGCCCTCGGTGCGCTTCAGGTCGGCCACCGCCGCGGCCGTGTCGCCGGACAGCCTGTGGCTGTTCTCCCATTCCAGCGGCTCGTCCGAATGCGTCAGCACATATTTGTTGATGCGCTGGAACCGCTCGCCGATCGGAATGTCCTGGTTGTACGGCCAGTAGGCGGCAAAGATGTCATAGGTCCTTTTGCCGAGCAGCAGGTCGTAATCGGACTCGATGAGCCGTTCGAACGGGCCCATGTCCTCGCTCCAGTGAGGCGCGACCCAGCCGCCGAAGCGGAAATCACCGGTCGGGTCCTCTTCCGGCCCGCCCGGCGCCTGCATCACTCCGTCCAGCGAGACGAAGACCGCGCCGGTCAGCCTACGCATTGACGGCTTCGCCGGCGATGGCCGCCTCGATCCTGGCGACATCGATCTTGCTCATCGTCATCATCGCCGCGAACACGCGCCTGGCGACGGCGGGGTCGGGATTGCTGTTGCCTTCCAGCAGGACCCGCGGCGTGATCTGCCACGAAAATCCCCAGCGGTCCTTGCACCAGCCGCACTCGCTTTCCTGGCCGCCGTTGCCGGTGATGGCGTTCCAGTAACGGTCGGTCTCTTCCTGGTCCTCGGTCACGACCATGAAGCTGACCGCCTCGTTGGGCCGGAAGTTCGGGCCGCCGTTGAGGCCGACAAAGCGGCGGCCGAGGACAGTGAACTCGACCGTCAGTTCCTCGCCTTCCGCGCCGCCCGGGAAGTCTCCCGGCGCATGCATCGCCTCGCCGACTGCGCTGTCGGGAAAGGTCGACGCATAGAATTCCGCGGCCTTGCGCGCCTCGCCCTTGTCGAACCAGAGGCAGGTGACGAGCTTGTCCTGGGCCATGACTCTACTCCTTGCAACGTGCCGATCACGGTGACCGTTTGCCTGCGGCCCTCGCGGCCTCGACCGCGGCGGTCCCTTTCTTCGCGGCGGTGAGGCCGGTCAGGCGTCGGCGGGCTCGCGGGCCTTGGCGGTGTCGACGATCGTCTCGAAGCCGCCCCAGAACATGCGCTGCCCGGAAAACGGCATGTCGCCTTCGGGCTTCAGGCTTTCGTCGGCCATGATCTTCGCCCAGGCGTCGTCGCGGGCCTGCTTGTCGGGCCATTCGATGAAGCTGAAGACCACCGTTTCGCCGTCCTCGGCCTTCACCGCGCGATAGAAATCGGTGACCTGGCCATGCGGAACGTCGCTGGCGATGGCCTCGACCACCCGGTTGGCGCCGTGCTGGCGGAACACCCCGGCCATTTTCTGGGCAAGGTCGCGGTAGGCGTCGCGCTTGCCTTCCGGCACCGGCACGACGAAGCCGTCGGTATAGCCGCCGCCGGGCTCGCCTTCCTCGACGATGGCCTCGAAGCCGCCGACGATCATCCGCTTGCCGTCGAACGGCATGTTGGCGGCCAGCTCCTCCATCCGCGGGTCGCTGCGGAACTTCTCGTTGGCGGCGTCGCGGGCTGCCTTGTCGGCATATTCGAACCAGGAAAAGACCACTTTCTCGTCCGCCTTGGCATCGACCGCCTTGCGGAAATCGGTGACCTTGCCTTCGGCCACGTCGCTGTCCCAGGCCTCGACCTGCCGCTGCACGCCGAATTCCCGGACGAGCGGGGAGAAGTCCGCCGCCGACTTCCGGTACACGTCCCGATTGGCTTCCGGCACCGGAACCACGAATCCCTCGAAATAGGTCATTGCCGCTCTCCTTGCTTGGTCGCCGGGGTGAGTCGCCAGCTTACGCTTCAATCCTCGCCGCGTCAGCCGGCGGGAGGGCCTCTTGGCTCGGCCGGTCGCGCGCCAACGACGGTTGGCCCCGGCCAAGCTCCACGCTAAAGGCCGGATCGATGACCGAAATTCCCAACGTCAGCCTCGACACCCAATCGGACACCGTCCTCGCCTCACCCGACCGCTCGGTGAAGGTGCGCGAAGCCTTCGGCATCGATAGCGACATGGAAGTGCCGGCGTTCAGCGAGGCCGACGAACGGGTCCCCGACCTCGACCCGGCCTATGTCTTCGATCCGGACACGACGCTGGCCATCTGCGCCGGTTTCGGCAGCAACCGCCGGGTCATGGTCCAGGGCTATCACGGCACCGGCAAGTCGACCCATATCGAACAGGTGGCGGCGCGGCTGAATTGGCCGCTCATTCGCATCAACCTCGACGCCCATATCAGCCGCGTTGACCTCATCGGCCGCGACGCCATCGTCCTGCGCGAAGGCCTGCAGGTGACCGAGTTCCGCGAAGGCCTGCTGCCCTGGGCGCTGCAGCATCCGGTGGCTCTGGTGTTCGACGAATATGACGCCGGCCGGCCGGACGTCATGTTCGTCATCCAGCGCGTTCTGGAAACCGAAGGCAAATTGACGTTGCTCGACCAGAATAGGGTGATCCGGCCCAATCCCTGGTTCCGGCTGTTCGCGACCACCAACACCGTCGGCCTCGGCGACACCACCGGCCTTTATCATGGCACCCAGGCGATCAACCAGGGACAGATGGACCGCTGGAACATCGTCTCGACGCTCAACTACTTGCCGGCCGCGGTGGAGGCGCAGATCGTGCTCGCCAAGTCGGGCGAATATGACAGCCCCGACGGCAAGAGCCAGGTCGAAAAGATGGTCAAGGTCGCCGACCTCAGCCGCCAGGGGTTCATCAACGGCGACATCTCGACGGTGATGAGCCCGCGCACCGTGATCAGCTGGGCGCAGAACGCGCTCATCTTCGGCGACGTCGGCTATGCCTTCAGGGTGTCGTTCCTCAACAAGTGCGACGAGGCCGAACGGCCGTTGATTGCCGAATATTTCCAGCGGGTGTTCGGGACTGATCTGCCCGAAAGCGTTGCGCACAAGGTCTGATTGGCGGGGCCATGACCAGGCCGACTCTCCTCGACGAATTCCGCCGCGTCCTGGCCGGCGCGTCGCGGGCGATCGCCCATGACCCGGAGCTCGATATCGCCTTCGCCGCCGAGCCCGGCCCGGCGGCCGGCAAGACGGCGCGCGTGCCCTCGCCGGGCCCGTCGCTCGAGCCGCGGCTGGTCGCCGAGGCGCGCGGCGCCGCCGACAGCGCGGCGCTTCGTATCCGCCATCACGATGCCGGCATCCATCGCCTCGCGGCCCCCGCCGACCCGGAGGCCGCGGCCGTGTTCGAAGCGCTGGAGACCGCGCGGGTCGAGGCGCTCGGCGCGCGGACCATGGACGGGGTCAAGGGCAACCTCGATTGCCTTGCCGAGGCCCGGATCCGCTCCGATGCGATCCAGCGCGCCCGCACCGCTGAGGAGGTGCCGCTGGCCACCGCCGTCGGCCTGCTCGCGCGCCAGCGGCTGACCGGTGCCGAGCCGCCGGCCGCGGCCCGCGCCGGACTGAAGCTGGTGTCCGGCTGGATCGAGGAGAAGGCCGGGGCCGAGCTCGACGCGCTGGCGCTGACCATCGACGACCAGCAGGCCTATGCGACCCTTTCGCGCCGGCTGCTCGAGGACCTCGACCTCGAAACCGCCGCGGAGCCCGCCGACGAGGAGCCGGAGGAAGACGGCGAGGACGGGGAGGGCGAGGAACCCGGCAGCGACGAGGGCGACGACAGCGAGGACGAAGGCTCCACCGGCGAAGGCGAGATGGACATGCGCCGCGAGGAGCGCGAGGGCGAGGAGGATTCGCCCAGCGGCGAGGAGGAAGCCGACGGCGAGGAAACCTCGGCCGGCGACGAAGGCAGCGACAGCGCCCAGCCGCGTTCGGCGCGGCGCAACTGGGCCGACGAGCCGGCGAGCGACTACAAGGCCTTCACCACCCGCTTCGACGAGATCGTCGAGGCCGAGGAATTGTGCGACGCCGACGAGCTTGGCCGCCTGCGCGCCTATCTCGACCAGCAGATGGGCCAGATGCAGGGCGTCGTCACGCGCCTTGCCAACCGCCTGCAGCGGCGGCTGATGGCGCAGCAGGCGCGCAGCTGGGACTTCGACCAGGAAGAGGGGCTGCTCGATGCCGCCCGGCTGGCCCGGGTCGTCGTCTCGCCCGGCCATGCGCTCAGCTACAAGATCGAGAAGGACGCCGAGTTCAAGGACACCATCGTCTCGCTGCTGATCGACAATTCAGGCTCCATGCGCGGCCGGCCGATCTCCATCGCCGCGATGTGCGCCGACATCCTCGCTCGCACCCTCGAGCGCTGCGGGGTGGCGAGCGAGATCCTCGGCTTCACCACCCGCGCCTGGAAGGGTGGGCAAAGCCGCGAGCAATGGCTGGCGGAGGGCCGGCCGCCGGTTCCCGGCCGCCTCAACGACCTGCGCCACATCGTCTACAAGCGCGCCGACGAGCCCTATCGCCATTCGCGCCGCAACCTCGGGCTGATGATGCGCGAAGGGCTGCTCAAGGAGAATATCGACGGCGAGGCCCTGCTCTGGGCCCACCGGCGCCTGCTGGCGCGGCCTGAGGAGCGGCGGATCCTGATGGTGATTTCCGACGGCGCGCCGGTCGACGATTCGACCGCCTCGGCCAATGGCGGCACCTATCTCGAGCGCCACTTGCGCCAGGTCATCGGCTGGATCGAGGAGAAGTCGAGCATCGAGCTCGCCGCCATCGGCATCGGCCACGACGTCACCCGCTATTATTCGCGGGCGGTGACGATCATGGACGCCGAGCAGCTGGGCGGGGCGCTGGTCGAGCAGCTCGCCGCATTGTTCGACAAGACGTGATCTTGGGGATCGCGGAAACAGTTTGGGCCCGGGGCGATTACGCACCCCGGGCCCCCCTCGTTACGCGACGCGAGGGATCTGTTTGGCCGTTGCCGGCCGGGAAACCGGCGCATGTTTCAGCGCCGGCTTCCGAAGACGGGGCAAAGGGGGAAAACCCCGTCGATGCAGTGGCTTATGCCTGATTCGGGCAAGCCAAAGGCTGAACGGCGCTTGCAGCCCCTGTTCAGGAAACTCAATATTTTCAGCTACTTGGCCCTGGGTCTCGGCGTTCTTGCAGTCCACTGCTGGCTCCGCTCGATTCCCAACCGCGCCGATTCTCCCGACGCCGTCGCCGCGATTCGCTTTGAGCCGGTCAGCATCGACCCCGCCGGCTTCGCGCCGCTCCGGCTCGCCGGGGCCTGGCAGGTGGCGGTCGACGACCCGCGCTTCGGCGGCATTTCGGCCCTGGCGGTTGATCGCGGCCGGCTGCTGGCCCTGACCGATTCGGGCACGCTGGCCGGCTTTCCGAGGCCGGGCGATGCCGGTCGGGCCATCCTTTGCGATCTCCCTGCCGGCCCCGGCAGCCCGCGCTTCAAGCGTCACCGCGACAGCGAGGCGCTGGCGCGCGACCCGCACGGACGCGGCTGGTGGGTGGCGTTCGAACAGTCGCACCAGGTCTGGCTCTACGACCCCGCGTTCCGCCGCGTCCTTGCCCGCATCGACCTTGGCCGAAAGCGCTGGCGCGCCAATCGCGGGATCGAGGCGATGGTCGCCCGTGGAAACCAGCTCAGGCTCTTCCCGGAAAGCGGCCGGCAATGGCTGGCCGTCAGCGACGGCCGGGTTGGATCGCACCGGTTGTCGAGTCGCTTCGGGTCGGTCGCGGACGCGGTGCTGCTGGCGGAAGGCCGCCTGCTGCTGGTCACTCGCCAGGCCGGGGTCAGGGGCCTCGCCAAGCGGCTGGTCGAGCTGGGCGGGGACGGGAGGCTGCGGCCGCTGGCCAGGCTGGACGTCGGCGCGACCGGCAATGTCGAGGCGATCGCCGTCGAGCCGAGTGCTCGGGGCACCCGGCTATGGCTGATGACCGACAATGATTTCAGGCCGCGGGCGCCCACCCTGCTGGTGGCGCTCGACCTGCCTTAGGCGGCCGTGGCTTCGGCCTGTTTCTTGGCGATCTCGCGCTTCAGCTTGCGGGCCTTGAGGCTCAGCTTGTCGTCGCTGGTCTTGGTCAGCCAGTTGTCGAGCCCGCCGACATGCTCCACCGAGCGCAGCCCGTGGGTCGAAACGCGCAGCTTGACGCCCTGGCCCAGCGCATCGGAGATCAAGGTCACGTTCTGCAGATTGGGCAGGAACGTCCGCTTGGTCTTGTTGTTGGCGTGGGAAACATTGTGTCCCACCTGCCGACCCTTGCCGGTCAGTTCGCAAACGCGCGACATGGCTATAAATCCTGATGTTAAGGGCGGGCCTGCTGTAGGCCCGGAAAGCGCCGCCCGATAGCCGCGCGGGCCAATTGCGTCAACCGCTTCGCACGCGTTTCAAAGGCAACGGAAGCATGGCAAGGGCGTTGACGCACTAACATAAGCTAAACAAGGGGGACGCCATGCGCACGATAATTCTGGTCCTGATTCTTGCGGTCGTCGCGTTGATCATCGCCATCCAGACGGGCTTTCTCGATATTCGGCAGACTCGCGGCGCCCAGGCGCCAGACCTGAGCGCCGACAGCAACGGCGTCACCGCGACCGGCGGCCAGGCGCCCGCCTTCGATGTCGAAACCGGCAAGGTCGCCGTCGGCAGCAAGGACCAGAACGTGACGGTGCAGGTACCGACGATCGAGGTGCAGCGGCCCGCCGAGGCGAACCAGGCGGCGGCCAACACCGCCAATTGAGGCGGAATGACAATTGTGCCGCCGCGCGCTAGCGCGCAGGCGATGAACCGTAGCTTTCCTCTGCCGCCGCCGATGCGCCGCGCGCTCGACCTTGCCGCGCTAGCGGCCGCTGACGGCGAGGTGCCGGTCGGCGCCGTCGTCACCTGCGATGGCGAGGTTGTAGCCGAGGCGCGTAATGCCATGCGCGGCCAGCTCGACCCAACGGCCCATGCGGAGATGGTGGCCATTCGCGAGGCCGCCGCTCGACTCGGCCGATCCCGCCTCGACGGCTGCGAGTTGTGGGTGACCCTCGAACCGTGCGCGATGTGCGCCGCCGCTATCGCCCTGGCGCGGATCGGCAAGCTGACCTTTGCCGCCGAAGACCCGAAAGGCGGCGGCGTCCTCCACGGCGCCCGGGTCTTTACCCAGCAGACCTGCCACCACCGTCCCGAGATCCTGTCGGGCATCGGCGAGGCGGAGGCCGCGGGGCAGCTCAAAGCCTTTTTCGCCGATCGCCGCTGACCACTGCCGAATGCCCGCCGAGCCCCTCGGTAACGCCTCGCTTGCCGGGGTCTTGCCCGACCGGCTAGGAATACGCGTCCGATGAGCGACCAACTGCTCCCCTTCCCATGGCTCGACGTGGTCCTGATCCTCGCGCTGATCGCCCTCAACGGCGTGTTCGCGATGAGCGAACTGGCGATTGTCTCTTCGCGCGAGGCCCGCCTCAAGGCCCTCGCCAAAAGCGGCAGCCCAGGCGCGCAATGCGCGCTGGACCTGGCCGCCGACCCCGGCCGGTTCCTGTCGACGGTGCAGATCGGGATCACGCTGATCAGCATCCTTGCCGGCGCTTACTCCGGTGCAAGCCTGGGGGCGCCGGTCGCCCAGCGGATTGCCTTCATCGGCCTTGAACCCGACACCGCCCAGTCGGTCGGCTTTGGGCTGGTGATCGCCGCGACAACTTTCATCAGCCTGATCGTCGGAGAGCTGGTCCCCAAGCAGTTCGCGCTGCGCTCACCCGAGCCGATCGCGGTCATCGTTTCCCGGCCGATGCACTGGCTCTCGAAGCTGACGGCACCGTTCGTCTGGCTGCTGGACCGGACCAGTGCCGCCATCTTCCGGACCCTCGGCCTCAATCGCGAGAACCAGAACCACGTCACCGCCGAGGAACTGCATCTCGTCGTCGCCGAGGCGCAGACGGCGGGCGTCCTCGAGGAAAGCGAGCGGGCGATCATTTCCGGCATCGTCCGGCTTGCCGACCGGCCGGTGCGCGAGGTGATGACACCGCGCACCGAAATCGACTGGATCGACCTAGCGTGCGGCCGCGACGAGATTCGCGCCGCTTTGGCGGCGACGCCGCACAGCCGGCTGCCGGTGGCTCGCGGCTCGGTCGACGACATCGTCGGCGTGGTTTCGGCGCGCGACCTTTTGATTGCCTTGCTCGACGGCCGCGATCTCGACCTGTCGCAGCTGGTCAAGACGGCGCCGGTCATCCCGGATTTGATGGACGCGATGGACGCGCTCGCGGTCCTGCGCGGGGCCGATGTGCCTCTGGCATTGGTTCACGATGAATACGGTCATTTGGACGGCATCGTCACGCCCGGCTCCCTGCTTTCCGCTTTGGCCGGCGCCTTCGCCCATGACCTCGATGTCGACCATGACCCGCCTTGCGTCGAACGTGACGACGGCAGCTGGCTCCTGTCCGGGGCCGCAAGCGCCGACCTGCTCCAGGACCGGCTGGGCATGCATATGCGCGCCGACCGGGACTATGCGACCATCGCCGGCTTCGCCTTGTCCGTGCTCAAGCATATTCCCGAGACCGGCGAGAGCTTTGTCATCGACGGCTGGAAGTTCGAGGTCGTGGACATGGATGGCCGCAAGATCGACAAGCTGCTGGCCAGCCGGGCCCGGCGGAAGCGCCGGGAGGAGGGAAACCGCGAAGGCTAAGCGGTTGGTGTTTTGCCGATTTCTTGTTGATGTGTGTCCGCGCTGCAACGGACTGAGGCGAAAACGCAAAGTGGACGTTCCCCGGCCGGAACTTTGCGCTATAGAAAGAGCTGGATCCGCACCAATTGGTGCACAAAAGGGGAGTCCGCATGCGTAATTATCTGCTCGCCGCAGTGGCGGCCGCTGCGCTGACGACACCGGCTATGGCCCGTGACAAGTCAGTGTATGTTGGCGTTGATGCCGGCGTCATGCTCGTCGAGGATACGAACCTCGACTTCAACTACGACTATGACGCTGAGTTCACCTACGATATCGACGACGCCTTCACCGTCGACCACAAGCTGGGCTTCGACGTCGACCTGGTCGCCGGCTATGACTTCGGCCTGGTCCGTGGCGAGCTCGAACTCGGCTACAAGCGGGCTTCGGTTGACGAAGTTCAGATCCACACCGATCTGACCGGCTCGCCGCTTCCGACTGAGCCGTTCGATGCCGATGGCCGCGTCCGCGTCTGGTCGGGCATGGCCAACGTCCTGTTCGACTTCGGCGACGAAGACGGCTGGAGCGGCTTCCTCGGTGCCGGTGCCGGTTGGGCGAACGTCGATTATGACATCGACGTTGCCGGATATGGCAGCGCCAGCGACGACGACGGCGCGGTTGCTTGGCAGATCCTTGCCGGCATCCGCAAGGCGATCACGCCGAACATCGATCTCGGCCTCAAGTATCGCTTCTTCAACGTCAGCAAGCTCGACTTCAACGAGCCCTTCGGCAATGACGTTGAGACCCTGGACGGCCGCTTCCGGTCGCACAGCTTGATGCTGAGCCTGCTCTACA
>Ga0073934_10007028_pt1 | contig 15962 bp, 10 predicted proteins | sample LarsenN4metaG_FD_76834 | JGI IMG/M metagenome (GOLD analysis project Ga0073934, IMG submission 76834) | Hot spring sediment bacterial and archeal communities from British Columbia, Canada, to study Microbial Dark Matter (Phase II) - Larsen... ...
CCGGGAGCACAGGCAACCGCTCAGCCACGCTCTCGGCTGCCTCGGGCTGGGCTGCGTCGCTGGTCGCGCTGCTTCCTGAAACCGGCGCACCCGCCCCCGCCCCGCAACGCCGCATCTTCATCTCACGGCTTTTCAATGCCCTGGTTCCGTCCGCCCACGCCCAGGAGCCAGCGCGTCCGCGCTTCCCCTCGCAGTACCGCCCGACGCCGATGGAGCAGGTACGGGAGGCATTGACGCTGGCGAAGGTGACGAAGAAGGACGTGGTCTATGACCTCGGCTCCGGCGATGGCCGCGTGGTGGGCTTGGCCGTGCGGAGCTTTGGCGCAAGGAAGGGCGTGGGCGTTGAGATTGTCGAGCGGCTGGTCGAACAAGCCCGCCAGGAATGGCCGGAGGCAACGTTCATCCACGCCGACTTCCGCGATGTGGACATCTCCGACGCCACTCTGGTGTACGTCTGGATCGGCAGCGCGACCGGCTACAACCAAGCCTGGCAGCACATCGCCCGCTGGTCGAAGCCCGGAACGCGCGTGCTGATGCCGCGTGGACGCCCCGCGCCGGCGCGGTTCAAGCTCGTGCGCTCCTCCGAACACTTCGACCTGTGGGAGCTGGGGAAGTGAGACGATTCTTCGCGCTCCAGGCTACTTGACCCCGTTTGGCCTTCTGGCTATCCTGCTAGGTTCGACTCGTCTGCGCCAAGCCCTCTGGAAGCGCCAGAAAGGGCTCTGGGCAGCAGTTCAGGGCTCACGAACAATTGGTTCACGCATCCATGCTCGACCGCATCAGCGTTCGCGGCACCCGCACCCACAACCTGAAAAACATTTCGGTCGAGATTCCCCACCGCTCGCTCACCGTCATCACCGGGCTCTCCGGCTCGGGCAAGTCCTCGCTCGCCTTTGACACCATCTACGCCGAGGGCCAGCGGCGCTACGTCGAATCGCTCTCCGCCTACGCCCGCCAATTCCTCGACCAGCTGGAGCGCCCGGAGGTGGACTCCATCGAAGGTCTCTCCCCCTCCATCTCCATTGAGCAGAAAACCACCAGCCGCTCCCCCCGCTCCACCGTCGGCACCATCACAGAAATCTACGACTACCTGCGCGTGTTCTACAGCGCCGTCGGTACGCCTCACTGCCCGCGCTGCGACAAGCCCATCGCCCGGCAGACCACCGAGCAGATCGTCCAGAGCATCCTAAGCCTCAAGCCCAAAGAGCGCGTGATGATCCTCGCGCCCATCGTTCGCGGCCGCAAAGGCGAGTTCCGCAAGCTCTTCGAAGACCTCGGCAAGAAGGGGTTCCTGCGGGCGCGGGTGGACGGCCAGTTGCGCTCCCTCGATGAACCCATTCCGCTCGCTCGCCGCCGCAATCACACCATCGAGGTGGTCGTCGACCGCCTGCTGGTCAAGCCCGGCATCGAGAAGCGGCTGGAGGCTTCCATCGAAACCGCGCTCAAGCTGGCCAAGGGCCTGGTGACAGTCGCGGTGGTGGAAGGTCCCGAGCAGCTCTACTCCGACCGGCTTGCCTGTCCCGACTGCGGCCTCTCCGTCCCGCAGCTGGAGCCGCGCAGCTTCTCTTTCAACTCACCCTATGGCTACTGTCCCCAATGCCGTGGCCTGGGCTCGCGCTACGACTTTGACCCGGCCAAGATCATCGTGGACGGTTCCAAGCCCCTGTTCGAGGGCGGCCTCGGCCCCGGCGGCTCCTCCACCTACTTCGAACGCGCCCTGCGCCACTTCGCCCAGGCGAGTGCGATTGACCTCGACCAGCCATTTGATGAGCTCTCCCGGCGGGCGCAGAACCTGCTGCTCCACGGAACACGCAGCGATGGCCGCTTCCCCGGCCTGCTGCGCATGCTCCAGCAGACCTACGAGGAGTATTCCTCCGAGGACATCCGCGAGTGGATGGAGCAGTTCATGTCCGCCACGCCCTGCCCCGCCTGCGGCGGCAGGCGCCTGCGCCGGGAAAGCCTGGCGGTGAAAGTGGGCGGGCCGCGCAACGGCACCTCCATCGCCGACTTCACCGCATTGCCCGTCTCGGACGCCCGCAAAGCGGCTACACGCATCCGCCGCGCGCTCACGCCGCGGCAGCAAAAAATCGCCGGGCGAATTCTGGCCGAAATCGCCGAGCGGCTCGAATTCCTGAACGCGGTCGGGCTCGGCTATCTCTCGCTCAACCGCTCGGCCGCGACCCTGTCGGCGGGGGAAGCGCAGCGCGTGCGTCTGGCCACGCAGATCGGCTCGAAGCTGCGCGGCGTGCTCTACGTGCTCGATGAACCCTCCATCGGCCTCCACCACCGCGACAACGCCCGCCTCCTTGCCACCCTCGCCCAACTGCGCGACCTCGGCAACACCGTCATCGTGGTCGAACACGACGAGGAAACCATCCGCCGCGCCAACTACGTCGTGGACCTCGGGCCGGGCGCCGGCACTGCCGGCGGCTATCTCGTCGCCGACGGCACGCCCACCGAGATTGCGGCGCACCCCGAGTCGCTCACCGGCCGCTACCTCCGCCACGAACTCCGGATTCCCATCCCTGTGCGGCGGCGGGAAACAAACCGCAAGTGGCTCACTGTCCAAGGAGCGCGCGAGCACAACCTGAAGAACATTGACGTGCGCTTCCCGCTTGGGCTCATCACCTGCATCACCGGCGTCTCCGGCTCGGGCAAGTCCACGCTCGTCCACGACATTCTCTATCGCGCGCTGGCGAAGAAACTCTACCGCGCCATCGAAGAGCCGGGCATGCACCGCGCCCTCGCTGGCGCCGAGCACATTGACAAGGTCATCCAGATTGACCAGGCCCCCATCGGCCGCTCCCCCCGCAGTAACCCAGCAACCTATACCGGCGTCTTCACGCCCATTCGCGAGCTGTTTGCGCTGCTGCCGGAGTCACGCGCGCGCGGCTATCGCGCCGGGCGGTTCAGCTTCAACGTCAAGGGCGGGCGCTGCGAAGCCTGCCAGGGCGACGGCCTGCGCCGCATCGAGATGAACTTCCTGCCCGACGTTTACGTCACCTGCGACGTCTGCCGCGGGCGGCGCTACAACCTGGAAACGATGGAGGTCAACTTCAAGGGCAAGTCCATCGCCGACCTGCTGGAGATGACCGTCGCCGACGCCCTACCGCTGTTTGAAAATATCCCGCAGATTCAGGCCAAGCTCCAGACCTTGTCGGATGTCGGCCTGGGCTACCTGGAGCTGGGCCAGTCGGCGACGACCCTTTCGGGCGGGGAAGCGCAGCGCATCAAGCTCGCCCGCGAGCTTTCCCGCCGGCAGACCGGCCGCACCCTCTACATCCTCGACGAGCCGACTACCGGGCTGCACTTCGACGACGTGCAGAAACTCCTCGATGTGTTGAACCGCCTCGCCGACCGCGGCAACACCATCCTCATCATCGAGCACCACCCCGACGTCATCAAGACCGCCGACTGGATCATCGACCTCGGCCCCGAAGGCGGCGACGCGGGCGGCCGCCTCGTGGCCGCCGGCCCCCCTGAAGCTGTCGCCCGCATCCCCAGCTCGCATACCGGCAAACTGTTAGCTAAAATCCTCCGCAATGGCCATGCCCGGTAGTGGAGCGGTTCGGTAGGCTCCGACCTTGCAATCAACAGTGGGCCAACCTGGCCTTCCTCTTGTCATTCCGAGCCCAGCGAGGAATCCGCTGTTTGGACAAGCAAACGCTTCATAATCTGCATCTGTGGTTCCGCTTTTCTAGCCTCGCGTGGTAGGCTTCACCGGTCGCAGGTCGCTGGCCACTGGTTGCTTCTATGAGCAAGCACTACAACTTGGAGCCGCTGGATGTCGGCGGGATCAAGACGGAGGCGCTGGGGAAGCGGCCGTCGAAGGTCACGGTGCGGGACTTTGCGCGGCCCTATAAGCGCGGTTCGAAGTTCGCCGACTACCTCAAGACGCTGCCCGTCATCTTGGCGGCGCACGACTTCCGTCGCCTGGTCGAAACCCTCCTGGCGGCGCGGAGCAAGAAGAAGCCCATCCTCTGGGGCCTGGGCGGGCATGTCATCAAGGTCGGCCTGGCGCCCGTCCTGATTGACCTGCTGAACCGCGGCTTCCTTACCGGCATCGCCACCACCGGCGCCGCCCTGATCCACGATTTTGAGATTGCCCTCGTGGGCCACACCTCCGAGGACGTCCCCGCGCAGCTCGGCCAGGGCCGCTTCGGGATGGCGGAGGAAACCGGCAAGCTCATCAACGTCGCCATCCGCCGTGCCGCCGAGCGCGACCTCGGCATCGGCGAAGGCGTGGGGGAATTCCTGACACATCTGGACGCGCTGGGCGCCGGCCACCGCGCCCAGTTCCTCCACTATTCGCTCTTCGCCGCCGCCTACCGCGCGCGCATCCCCGTCACCGTGCATCTCGCGATTGGCACCGACATCTTCCACGTGCACCCTTCGGCCGACGGCGCCGCCCTGGGCAAGGCGTCGCTCCACGACTTCCGACTCTTTGCCGCGCTGGTGCGGCGGCTGCATCCCGGCGGGGTCTATCTGAATGTCGGCTCGGCGGTTGTACTCCCCGAAGTCTTCCTCAAGGCCGTTTCCGTTGTCCGCAACCTCGGCCATCGCCTGACGAAATTCACCACCGCTAACCTCGACTTCATCCAGCACTACCGCCCCACGCAGAACGTTCTCCTGCGCCCCGGCGGCACCCCCATCGCCCTCACCGCCCCGCACGAACTCCTCATCCCGCTGCTCGCCGCCGCCCTCATCGAATCTTCCCGCTAACGCAACTATTCCTCCGAACCGGCTTTGCCCGCCGGCACGTTTGCTGATAGAGTCGCGAACCTGCCTGCCGCAGGCAGGTTCCCAATGGCTGAGGCCCCGCTGCCGCCACCGTTCGTTGCACCTGCCACCGCACCGCCGGCGCCGCGCATCGGCCGGCCCCGGGATGTGCTCCTGCTGATCCTGCTCGGCCTCCTGCTGCTGCTTTCGGTTCAATTCGCAGCGCTCAGCCTGTGGGCTTCCCTCCTGCGCGAGAGCCATCCCGGGCTTCCCTTCCACGAATTGCTGCGGATGGCCGTCCGGAAAGCGGAATACAATGCCCTGTTCGCGGTCTTGGTACAAACTGCGCTCTACGTCTTGCTGGCGGCCTTCATCGCGCTGCGCGTACGGCGGGTCGCTGCGGCTTCTGTCTTGGCCACACTGGCCTGGCGACCCCTTCCATCCGGCCACGCCGCGCGCCTTGTGGTCGGCGGCTTGGGTCTCGCCATCGTGATCCAGCTCGGTACGGCCATCTTTCCGCCGCCGGAGACCCTGCCGATTGACAAGCTGATCTCGACGCGCCTAGCCGCCCTGCTGGTGCTGGGCGCGAGCCTGCTGGTCGCACCGTTCTTCGAAGAGCTGATCTTCCGCGGCTATCTCTACGGCCTACTCGAACCCGCCTGGGGCACAAGCGCGGCGGTAGTGGTCACGGGAATTCTCTTCGGCCTGCTGCACGCCCCGCAACTGGCGCCCGGGTGGGTTCAGATCGGATTTCTCTGCCTGGTGGGACTGACTTTCTCGCTCATCCGAGCCAAGACCGGCTCCCTGCGGGCGAGCTTCCTGATGCACCTGGCCTACAACGCTACCATCGCCGGGCTGTTTCTGGCCGGACCGGACTTTGCCAAGTTGCCAGCCGCCGGCGGGACGCTCCTCTGGAGTCTCTTCGCTCGCTGAGAGGGAAGGAAGAGTTCAGCGAAGGGGACGGACGAGCAGGCGGATGTCGTCAATCCAGGCCCGCCCGTGCCCGTTGACTACCAGATTCAACTGCACGCGGCTCGGCTTCTGCCCTTTCTCCAGGAAGAAGGGCGTTTCCACCCGCACCCAGGTGCGCGTACCGGTGACGGCCTGCGCCACACCGCGCGAGAAGAACTCTCCCACGCCATCAAAACTGCACCACATCTCCAAGTAGGCTTGGCCGACGAGGTTCTCGGTCTGGAGCCACGCCTGATAGACGAGCTGGGCGTTCTCAACGTCGAGGTCCGTGACTACATAGAGCGGCACCACCACCGGCTCGCGGGCGTTCACAACCACCGAGCCACCGCCATCCTTCGACTGCCGGGGATCGAAGAAGACCATCTCAATCGTTGTCGGCACCGCCTGGTTCACGGGGAAGTGCCGCACCTCGCGCTCTTCGGACGGGGTGCGGGGAGCGGGTGACGGACGCACTACTTCCGGCGAGCCTTCACGTTGCACGCGCAACTCGCGCGCAATCTCGCCGAGCGACGGGCCGCCCGCATCGGCGCGTGCGCCGCCGCGCAATTCCTCCAGCGACCCGAATCCGGCCAGTGCAGCCGCCAGCCCCGAATCCTCTGCGCCCAACCACCGCGCTTCGCGCTCACCCGTGAACCGGTAGCTCATCAGCGGGATGGGAATTTTTGCCTGCGGGTCATCCAGTTCGTTCCGCACCGTGACGCGAAAGAAGACACTGGCGCGTTCGTGCAGACCGAGCAGCAAGCCATCCTCGATTTCAACCAGCTCCAGCCGGTCGCCGCGGGCGTCACCGCTTGACCGCAGGCTCATTCCCTGGCGGGCCAGTTGCGCGGCGGCCTCCGCGTGTCCCGGGAGCTGCAATTTGGAGAGCGGAACGGAAGTCTGCGAGGCCAGTAGCGCACACAGGCGGTTCGCGAGCGTGCGCGTGCCGACGTATTCATAGGCCCCGGTCGCCGTCCCGGGGGCGGACTCCCCCTGATAGCGGTAGCGCCCCGGCGGAATACTTCGGTTCCACCGGCTCCCCGGTGCGACCCCCTCAGATCCAACATCGAGCAGAGGCAGCGCTGCCAGCGACTCCAGGTTTTGGATGTCGGGACGAAAGGCGTCGAAGGGAATGCGCTCGACGGAGGTCAGGCTGACCGTGCCGGCGGCATCGCGTGCCACCGTCATTCGCTGCCGCAGCAGCGCCTGAATCATCTGTTCCGCCGCCGCCCGGTCGTCACCCCAGAGCCACTTTTCCAACCGCAGCTCCTCGAACCGTGCTTCCAAACGCACGCTGCCGTCCGCCTGGGCTTCCGCTACCTGGATCGCGACCACGCCGCTGACTTCATACTTCCGGTTGACGTCCTGCCCGCGAATCGGGTAGCCCAGCCGCCGGCTGTAGTCCACCTGGAGGTGATGCTGGACGTGGAGCGTGTACCGGAGTTGCGTCCCCGCCACCAGGCGGTCGCGGAGGGTAGTCGTTTCCGCCTGGGCGGCCAGCGCCGCGGCCAGCACGAACACCAGCGTCCCCGGGATTCTCCCCCGCATGTCCCCGCAGCTCTCCTTTGCCGTTATCTTCGCACTCCCGCGCCAGGAGCGCAACTCGCTTGCGGCCCCGCCCAGCCGCACGCTACACTGCCCGTGCCTTCTTTCAGATGAGGTCAGAGGCAGGTCGCGTTGGCTCCGCTGCTGAAGCCGATTGCCTGGACCCCGCAGGGGGTGGTGATTCTCGACCAGTTGGAGCTGCCTGCGCGCGAGGTCTATCGCACCTGCACCAGCTACGCCGAGGTCGCTGACGCCATCCAGCGCATGGTCATCCGCGGGGCACCGGCCATCGGCGTGGCCGCGGCCATGGGCATTGCCCTGGGTGTGCTACATTCGACGGCCAAAGACGTCGAAACCCTCAAACTCGAATTCGAAACCATCTGCGACACCCTGGCCCGTACCCGCCCCACCGCCGCCAATCTCTTCTGGGCCATCCGGCGGATGCGCGAGACGTTCTATCGCGCCGCCAACGCCCAGCCCCCACCCTCGCTCGAAGCTCTCAAGAAACTTCTGGTCGAAGAGGCACAGCACATCCACGCCGAAGACATCGCCCAGAACGAGGCCATTGGCCGCTACGGGGCCGCCCTGCTCCCCGCCCGTGCGTGCGTGCTGACCCACTGCAACGCCGGCGCGCTGGCCACCGGCGGCTTCGGCACGGCGCTGGGGGTGATTCGCGCAGCCGTCGCTGAAGGGCAGCTGGTGCAGGTGCTCGCGCCGGAGACACGTCCCTACCTGCAAGGCGCGCGGCTCACCACCTGGGAATTGCAACGGGATGGCATTCCTACCACCCTCATCACCGACAACATGGTGGGGCACTTCCTGAAGAGCGAACGGATTGATTGTGTCATCGTAGGCGCGGACCGCATCGCCGCCAACGGCGACACCGCCAACAAGATCGGCACCTACACGATTGCCGTGCTGGCGCGCGAGAACCAGGTGCCCTTCTACGTAGCCGCGCCCTTCAGCTCGATTGACCTCTCGCTTTCTTCTGGAGAGCAGATTCCCATCGAGGAGCGGTCACCCGAGGAGGTGCGGCGCATCGGCGGCGTCCGCATCGCGCCGGAGAACGTGCCCGCGGCGCACCCCGCCTTCGACGTCACCCCGGCGCGCTACCTCACCGCCATCATCACCGAGCGCGGCATCGCCCGCCCCCCCTTCGCGGAGTCATTGGCGGCCCTGGCGCGCGCTCCGGCCCCCACGGCTGCGCGTTAGTCGAGCGGCCCGGGGGAAATCCCCAGTTCGCGCAGGACCTTCACTTCACCCGTGCGTTCCAGCAGGTCGCGCATCTCCTGCTTCGACCAGCGCCGCGCAAAGCGCTCGGGCAGGTTGGCGATTTCGACCACGGTCGCCGCCAGCACCGCCTGGGCGGCCCGGTAGTCGTCCGGATTGACCTTATCGAACGTGTCGGCCTGGGTGTGAATGTAGCCCTCGTATTCGCTGGTCTCCTGCATGAGGAAAAAGGCGGGGACGCCCACCAGCACAAACGGCCCGTGGTCGCTGTACCAGCTCTGCCCCTGACGAACTTCGCGCGGGCCCAGCGGCCCGAACTTGGCGACCAGCTTTTCCAGGCGCGCAGCCACATCCGGTCGGCCGGTGTTCTCGTAGGCCACCACGCGTCCCGCGCCGGTGTCCATCTGCACCATCGCCACGATGAGGTCAAGCTCATCGCGGTGCTGCCGGACATAGGCGAAGGAGCCGAGCAGGCCTTCTTCTTCTCCCATAAAGAGCGCAAAGCGCACGGTGCGCTTGGCAGGCTGCTGACGAAGGATGCGGGCGAGGTCAAGCAGCGCAGCCACGCCCGCGCCGTCATCGAGCGTGCCGGCTCCCGGGCCGATCGAGTCCAGGTGGGCACCGACGAGGACGATTTCTTCCGGCTTCTCCGTTCCCGGAACCTCCGCCACCACGTTCCAGGAAGTGGCCGCCTCGCGGATGCGGTTGATGGAGCGGATGCGGAGCGTGGTGGGCTGGCCACTCGCAATCCGCCGTCGCAGCCACAGCCCGTCCTCGCGCGTGACGCGGAAGGCCGCCACCGGCGTCGTCCTTCCCGACAAAGCCACCGACTGATAGAGCACCTGCCCGGGCTGGAAGTGCACCAGCAGGAGAGCGGCGGCGCGTTCCTGCTTGGCCCGCTCAACGATCCCGGGCACGGCCAGGTAGGCTGCGAGGTATTCTTCCAAGTTGCGCGGTGGCTGGCCGCTGCCGACCAGCAACACCTTGCCGTTGAGTTTTCCGGCCTGACGAGAGAACTCCTGTTCCGTTCCTTCACCGAGATCTATCACCGCCGCGGCTGTCTCCAGGCTGGGAGTGGCGGCGTAGGCAAGCATCTGGACGGGCCGGCGGGTTTCCGTCACTTCCGCCAGCAGCGCTTCCGATTCCCAGCCGAGCATGGGGAAGGGCTCCCGGCGGAAGTTGCTGGCACCGGCGCGGCGGAATTGCTCCTCTGCCCAGCCGACCGCGCGCTCGGCCGCGGCGGTGGTGGAAAGCCGCCCGCCAATGTCATCGCTCAACTCCCGCAGCAACTCATATGCGCGGCTCTCGAACAAGACCTGATTGATGACCCAGGCAGTGGCGTCGGATTGCGCGGCAGCAACGGCACTCAGGCAGCCGAGGAGCAGAACCGCCAGCCAAGCCTTCCTCGAAAAGTTTTTCATCGTTGTTCCTCGCGGGAATAGAGTCGGAGGCTGCATCCTACGCGCCGCCCGCCGCGGGGTCAACCCGCAGCCCCACGCGGGCATTTCCCTCTTCGTCCCTGCCGAACACCTACGGTAGAATGTGCCCAACTCAATGACGCCCAACTTTCTCCGCGACCTGCTGATCGTCTTCGGCACGGTCACGGCCGTCATGCTGCTGCTGCAACGGCTGCGGCAGTCAGCCATCATCGGCTACCTGCTCACCGGCATCATCGTCGGCCCCTACGGCTTCGGCTGGGTGAGCAACCGTGAAGCGGTGGACTTGATGGCCGAAATCGGCGTGGTGGTGCTGCTGTTCACCCTCGGGGTTGAGTTTTCGCTCAAGCGGCTCGAGCAGATGCGGCGGCTGGTGCTGACTTCGGGCGGCTTGCAGGTGGCGCTGGCGGTGGCGGCGACGATGGTGGTGGCGCGGTTGCTGGGACTGAGCACGCGCGAGGGAGTGTTTTGGGGCCTGCTGGTGGCGCTCTCGAGCACCGCCATCGTGATGAAAATCCTGCTGGAGCGCGGCGAGCTGAATGCCGTGCACGGCAAGGTCAGCCTGGCCATCCTGATTTTCCAGGACATCTGCGTGGTGCCGATGATGCTCTTCTTGCCCACGCTGGCCCCGGGTCAGCCCCTCGCAGTCGTTCCCCTGGTGCGGCTGCTGGTGCAGAGCGCGGTCATCATCATGGGCCTGCTGGTGGGCGCCCGCTACGTCTTTCCCTTCCTGCTCGAGCGCGTGGTGCATTTGCGGCAGAAAGAGTTGTTCCTCATCGGCATCCTGTTTCTGGCCATGGGAACCACCTGGATCGCCAGCGACTTCGGGCTTTCGCTTCCGCTCGGCGCCTTTCTGGCCGGGTTGCTGCTCTCGGAATCCGAATACTGCCACGCCGTGCTCTCCGAGATCCTGCCCTTCCGGGATATTTTCGCCAGCCTGTTTTTTGTTTCGGTCGGGATGCTGATTGACATCCGCGCCATCACCGGACAACTCGATGCGGTGCTGGGCCTGAGCGCGGCGATTGTGCTCGGCAAGGCGCTGGCGGCAGCCATCACCCTCTACGCCTTGCAGTTTCCTCCGCGCCTGGCGCTGCTGGTGGGGCTGGGGCTGGCGCAGGTGGGCGAGTTCAGCTTCATTCTTCTGCGGCAAGGAGCGCAGCTGGGGCTGGTGACGGAGCCGCAGTATCAACTCTTCCTCGGCGCCACCGGGGTCACCCTGGTCTTGACGCCGCTGCTCATCGCGGCTGCGCCCCACCTAGCCGCCCGCGCCGTGCTCCCGGCGCGCCTGGAGCAGAAGACCCGCCCGGGCGTCGCTTCGATGGAGCTGGAAGAGACGCACCTCGAAAACCACGTCGTCGTCTGCGGCTACGGGCTGAACGGGCGGCTGCTGGCGAGCACGCTGCGGGCGAACGACATTCCCTACATCGTACTCGAGGTCAACACCGACGTGGTACGGCGCGCGACCAAGGACGGCGAACGCATCTACTACGGGGATTGCACGCGCGATTCCATCTTGTTGCACGCCGGCATCCGCTCGGCCCGCGCCATCGTGTTCGCCATCAGCGACCCGTTTGCCCTAGGGCTGGCGGTGCGGGTGGCGCGCGCGCTCAACGACAAGATCGTCATCATTGTCCGCACGCGCCTGCTGAGCGACCTCAAGGAACTCTACGCCGCCGGAGCCACGGCAGTGGTATCGGAAGAGTTCGAGGCACTGTTTGAGATTGTGGCACAGGTGATGCATCTCCACGGATTGCCGCGCGGCCTCATCGCCCAGCAACTGGAAAGCCTGCGCACCACGGGCTATCTGGCCATGCGGGAGGTGAAGTACGGGGCGCCGCCGCTGCCCTTCGTAGCCGGCGGCCTCTCGGTCTCGACCGTGCAGGTGGGACGCGCGTCAGCGGCCGTGGGGCACACGGTTCGGCAGCTCGGCTTGCGGGAGAAGGCCGGGGTGCTCGTCATCGCGGTGGTCCGGCGAGGAGAACTCATCAGCAATCCCACCCACGATTTCAAGCTGGAAGCCGAAGACTACCTCGTCCTGCACGGCCAGCCGGAGCAGTTGAAGAAGGCGGAGGGAGTGCTGCGGCCCGGCGCGGCGGACGTTGCTTCCTGACGGCGCCGGCTACTCGTAGCGGAGGGCGTCCACCGGGTCGAGCCGCGCCGCCTTGACCGCGGGATACATCCCAAAAAATAGGCCGACACTGGCGGCCACCGACACCCCCAGCACTACCGCCCATACCGGCACAAAGGTGGGCAGACTCGGCATCGCCGAACGCACCACCAGGCTGAGCAGGAATCCGACCACGACGCCAATCAGCCCCCCGGAGGCGGTCAGGGCCATGGCCTCGACCAGGAATTGCCACACGATGTCGCGCCGGCGCGCCCCCAGCGCCTTGCGCACCCCAATCTCGCGCGTGCGCTCGGTGACCGAGACCAGCATAATGTTCATCACTCCCACGCCCCCCACCAGCAGGCCCACGCTGCTCAGCGTCATCGTCACCAGCGCCACCATGCCCACGATGTTGTGGAACTCTCGGATGATGGATTCGGCGGTGGCGTAGCTGAAACTGTCGGGCTTGTCGAATGGCACACGGCGCTGGCGGCGCAGAGCGTCGCGGGTCTGGTCAATAGCCCGCGGCAGCATTCCCGGAAAGGCCTCGATACGGATGCCGTGAACCTCCTCCTGCGGATAGACCTTGCGAAAGGTCCAATACGGAATGACCGCGCGGCGGTCTTCCTCCGAACCCGGCCCGCCGCCCCACCCTTTGGCTTTTTCGAACACGCCCAGCACGGTGAAGGCGTGGCCGTTGACGATGATTTCCTTCCCCAGCGGCTCCGCCTGGCCGAACAGGCCTTTGCCCAAGTCCTCGCCGATCACGGCTACCTCCACCCGATGCAGGTTCTCGGCGGCGGTAAAGGGCCGCCCGTGCTTGACGGAGGCATTGGCATAGACGGAGAAGAACTCCTCGGTAGCGCCGCGGAAGTCGAAGCCCACGATTTCTTCGCTCTTATAGCGCGCCCGGCTGAACCCGCGCTGGTTGAAGATGGAGATCGTGGTGTTGCGGCAGGCGGTGCAGGCCTCGTTCACGGCCAGAAAATCTTCGTAGCTGAGGGGCTTGCGCGTGCGCTGCTCCTTGGTGAGCCGGCCAAATTGCACAGAGGGCAGGTGAGAGAAGAAGGCGGTGTTGGTGCCGAAGCTCTGAACGTTTTCCTGAATGTTGCGGTCCAACCCCATCAGGATGGCGACGACGGCAATCAGGGTGGTGACGGCAATGATGATGCCGAGCACGGTGAGGCCGGAGCGGAGCTTGTGGCCGCGCAGGGTGGCGAGCGCCATCCAGACGTTTTCGCCGATGTCCCGCCGCCAGCGGAGCTGAATTTTTTCCCGCAGTGTCATCGCCCGCTCACTCCGCCCGCAGGGCCGCTACCGGGTCCAGCCGCGCGGCTTTTCGCGCCGGATAGATGCCGAAAAACAAGCCGACACTCGTGGCCACCGTCACTGCCAGCACCACCGCGCCGAGCGGTGTGCGCATCGGCACCGGCGTGGTCGCCGCCACCAGTTGGGTAAGTCCGAAGGCCGCCAGCACGCCCAGGATGCCGCCCACTGCCGCAATCACCGCTGCCTCCACCAAAAACTGCAGCAGGATGTCCCGCCGCCGCGCCCCCAGCGACTTGCGGATGCCAATCTCGTGTGTGCGCTCGGTGACCGAGGCCAGCATGATGTTCATGATCACGATGCCGCCCACCACCAGGAACACCGAAGTGATGCCCACGGCCGCCGCCGCCAGCCCACCGAAGATCTGGTTCCACAAATTCATCACACCTTCGCTGGCGATGATGCCGAAGGCATCGGGCTCATCGTATTTCTGCTGGCGGCGCGTCCGCATCAGCACCCGTGCCTGATCGGTAACTTGCTCCTTGACCCCGGGGGAATTGTATTTCACCCCGATCGCGATGCCGCCGGCATTGGGCGGGCCTTCCCCCCAAATCTTCAGATAGGTGGAGAGGGGAAGGTTGACGAAGTTGTCCTGGCTCTGACCGAAGACGCTACCGACCTTTTCGGCCACACCCACGACTTCAAACGGCAGGCCATCAATCAGGAGAGTGCTGCCGATGGGGTCCACTTGGGGGAAGAGTTGATCGACGATGTCGGTGCCGACAAAGGCGACCAGGGCGCGGCGCTCGTAATCTGGCTCGCTGATGTAGCGCCCCACCTCCACTTTTTCCCGGAAGATGTTGACCATATTGGGGGTGACGCCCCGGACGTTGATGTCTTCGAGGCTTTGCCTGCCTGCCCGCACCTCTGCCACCCGCCCGTCAATCGCTCCTACCTCCTCGGCCAGAGCCAACCGTGTGCGCAGGTACTCGAAGTCCTCCATCGTGATCTTCTTGTTCCGGCGCTGGGCTTCCAGGAAGTCCTTGAGGTTGGTAATGATGCCGTAGCGCTCGATGTAGAAGGTATTGGCGCCGAAATTCGCTACCCGCTCAGCCACGTAGGTGTTCATCCCCTCGACGATGGAGATCACCCCAATCAGGGTGGTGACGGCAATGATGACCCCGAGCAGAGTCAGGAAGGAGCGCAGCTTGTGCGCGCGCAGCGTCGCCAGTGCCAACCCGGCTGCCTCCCCCAGGAACAGTCCTCGACTGGAGAGTGCGATCACAGCCCTCTCGGCTCGGCTGCCGACTGCAAGACCCGGGTGAACCGTCAAAGGTTTTTCCTCCGATCCGGCGCGTCCTTCCGTCCCTGCCTCATTCCTCCCCGGTGAGGCTCAGGAGAAAATCGCCGCCCATCCCACCTTGATCGCCACCCACACAGCCCAGCTGATCACGACCCAGGTGAGTGCCTTGCGAAAACTGAGCCGGGGAGCCAGGCTGGCAACGCCGGTCGAAAGCAGGAACACCTGCCAGGCAGCAAAGAGGTCGAGCGCGCGTAGGAAGGCCAGCAAAGGTTTGGCGGTGCGGTTGGGGTCGAAGAGGGCACCGACGTTGGAGGCGACCAAGTTCTGCAGGTCGATATCCTCCGGCGGCTTCAAGCCGATGATGAGGAAAGCGAGCACGGTCGCCACCGCCAGCGGCATCAACGCCCAGCTCACCACGGAAAACACCCCTCGAAACGTCAGTTCGCTCCCGGCAAGCACGTTAAAAACAAACAGCAACACCCCGCCCACGACCACGGCGATGACGGGCATGGAGATGGCTCCGAAGACGTAACCGAACACGGGGGCGCGACTCGCCCCGTCCCGAATCATCTGCTCGCGCTGCTCGACGGGCATCTCCCGCACGCGCGCGCTCTGCTCCATCTGTTGGCGCACCACCCGCTCCCAGCCCATGCGCTCCCCGATCCACCAGGTGAGGCCCAGCGAAAGTATCGTCAGCACCACCAGCGGGACCAGAAAAGTCGGCCGGCGGGCAATGGACTGGTAGGTCTCGGTGGGCGCGAAAAAGATTCCCCCCAGGCGGCCCACCTCGCTCATTTCCGTCACGCTGGTCGGACTGTCACCCTCCATGACCGTGCCTCCCGTCAAGCAGAGTTAGAAAGCAATCGAAGAATACCGGCGCCTGGGTAAGCGCACCAGCCGCAGCCTAACGGGTGCGTTCATCGGATTCAATCTGGCCGTCGCGGAGATGGATGGCGCGGTGGGCATGGGCGGCGATGTCGTGCTCGTGGGTAACGAGCACGATGGTGTTACCCTGCGCCTGCAGGCGGTCCACCACCGCCATGATTTCAGAACTGGTCTGGCTGTCGAGGTTGCCGGTGGGCTCGTCGGCCAGCAGCAGCGAGGGCTTGTTGACCAGCGCCCGCGCTATCGCCACCCGCTGCCGCTCACCGCCGGAGAGCTCATTGGGGCGGTGGTCCATCCGCTCGGCCATGTCCACGGCCGCCAGGGCTTCGGCCGCCCGCTCGCGGCGGTCACGGGCGGGAATACCGGCATAAATCAGCGGCAACTCAACATTGTGGAGGGCGGTGGCGCGGGGCAGCAGGTTGAAGGTCTGGAAGACAAAGCCGATTTCCTTGTTGCGGATGAAGGCGAGCGCATCGTCGTCCAGCTGGCTGACCAGCCGCTGGTTCAGCCAGTAGTCGCC
>Ga0073934_10007029_pt1 | contig 15957 bp, 15 predicted proteins | sample LarsenN4metaG_FD_76834 | JGI IMG/M metagenome (GOLD analysis project Ga0073934, IMG submission 76834) | Hot spring sediment bacterial and archeal communities from British Columbia, Canada, to study Microbial Dark Matter (Phase II) - Larsen... ...
AGTGTTACCCAAAAGATCTTTAACCCCTCTTTGACAAAGAGGGGTAAGGGGAGATTTATTCAGCAAACTTCGGGGACACCACACTAGAAACCAAGAACTAGAAACTTACCTACTTACCATCATCTATACTGACGACGATAATTGCGTTGGCGATCAGCCAACCATCATCGCCCTTTTCATTCAGCACCTGTAATCCGCCCTGGACGACGTTGATGCGTCCGCCGCCATGCGGCAGCGTGTCGAGCACCGCCTTTTTATCCACCGCCTCGGGCTTGGGCACGCCGATGGTGACCTCAACGTGCATATCGTCCGCGGTTTTTCCCACCAAGCGGGGAAATCCCAAGCTGCTGTGATGTATCGCATCGAACACCGCACGCTTTGCCGCAGCCGTGTAATCCAATCCGTGCACATCCACTCCCATTCCCATTTCGGTGACGCACCGTACTAAAGCCATACCTGACACCTCCGCCTGCGAAGTCTCACTCGAATCTTTTTGATATCAAACACTCACCACATAAGACAACGGCAGAAAAGCCGGTTCGTGTTCCCTTTTCCTTCTCACCCACGAGTCTTGCAGTTCTGCTACCTTTCCTGTAATCGGCGGTCGAGCAAGATGACGTGAAAAACCCAGGCGCAATTGGCAATGTTGGATATCTCGTCTAGATTATGAGCGAGAGTCTTTAAACTTGGAGCGCAGCACCCTGCGCAGCGTCAATTAAAGGAGGAGCGAAGCGGAATGGAACAGCCGAACAAAATAGCCGGAATCACAGTGGCACTGCAGCAACCCATAGACGTGTCTTCGGACCCAACCAGAGGCAAATGGAGCAGCCCGTTCCGTTTGCGCGCCGGTAATCTCTCCGTCGGTTTGATGAGAGTCAACAAGCACGGCGGCGAGAATAATCTCCACGCGCATCCTGACGTAGAGTCGGTCTGGATTGTGGTCAAGGGGAGGGCGAGATTTTACGGCATGAACGACATTTTGGTCGCCGAACTTGGACCCGGCGAAGGCGTCGCGATCCCAAAAGGAGTTCCTTATTGGTTCGATAACAATGAGGAAGAGCCGTTGGAGATCTACCACATCACGAGCCGGGACTCTTCGGTCAAGGATGTGCACCGTGTAAACTTCGCGCCGTATACCGAGTCGCAAAAGAGCCGCGGACCGAGGCCGGGGCGCGAGGCTACGGAAGCGGAGAAAGAGGCCGCGGCCAAGCTGTGATGGCGGCCCTCGAAAAAGCACGTCGGCGTCGCGGTTGTCGGGCGGGAGGATTCCGGTCTTCTTAGTGCTTCTAAGGCATAGCGCGGTTGCGGAGCGAGTTCGTATCGTAAAGGCAACCGTTACCTAATGGTACGGGTTTGTAAATTTTGTGCTCCTTAAAATAGCGACTCCAGGTCTTCAGACATCCTTCTAAAAAGAGAATTTCCTTGGCGGAAAGTTCTATGCTTGCAACAGTCTTTTTATTCTGCTTGCAATACACATGAGCCGCAGAAAGTTTTTTCGTCAATTCTATGACCAGAGCCTTGCGCTCTTTTTCTTCGATTTCCGCTAGTTTCGCCAGCTTTTCTCGCTGTCTTTGATGCCTCGCCTGTTTTATTTCCTTGAACCAGCGCCGGATTTTTTTTCCGGCCGTGCCCAACATCGACGTTCTCCTCCCGCAAGATGCGAATCCAGATGATCAGATGAAGCATCCGACAAATACATACCACCAGTGTAGATGAAAGTGGTATTTGAAGACGGCGAAATTCAGCTCGTTGGAAATCGAAACGCGACATTCTTGCTCCGTTTTTATACTAAACCTTCGCTTCGAGAATCAAATTGAACGTTGTTGCCTTTGCCCTTCTGAACTCACCAAAGCCGGCTTTCGTGAATACATCGGCCAGGCGCGCCGCTCCGGCTTGAGCGCCGAGCGCTGTGCCGCCCTCCGACAGCGCGTGCGCGCAGCAAAGCGTTGTCGATGCCGAGTAGTAGAGCCGGCCCACCGTGTTCAAATTTTCTTCCACCCGATCGTTCGCGAACGGTTCGACCAGCATGACCGTCCCGTCTTTGGCCAATGCTTTCTTGGCGTATCGCGCCGCACCCAAGGGATCGCCCATGTCATGCAAACAGTCAAAGAAGCAAATCAGGTCAAAACCGTCGGCAGGATAATTATTTGCCCCGGCCACTTGGAAGCTGACGCGACTTTCGACCTTGGCACTTCGCGCATAGCGGCGCGCGCGGTCGATCGATGGCGCATGATAATCGAAACCCCAAAAACGTGACCGCGGGAACGCCTCAGCCATCAGGATCGTGGAATGACCATGACCGCAGCCCACATCCGCAACTTTGGCCCCGGCGCGCAGTTTTTCTTCCACGCCGCGGAGCGCCGGCAGCCACTCGCGAACCAGACTATGGCGGTAGCCGTTTCGATAGAAGGCCGCCACGCCGCAAAAAAGACGCTCATTGTGTTCATCCCAAGCTACGCCTTTCCCGGTACGGAAGGCCGCGAGCGTTTTCTCCTCATCAAGAAACATGGAAATCGGCACTTCCCACGCGCTCGGCATGAATACCGGGCTGTCCTCCTCCGCCAGCACCATCGACTGCTCCGGGGTGAGTTCGTAGGTGGCGCTCGTGGCGTGATAAACAACGTAACCGGCCGCCGCCTGGCTATTGAGCCACTCGCGCACATAGCGCTCCGCGCAACCGGCGCGCTTGGCTATTTCCGATGAGTCGAGAGGGCCCGCATGGGCCATGACCTTATAAAGTCCGAGCTTGTGGCCCAGCACGGTCATGACCCCGCCGTAGCCCGCGGCCAGCTCGTTGACGACTTTTTCGACGAATCCGTTAAGCTTTCTCTCGTCAACCTTCATGATAAAATCCTCCTCGCAGAAATCGTTTACAGGTGCAAAGATAATCCCTCGGAGCGGGCGGCGGGAAGAGGCTATTTGCCCAAAATCGGTTCGTTTAGGCCATCGAGGATAGAAAATGACAGCAGGTCCAAAGAGCGTTCGTGTGTGTCTCGTTGCGCTTCCAGAGGTAATGGCCTCGACGTTGATGGGCCTTTATGACGTGCTCAACTCATTTAGTTTACTCGGCACCTACGGCGATGGCTTGTCCGCCCGCGCTCGCTTTGAAGCCGAGATCGTCGCGCCCGCCGCAGGCCTGCTTACCTCGGCGAGCGGAGTGCCCGTCGAAGCCAAACGATCCTTCAACCAAATCGATTCAACTGACGTGATCATCATCCCTTCGATCCTGGTCGACCGCGGCGAGTGGAAACAAGGTCGATATCCAGGTTTGGTCAAGTGGCTGTCCGACATGCACGCCGCAGGGGCGCAATTGTGTTCCGCCTGCTCGGGCGCTTTGCTCCTGGCCGAAACGGGTCTCCTCGATGGCCAGGATGCGACGATTCACTGGATCTATGCGCCGACCTTTCGGCGCAATTTCCCCAAGGTGCGGCTACGGCTGGAGCGGGCGCTGGTTGGCGCCGGAAAACATCATGAGTTTCTCATGTCCGGCGCTTCCAGCTCATGGCATGACCTCGTTCTTTATTTAATCGCGCAGCATGCGGGGCCGACCGCGGCCCAGGCGGCGGCGAAATTCTTCGCTTTCCAATCTCATGCCGAGGGGCTCTCGCCTTATGTGGTATTCGAGCCGGTGACCGATCACGGCGATGCTGCAATTCACAAAGCGCAAAGCTGGCTCGACCGCCACTTCTCCGTTGCCAATCCCATTGAACAAGCCGTGCGTATTTCCGGCATTCCGGAGCGCAGCTTCAAGCGCCGCTTCAAGAGCGCTACCGGGCACGCGCCGATCGAGTATGTTCAGAGGCTGCGCGTGGAAGAGGCTAAACGGCGCCTCGAACGAACGCGCGCGCCGGTGGATGAAATTAGCTGGAACGTCGGCTACGAAGACCCGGCTTTTTTTCGCCGGCTATTTAAGCGGCTCACAGGGGTAACGGCCGGAGCCTATCGACGAAAGTTTCACATTCCCGAAGTTGAGATCGCGTTCCGCGCACAATCGCCTTGAACCTTGCACTTTGAATCTCCCCTCTTTCCCCAAGCCGTTTCCTGTCGCCGATGCTTACTAGAGCCTTCGCTCCGGCCCGAATGTCCCAAATTCGGCTCGTCGACTGCAATTTTGCGACACGCCGCGATAGAGCCGCCTTAGATGACACTGCGGGCATAGCGGTTGCTTCTTTTGTAGTGGTGGGACCTCGAGTTGTTGAACTCGCCGAAAGGAGTGATCTCTATGCCGGAACGAGAAACCATTCGCAAAGCGCAACGAAAAAAACGCCAGGGTAAAGCCCCTTCTACTCAGGCCGGAGAATTCGTGCGCGAGGAAATCCACCACGTCAGGGAAGGCAAACACGGCGCTCGCTCGACCAAGCAGGCGATCGCGATCGGTTTATCCAAGGCGCGAAAAGCGGGCGTCAATCTCAAGCCGCCGCGCAAGGGCCAAACATCCGAGCGCACCAGGCGCAGCGCCGAACGCGCCTACAAACAGGGACAAACCGGGCGGCGCAAAAAAACGTCGCGCCGCCGCTCCCGCGCCACGTTGGCGGCTCTCAAACGAGAAGGACGGAGCGCCGCGTCGCGCAGAGCGTTGTCTAAACAGGCACGGCGTAAAAAGCGCTCTCGGCAGAAATGACCGTTACGATAATCAACTCCACTGCCGCGTGTCTTGCAAAATCATGAAGCCCCGCGCAACTCCGCAAATCTCCCCTGACCCCTCTTTTCCAAAGAGGGGGAGCCGGAGCTCGAACCGTAAGTATTCTCATTCAGTTAAACAAATGCCTATTCGAGTAGTCCCCCTTTGAAAAAGGGGGAAACAAGGGGGATTTGATTTTCACAGCTCCAGAGGGAAAGACGGGGATTTGTTGTACTCGTTGTCGGTCAAAGTTAAAACCATTTTCCTAAGAGGAGCTGAACCATGAAGAACAAAAAACAAGTCTTGGAACAGGACATGGCGAAGACCTACAACCAATTCAAAGTCTTCGAAGGGAGAAAATATACCGGCATGAAGGTGGGCGGTCGGCACAAGTGGTATTACGACAAAGGTGAGTGGAACGAGAAAAAGGTTACGCCCGACCGCTGGGAGTTCAGTTACGCTGTGCCGAAACGGCGTGCAGGCCACGCTCCTCCGGGCTCAGGCGTGCCCATCGGCACCGAATACCACTGGTACATTCTGGCGCATCAGACCGTACGCAAGCTCGACGAAAACACCTATACGACGGCGATGAGCGGGCTCAAGTACAAGCTCGCCCACAAACGAGCCGGGAAGGATACGTGGAGCGCCAGCGAACAGGCGCAGCGGCGGCAGCTCGTCAAGATTTTACAGGAGATGATTGACGATCTCAGCGCGGAACCGCCGGCCGAAAGCCCCGAGAACGAACCCGCGGTCGCGAACGCGGAAACCAACGTAGCTGCGATACCCCAGCGGCGAACGGGTTCCGCCGCTCCACGCACCGGCCGCCGCGGTGCGCCAAGTCGAAAGCGCTTGGCCGCTGCCGGAGCCCGCACGCGCCGCTAACCCATGACTGTTGAGGTCACCCTAATCATCTCGCAAAAATCCCGGACGGCTGTGGTCGATAGCCGTCCGGGATTTTGTTTGGCACAGACAGGCACGCCTTACGGGGTCCGATTGGGGTCAGGTCTAGCAACAAAGCACAACAACAAGCCGCACTGGTGCTCCAGTTTTTTGTTGAATCACTACATTCTGCGAGGAGTCTTGCGGTACCGGACACGAAAGCCGTCCGCGGTCGAAATGCGCATGAAAGAATCCCGGCCGGCCCTGCGCCAAGAGACCGGCCGGGATATTTCGCCAAGAGAGGGCGCTAGGGCGTTTGATTGTTCAGCAAAGGCAGCGGGTAGAAGCGGAACTGAACATTGTACGAGCCGTTGTTTTCGGCGCCGAAGAGCATGTTGACAAAATCGGCGATGTTAAAGATCCACTGATCCTCAAAGGTTTTGCACTGCGTGGTGACCGGGCAAATATTCGCCGTGGTGACTCCGTTGTAAGTGATGCTCGCTGGGCATAGTCCGGCTTCCTGGTTCACACACGCGCCAAATTGAACCAGGGCAGGGTCGCAGCTGTTTGCTTCAACGAGGTTGCCGCTGCCGTCATCGACAAACGGCACGCAACACACAGTCGGTCCAGCGGTACAGAGACTCAAATCCGGCCCGCAAAAGGTTGTCTGGTCGTTGATCGCGCAGACATCGCCGCTAAACTGAAATAGCTCGCTAATATTCGTGGCCTTTCTCACGCCCTTGCCGCTCTTGCTGCTGTCATAACGGTAAAGCTCGTTGCCGGCGAAATCATAGATACCGGTGTCCGTAATCAAGCCGAGGCCGATCAGATCATTGCCCAACTCATCTTCGACCAACACGAACTCGCGCCCGGAGAACGCGAACGTCGGCAACCCATCTTCGCTCCCCGGCTTACCGGTAATGCGGGCATAGACCGCGTATCCGTCCGCGTCCTTGGGAAGCTGTAGCGCCGCCGCCGTACCGTCAATACTGTTGCTGCACCAGTCGGTGACCTTGAGCGTCGTCAAGGAAGGATCGCTCTTGGGCCCCTTGGCGCCTGACTCCATCAATATTTCAATGTCGCTGTCGACGCGCCGGACATAAATGACGTTTTGACCGGGTGTGGAAGCGAGATAGTCCGACGCTGAAGGACAAACAAAATCGTTGTTCTTGCCGATGATGTTCAGGTTGAAATGCGGCCCGCTTGGAAAGCCGTTGCCGATCAAATTATTGCCCGCAAGGCCGATGGAATCGGACAGGACAATGCCCGACAAAATCAATAAGCCCAGGAAAAATTTTACTTTCATGGTTCTCCTCCCCTTATTTTTTTTCGTGAAATCGCGCTTGAGTTCGACGGGTACAAAGCAACGCCGATGCCATCAATGAATCAGCACCGCCGAGCTAGCGGACTGTGCTGAATTGCTTACAGCTGGCGTCAGATCGTGACAGGAAGCTAGCAGTGAGGTCGCGCTAAAGCGCGGGTGCCGATGAAATCGCAACACGCTTGTACAATGGCCGTGAATCAGAAATGGCCATTGAAAGGACAAACAGGGCGAGCAGCTGATCAAAACATCCGCGGCGAACAAGCATTGGACGAAATTTTTCAGCTGATGATAAAAGATGCCTTAATGCGCTGCCTATAGACCGAACGATCTTTGTTGCTGTTGAAACGCACGGAGCATCTGGAAAACAGACGGGAACGCATGAGCCGGCCTCGGACGCCGTCTGGCACGACGCCGCATCATCAAATTTCACTTGACGCCTGATGCCGCTGGTTGACGCGGTGAGACAGATCAGCTACAGGGGTGCCGAGAGTTGCGGCTGAATCCAAGTAGGAGGTTTGCCATGGCCATGATTCGGAACATGACCACGATGATCCTATCCACCTTCTTTGTCGCATTAATAGGTTCGGGGTTTGTTGATGCGGACGTCTTAGCCGCATCAGTCACTCCCAGCGTGCTCAAAGCCAAGCAAGAGGCGGAGTCGAACGGCTATGCCTTTTTTACCAGTCGCGATGAGATCATCGCGAGGGCCAAAAAAGAAGCCAGGGTGCGCGCTCTTACCGGCGCTGGCCTGGAAGCATCGCTGCCGCCGACAACGGAGGTGTTCAAAAAAAAATATCCCTTCATTGATGCTCAGGCGCAATATGTCGGCGGCACCGACGCCTCTCAACGATTTCTTCTGGAAGTGAAGGCGGGCGCCGCCAAAGATTGGGATCTCGCGCGGACGGCGACGGATGCTTATAGTGAATGGCTGCCCCACGTCTGGAAGGTCGATATCCTGGGCATGGCCCAGCAGGGAATTTTGGATATTCCCTTGCAGATGATCGACCCGAAGAATCGCAACGTGGTTGCCCTGGCGAGCCGATTTTCGGTTGTCGTCTACAACAAAAACCTCGTTCCTCCGGCTCAGGTTCCCAAAACGTGGGAAGACATGTTGAAGCCCGAGTACAAGGGAAAAAAATTCGCCGCCGACATCCATCCTACGGAGGTCGCCGGTCTGGTGCCCGGTTGGGGATTGGAAAAGACTCTCGACTATGCGCGCAAAATCGCCGCCCAGGAACCGATCTGGTTTCGCGCCAGCGCAGCTCGTCCCCTCGCGGCCCTTGCCGCCGGAGAAATCCCCATTCTTCTTTTTGGCGCCAACTACGGCAGCGCCGTGCGGGCGCAGCGCAAGGACCCGCTCGGCGTGGTTCAATGGGTTGCGCTGGAGCCCGTGCCGGTGAGAATCACCGTCGAACAAGCCGTTCTGGCGACATCGAAGAATCCTCACGCCGCGCTCTTGTGGCTCGAGTTTATGGCGAGCGCCGAAGCCCAGGCGCTGATCGACCAACACGAGCCGCTCGTCGCTTCGGTTCATCGGAAAGGTTCTGCCGTCGAACAGGCCCTGAGAGGGAAGAAATTGTCGGTCGTCAGTTGGGACGATCACCAGAAGTCGCAGCAATGGATCGCCAAGATCACCGAAGCCTACGGCTTTCCCAGAGCGGAGCTGAAATAGAGCAGTTGTTCATTTAGAAGGTCTCTCACTACGAGCAAAGCACGAACGGTTTAGGATCCTACAGAAATTAAGTGCTAAGTGCTTATCCGTTCGCCCTGAGCTGCGTCGAAGGGCTCCGAATGAGTTTTCCCACAGCCTGTCGTTCGAGATGGTAAATTGACAATCGAACCGGCTGTCGAATATACCTTTCGCAGATGCTCGAAGAACAATAATTCCTGAGGAGGCGCAATGTACGATCTCATCATAAAAGGCGGGCGCATCTATGACGGCTCGGGCATGCCTTCGTTCAACGCCGACGTCGCGGTTCGTGGCGGGCGCATTGCGGCTATAGGACGGGTCAACGATGCGGCGGAAAAGATAATCGACGCCGGTGGCCTCGCGGTGGCGCCCGGAATCATCGATTTTCATACTCATTTCGACGCGCAAATATGGTGGGATCCGCTCGGCTCCTCCTCAAACGAGCACGGCGTGACCACCGTGGTGATGGGCAATTGCGGCTTGACGCTGGCGCCGTGCAAGCCGGAAAGCCACGACGCGCTGATCGGCACCTTCGTCCGAGTCGAAGGCATGCCGCGGCAATCGCTCCAGGCGGGCATCCCGTGGGGGTGGCGCAGCCACGGCGAATTGCTCGACGCTCTTAGCCACAAACCGCTGGGGTTGAATATCGCCAGCCTCGTTGGCCATTGCGCGGTGCGGCAGTACGCCATGGGCGAAGCCAGCGTGGAACGCGAAGCGAAGGACTCCGAGATCAGTCAGATGGAGGATCTCGTGCGCGAAGGCATGGCGGCGGGCGCCTTCGGATTTTCCACCAATTCCAATCAATCCCACTACCGTGAAGACGGCAAACCGGTGCCCAGCCGATTCGCCAATCTCGAGGAAGCGGAGCGTCTTTCGCGCGTCGTCGGCGCCAGCCGCCGAGGCGCGGTGCAATTCACTCACGGCGCCTTCGCCACGCCCGAGCATGTCGCGCACATCAGCAAGTGGTACGACACGATTCTCCAGGAAACCGGCCGTCCGTTGATCGGCGAGAGCATCCGGCACCGCTGGGCCGAGCCCGATCTCTGGCGCCATCAGCTCGAGGAAGTTGCCGAGCGCTGGCGCCGCGGCTATCCGAGCTACGCCATGACTTCGACGCGCCGCGCGCTGCGGCGCTGGAACCTGAAAGAAGGCGAGCGCTTCAAGGAACTGCCGGAATGGCAACGCTTGATGACGTTGAGCCTGGACGCGCGCAAAGAAGAGCTCGGCAAAAGCGCCACGCGCCAAAAGCTCGCGGGCGAAATGGCGTCGTCCAGTCCGGCGGCGAACTTATCGCGCCGCTGGCATTCGGTCGGCGTCAATAAAGTTTGCCGCGCCGAGCACGGCCAGTTCGAAGGCAAAACCATCGAAGAAATATCCCGCATGCAGGGAAAAGCCGCCCTCGACGCGCTTCTGGATCTTTCACTCGCCGAGGGTTTGGATACAGTCTTCGAAGAAACCAACACGCAGGGCGACGAAGCGGCGGTGCGCGAAATTTTTCAGAGCCCCTACGTCATGCTCGGACAATCCGATGCCGGCGCCCATGTCTCGAGCGGCAATCCGGGATTCGGCTTCGGCACGATCCTGCTGAGCTATTGGGTGCGCGAGCGCGGCATCATGGCGCTCGAAGACGCGATCCGAAAATTGACCTTCATGCCGGCTTCGATTTTCGGTATCCACGATCGCGGTTTGCTCAGGCCCGGCATGGCCGCGGATATGTTCGTCTTCGATCCCGCGACGATCGATCTGGAAAAGCCGCGCAAGGTCAACGATCTCCCCGAAGGCGCGCCCCGCTTCGTCCAGGGCGCGCGCGGCATCCAATACAGCATTGTCAACGGATCCGTGCTGATGGAAAACGGCTCGCACACCGGAGCCTATCCGGGCAAGGTCTTGCGCAGCCACGCCGAGTAGTCCGGCGGATTGGGAACTCGCTCTGCTTTGCACTAGATCCTTACCCGGTTAAATCCCCTCTTTCCCCCTTTGTCAAAGGGGGACCAAGGGGGATTTTCTTAGCGACGCAATCTTCTGCGCGGACTGCCCAGGCCGCGTAGTTGCGTTCATGCTTCGACGAGCTCAGCACGAACGGTTTGGGACCTTACCAATTTGAGTACTTAGCCGTTCGCCCTGAGCAAGTCGAAGGGCTCCGATGGAGTTTTCACGTCCGAGAGCTTGGAACGCTTATCTGGTTTTGAATATCTCTTTCCAGATCTTCTCGAAGCGTGAAAATTCCTTGTAGTCTTTGTCGCTGATGGCGTAGATCCTCTGCGGCCTGGTCTTGTCTACCGGCTCTACTTTCGGGTGCGCCGGCACCGCCACGGATTTGCCAAAAATCGAAGTCTGCCAGAGACCAGGCCACAACAGGCAAAGCGCACGCAGACTAGGTCGAAATGTCGCTCGAAGGTCAAGGATGTGAACAGCGATATCGGAGGTTCCGGAGATGAAAAAAAACGGAAAGGTTCACGCTTGACCGGGGGATGTGAAAAAACGTATCAAGCGCAGCGTAACTCCACAAACAAATCTCCCCTGACCCCTCCCTTCGACAAAGCTCAGGGGATGCTTTGCCAAAGCGGGGAACCAGCGCTCGAACCATACGCATTCTCAATCAGTAAAAACAAGCGCCGCTTTTAGTAGTCCCCCTTTGACAAAGGGGGAAACAGGGGGATTTGTTCCCAGCGCTACGGCAGCTCCCTGATATCGGGATTGCCAATTCCTTGAACCAGAATCTTTGGCCCCGCGCAGGCGACGGCGCCGGCGTGCGCGACAAAGAAAAACTGGCCGAAGCTCGGACTGGGAAGCATGTCTGGATTGTCGATGAAATTGATCTTGCCGATGCCGCGTCCGGCGAGCACCGTCGCCAGGGGAATCGTTTGCGGCGTTGGCGTCGAAAACCCGGTGAACACCGTCACGCAGAGATCGACGGGGAGGATGTCAGGATCGTCCACGAAAAACTCCAGCACCGCCGCGCCTTGATAGACCGCCGCATGGCCGGCGGTCCGGCCGTCCGCGTCTAGCAGCGAGGTAAAGAAGAGCGGCTTACGCGAATCCGCTTCTACGAAACCGGCGTTTAAGAAAAGCGCCAACAGAGAGATGGCGACGATGTGCTGCTGCTCGAAAAACTCGGCCCGCGCACGCTTCAGTCGCTCGCGCTGATCGCCGAGGTCGTGCACGGCGCGCCGAGCCGGTTTGCCGACCCGGCGCGATTTTCCTTCGCCCACGGCGGCAAAGACCGACACCCCTTTCCAGTGCCGCTAAAGACGTATGACGAGTCTCTGAACTTTCTTCGCGCATCGCTGGATCGGGCAAAACTCGGCGGCACGGAGAAGCTAAAAGGCTTTCGCCGGCTCGAGCGCTTCGTTCGCACCGTCGAATCCGAGCTCGAAGCCCGAGCCGACTTCGATGCGGCGATCGCGCACGAAAAAGCGATTTCCGCCTCGCTCGACGGCCGCTCCGTCTTCGACGACAAGCGAAAAAAACAACGACAGTTATCGTTGTTCTGATTTCTGATTCTGCCGAAAAAAACGTAGGAGTGCTTCGACTCGCTCAGCACGAACGGAAAGATTAACACCCCGTCCGAAACATTCCCCTTTAAAAAGCGGGATCGAGAGAGGAATCTGATCTGTATGTCTGCTGATGGCGAGGCTTTGATTATTGAACGAAGCCGGTTACACGCTTCAGCCTCCCTGCGGTCAAATTCTAGATATCCAGCGTTTGCCGAACCTGTTGGACCAACGCTGCGGGCGGCAGTGAGGCGTCGAGCATGAGCGCGATTTGCGGTGTCTCCAGCGTGGCGAACTGGCTTTCGAGCAACGACGGGTTCATGAAATGTCCCTGGCGCTGTTCGAGGCGATGCTGTATCACGTCCGGCGCTGCCGACAGGTGAACAAAGATGACCTGCTCGTTCACGCGCAAGCGCGTGCGATAAGACTCCTTTAAGGCCGAACAAGCCAAAACGCCGCGCTGATCATTTTTCAGCGCCGTCTCAATGACCAAGCGCAGCGCCTCGAGCCATGGTTGCCGATCTTCGTCTGTCAATGCCTCGCCGCGGCGCATCTTTTCGATATTGGCCGATGGATGAAACTCGTCGCCCTCGTAAAACCTCCAGCCAAGTTCCTCGGCCAGGAACTTGCCGATCGTGGTTTTTCCCGAGCCAGCGACACCCGTTAAGATAATAAACATTGTATCGAAACTTCCGTTCATGCTTCGAGTCTCAGCACGGACGGCATCCTTAGCATGTCATTCCGCTAACTGCCAAAATGACATGGAAATCGCGCACAGCTCTACGGCGAACCTACCTTACTTTACAGTGTTGAAAAACTCTGATTCCAGGGCTGTTCAAAAAGGGCCAGACGCGAGGCGCGCGAGAAATCGACGAACGGAGGCGTATTTACGGATACGTTGGAGCGAACTGATCGAGCGCAACGACAGACTGTGTGAAAACTGAGTTCATGCTTCGACAAAGCTCAGCACGAACGGTTTGGATCCTACTGAAATTAATTACTTATCCGTTCGCCCTGAGCCATGTCGAAGGGCTCCGAATGAGTTTTCACACAGGCTGTCGAGGCGGGTGGGCCTTTTCAACAGCCTGTTTCAGTCGACCCCATTCGGTTTGACAGTGCGAACGACTATCGGATATTTTTCGAGCACAAAACGCAGGGTTCCTGCGGAGAGTTATATGGCGCTCACCGTCGAAGAAAATCAATCATTGACGCAAGTTGGGCGCGGCACGCCTGGCGGCGAGATGCTTCGGCGCTACTGGCATCCGGTCGGGCTCTCCGACGAACTGAAAAAGCGCCCCCTCCGCCGCCGGCTCCTCGGCGAAGATCTGGTACTCTACCGAAACGACAAGGGGCGGCCGGGACTGCTTGCACTCCGGTGTCCGCACCGCGGTACGTCGCTCGAGTTCGGCCACATCGAGGACGGCGGGCTCCGCTGTTGCTATCACGGCTGGCTCTTCGACACCGACGGGCGCGTTCTGGAAACGCCCGGCGAGCCGCCCGAGAGCACGTTCAAGGACCGCGTGCGCCAGCCGGCCTACAAAGTGCAGGAACTCGCCGGCATCGTCTTCGCCTATCTCGGTCCCGAGCCGGCGCCGCTCTTGCCGCGCTACGACGTGCTGGTGCGCGAGGACGGCGCGCGCGCCCTCAGCGCCCGCTTGGTTCACTGCAATTATCTCCAGATGGTCGAAAACAGCGTCGATCAGCATCACTTCAAGTGGCTGCACCGCACGCCCAAGACGCGCTTCTGGCAGGACGAAAAATTAACTTCCGAGGTCACCGAATTCGGCATTCGCGACACTTTCACTCGCAGAGTCGGCGACGAATACTTCCGCACCATCAGCCTGTTCCTGATGCCCAACATGAACAAAGTCGGCTATCATCTGCCCGAGGATCATCCTGCCGCCTTCGCCGCGACTCATGAGGGCTACGAGGCGCTGCGCTGGCGCGTACCCGTCGACGATACCAACACGATGCATTTCACCCTCTACTTCGCGCCGCTGGTAGACGGAAAGATCAGCGCCAAATTTCCCAAGGATCAATCGGCGGCAGGCCTGAGCGACAGCGTGCCGGGAAAATACCGCTGGGACGAAGAGACCGGCTGGATCGCGCGCGGCGATCAAGACCGCGCCGCCCAGGAGAGTCAGGGCCCGGTCCTCGACCGGACTCGCGAGCATCTCGGCGTTTCCGACGAGGGCGTCATCTTGCTGCGCAAGCTCTTCAAGCAATCCATCGATGCGGTCAACAACGGACAGGACCCGGTCGGAGTGATTCGCGATCCGGCCAAAAATGAAATTTTGCGCTGGGTGCCCGGCGAATACAAAGTCGATCCTGCCGAGCTTTGATCGGCGGCTATCTGATCGAAAGCGGCCTGCGCAAGAGGAGTGAAAGGACGGTACTTCAACGCAGAGTTCACAGAGTAATTCATGTACCTGTCCGTACAACACCGCGCATGAAAATCCCCCTGGGGGAAAGAGGGGGGATTGTTGTACTGGTTATCGATCAAAGTGAGAAAACTATTTTCATAAGAGCGCACAGAGGCTAAATGTTCGTTTCAAATTGTTGCACTACTTCTCTAAAGTCTCTGTGCCCTCGGTGGTAAATCCCCGAATTCGGGAGGCACGCAAAGATCATGAGCCAAATGAGATTTTTCTTTTTCATCCTGGCCGTCGCGCTGCAGCTCGCTGCTGCGGCTCAAGTCTTTGCCGCCGACACTGTCGAAAGCTTGATCGCCGCCGCGCGCAAGGAAGACGAGCTCACCTTCGTCGCCGGCGCGCAGACCTTCGGCGGCCGAAAAGGCCTCGCCGAACTGGAGGCCGCGTTCAACAAGCGGTTCGGACTAAAGATGCGCATCAATTTCGCCGCCGGTCCCGACATGAACGCGCGCGCGGCCCGGCACATTACAGAAATAAAATCAGGACGCAAAGCTTCTTCAGATATTTTCCTTGGCTCGCAATCGCATCAGGCATTGATGCACGTGGAAAAGACGCTGGAGAACGTCAACTACGCCGGACTGTTTCCTTGGGTCACCAAGGAAATGGAGATTTATCCGAACGAAGCCGTGCTGGTTTACACCTCGCCCAACGGCATCGTTTACAACGTCAATCTGGTTCCGAAAGACAAAGCGCCGAAGAGTTACCTTGACCTGATCGATCCGCGCCTCAGCCCGGCATGGGCGGGGAAGCTCGCCATACCTCCTTACGTTGCCTGGCTGGCCGAACTATCACTGAACTGGGGACAGGAAAAAGTCAAAGACTTCGCCCGTAAGCTCGTCGCCATCAGCGGCGGCCGTCTGCGCTACAGCGAAGAAGAACGCATCGTCAGCGGCGAGTTTCCCGTGATGGCGAATCTCGGCGACGCGCTGGGCGCCATGTGGACCTGGCAGGCGAAGGGGGCGCCCATCATGGCAGTGCCCGGCACCACACCCATCAACACCGATTATTTTCAACTGAGCGTGCCGAAAAATGTCGCTCATCCCAATCTCGCCAAGTTGTTCGTCGGCTTCATGGCTACCAAGGAGGCGCAAGCCGTTCTGCAAAAGCACGAATCGCGCAGCTCGCATCTGGTCGAGGGGACGCTCATGCAGAAATATCTGAAAGACAACCGAGTCCAGGTGCAGGAGCCGAAGCAATCGATCGACTACTACCTCAAGGGAGAAACCGACGAGGGCCTGCAGTTCAAGGCGGAGCTGGCGAAAATACTGAAGCAATAGTTTTGCGGCCCGAATTCACAAATCCCCCTCTTTCCCCCTTTATCAAAGGGGTGTATGGACCGGAGACATAGGTAACAGGTGTACCGGAGACATGGGTAACACTTTTTCCATAAGCATAGGCATAATCCTCCCCGAATTGGAAAGGGGGAGGAGAGTATGGCCTGGGGAGTGGTTAGTCTCATGTCATTGCGCCAAGAGTTTGTCGAGTTGTCGGAGCAAAAAACGGTGAGCTTCAGCGAA
>Ga0073934_10007030_pt1 | contig 15955 bp, 13 predicted proteins | sample LarsenN4metaG_FD_76834 | JGI IMG/M metagenome (GOLD analysis project Ga0073934, IMG submission 76834) | Hot spring sediment bacterial and archeal communities from British Columbia, Canada, to study Microbial Dark Matter (Phase II) - Larsen... ...
GCCATGACCTTGAAGAACGATCGTCCCGCGCTCGGGTTTGAGATGCCCGGCGAGCACCCGCAGCAAGGTCGATTTGCCCGCGCCGTTCGGGCCCCGCAAGATGAAAAGGTCGCCGGGCCCGATTGAAACGGGTGCGCCGGCGAACGCCAGCCGGCCTCCGCGTCGCGCAGCAACGTCCACCGCCTCGAGCCGAAAGGGCGCAAAGCCGGGCTCACCCATTGCGTTTTTCCAGATCGGCGAGACGCTTCCTTGCGCGCCTTGCCCGGAAATGAATGACAGCGGCGAGGACGATGAGCGTCAGGCCTGAAATGACATAGGCCGGCCAGACGAAAGCCCCATATCCGCCCATGGAAACCAGATCCGTCATGCTGCGCCTTCGCTGGCCGCGCGCTCCCGGCGCGCCGGCCCCGGAAAGACCACAGGTCGGCGCGCCCGGAAAGGGGCCGGGATGGGGCGTTTGGACCTATCGCGCCAACGGCCGATCCTTTCTAAAATCGCCGCCATGACAGCCGAAATCGGCCAGATTTTCCTCGTCCTGGCGCTGCTTGCCGCGCTCTATCAGGGGATCTTTCCGCTGGCCGGGGCGGCGGCGGGCGACAATGCGCTGATGCAGACGGGGCGGACCGCCGCCCTCGTCCAGTTCCTGCTGCTGGCGGCGGCCTTTGGCATGTTGACCCTGGTGCACGCCACTTCCGACTTCACGGTCCGCAATGTGGTTGAGAATTCGCACACGGCGAAGCCCTTCATTTACAAGCTGACCGGCGTTTGGGGAAACCACGAAGGCTCGATGCTGCTGTGGGCGCTGATCCTTGCCGGCTATGGCGGGGCGCTTGCCGCTTTCGCTCGCGCGGGCGCGCTCACCGCGCGGGCGCTCTCGATACAGGGCCTGATCGCCGCGGCGTTTCTCGGCTTCATCCTCTTCACCTCGAACCCGTTCGCCCGGATATTTCCGGCGCCCGCCGACGGCCAGGATCTCAACCCGCTGCTTCAGGATCCAGGCCTCATCCTTCATCCGCCCTTCCTCTATCTTGGCTATGTCGGCTTCTCGATCGCGTTCGCCTTCGCGGTCGCCGGATTGATCGGCGGACGGATCGATGAAGCCTGGGCGCGCGCTGCAAGGCCCTGGGCGCTCGCCGCCTGGACCTTCCTGACCATCGGCATCGCGCTCGGAAGCTGGTGGGCCTATTACGAGCTCGGCTGGGGCGGCTTCTGGGCGTGGGATCCGGTTGAAAACGCGTCCTTCATGCCGTGGCTCGCCGGCACGGCGCTCATTCATACCTTGCGCGTTCTCGAGGTGCGCGGCGCGTTCAAGGCGTGGACCGTGCTGCTCGCGATCCTCGCCTTCTCTTTGAGCCTCGTCGGGACGTTTCTGGTGCGGTCGGGCGTCCTTACCTCCGTCCACGCCTTCGCGACCGACCCGTCGCGGGGGCTGTTCATCCTTCTGATCCTCGCTGTGTTCATCGGCGGCGCCTTGCTGCTGTTCGCGCTGCGCGGACCGGCGCTGTCGTCGGAGGCGGCGTTCGGCGCGGTCAGCCGCGAGGGAGGGCTTCTGATCAACAACGTCATCATGGTCGCAGCGACGACGACCGTGTTCATCGGCACCTTCTATCCGCTCTTCATCGACGTTCTATCCGGCGAGAAGCTTTCGGTGGGCGCGCCCTATTTCAATATCGTGTTCCTGCCCTTCATGGCCGTTGCGCTCATCATCATCGCGCCGGCCTCGGCGCTCGCCTGGAAGCGCGGCTCGATCAGCGACGCCGTCAAGCGCGTCGGCCCAGCCGCGCTCGCCGGCCTCGGCGCCGTCGTCATCGCCCTTTGGCTCGCATCGCCGCGCAACACAGCGGCGGCGCTGGGCGCCGGCCTTGCGGCATGGGCGGGCGCAGGGACCCTCGTCGAGGTCGCAAAGCGCATCCGCCTGCGTGAGAAAAACGCCCTGGCGCGCGCCGCCGCTCTGCCGAAGAGCTATGTCGCGATGACGCTCGCCCATCTTGGCTTTGCTGTCGTCGCCATCGGCGTTCTCGGCGCGGGCGTCTGGAAGAGCGAAACGATCGCCTATGCGCGCGAGGGCGATGTCGTCAGCGTCGGCGGGTTTGCGGCGAGGCTTGACTCAGTCCGGCGGATTGAAGGCCCGAACTATGTCGCCGACCGCGCGGTTTTCTCGGTTTCGAGGGGCGGCGCGGCGATGCCCGCGATGACGGCGGAGCGGCGCTTTTATCCGGTTCGCGGCATGCAGACGACGGAAGCGGCCATTGCGACCGATCTCGCCGGCGATCTCTATCTCACCGTCGGCGAATTCAACCCTGAGCGCGGCTGGGTCGTGCGCGCCTGGCGTCACCCGCTGACGGTCTGGATGTGGATCGGCGCGGGGTTGATCGCGCTCGGCGGTCTTTCCGGGCTCGGCCTGTTCGAGCGGCGGCGCTCGCCGGCGCCGGCGCCGGCGGCGGAAGCGGCGCCGGCATGACGCGGCTTGCCTTTGTTCTTCCCGTCGCGGCTTTCGCGGCGCTGCTGGTCTGGTTTGCAGCAGGGCTCAAGCGCGACCCCGGCTATCTCCCGTCGATGCTGATCGACCGTCCGGCGCCCGACTTCGACCTGCCGCCGATCGCCGGCCGCGAGCGGGGCTTCTCGACGCAGGATTTGAAGGGACGCGTGTCGATGGTGAACATCTTCGGCTCCTGGTGCGCCACTTGCGCGATCGAGCATCCGGTTCTGATGGAAATGGCGCGCGAAGGCGTCGCGCCGATTTACGGGTTGAACTGGAAGGACAAGCCGGGCGCCGGCGCCGCCTGGCTCGCCGCTCGGGGCGATCCTTATGCGGCGATCGGCGATGACGCCGACGGCCGCGTCGCGATCGACTTCGGCGTCACCGGCGCGCCGGAGACCTTCATCGTCGATGCGGCGGGCCGCGTGCGCCACAAGCATGTCGGCGAAATCACGCGTGACGACTGGCGGCGCGTCCTGAAGCCGATGATCGAGGATCTCAAGAAAAATGCGCAGCCTGCTGATTAGCGCCCTCCTGCTCGCGGCGAGCGCGGCCGCCGCCATCGAGCCGGACGAGGTTCTTCCCGACCCCGCGCTCGAGGCGCGCGCCAGAAATCTCAGCCGCGAGATTCGCTGCGTCGTCTGCCAGAGCGAGAGCATCGACGATTCAAACGCGCCCCTGGCGCGCGATCTGCGGATCCTCATTCGCGAGCGGATCAGCGCCGGCGACAGCGACGGCGAAGTCAGGGCTTTTCTGGTCGAGCGGTATGGCGATTTCGTGCTGCTGAAGCCGCGGATGCGCGGGAACACGCTTTTGCTTTGGTTCGCGCCCATCGGGGCGGCGCTGACGGCCGCGGGCGCCGCCGTTCTGTTCCTGCGCAGGAAGCGCAACGAGGTGCGCGCAGCGCCCCTCACGGCGGAAGAGCAGGCCGCGCTCGCAGCGCTCGAAGAACGAGCATGACGATTTTCCTGATCGCGGCGTCAGCAATCGTCGTTGCAGCGCTCGCCGCCATCGGCGCGCCGATGGTCCGCGCCGGCGCCGCCGATCCCCGACGCGACGAGACCGCTGCGATCCTGCGTGAACGCCTGGCCGGCATTGCGCGTGACCGCGAGGCCGGACTGATCGACGCCGAGGCGGCCGCCGACGCCGAGACCGAGGCGAAGCGTCAGGCGCTGGCGGCGGCCGGTCATGCGCCAGCGGCCCCCGGATCTGCGCGCGTCTTGCGATTGGGCGCGCTTGCATTTCTCGGCGCGGCGCCGCTGGCGGCGGCGATGCTTTATCTCGCAATCGGCGCCCCGGCGCTCATCAATCCGCCGCCGGCCGGGGCGGCCCCGTCCGCCGCGGCGATCGCCGCGATGCCTGAAGACGAGCGCCAGGCGATGATCGAAACGATGGTGGCGGGCCTTTCGGCGCGTCTTGAGGCTGAACCCGGCGATGCCGACGGGTGGCGCATGCTCGCCCGGTCGCAGATGGTTCTCGGCCGCCCCGCGGACAGCGCGGCGAGCTATCGCAAATTGCTGGCGCTGGTGGAGGGCGATCTCGACGACTGGCGCAATTATGCGACGGCGCTGGCGGCCGCCTCGCCTGAGGATCAGTTCCCAGCCGCGCCTGAGTTTCTCGATGCGCTCGGCGAGATCGAAAAGAGAGCGCCGGACGACATGATGGCCCTCTTTTACCGCGGCGGGGCTGCGCGCGAGGCTGGCGATCCCGCCGGCGCCGCGGCGCTGTGGCGGCGCCTGCTGGCGGCGATGCCGGCCGACGCTCCCGTGCGCGCAACTCTGGAAAGCCTGATCGCCGAGGCCGACGCCGCGGCCCTCTCGCCTCCTGTCCCGAAGTGATACGCTCCGGCGGGCGCAAGGCTTGCTCCGGCATCCGCGGACCGGGCTCTTGCGAAGGTGCACCATGCGATTGGTTTCTGCAGTTCTGGCGACAGTTGCGGCGCTCGCCGCCGATCCGGCGCTCGCGGCGCGCTATAAGGCGGCGAAAGTCTCGTTTCAGAACATAACGGGCGCCGTGACCGTGACGACGACGGGCGGGGAGGACGTCGATCTCAAGATCGCGCAAGGCAAGGTCTACCGCCCGGTCTCCGTCAGGATGGAGGGCGATACGCTCATCATCGCCGGCGAGCCGCCCACGGATCTCGATTTCCGCGATTGCTGCAATGATCGCATTCGCCGCTCCGAAAGCCTTGTTCGCGACCGCGCTGGCGGCGCGCCGCCGCCGAGCCCGGACTCGGTTTTCGCCGATTATCCCGTCATTGAAATTTCGATGCCGCGCAAGAACGACCTCTCTTTCGAGGATGCGCGCATCCGCCTGAAATTGGGGGCGCTCGACGGCCGGCTCATGCTCGACGCCTGCTATGTTTACGGCGAAACGGAAACGCTCGGGTCGGCCACGATCGGCGTCATCGCCGGCAGCCGCCTCGCCCTCGGCGATGTCAAATCGATGCTGGAACTCGATGTCTCCGGCGACGCGGAAGTCTTCGGCGCCGCCGCCGCCATGGCGGACATCGACATTGCGGGCCCCGGCGGCGTCACGCTCGGCGCCATCGACGGCATGGTCGACATTTCAATCGCCGGCTCCGGCGTGGCGCGCACGGGCCGCATCGACGGGCCGATGACCGTCAGGATCGCCGGCTCCGGCGTCGCCATCGCGCAGGGCGGACGCGCGAACAAGTTCACGGCGACGATTGACGGCTCCGGCGAAGTCGTCGTCGAGGGAACCGCCGTCGATCCGGAACTGCGCCTTTACGGCTCGCCGATCGTCCGCCTTGACGCGGTCGAAGGCCGCCTCGCCCGTCACGGCGGCGGCGATGTCTATGTCGGCGGCAAGCTGCTCGAGCGGCGGTGATCCGGCGGGCGTGACGACGGTCACGGTCGCCAGCCAAAGGCCGCACTAAAGTCCCTTCAGCCGTCACAGTCTGGTCAGGCGACCGGCGCGAACTGAAGGAGACTTTTCCATGAGCCGAACCATCGCCGCCCTTTCCACAGCCGCCGCCGCTTTCTTCGCGCTCGCCTGCGCGTCCATTTCAGGCGCGCACGAGCCCGAACCGGGGAAAAACGCCTCAGGCGATCAGCCGACGATCAGGTTTTCGAAGGCGCTCGAGAAGGCGATCCACAAGGCGACCTGCGACGCGAATGGCGGGTCATTCGTCCAGTCCGACGATCAACACAAATGCAAGGAAGGCGAAAACGGCCATCGGCACCGGCCGGGACAGATGCTCATCGTGATCAACATGAGCGAGGTCAAGACAACCGGCGAAGACGGAACGCTGGGGACGCTGCACAATGTGAGGTGCGATGTCTCGGGCGTTTTCGTCGTGATGGACGGGGTCCCGCAACAGATCTGGCCGCCTTCCGATGAGACGGACAAGGACTTTCCGGTCAAGATCCAGCATTGCGTGTAACCCGCGCCAGGGACCAGGCGCATAGCGTCATTCGAGCGACGTCAGCTTGGCAGGGCAGGCGACGGCCGCGCCTTCCGCCGGCGCCCGCGTCGTGTTCGGCGGGCCGAGTTCGGGCGCAGAAGCGCTGTCGCGATGCGCGCAAATCTCCCTGGCGTCCCCGGCGTGCGACGTCGCAGCCTCGATCACCTCAACGCTGAGCCTTGCAAGATTCGGCCGGGCGTTGGCTTGCGCAATACGATAAGCGCCGCGGGCGAATTCCGCCGCTTTATGCCAGTTCCCCAGATCAAGTTCGAGATAAGCGAGGTTATAAAGGATGGAACCCTCGCTCTGCCGGTCGGAGTATCTTCGGGCGTCATTTAGCGCAAGCTGAAGCTGCGCGCGCGCTTCCTCATGCTGTTTGGCCTCCAGCAGCATGGCGCCGTAGGTTGAGCGCGCCGCGATGAGCCGTTCCGGGCGGCCGAGCGCGGATTCAATCACCAGCGCCTGCTTCTGGTAATCGAGCATGGACGGGGTGTCGTCCTGGAAATCCTTGAGCACCGCATAGGCGGTCAGAAGCTCGGCCTGCACCCCGGCGAAGCGGAGACGGCGCGCCGAGAGAAGGGCGCTTTCAATTTCGCTTTCCAGCCCGTCGAGATCATTCAGGCTGATCCGCGCATCGATCGCGCCGGCCTCGGCGCGCAGCTTCATCGGCGAGTTCGGCGCGGCGATGCGGCTCAACGCCGTGAAGTAGGCGTAGGCGAGATTGGCGTTGCTGGTTCGCGCCGACAGCTTGCCGAGCTGGTGAAGAACGATTTCATCATGCGGCGCCAGTTCATAGAGGCGCTGATAGGCGCTCAGCGCTGACTTCGTATCGACAGCAAAGGCGACGGCGCCCAGCTCCCGAAGGGTCTGCTCCTGCGCCGACGCCCGCGTTGAGCTTTCGATCTGTTCCTGCAGCACGCCCTGAAGATCGACGATGGCGCCGGAAAGATCGCCTGCGTTGATTTTCTCGACCGCGCGCCGCTTCGCCGGCACTTCGGAATTAAGCAGACTTTTCGCGGCATCGTGCGCCGCGAGCAACGCCACTTCGTCCCCTTCGGATTCGAGGTCGGCGGAGACCTTGCGGACGAAGTCCTGTATCGGAGGGGCGCCGGGCGCCTTGGGTTTCTCAGTGAACGGATTTGCCGCCAGCAAGGCGATCGCGGCTGAAGCCGACGAAACAAGAAGCAGAAAAGTCGCGCTTGCCGTGAGGCTGCGCGCCCGTCTTGCCGCGCCGATCAAAGCGTGCAGGCCGGGGACGCCGGAGGATCGGACTGCGACATCGAAAACCTGCACCGGATCGCCGATGTTCTTGAGCGCAAGCGGGCCGCGTCGCTGAAAGGCGACGCCGGCCTGATCCCGCACGAGATTGACGACGCTTGACGAGGCGATCACGCCGTTGGGTTCTGCTTCCGCCTGCAGGCGCGCGGCGATGTTGACGCCATGTCCGAGGAGGTCGCCGTTCGGCTGCTCGACGACATCGCCCGAATGAACCCCGACGCGGACTCGCGCGCCGGCGCCCGATGGCGAGAGCGCATCGCGCGCCTTGATGTCGGCGACGAAATCGAGGGCCGCGAGCACGCCGTCCGCGGCGCTTGGAAATTCAGCAAGGAATCCGTCGCCTGCGGCGTGGAAAATCCGTCCCCGGCGGCGCGCCGCGGCCTGTTCGAACGCGGCGCGCACCAGATGAACGGTCCTGATCGCGGCGCTTTCATTGACCTCAGCGAGCCGCGAATAGCCGCAAATATCAGCGGCGACGACGGTGGTAAGCCGGCGCTTCAGCTCCAATGCGTCGCCATCGCGGGCGCATTCCGCCACGAAGGGTTCCCCCCGTCCAAGGGTCGAAGTCTACATGCCGGGCGCCGGCGATAGAAGGGGGGCCGAGCAAAGCATCAGGCCGGCAAAACGGCGCTGCAAGGCGGTCCTGTTACCCGTGTGACAGAGTAGCATGGACGATTCACGGCAATTTGCCGGGCGGCAGGATGAGCGGTGAACGAGGCATTGGATGCGCCTTTCTCCACGCATGGAGATTCGTTGCGCTGCGGCGGCTGGCGCAGGCGCGACGGTTCTTGGCGACGCGCTCGTGAATGGCGCCGGCTCCGGCGCGGCGAAGCTCGGCGCATTCGCCGCCCATCTGGCGGCGCCGCCCGTGCTGGGCGCGCCTGCGCTGATCGCCGCAGGATTTCTGGCTGCGGGCCTGATGCGGCCGCTGACGCCGCGCGCCGCCTTCGTCGCGGCGATCGGGGCGACGGCGCTCGCCAGCGTTCTGGCGCCGCCGTTGTCAGTCGATGGGCTGGTCGCAGAACCGGCGCAGCCCACGGCGGTCGATGACGTCGATACGCCCGCGTCCGAGCCGGATGGCGCCAGCGGATTGCATCGCCTGAAGGTGGACGTTCACTTTTTCGCGCGACGCAGCGATCCGCGCGGCGAGTTCGGTCTGCGTGATCGCGAGTGACGGGGTCTCGGCCGGGTGAGCGGCTGCAAGGGCGTCGAGCAGGCCGGCGACCCGGCTGCGCAGCGAGTGAAAGGTAAGGCCGGTGAGCTGGGCGTTTGTTCGCCGAAGTTTGCCGGCGAGCTCGGAGGCGATCGCCAGCGCGAATTCAGGGTGGCTGCGAATATGCGCGAGGAACGCGCTGGCCTTGATGCTCAGCAGCGTGGTTTGCGCCGTCGCACGGGCGCCGACCGAACGGGGCTGGCCATCCAAGGCGCCGAGCTCGCCGAAGGCGCCGCCGGCGCCCACGACCGCGACGCAAACGCTCTTCCCGTCGGCTCCGTCGATCTCGAGGGCGACTTCGCCGCCCAGCACCAGATAAACTGCGCTCGCCGGGTCTCCGGCGGCGAAAAGGATCTCGTCCTTGGCGAGGGTGACCCGCGGCGAGGCGGCAAGATCGGCCCGGGCGCTCGATGGCAGGGCGCCGAACAGCGGGGCGTCGGCCAGCAACCGCTCGGCGGCGTCGACATCCTTGGTCATCGCGCTCCCTGGGCAATTCCTATCGGCCAACCATAGGATGGCTTTGATGCCCGCCCCGTAACCAGCGTCACTCAGGGGACCGCGCGCCGGACAATGGCTCCCCGAGCTGGACTCGAACCAGCGACCATTCGATTAACAGTCGAATGCTCTACCAACTGAGCTATCGGGGACCAGCCGTAAGGCGGCGGCTATAGCAAAGGGTTTCCCCCGAATCCACCCTCAATTTTCGCCGGTTTTTGCGGCTGTCCGGCGGTTGAGGCGGCGGCGGCGGCCTCCACAAGCGAGACGGCCGCGCCTTGGGGGGTGCGCGGCCGGTACTCACTATCGTGGGGTATGGTGGGGTGTCTTCTTGGGAGAAGACCAGCGAAGGGTGCGCCCGACTTCTTAATGAAGGGTTAACGGGAAGCTGAAATTTCCCGCGATCATTCGGCCGGGCGAAGAACCGGCGGCGGGCCTTTTTTCGGCCTCCGGGGTTCGTCCCCGAAGTCGGTCTCGAGCGATTTTCCGAACCCGACCGGCGCCTGTTTCTCGCCCGTCCAGGCCCATTTGTAGAAGCGGGTGATGTCCGCGCCGACGCAATACATCGCCGGCACGAAGAACAGCGTGACGAAGAGCGCGAAGAACACGCCCCAGGCGAGCGCCACGACCGTCGGCATCAGAAACTGGGCGTCCGTCGAGCGTTCGAACATGATCGGCATCAGGCCGAAGAACGTCGTCACGGAAGTCAGCAGGATCGGCCGGAAGCGTTCGACGCTCGCCTTCGTCAGCGCTGCGACGGCGCCGAGGCCCTGCGACCGCAGGCGGTTCACATAGTCGATCAGGACGAGGTTGTCGTTGATGACGACGCCCGCCGCCGCGCCGACGCCGAAGAACGAGAAGATCCCGAATTCGAGCCCCGTCAGGAAATGCCCGAACATCGCGCCCATGAAGCCGAACGGGATCGCCGACATGATCAGCAGCGGCTGGAACACCGATCCGAAGGCGATCGCGATCAACATGTAAACCGCGATCAGCACGGCGATATACATCCAGCCGATGTCGGCGAGGAATTCCGCCTGGCCTTCCGCGTCGCCGCGCTGGGCGAGATTGACGCCGGGGTGACGCTCGCGCCATTGCGGCACGAAGTCTTCCTGGATCGCCTTCATGATCGCGGCGCGGTCGGCGCCTTCGGGCATTTCCGCCGTCACCTGCGCCGCGCGTTTGCGATCCCGGCGGTCGATGCGCTTGTAGCTGGGCGCGAACGTCGCGTCGGCGACGGCTGTCAGCGGAACTTCGCGCCCGTCCGCGGTGCGGATGCGCATGGTTTCAATGGAGATGAGAGACTCCCGGGCTGACGCAGGGTAGCGGATCATGACGCGGACGTCCTCGCCGCCGCGGGGCAGGCGCTGCGCCTCCTCGCCGTAGAAGGCTTGGCGGACCTGCCGCGTGACTTCCGACAAGGTGAGGCCGAAGCGCTCGGCGCCAGGCTTCAGCGCGATCTGCAGCTCCGGCGTTTCGGACTGGAGGCTGTTGCGCACGTCATAAAGCCCCGGCAGCGACCGCATGTAGTTCTGAAGGTCGAGCGTGGCGAGGCGGAGTTGATCAAGATCGTTCGATTCGATGCCGAAGGCGAAGTCGGGGCCGCCGTCGTTGATCGTGTAGCCGACATTGATCTCCTCGGCGTCCGGAATGTCGCCGAGTTTGGCCCTGAACATCTCCGCAACGTCTTTCGTGGACTGCTTGCGCTTGTCGCCGTCGACAATCGTGACATAGGACGTGACGACGCCTTCCTGGGCGCTGATGTAAATCGCCTTGACGAAGTCTTCGTCTCCGACCTTGCCGAGTTCTTTCCTCAGGGCCTCGCCGGCGCGTTCGACCTCTTCAAAGATCTCGAGGCTGCGCGAGTAGGGTGATCCTTCCGGCATGCGGACCGTCATCGACACGAAGGTGCCCTGCACCTCCGGCTCGAACTTGAACGGCACCCAGCCCTGCGCAAGCAGCGCGACCGACAGCGAGAATCCGACGAGAAAGAACGCCACCGTGAAATAGCGCAGCCGCAAGGTGAGCTTGATCAGCGGCCCGACGACCGAATTCGCAAAGCTGAGGAGGCCGTCGGCGAAAAAGCTCTGCAGGCGGTGCAAATGCCCGCTTTTGTCTTCCTTCTTGAGGTGGGCGAGGTGCGCCGGGAGGATGAAGAACGACTCAATCAGGGAGAAAGTAAGCGCAAAGATGACCGTATAGGCGATGTGCTTGGTGAAATCCGCAGCGCCGCCCGCGATGAAAAGCCAGGGCAGGAAAGCGATGATCGTCGTGAGCACGGCGAAGAACACAGGCTTGGCGACGAGCTGCGTGCCCAGGATCGCTCCGTCGAGGCCGCCGCGGCCCTCCTCCGCTTCCCCATGGATGCTTTCGCCGACGACGATCGCGTCATCGACGACGATGCCGATGACGAGCAGGAAGCCGAACAGCGAAAGAATATTGATCGAGACCCCGACGGCCGGCATTAGGATGAAGGCGCCGATGAGCGCGACGGGCATGCCGGCCGTGACCCAAAAAGCGACTGCAGGCCGCAGAAACAGGATCAGGACGAACAGGACGAGCAGAAATCCTTGAATCGCGTTTCCGCCGACAAGGTTCATGCGGCTGTAAAAGATGTCGGCCGTGTTGAACCAGACGAAAAGTCTAGCGCGTCCGTCGAGCTCCTTGTTCTTCTTCTCGATGTAGCCGAGCACCGCGTCTGACAGGGTGACGATGTTCATCGTCTCCGGCGCCTGGACGGCGATCGAGATCGACGGCGCCCCGTTCATCTGGCGCTTCTGCTTGAGGTCCTCAAACCCGTCGATGACCGCAGCCACGTCGCTGACGCGGATGACGCCGCCGTCCGGAAGCTGGCGAACGACGATCTGGCCGAATTCGTCGGCGGTGTCGGCGAGCGACCGGGCCGCGACGGCGATGTTGCCGGTGTCGGTCCTCACCTGGCCGGCGGACAGGTTGAGCGAGGAGCCGCGCACGGCGCGGGCGACGTCGTCAAAGGTCAGGCCGAAGCGCCGCAGCGCCTCCTCAGAGACTTCGATCGACACTTCTTCCCGGCGCGCGCCCCAAAGGTTGACGAGCGGCGATCCGTTCGGGAGCTGGGTGAGCTCGTCCTTGATCTCGCGGGCGAGCCGCGTCAGGTCGCGTTCCGGCATGTCGCCGTAGAGCGCGATGAACATTGCGCCGCTTTCATTGCGCCATTGGGAAATGACCGGCGGAAAGGCGTCAGCGGGCAGGGTCGAGATGCCGTCGACGCGGCTCTTGATGTCGTTGAGCAGCCGCGTCGCGTCGCCTGTATCGACGCCTTCGATATTGATGACGGCGAGGTTCTCCTGCGCGCGGCTGTCGACATGCTTGATGCCGTCGACGCCGGAAATCGCCTCTTCAATTCGCAGCACGATCTGCTGCTCGATCTCCTGCGGCGAGGCGCCTGGCCAGGTCACCGAGATGCTGGCGCCGTTGAAGTCGGCGGAAGGGAACACCTCGCGCTCAACCTGTTGAAAAGAGAACAGGCCGGCGACGATCATCGCCGCCATCAGCATGTTGGCGGCGATGGGGTTACGGGCCCACCAGGCGATCATCCCATTCATTCGGTGACGCTCCGCCGGACGGCCTCGGCGACCGTCTCTTCCTCGTCGCCGCCGCGCGCCGAACCCGGGATCGCCGAGCGGTCCGTCGGCGTGACCTTGTCGCCGTCGCGGGCGCCGCGCAGCGGCGAAGTGATGACCCGTTCTCCCGACTCGACCCCGCCGGCGAGCGTGATCGTTTCCTTGTCCGCCGCGACGACCACGATCTGGCGGGCGCTGATGCGGTTCTCCTCGCCGATCACGTAAACGGTGTCGCGCCCGAACAGCGCGGTTCGGGGCAGCACCACCGCCCGGTCGAGAGACTTGCCCTCGATGACCGCGTCGACAAACAGGCCGGCGGCGAGCGGCGCGCCGCCCGAGGCGCCTTTGCCGTAGGGATCTTCGACGACAGCGATCGCGCCGACCTGGCGGGTGCCGGGATCGAAGGCGCCGTCGGTTCGCGCGATGCGGGCCATCCATTCGTGATATTCGCCGCCAAGCGTCGCCGATAGAATCGCCTTCGGTCCCGGATAGTCGGGCGTCTCATTGAAGGCGAGCGAAATGCCGAGCTTGGCGAGATCCCCGTCGGCGAGCGGCAGGCGCACTTCGGCGACATCGGTTGCGAAAATGCGTCCGATCGCTGCGCCGGGAGAAATGAACTGCCCCTCGCCGGCGAGGCGTTCGCGCACCCGCCCGTCGAAGGGGGCGCGCAGTTCCGTGCGCTGAAGGTTGAGCAGCGCGCCGGCGTAATCCGCTTTCGCCGCATCGAAGGCGGCGCGCGCTTGCGCAAGCTGCGGCTTTCTCAGCGTCAGGTCGCTGGCCTCTCCGGGGCGCCCAAGCGCCTCATAGTCCTTGCGCGCAAGCTCGGCCTCGGCTTCCTCGCGCCGCAACAGCTCCTCCGCCTGCGCCATGCGCGCCTTGGCGGCGGCGACGGCGACCCGGTAATCGGCGTCTTCGATCTTGACGAGGAGTTCGCCTTTCTTGAAGGCGCCGCCGGCGACGAAAGCCTCGGAGGTGCGGATGATGCGGCCGGCCACTTCAGCGGTGAGATTGATGTCGGTCCGCGGGCGAACCTCGCCTTGAGCATAGACGTTGAGGGTCACCGGCCGCGGCTCGACCACGGTGTAGAAGACAGCAGGCGGGGCGAGCGTTATTTCCTTCGGCTCGATCTTCGGCCGCAAAGATCCCATCAACGCGATCAAAGCGGCGCCGGCGACGAAAATCCCGGCCGTGCCGAATATGGTGATGAATTTCCTGATGAAGCCCACTTTACGCCCCCGTCGGACCGCGCTCGCGCGCAGCCTTTCTAACTGTTTGTATTTTCCGCCACCTTGGGTCCGGCGTCGGTGATGAAATCGCCGCCGATCGCCAGATACAGCGCGACCCGGTTGGCGACGCGTTGCTGCTGGGCCTGGATATAGGAACTTTCCGCCGAAATGCGCCGCGTCTGGGCGTTCAGGAGGTCGAAGATCGTGGCGGTGCCGCTCGCATAGCGCCGTTCCGTGAGTTCTTCCGCGGCGGCTGCTTCTTCGAAGGCAAGCTTCAGCGCGGCTTCGCCGGCCGCGAGGAAGTTTTCGGCCGCGATCGCATTCTCCGCCTCTTCGTAGGCGCGCAGCGCCGTTTGCGCGTAAGTCAGAAGCGAGGCTTCGGCGAACGCCTTCTGGCGCTTCGCATTGGCGCGGATGCGCCCGCCCTGGAACAGCGGCTGGAAAAGTCCGGACGCGATGTTCCCGGCGAGGCGTTCCGGGTCGATGAGGTCGGAAAGATCAGGACCGCTCGTGCTGAGGCTCGCCGAGAGGGTGAGGCGCGGCAGCATCTGCTTTCTGGCCGCACGGGCGCGAAGGCCGCTCGCGGTCATGCGCGCTTCGGCGGCGATGAGGTCTGGGCGGCGGGCGAGGATGTCGCCCGGCGCGCCTGCGCCGGCGAGCGGCGGAAGCTCCGGCAGCGCCGCCGCGGCCTCCAGCTCAGCCGCCGGATAGCGCCCGAGCAGCACTTCAAGGCGGCGCGCCGATTCCTGTTCGAGACGCTGGCGCAGCGCCAGGTTCGCCTTGCTGGACCCCAGCGCCGATCGAGACAGGCGCACGTCAAGGCTTGAAGCAACGCCGCGTTCATAGCGGCGCTCGGTGACGGCGAGATTGCGCTCGCGCGCCGTAACGTCGCGTTCGGCGAGCTCGCGCTGCTGGCGCGCTTCGATGAGCCCGAACCAGCTCTGCGTGACGGCGCCGGCGATCGACAGTTGAGCGGCGTGGAAATCCGCAAAGCTCGCCGCCGCGTCCTTGTAGGCTGCGCGGGTTTCGTCCGTCAGCCGTCCCCAGAGGTCGATCTCCCACTGGATCTGCGCGCCGATTGCGTAATTGTTGATATAGATGCGCCGGTTCGGCAGCGGGCTGTCCGCGATGCCGTCCTGGCCCGGATTATTGGCCGACGGCAGGCCGATGAAGAGGTCGAGGCCGTCAAGCTTGCCGTCCCCGTTCGAGTCGACGCCGAATTGCCGCTCAAGGTCTTTCGCTCGCGTCCCGCGGGCGACATTGGCGCCGCCGGCTTGCGCGGCGAGCGACGGGTCGGAGACGATGGCGTTGCGGCTGGCGTTGCCGGAGGCGTTCAGCGTCGGCAACAGGTCGGCGCGTTCGATCTTCGCCAGCTGCCGCGCCGCGTCGAGATTCGCCGCGGCGGCGCGCAGGTCGTTGTTGTGCGCCATCGCCTCGCTGACGAGCGCATAGAGCGTCTGGTCCTGAAACGGCGCCAGCCAGTCGCCGACCGGCGGGTCGGCGACGTCGTCAGCGGCCGCCCATTGCGCCGGCGGGTCAGGAAGCTGCGCGTCAAGCAGCTCCTTGTCGACGGAGGCGCACCCGGCGGCGAGGAGGGCGATCAACGAAACGCCGGTTCTCAACATCTGTTCTTCTCCAGGACTTCGCCGGTCCCGTGACTGATCGACGACGCTTCAACCGCTTTCGGGCGCCACGCTCAACGGCCAAGCGATGGAGCGGCGCAGGCTTGCGACGAGCCGGTCGGCGGGGCCATTCGGACGTTGCAACGTCTTATAACGGCACAGTTAACGATTTCCGGCGCCATTACGCCTGCACGGGCGTTTTGGACCCCGCCTGAAGCCCCGGGACCACAGATTGTTGCAGAATTGCATGGCGTTTGATGGAGGCCACGCCCGGAATTGAACCGGGGTACGAGGTTTTGCAGACCTCTGCGTCACCACTCCGCCACGTGGCCTCACCGACGCCCCGGCCGGCGCCGGGCCGGGTCCTTTAGCGCGTGGCGCCACAGGGGTCAAAAGGCATCTTCGGCGGTTGCCCCGGGGAGCGGCTAAGGCTAAGCGCCTACACGCATTTTCTGGCGATAAACCGATGGATTTCCAAGTCGCGCGCAAGCACATGGTCGACAGCCAGGTCCGCACGAACGACGTGACCGACCTGCGCATTCTGCGGGCTTTTGAGACCGTCCCGCGGGAGCGGTTTTTGCCGGCCGAATTCCGCACGCTCGCTTATGTCGAC
>Ga0073934_10007031_pt1 | contig 15951 bp, 11 predicted proteins | sample LarsenN4metaG_FD_76834 | JGI IMG/M metagenome (GOLD analysis project Ga0073934, IMG submission 76834) | Hot spring sediment bacterial and archeal communities from British Columbia, Canada, to study Microbial Dark Matter (Phase II) - Larsen... ...
AGCAGGCCCTCGGGCCGGAAGACGAGGACCAGGACCAGCACGCCGAACACGGCAACGTCCTTCCATTCCGAGCCCACCCAGGCGGCCGCGGCGACCTCCACGGCGGCGATCAGGAAGCCGCCCAGGACGGCGCCGGGCAGCGAGCCGATGCCGCCCAGGATGGCGGCGGTCAGCGCCTTGAAACCGACCAGGGTGCCCATCGCGGCATCGACCAGCCCGTACTGCACGGCGGCGAACAGGCCGGCGGCGCCCGCCAGGCCGGCGCCCAACGCGAAGGTCAGCGCCACAGTCCATGCCGTATCGACGCCCAGCAGGCGGGCTGCCGCGGCGTCCTGGGCGGTGGCGCGGACGGCGCGGCCAAGCCGCGTGCGGACGAGCGTCCACCACAGCAGGCCCGCCACGACAAGGGCGGCCAGGCCCACCAGCACGTGCCCGCGGCTGACCACCAGGTCGAATCCGGTGCCGGTGGCGACGGGCAGCGGGTCGGGGTTGAAGGGCAGCCACTGGGTGCGCGGGCCCTGCAGCAGGCGCACGCCCTCCTTGTAGGCGAGCGACAGGCCCACCGCGGCGATCAGGCCGGCGGTGACGGAGGCGCCGCGCAGGCGGCGGAAGACGGCGCGTTCCATCGCCAGGCCGTGGGCGGCCAGGCTGAGAATCACGAAGGGTGCGAGCAGGAACACGGCGTCGGGCAGCAGGGTGCCGTGCGGCGGGCGGAAGACAAGCTCGCCCAGCAGCGCCAGGAAGGCGCCCAGCATGTAGAGCTCGCCGAACGCGAGGTTGGGCACGCCCGACGTGCCGTAGACGAGCGCGAAGCCCGCGGCGATCAGGGCGTAGAGGCAGCCCAGGCTCAGCGCGTTGATGCCCTGCTGGGCGAGGACGGCCAGGCGGCGCGCGGGCGTGTCGGCGATGGCGGGGGCGGCACCGGCGTCGGGGTGGACGCGCAGGAACTTGTAGGCCTGCTGGATGTCGTAGCGGGTGAGCAGGCCATAGCGGTCGCTCTGGGCCTGGACGAACTGCCAGACGCCGTTGGTCTGGCTGCGCGGGTAGAACCAGCAGACCAGCCAGCCGGCACGCGGCCGGCCGGCGTGGCCGGGCTCGGTCCAGGCCAGCCTGACGCCGGTGCGCTCGGCCACGCCGGCGCCCTCCACGGCCCGGCGCAGCGGCCAGTCGCCGGCGCGGAAGGCGGGCAGCAGCTCCTCGCAGCGCAGCACGGCCTGGGCGATGGCGGGGTCGAGCGCCTGCGCGCGGGCGGGGACGGCGGCGAGCAGGCAGGCGAGGGCGAAAGCGAGGCACCATGCGGCCGCGCCGCCCGCCACCCGCCGGCCCGGGTGCCCGCTGCACGGGCCTGTCGGGAGGATCGGCCCTCGCCGCCGGCCGTCCTCCACGGACCTAGCGATAGGGGTCGGCGGCGTCGCGCAGGCCGTCGCCCAGGAAGTTGAAGGCGAGGACGACGATGATGACCGGCACCACGGGCAGCATCAGCCAGGGATAGAGCGCCACGACGTTGATGTTCTGCGCCTCGTTCAGCAGCACGCCCCAGCTGGTGATCGGCGGGCGCAATCCCAGGCCCAGGAACGACAGCGCCGTCTCGCCCAGGATCATGGCCGGCACCGAGAGCGTGGCCGAGGCGATGAGGTGGCTGGCAAAGCTGGGCATCAGGTGGCGGAAGATGATGCGCGGGGGCTTGGCGCCCATCAGCATGGCGGCGGTGGCGAAATCCTCCTCGCGCAGCGCGAGCAGCTTGGAGCGCACGGCGCGGGCGAGCCCGGTCCAGTCGAGCAGGCCCAGGATGATCGTGATGCCGAAGTAGATGAGGAGCGGGTTCCAGTTCACCGGCAGCGCGGCGGAGAGCGCCATCCACAGCGGCAGCTCGGGGAAGCTGCGCACGATCTCGATCACGCGCTGCACGATGCTGTCGACCCAGCCGCCGTAGTAGCCGGAGAGGCCGCCGAACACGATGCCCAGCGCGAAGGAGATCGTGATGCCGACCAGGCCCACGGTCAGCGACACGCGCGCCCCCACGACGATGCGCGAGAGCACGTCGCGCCCCAGCCGGTCGGTGCCGAACAGGAAGAAGGTGCCGTTCTCGGACGGGCAGACCAGGTGGAAGCGCATGGGGACGAGGCCCCAGAACTCGTACGCGTCGCCCAGGCAGAGGAAGCGCAGCGGCTGGACATCGGTGGTGTCCGGCACGTACTCGCGCTTCAGGGTGTCCATGTTGAGGTGGTAGTCCAGCCCGTAGACGAAGGGGCCGACGAACCTTCCCTCGTGGAAGAAGTTGATGCCCTGGGGCGGCGCGAAGATGAAGTCGGTGTGGCGGGTGTGCAGGTTGTAGGGGGCCACGATCTCGGAGACGAGGACCGAGGCGTACATGACCAGCAGCACGATGCCCGAGAGCACGGCCAGGCGGTGGCGGCGCAGCTTCCACCACATGAGCCGCCACTGGGACGCCATGTAGTAGCGTTCCTGCTCGGCCGACATGGCCTCGACCGAGCGGACGTCGAAGGGCTCGGTCGAGACGTAGTGCGCCGGCGCCTCTCCCCCGTTGGCCTGGGTCTTGTCCATCAGCGCTGCACCCCGCCGCCCAGCCGGATGCGCGGGTCCAGCATGGCCAGCAGCAGGTCCGAGATCAGGACGCCCAGCACGGTCAGGAAGGCCAGGCACATCAGGAACGAGCCGGCCAGGTACATGTCCTGGCTGCGCAGCGCGTTGAGCAGCATGGGCCCGGTGGTTGGCAGGGACAACACGACCGAGACGATGGCGGCGCCCGAGATGACCTGGGGCAGCAGGCTGCCGATGTCGGCGATGAAGGGGTTGAGCGCCATGCGCAGCGGGTACTTCACCAGGGCGCGGAAGGGCGACAGGCCCTTGGCGCGGGCGGTGACGACGTACTGCTTCTGCAGCTCGTCGAGCAGGTTGGCGCGCAGCCGGCGGATCATGCCCGCGGTGCCCGCGGTGCCGATGACGACGACCGGCACCCACAGGTGCTCCAGGATCGACAGGAACTTGCCCCAGCTCCACGGCTGGTCCAGGTACTCGGGGTCCATCAGCCCGCCGATGGAGGTGCCGAAGGTGACGTTGGCGAAGTAGAGCAGCACCAGCGCCAGCAGGAAGTTGGGAGTCGCAAGCCCCAGGAAGCCCAGGAAGGTGAGGCCGTAGTCGGTCATCGAGTACTGGTGTGTGGCCGAGTAGACCCCGATGGGGAACGACACGACGTAGGTGAACAGGATCGTGGCGAACGAGACGATGAAGGTGAGCAGGAGCTGGTCGCCGATGATGACCGAGGCGGGCAGGCCGTACTCGAACGAGTAGCCCATGTCGCCCTGCAGCAGGCCGCCGAGCCAGACCAGGTACTGCTTCCACATGGGCTGGTCGAGTCCGTACTCGATGCGCAGCTGCTCCACCTTCTCGGCCGCCGTCTCGCCCTGGGCCTCGAGCTCGGCGATGTAGGTGGTGAGATAGTCGCCGGGGGGAAGCTGGATGATGATGAAGGTGAGCAGGCTGATGCCGAGCAGCGTCGGCACCATGATGAGCAGCCTGTGCACGATGTACCCGAACATGCGCCCCCGCGTCCCCTCGCGCGCCCCGTACGCCTAGTTGCTTGCCACGTCCTGGCCCTCGGTGTCGAACCAGAAGGCGTCGGGGCGGTAGATGCCGAACTGGGCCCCCGGCTCCCAGTTGAAGATGCCCTGCTCGGGAACGCCGCGAAGCCGGTTGCTGACGACCACGGGCTGCAGCACGCCGGCGACCAGGCCGATGGTGAAGACCTGGTCGGCGTTCAGCGCCAGCATCTTTCCCCAGACCTCGGCGCGCGCCGCCGTGTCGGGCGCCCGGCGCCAGGCGTCGTTCAGGCGCAGCAGCTCGATCGCCTCGGGCAGGTCGGGGGGCTCGCCGCTCTCGCCCGCGGTCTCCAGGTACTGGCCCCACATCGGCCACTGCAGCGACTGCTGCATGGTGGGGGCGAACTCGGCGGGGCTCATGTCGGCGGTGGGGATGCCGTTCTCGTAGCCGGTCCACACCGCCATGATCGTCTGGCCGGCGAAGACGCGGTTGCGCAGCACCTCGACCTGCAGGGGCCGGGTGAACAGCTTGACGCCCGCCTGCATCCAGCCGTCGTGCACCAGTTCCAGCACGTCGGACTGCTCGGTGTCCTCGCCGGCGGTCTCGACGATGACCTCCAGCGGCCGTCCGTCGGGCAGCAGGCGCACGCCGCGGCTGTCGCGCTCGACGAGGCCGATCTCGTCCAGCAGGGCGTTGGCCCGGGCCACGTCGAAGTCGGCCCACGCCCTGGCGTAGGACTCCCGGTACAGGCTGCTCATCGGCAGCACCGTGTTGTTCGCCTCCAGCGCCAGCCCGTAGTAGATGACCTGGTTGATCTCGTGCCGGTCGATGGCGAGCGAGAGCGCGCGGCGGAACCGCACATCGCGCAGCAGGGCGCGCCAGACCGGGTCGGCGGCGTTGAGGTTGGGGTAGAGCGCGAGCTGCGAGCCCACCGCCGTGCGCCACAGGCGGATCGTGTAGTCGTTGCGCTCCTCGGCCTCCTTCAGGAACGTGTAGTTGTTGAAGGCGAGCCCGCGGGCCTGCAGGTCGGCCTCGCCGGCCCCGGTCTTGGCGGCGATCAGCTTGCCGTCGGTGACGTCCAGCAGCACCCGGTCGATGTAGGGGAGCTGCCGGCCCTCGGTGTCGATGCGGTGGTAGTAGGGGTTGCGCACCGCGACATAGCGCTTGGCCGGCGCCTTGGTGGTGATCATCCAGGGCTGCAGCGTGGGCAGGTCCGGATTGTCGAACTTGTACTGGCTGTCGAGGCTGTTGTGCAGCGAGGCCCAGCTCTTCTTCTCGGCCTCCGCGACCCTGGCGGCGAGCGCGTCCGGGTCGGCATAGCGGGCGTGGAAGGGCTTCAGGTAGTGCGATGGCGAGAAGATGAAGAGCGGCGTCGCCCCCGCCATCGCCGGCAGGAAGAAGGGGTTGGGCTTCGACCACGAATAGCGCACGGTCCTGGCGTCGGGGAACTCGACGGTGGGCGGCTCGCCGTCCACCACCAGCACCTGCGGCGGGCCCGAGGGGCTCAGCTCCTCGTTGTTGGCCACGTCCTCCCACCAATAGCGGAAGTCCTCGGCGGTGAAGGGATGGCCGTCGGACCACTTGTGGCCCGGACGCAGGTGCAGGGTGAAGATGCGGTCCTCGACCACGTCCACCGACTGCAAGAGGTCGGGCACGATGGCATAGCTGGTGTCGAAAACGACGAGCCGGGCATAGCCGTAGACGCAGAGCAGGCGCGTGTCGCGGTCGCGGTGGACCATCATGCGCCAGTCGCCGCCGTAGCGGCCGGGTTCCTGGCCGGTGGGCGGCAGCACGACGAGCGGCACGTCGGGCAGGCGCTGGTCGATGGGCGGCAGCTCGTAGCGCGCCACCGCCTCGGCCAGGAAGGGCGGCTCGCGGTAGGTCGTGACGGCGCCGGCCGGGCCGGCGGCCACGAGCAGCAGCGCGAGGGCGGCGAGCAGGCGGATCATGCGGCCTTCTCCACGGGTCCGGAGGCGCGCACGAAGTGGCCGGGCGCGATCTCGACCATGCCCGGCGTGGCGCCGCCCGCGATGGTGAAGGGGGCGGGCCAGGCGGAGGGGTCGGACGCCTTGCCGGCCATCAGCGCGGTCAGGTCGAGCCGGGCGCGCGGATCGGGCTCGGGCACCGCGGCCAACAGGGCCTTCGTGTAGGGGTGCGTGGGGTGGGCGAAGAGCTCGGCCGTGGGCGCCGTCTCGACGATGCGCCCGGCGCACATCACCGCGATGCGGTCGGCCATGTAGTCCACGACGGCGAGGTTGTGCGAGATGAACAGGTAGGTGAGGCCCAGCTTCTCCTGCAGGTCCTTCAGCAGGTTCAGCACCTGGGCCTGGATCGACACGTCGAGCGCCGAGACGGGCTCGTCGCAGATCAGCAGGTCGGGCTCCAGCGCCAGCGCGCGGGCGATGCCGATGCGCTGGCGCTGGCCGCCCGAGAAGCTGTGCGGATAGCGGCGCAGGTGGCGCACGTCCAGGCCAACCAGGCGCATCAGCTCCTTCACCCGCTCGGCCCGCGAGGCCGCGGTGCCGATGCCGTGGATCTCCAGCGGCTCGGCGATGATGTCGAACACCGTCATGCGCGGGTTCAGCGAGGCGAATGGATCCTGGAAGATGAACTGCACGCGCCGGCGGAAGCGCATCAGCTCGGCGCCCTCCAGCGTGCCGACGTCGACGCGGCGGCCGCGGTCGTGGAAGACGATCTGCCCGGTGCCCAGCGTCAGCGCCCGCATGATGAGCTTGCTGGTGGTCGTCTTGCCGCAGCCGGACTCGCCCACCAGGCCCAGGCACTCGCCCCGCGCGATCGTGAAGTCGACGTTCTCGACCGCCGTGTGCGTGACGGCGTGGCCGCCGAACAGGCCCGCCCTGCGCAGCACGAACGTCTTGCCCAGGTTGCGCACCTCGAGCAGCGGCGTGCCGGGCCCGGCGTTGTCGGGCAGCGGCTCGCGCCGGGTGAGCGCGCTCTCGGGGACCGGGATCTCGCGCAGCGGGATCAGGCGCTCGCCCGGCTTCATGCTGAAGCGCGGCACGGCGCGCAGCAGCGCCTTCAGGTAGGGGTGCTGCGGGTCGCCGAAGATCGCTTCGAGCGAGCCCGATTCCATGACCTGGCCGTGGTACATGACCACGACCTCCTCGGCCAGGTTGGCCACCACGCCCAGGTCGTGCGTGATGATGAGCACGGCCATGTCGAGCTGCTTCTGCAGGTCGCCCAGCAGCTTGAGGATCTGGGCCTGGATCGTGACGTCGAGCGCGGTGGTGGGCTCGTCGGCGATCAGCAGGGCGGGCCGGCAGATCAGCGCCATGGCGATCATGGCGCGCTGGCGCAGGCCGCCCGACAGCTCGAAGGGGTACGAGCGGTAGGCCTTCTCGGGGTCGGGGAAGCCCACCAGGCGCAGCATGTCGAGCGTGAGCCGCCGCACGTCGCCGCGGTCCAGGCCCTTGTGGATGTAGAGCGTCTCGCCCACCTGGTCGCCCACCGTGTGCAGGGGCGAGAGCGAGCTCATCGGCTCCTGGAAGATGATCGAGATGCGGCCGCCGCGCAGCGCGCGCATGGTGCCGCCGTCGGGGGCCAGCTGGGCGATGTCGGTCTGCTGCTCGGGCGCGCGGGGCTCGCGGTACAGGATGCTGCCGCGCACGATGCGCGCGTTGGCCGGCAGGATGCGCATGATCGCCTGCGAAACCACCGTCTTGCCCGAGCCGCTTTCGCCCACCAGGGCCAGGGTCTTGCCCTGCCGGACCGAGAACGAGACGCCGCGCACCGCGTGGACCAGCGCATGGCCGACGCGGAAATCCACAGCCAGATCCCGGATGCGCAGCAGATCCTGGGTCATCGCGACGCCACCCCCGCAAGGTCCGTGCCGACCGCCTCCCCCGGGTCGACGCCCAGCGACTGCAAGTTGACCGCCGTCGCCGGGTCGAGGCGAACCCCGTTCGAGCGCGCCGCCCCGGCCGACCGCCGCACGATGGCCTCGAAGCCCGCGATGGTCGAGTCGACCGCAAGGGACCGCCCGCCGCCACCCTTAACCTTGAGCTGCATCCAGCCCCGTCCGTTCCGCCGCTCGCGCCGCGTGGCGTAGTACGACACCCGCAGCGACGCCAGGGCATCCCAGCGGACGGCCGCGGCCAGCGGCCCCACCGCCCGGATGCCATCCTGGTCCAGGACGATGACGGTGCGATGCCGCAGGCCAGTGCGCACCGCGTAGGCAGCGAACAGCACGGCCAGCAGGCCCAGCACCCAGGCGACCGGCGGGGCGGCCTGCACCGCCAGCAGGGGCAGGCCGGTGAAGGCGAGGCCGGCGGCGGCGCGGCCGTAGTCGGCCGCCAGGCTGGACAGGGGATAGCGGTGGGTCGTCGCGCTCATGCCGCGGCCCCGAACAGCTCGCGCGCGCCGACCCAGCGGGCGGCGGGATGGGCGGCCACGCCCGCCACGAAGCGGCGCACGAAGCCCCAGCAGGCCGCGTCGTGGACCAGGTGGTGGGTGAGGAGCCCGGTCGCCTCGCCGGCATCCGCGCGGGCCTCGCGCCGCGCCGCCAGGTGGCCGACAGCGGCGGCCAGGGCGCCGGCCTCGCCCACGAAGCCGCGTCCGCCGTGCCAGTCCACGATGTCGACGTGCGTGTTGACCAGGCGCAGGCCGGGGGGCGCGCTCCTGCGCGGGCCGAACAGCGACAGGCCGGCATAGCCCGCGCGTCCCAGCTCGGCGGCGAGCGGCGCGGCGATGCGGTTCCACGGCGGCACCAGGACCGCCTGGACGCGGCCGCCCAGGCGGGCGCGCAGCGTCTTCAGCCCGTGCGACAGCTCGGCCAGCATCGCCGCGACGGGACGGTGCGCGCCGTATTCCGCCTTCTTCTCGCCGGCGGGCGCGTGGTTGGCGTGGGCGAGGCCGTGCTGCACGACCTCGGCCCCGGGGTCGGCGGCGATGCGCGCGGCGGCGGCGTCCTGGAGGCGGTCGGGAACGGCGGCCAGCGCGAGAGGGGCGCCGAGGTCGCCGCGCAGGGCCAGCAGGGAAGCCAGGGCCGGAACCTCGGGGCCCGCGTCGTCGTCGCGCCACCAGAAGGTGGCGGGCCGGCCGGCTTCAGCCCAACGGTCGAGTTCCTGGCGCAGCGCGTCCCAGCTCGGCATGACCCTGCGTTGCGAACTCCTGCAGCATCGCGGCGCTTCGCGCGGCGCCGTCGAGGTCGATGACGACCGATCGGTTGACGGGCTTCGCCGCGGCCCGCTCCACGGTGGCGGCTAGGCGGGCCGGATCGAGCGCGTCCTCCTCGATCGTGCGGACCAGGCCCGCCTCCGCAAGATACCGCGCACGCATGGCCTGTTCGGACTGGCCCTCTCGGGCGAACGGCACGATGACGGCGCGCGCCCGGGCGGCGAGCACGTCCACGACGGTATTATAGCCGCCCTGCGACACCGACACAGCGCAATTCGCCAGCAGGGCGCGGAAGTCGGGCCGCGCCGGCTCGACGATCACGCGCCGGCCGAGGCCCGCCGCCCGCCCGGCCAGCAGGGCGGCATCGCCGCGTCCGCCCACCAGGATGCGCCAGCGGCGGGCGCTGGTGCCCGCCGCCGCCAGCGCGGCCTCCAGCAGCGGCGCGCCCACGGCGCCGCCGCCGGCCGAGACGACGATCTCCCCCTCGCCGGGGCCGCCGGGCGCCCGCGGCACCGCGGGCGCGGCGACATAGCCGGTGTAGCGCAGCAGGCGGGCCAGGCGCGGCGCGGGCGGAAAGCTCGCCTCCAGCGGCAGGAAGCGGGGATCGCCATGCACCAGCACGGCATCGAGCAGGCCGAGCGCGAGGTCCGCCATCGCGTCGTTGCGCACGGGGTCGCGGGCGGTCAGCACGTCGCGCACCGAGCCCGCGACGACGGGGCGCGGGACGAGGGCGCGGGCGGCACGCAGGAAGGGCGCCAGCTCGCCCGCCAGCTTGCGCCGGCCGAAGGGAAACTGCTCGACGACCACGACCTGGGGGCGGACGCGGGCCAGCGTGGCGTCCAGGATCGCGCGGCGCGCGGCCCACAGGGCGTCGTCGGCGTCGCGGCCCTGCGCATCGACCAGGCGGCGGAAGGTGGCGTCGGGCGAGCGCAGCGGCGGGAGCTGCACCACGTCGATCCCGCGCATGTCGACCAGCGGCACCGGCTCGCCGCCCGAGACCAGGGTGACGGCCACGCCGCGGGCAGCCAGCGCGCGGGCGACGGCCGCGGTGCGGACCAGGTGGCCGGTGCCCAGCAGGTGCTGAACGTGGAGGAGCGCGCGCAGGCCCACCGGCCTAGACGCCAAGCAAGGGCACGTTCAGGCGTTCGGCGCGCGGCGTGCCGTCGGGGGCGACGTCGAGGACATGGGCGCTGTCGAAGTCGATGCGCACGGGCGGCGGGCCCAGGAAGTCCCAGCCGGTGGCCAGCGCCGCGATGGCGCGGATGACGCCCTTGTGCGTCACGGCGCCGACGGGGGCCGGGTCCCGGGCGATCGCGGCAAGCCAGGGGGCGACGCGCTTCTGCACGGCGCGCGGGCTCTCGCCGCCAGGGGGGCGGAAGTCCAGGCCGCGCGCCTCGTTGGCGGCCATGCCGTCGGGATCGTCCTCGCGCAGCTGGGCCAGCGTCTTGCCCTCCCACAGGCCCCAGTCCATCTCGATCAGGCGCTGCTCCACGGCGGCGTCCACGCCCAGGATCCGCGCGGTCTCGCGCGCGCGGGCCAGCGGGCTGGTGAACCAGCGGGCGGCCTCGAAGCCCTCGGGCAGCCGCCACTGGGCCACCTCGGCGCGACCCACGTCGGACAGCGGCACGTCAAGGCGGCCCTTCAGGCGGCCCTCGGCGACGGCCGAGGTGCGGCCGTGGCGCAGCAGGACCAGGCGCGTCATCGGGCCGGCCCCCTCGGGGCGGGCACCCGGGCCACGGCCAGCGCGCGGGCCAGCGTGCGGCGCGCGCCATCCAGGCCGTGGAAGGCCAGGATGCGCCGGCGCGCGGCGGCGCCCAGGCGGCGGCGCAGGGCGGGATGGGCCAGCAGGCGGTCCACCGCTGCGGCGAAGGCGCCGGCCTCGCCGCACTCCACCAGCAGGCCGCCCTGGCCGTGCCGCACGACCGCCCGGACACCGGGCTCGTCGCCGGCCACGACCGGCAGACCCGCCGCCTGTGCCTCCAGGTACGCCATCCCGTATGCCTCGCCCACGCCCGGCCACACGAACAGATCAGACGCAAGGTAGCACGCGCGCAGGGGTCCGGCGGCAAGCTGGCCGGCATGGCGCACGCGCTGCCCCAGGGGCGCAAGCGCCCGCGAGACCTCCTCGCGCGCCGGGCCGTCTCCCACCACCAGCAGCTGCCAGGCCGGATCGCGCACGCGCGCCAGCGCCCGGGCGAGAAGGCGATAGCTCTCCAGCTTGGCGCCCGGGCGCATCATGCCCACGGCCAGCAGCAGCGGCCGCGCGGGGTCCAGGCCGTAGCGGCGGGCGAAGCGGGGCCGTGCGGGCGGGTCGGCCTGGAAGGGGGCGGTGTCGAGGAACGGGCGCAGCGGCACCAGGCGCCGCCGCGCCACCAGGGGCGCCAGCGCCTCGGCGTCGTGCGGCGTGGCGGGCATCAGCACGTCGGCGGCCAGGATGGCCTCCCGCGCGGCGGCATAGCCCGCGGCCCACGGTCCCTCGGCCCGCTTGGCCGCGATCGACGGCTCGGCCACGAGGTAGGGGATGCCGAGCGCGCGGCACACGGCGGGGCCCAGGTGGTCGGGGGCCTTGTGGTAGAGGTGATAGGTGAACCACGCCTGCGGCGGCGGATGCAGCAGGCCGCTCCAGCGGGCGACCAGCCGCCCTGCCTCGCGCGCTCCCTCCCGCGCCAGCGCCGCCTGCCGCGCCGCGTCGCCCTTGCCGTCGTAGCTGCGGAAGCGCGAGGCCAGCATCACGTCGTGCCCGGCCAGGCCCAGCGCCGTCATCAGCAGGCGCGCCACGCGCCGATCGCCCGAGGGCACGGGATGGCCGGGCGGCTTCATCGGCGCGTAGAAGGCGATGCGGGCCATGCGGCGGCCGTCCCTCAGGCGGCCAGGCCGAAGCGCCGGGCCAGGGCGTCGATGCCGGCGGTCATGGCGAAGTCGCGCCGCACGCGGGCCTCGCCCGCCGCGCCGAGGCGGGCGCGCAGCGCGGGATCGGCGATCAGGCGCGCCAGCGCGGCCGCGATGGCGGCGCGGTCGCCCGGCTCGGCCAGCAGGCCGTTGACGCCGTCCTCGACGAGCTCGCCCACCGCGGCGGCCCGGGTGGCGACCACGGGCAGGGCCTGGCTCTGCGCCTCGACCAGCACGTTGGGCAGGCCGTCGCGGTCGCCGTCGGCGGCCACGCGCACCGTCAGGGCGGCGAGGTCGGCCGCGCGGTACTGCGCCAGCACGGCGTCGGCGGGCCGGGCGCCCAGCCAGGCCACGCGCCCGGCCAGGCCCAGCCCGGCCGCCTGCCGCTGCAAGGCGGGCAGCAGCGGGCCGCCGCCCACGTGGACGAAGCGCCAAGCCAGCGAGGGCGGCAGCAGGGCGAGGGCCGCCAGCAGGTCGTCCAGCCCCTTCTTGGCCACGGCGCGGCCCACCGCCAGGACCGTCACGGGATCCTCGCGGCGCGAGCCGTCGCGCGGCGGGCGGGCGGGCGCCGGCGGGAAGCGGGCGAGGTCGAGCCCGTGATAGACCAGCGCGACGCGGCCGGGCGGGGCCAGCGGCGCCAGATGCTCCAGGTTCGCGCGGCTGCAGGTGACGGCCCAGGCGCACTGGGCCAGCTTCTCCCGCTTCTCCCAGGCGGGAATCGTCCAGATGTCCTTGGCATGGGCCGACACGCTCCACGGCAGCCCGGTCATCAGGGCGGCATAGCGCGCGACCGAGCCGGGCGTGTGCAGGAAGTGGGCGTGCAGGTGCGCGACGTCGGGCGCGACCTCGGCGGCCAGCACCAGGGCCTGGCCGAAGCGGCGCACCCGGTTGGGCGTCGGGTCCCGCCCGAGGTCGGCCAGCCAGGCGGCGCGGGCGGCGGCATAGCCGGGCAGCTTCCGCGCGACGCCCCAGGCGCGCAGCACGCGGAAGGGGGCGTGCCAAAGGTACTCGGGCAGGTACAGGACCGGGGCCCTGATCTCGCCGTGGATGGGGTGGCGCACCCGGTCGGTTGGGTGACGCAGCGAGACGATGCGGATGGCCAGGCCGCGCGCCTCCAGCGCCTTCATCTCCTGGGCGATGAAGGTCTCGGACAGGCGGGGATAGCCCTTCAGGACGAAGGCGACGGGCCGCGGCACGCGGGGGATCGTGGCCGCTAGGCGCCCTGCGCGATGGCGAGCTGCGGGCGCCCGCGTGCGCGCAGCCCGATCTCGACCAGCCGGTTCACGTTCTCCAGCCCGTCGAGCAGGCCGGGGATGACGACGCGGCTGGGCAGCTTCTGCTGCGGCAGGTGGCGCAGCGCCGTGGCCATCTTCTGAGGGTCGCGCCTGCCGTCGTCGTTGAGCATCGAGACGAGGTCCAGCTCGGAGGCGCGCACGGTGCGCAGGTACTGCTCCATGCGCGGCACGGTGCGCGGCACGATGAGCGCGCGCTTGTCCAGCGACAGGATCTCGCAGAACGTGTTGTAGCCGCCCATCGCCACCACGCCGGCGGCCCGGTCCATCAGCGTCTCGATGTAGGCATCGAAGGTGATGGCCGAAAGCTTGGGCACGCTGGCGACGCGGCGCTGGAAGTCGGCGATCGTCTCGGGAAGCATGAACGGGCCGAAGACGATGAAGGCGGGCGTGGGCGGGGCATAGCGGCTTTCGTACGCCGAGATCACCCAGTCGATCAGGGCCTCGCCGTCGCCGCCGCCGCCCGGCGTGACCAGCAGGAAGGGCTCCTTGACCGCCAGCGAGGCGGGCGTGGGTGGCGGCGCCTCGGGCACGAAGCGCCTGAGATAGCCGGTGAAGACCACCTTGTTGCGCACCGAGCGCGGCACGCTGATGTCGGAGAGCGGATCGTAGATCTGCGGCAGGCCGTAGACCCAGATCTCGTCGTAGAGGTCGCGCAGGGCGGGCGCCACACCCTTGCGCTTCCATTCCGGCGCCAGGTGGGCGGGCTCGTCCAGCACGTCGCGCAGGCCGAGGACCAGGCGCGTTCCGCGGCCCTTGAGGAACTCCAGGGTGTCCTTCACCTCGCCGCGCAGCCCCAGGGGCTCCTTGTCGACGATGAAGATGTCGGGGTCGAAGATCTCGGCGGTGTGCCGGATGATCGACGCCCGCATGGCCAGCGTCTCCTCGATGTCGATGTGCAGGTTCAGCGAGGTGTATTCGCCGTTGCGCAGCTTGATGACGCCGGGAATGCGCACGAAATCGACGCGCGCGCGGAAATCGAAGCTGCCGATGATGGGCGAGCCGGACAGGATGAGGACGGAAAGGTCGCGGAACCGCTCGACCAGGGCGTGCGCGATCGCGCGGCAGCGCCGCAGGTGGCCGAGGCCGAAGGTGTCGTGACTGTAGACGAGGACCCGAGGTCCCATGTTCATGGCCCTCACGGTCGCGCCCTCCCCCTCTGGCCGCGGCCGGACTATGGCACATGGGGTGCATCGAGGCGAGTCCAAGAGGCCGCGGCCCGGAATCGGGCCTTGGCGTCGTTTACCGTGGCAGACCGGTCGGATAAGGTTTGCCGCCGAGAATGGCTCGGGAGGGGCGCCAGGGCGCGCCCAGCGAGGCGCCGCCCGTCGGGATCATGGAACCTAGCATCTTCCGGTTCATCCTGCGGTACAGCAAGTGGCAGCAGGTCTACATCCTGCTGTTCACCGCGGCATCCCTGCCCTTCTACTACGCCTCGCTCGACGTCCCGAAGCTGATCGTCAACCAGGCGCTGGACGGTTCGGGCGACTTCCCAAAGCCATTCACGATCTACGGGCTCGAGATCGTCTGGCTCGACCAGGTCCCGCTGCTGTACGCATTCTGCGCCTTCTTCCTGCTGCTGATGCTGATCAACGGCGGGTTCAAGTACTACATCAACGTCTACAAGGGCATTCTGGGCGAGCGCATGCTGCGCCGGCTGCGCTACACGCTGCTCACCCGCGTGCTGCGCTTCCCCCTGCCCCACTACCGTCGCGTGAGCTCGGGCGAGATCATTCCCATGCTCACGTCCGAGGTGGAGCCGCTCGGCGGCTACATCGGCGACGCCCTGGCCCTGCCGCTGTATCAGGGCGGGCTCCTCATCACCGCGATCTTCTTCATCTTCGCCCAGGACCTGTTCATGGGCCTTGCGGCGATCTCGCTGTACCCGATCCAGGGCTGGCTGATCCCCAAGCTGCAGCGCAAGGTCAACCTGCTGGGCAAGGAGCGCGTGAAGGAGGTGCGCAAGCTGTCCGAGCGCATCGCCGAGGCCGTGCAGATCGTGCCCGACGTCTACGCCAACGACACGATGCGCTACGAGCTGGCCGACTTCTCGTGGCGCTTCGGCCGCATCTACGACATCCGCCAGCGCATCTACATCCTGAAGTTCCTGGCGAAGTTCCTGAACAACTTCCTCTCGCAGCTGACCCCGTTCCTGTTCTTCTCGATCGGCGGCTATTTCGTGATCCAGGGCGACCTGTCGCTGGGCTCGCTGGTGGCGGTGCTGGCGGCCTACAAGGACCTTCCGGGGCCGTGGAACGAGCTGCTCAGCTACTACCAGACCAAGGAGGACAGCCGGATCAAGTACGAGCAGGTGGTGAGCCAGTTCGATCCCCCGGGCCTGCGCGACGAGGCGATGCTGGCCGAGGCCGAGGCGATTCCCGAGATCAAGGGCGAGCTGGCGGCAGTCGGCCTGACGCTGCGCGACGACGGCGACGCGGTGCTGGACGGGGTGTCGCTGCGCACCCGGCTGGGCCGGCGCATCGCGGTGGTGGGCGATGCATCCAGCGGCAAGGGCGAGTTCGCCATGCTGCTGGCGCGCATCCTGGATCCCTCGGGCGGGCGCATCGTGCTGGGCGACCGCGACATGAAGGACCTGCCGCTTGCCGTGACCGGCCGCCGCATGGGCTATGTCGGGCCGCAGACGACGCTCCTCTCCGCCACGCTGGGCGACAACCTGACCTATGGGCTGAAGCACCGGCCGCTGCGCCCGGTGGACTACGCGTCGGTGGCCGCCGCCCGGCGCAAGAAGCAGGCCTTCGAGGCCGCGATCACCGGCAACGCCGTCGACGACCGCTTCGCCGACTGGGTCGACTACGAGGCGGCCGGCGCCCAGGGCCCCGACACGCTGGCCCAGCGGATCATCCACGCGCTCGACATCGCCGACCTGGGCGGCGAGGTCTACAGCATGGGCCTGCGCGGCACGATCGACCCGCTGGCCAAGCCGCAGGAGGCGCAGCGCATCCTGGAGGCGCGCCGCGCGCTGCGCGACCTCCTGGGCCAGGCCGACCTCTCGGACCTGGTCGAGCAGTTCGACCCCGAGCGCTACAACTCGAACGCGACGCTGGCCGAGAAC
>Ga0073934_10007032_pt1 | contig 15949 bp, 14 predicted proteins | sample LarsenN4metaG_FD_76834 | JGI IMG/M metagenome (GOLD analysis project Ga0073934, IMG submission 76834) | Hot spring sediment bacterial and archeal communities from British Columbia, Canada, to study Microbial Dark Matter (Phase II) - Larsen... ...
CCCGCCAAGCGCCGCAAACGTCATCTGCCGCATCGAAAACCCCGTCGACCATGAATGTCCCAATCAGGGTGGACTGCTTCGCCCGCTTCGGGAATCCTCGGACTTGTTCAGAGTGTCCCTAGTGCGCCGACGCGGTGAGAAACGCCATTGAGGACCGCCGGCATCTTGCCGGCCTTGACCGACCTTGCCGGTTCAAAGCGGGCAGTTCAATGCTGGGCCATGACCACCTACATCCTCGCCATTGATCAAGGCACGACCTCCACTCGCGCGATCGCGTTCGATCGCGAATTCACGCCACGCGCGACGGCGCAGATCGAACTTCGGCAGCATTACCCCCAGCCGGGCTGGGTGGAGCACGATGCCGAGGAAATCTGGGCTGCGACGCTCAAGGTCTGCCGCGACGTGATTGATAAACTCGGCGGCGCTCAGAACATCGCGGCCATCGGCATCACCAATCAGCGCGAAACGACCGTCGTGTGGGACCGCAAGAGCGGCGCGCCGGTGCACAAGGCCATCGTCTGGCAGGACCGCCGCACGTCCGAAACATGCGGGGCGCTACGCGAAGCCGGCCACGAGGCGCGCGTGCAGGGCATCACCGGCCTGCTGCTCGATCCCTATTTCTCCGCCACCAAAATCGCCTGGATTCTCGATCGCGATCCGGAGCTCCGCCAGCGGGCGGAGAGAGGCGAACTCGCGTTCGGCACGATCGACTGCTTCCTGATCTGGCGCCTTACGGGCGGCCAAGTCCACCTGACCGACATCACCAACGCTTCGCGCACGCTGCTCTATGACATCAACGAGCGCGCCTGGAGCGAGGAGATGTGCGCGCTGTTTCGCGTCCCCCGCGCTCTCTTGCCGGAGGTCCGCTCGTGCGACGCCTTGTTCGGTGAAACCGCCCCACACTTATTCGGCTGCGCCATCCCCATCCAAGGCAGCGCCGGCGACCAGCAGGCTGCGCTTGTAGGCCACGGCTGCCTCGAGCGCGGCATGGCGAAGTCGACTTATGGCACGGGCGCCTTTCTCGTCATGAACATGGGCGAGCGTGCGCCGCGCTCGTCGCACCGGCTCCTTGCGACAATTGGTTACCAGACGAAGGGTAGCTTCGCCTACGCGTTGGAAGGTTCGATCTTCTCGGCAGGCGCCACCATGCAATGGCTGCGTGACGGGCTGAAGCTGATCGAGACGTCGGCCGACTCTGAAGCCATCGCGGCGGCGCTGCCGGACAACGGCGGTGTCTACCTCGTGCCCGCCTTCGCCGGCCTCGGCGCGCCGCAATGGAACGCCGACGCGCGCGGCACGATCATCGGGCTCACACGCGACTCGCGGCTGGAGCACCTGGTGCGCGCCGGTCTCGAGGCCGTCGCCTATCAAACCGCCGATCTGCTCGATGCGCTTCGCGCCGACGGCGCGCCGAAGATCAGCTCGCTCTTGGTGGACGGCGGCCTCACCGCGAATAGCTGGGCGATGCAATTCCTCGCCGACATTTGCGACGTTGAAGTGGCTCGACCGAGTTTCCAGGAAGTCACGGCGCTGGGGGCAGCGAAGCTTGCAGCGTATGGGGCAGGCCTGATCGACCCGCTCGACGCCGCCGACGCCGTGTCCCAAACGAGGTGGGCGCCGAACATGTCGCCGGAGGCGCGCGCCAAGCTTAGCGAAGGCTGGCGTACCGCGATTGCAGCGGTATTGGCGGCCGCCGCGTGAAGCGCGTGGTGAGCCCGGCGGGATTCGAACCCGCGACCCCCTGATTAAAAGTCAGATGCTCTACCGACTGAGCTACGGGCTCGCGCAAGGGGCGTGAGTTAAGCCTATAGGCAGCTCGCCGCAACCTCACGCGGCCCGCTGGCGCGGGAAAACGGCGATCCCCGCGTCGCCGCTGCGCCGTCCATGATCAGCCCTAGGCTGGCGGGTCGGCCGCATTCTGAGGAGTCTCTGCGGGCGTCGTCGTAGATTGCGGCGCAGCCTCGCCCACCGCAGGGCTTGCCGGTTGAGTCACGTCATAAGACGTATTCGCGACGTCTTGCTCATCGGCCGCGGGGGCCACGAGCACTGTCTGCGGGCCCTGTGAGTATTCCATGTAACCCCAGGCGGCAGCGCCCGGTAGGGCGGCGACGATCGCGAACCGCACAACGGCGCCGCTGCGTTCGCGGTGGCGGGGCGGAGGGGCGTAAGGGTCTTTCTGCTCAGGACGCATCGGGCTCTCCGAAAAGGTGATCTGGGGCCGAACGCCAGCGGCAAACGGGAGTTCCGATTGTGACGCCCTGGCAACAAAGGCCGGGGAATGTGGGCAGAAGGCGCCATTTGCGGTCGCCGAAAAATAGCGCGGAGGCTTAAGGTCGCTTCGTACCTGCCCGGTCGGGGGACGCGCCGCAGGGGCGATGAGGGGACAGAGGGCCGCGCCCGGAGGGGGTGCGGCCCTCTTCATTTCGGGCCCGAGCCGGAGGGCGGCAAAAAGTCAACGGTCATCAAAAAAGTGGCGGGATTGCTGCTTGCTTCATGGACTCCCGGCCCGGCCTCGGCTTAATTTCGCCCTTGAACGGCCCATCGGGAACCTGAGTGGGGCGGTCGGCGTTGCTCCGGACCTTAGGGACCGGTTCAAAGCCGGGCGTTTCAGGAAACCGCCAGGCCGCGCGCGTTTGGGCGCAAGGCTGCGTCGCGGCGAATGAGGCGCAGGGGATATCGCTAAGAGGGGTGAATATGACATCGCGCATCACCAAGACCGTTGCGTTGGCAGCGTTGATGGCCACCACGGCCGGCGCCGCATACGCGACCGAAGGCTGGTATGGCCGCGCCGACGTCGGCTACTCGACGGACGGTGAAATCGATTTCGGCGGCAACGCTGTCTACGATCTGGAGAACGATTGGACGCAGCATCTCGGGCTGGGTTACGCGTTCCAGAACGGCTTCCGTTTTGAAGGTGAGATTGCTCACCGCTACAACGATTTCGGCGACGACATTCCGCAGCCGCTGCTCGACGGCAACGTCCACGCCTGGTCGGCGATGCTGAACGGTTTTTATGACTTCAACCGCGGCGGCAACATTGAGCCGTACATCGGCCTTGGCGTCGGCGCGGCGCGTCTTGACATCAGCGCCGTTGGCGGCCCGTTGGGCGTCATCAACGACGAGGACACTGTCCTGGCGTACCAAGCCATGGTCGGCCTTGCATTCTCGCTGACCGAGCAGCTCGACCTCGACGTCGGCTATCGGTATTTCGTCGCCGAGGAAGCCGAAGTCGATCCGGTTGGCACGGCGCCCCCGCGCGATGTTGACTATGAGCAGCAGGCCGTGACGGTCGGTTTGCGCTGGCAGTTTGCGGCCCCTCCGCCGCCGCCGCCTCCACCGGCGCCGCCTCCGCCGCCGCCGCCGCCCCCGCCGCCGCCTCCGGTGGCGTGCCCAACGTCGGATTTCGTGGTGTACTTCGAGTGGGATCGCTCGAACCTCAACCAAGCGGCGCTTGAAACGATCGACGCAGCGGTGGCGCGTGCGCGTCAGTGCAACGTCGGCAGCGTCGTGGTTGTCGGCCACACCGACACTTCGGGCTCGGCCCAGTACAACATCGGCCTCTCGGAGCGCCGGGCCTCCGTGGTGCGCGACGCGCTCGTGGCGCGCGGCGTAGCGGCTGGCTCGATCCGCACCGAAGCGCGCGGCGAAAACGATCTTGCGCGTCCGACGCGGGATGGCGTGCGCGAGCCGCTGAACCGTCGTACGGCGGTGACGATCTCGTTCCGCTAAGCCGCGTAGCTTAACGGCGAACTTGGACGGGCCCGGCGCAAGCCGGGCCCGTTTTGCTTCGGCGGCTGGACACTCGGCGCCCGGCTCGGCATGGTCCGGCGCGCATGTCGACATGGGTTTCGCAGACAGCGGCGCCTTCCATCTGGAGCGCGGGGCTTGAGCCAATGCTGGAGCGTCTCGACGCTGAGGGGCCAGCCATCGTCTCGCGCACCGAAAGCTGGTCGGCAGTAAATTCGGGGTCTTATGAACTTGCGGGCCTGCGCTGCATGCGTGCTGCGCTGCTCGACGCGTTCGCGATGTTGCCGGGTGAAATCGAGGAAGCGGCGCTCGCTCCATCGCAGCGTATGCGAGCGGATGGGACGTTAGCCGACATCGAGCACGGCGCATCGATTCGCGTGCGCGTGCGGCCGCAAGCGCCCATCCAGGCGGCGCTCACCGGCCACTACGATACAGTATTCCCTGCATCCCACTCCTTTCAGCGGCCTTGGGTCGAGGATGACAGGCTGCGCGGGCCGGGCGTCGCCGACATGAAGGGCGGGCTTTCAGTGATGCTGGCGGCGTTGGAGGCGTTCGAGCGCGTTCCGGAGGCCGAACGCGTAGGCTACGAGGTGCTGTTGAGTCCAGACGAGGAAGTGGGCTCGCCGGCGAGCGCCCCGCTTTTGGCCGACATCGGCAAGCGCGCTCATTTCGGCATGACCTATGAGCCTGCGATGGCTGATGGCGCGCTGGTGGACGCGCGCAAGGGTTCGGCCAACTATAGCCTAGTCGTGCAGGGAAAGGCGGCGCACGTCGGACGTGCGTTCGATCAGGGCCACAATGCGGTTATCGCGGCGGCGGACGCAGCCTGCGCGCTCGACGCGTTGAACAAGATGCGCGAGGGCGTGACGTTCAACATCGGCGCCATCGAGGGCGGCGGGCCGGTCAATGTCGTGCCCGAGCGAGCGGTGCTCCGCTTCAATGTGCGCGCGCCTGACGATGAAAGCGCCGCGTGGGCAGAAGGCGAAGTTGAACGCGTGGCGCGTTCGACGGGCGAGCGAGAAGGCTTTTCGGCGCTTTTGCACGGCGGCTTCACACGACGGCCGAAGCCGTTGAACCAACAGCAACGCATGATCAAACAATGGACGCACCAGGCGGGCGCCGTGCTGGGCCTCGATCTGCAGTTCCGAGCCAGCGGCGGCGTGTGTGAAGGCAACAATCTGGCGGCGGCGGGCTGTCCGAACATCGACACGCTCGGCCCGTGTGGGGGCGGCCTGCATAGCGACGAGGAGTTCGCGCTAATTCCGAGTTTTGCCGAGCGCGCGAAGCTTTCGTTTCTGATGTTGGCCGCGGTCGCGCGCGGCGCGTTCGACGTAAAGAGCCTCCGCGCGTGAGCACCCCCAACTATGTCATGCGCGCCGCGGGCCCGCAGGATGTCGACGGCTTCAAGCAGCTGCGCGAAATAGCCGGCCCCGGCTTCACGAGCCTTATGCTCGACGACAAAGCTCTCGCAGAGAAGCTGGAGCTTTCAGCACAGAGCTTCGCGGCCGATGTGAGCGCGCCGGGCGCCCAGCGCTATTTTATTGTGCTGGAGCATCTGCCAAGCGGGGCGATCGCAGGGTGTGCCGGCGTGAAGGCGACGATCGGCAGGCTGCCGCCCTTCTTCAACTTTCGCATCATCACAGAAGCGCAGTCTTCCGCCGTGGTGGATCGCCGCTTTGACATGGATATCCTGATAGGCGTCAACGATTTCACCGGCTGCACGGAAGTGGGCTCACTCTTCGTGCGGCCCGAGCATCGCGCCAGCGGCGCCGGCCGGTTGCTGGCGCAAAGCCGCTACATGCTGATGGCGACCGCGCCTCACCGATTCAACAGCCGCGTCGTGTCCGAGCTCCGAGGCGTCGTTTCCGCCGACGGCGTTTCGCCGTTCTGGGAGGCCGTGGGGCGGCATTTTTTCCGCATGGACTTCGCTGAAGCCGACAAACTGTCGGCCATCACCGACAACCAATTCATTCTCGATTTGATGCCCCAGCACCCGATTTATATCGATTTGCTGCCGCAATCGGCGCGCGAGGTCATCGGCCGGTGCCACAAGGACGGCGAGGGAGCGCGCCGACTGCTGGAGTGGGAAGGCTTCACGTTTTCCAATGTGGTGGACATTTTTGACGGGGGCCCGCTGCTTACTGTCCAGCGCGATCACATCCGAACGCTACGTGACGCCCGCCGCGTTCGCGTCACGTCTGGCGTCGCTTCAGGTGCAAACAGACGCGCTCTCGTCGCCACGCCCACAACTGGCGGGTTCCGCTGCGTAGGCGCCCGCGTGACGGCGACTCCAGAGGGGGCCCATTTGGACGCGGCCGCCATGGACGCAATCGGCTTGAAGGATGGCGATCAAGCCCTGATCTGGTTGGCGGATGCGGACTGAACTTCACATCGGCGGCGTCTGGCGCGCTGGCGCGGGCGAGTTGTTCGCCTCGCACGACCCGGCCACGGGCGACAAGGTCTGGGAGGGGCGCGCAGCGACGTCCGACGACGTTGCCGAGGCCATGGCCGAGGCGCGCCTTGCCTTTCCGGCTTGGTCGCGGTCGGCGGTCGAACGCCGGGTCGCCGTCGTTCGCGCTTTCGGGGAAGTCCTCAAACGACGCAGCGACGAACTCGCACGCGCCATTAGCCAGGAAATGGGCAAGGCGCTTTGGGACGCCCGCGGCGAAGTGCAAGCCATGATCGGCAAGATCGACATCTCGATCCGCGCCCAGGCTGAGCGTGCGGGCCAGAAGGAGGAGAAGACCGCGTTCGGCGCCACAATGCTCAGGCACAACGCGCACGGGGTGCTCGCCGTATTCGGGCCGTTCAATTTTCCGGGCCATTTGCCGAACGGCCATATCGTGCCCGCGCTACTGGCCGGGAACACGCTCTTGTTCAAGCCCAGCGAACTCACACCCGGCGTCGGCGCGCTAATGATGGAAGCATGGGAGGAAGCAGGTCTGCCGGCAGGCGTGCTAAACCTTGTTCAAGGTTCGCGCGAGACGGGCGCCGCTGTGCTAGACGCCTCGGGTCTGAACGGCGTCCTGTTCACCGGCTCGGCGCCAACCGGCGCGCTGATCCATCGCAAATTCGCCGGCCGCCCCGATGTGCTGCTCGCGCTCGAACTGGGCGGCAACAATCCGCTGATTGTTTGGCCGCCGGTCGATGTCAAAGCGGCGGCCAACCTCATTGCGCATTCCGCCTTCGCCACCAGCGGCCAGCGCTGTTCGTGCGCGCGGCGGCTGATTGTTCCCGACAGCGCCGAAGGCGAAGCGATCCTGCAAGCCCTTGCTGAGGTTACACGAAAAATCCGCGTCGATCGCGCCGATGCATCGCCAGAGCCTTTTATGGGCCCGCTGGTCAGCGCCCATGCCGCCGACCGCGCGGTGAAATTCGAACAGGGTCTCGTCGCGTTGGGCGCGACGCCCATTGTGCCGATCAGACGCGAGGGCGCCTTCGTGCATCCGGGCGTGATTGACGTGACGGGCCTTTCGCCGCCGGACGAGGAGTTGTTCGGCCCGGTGGTGCAAGTCTATCGGGTGAAGGATTTCGATCACGCGCTGGATGTCGCCAACGCAACGCGCTTCGGTTTGGCCGGCGGCCTCATTAGCGACGATCCGGAGCTGTGGGCGCGCGTGAAGAACGAATTGCGCGCCGGCGTGCTGAATTGGAATCGCCCAACCACCGGCGCATCGGGCGCGCTGCCGTTTGGCGGTCCGGGCCTGTCCGGCTCGCTGCGGCCGAGCGCCTACTACGCCGCCGATTACGTGGCCTATCCCGTGGCGACGCAGCTTGCCGAGAAAGCGGCGCCGATCCCCGCGCTCGGCCTTCCGGAATGAGCGCCGAAGAAATCAATTTCGACGGCCTCGTCGGGCCGACGCACAATTATGCCGGCCTGTCAGAAGGCAATCTTGCCTCTGAGCGCAACCGCGACACGGTCGCACGTCCGCGCGACGCGGCGCTACAGGGCTTGGCGAAGATGCAGCGGCTGCGCGCGCTTGGGCTGCGGCAGGGCGTGCTGCCCCCGCACGAGCGGCCCAGCGTCAGCTGGCTGCGCGCATTGGGTTTCACGGGCAGCGACGGCGAGGTTTGGGAAGGCGCGTGGCGCTCCGAACCGACCATTGCGCGCGCCGCGCTGGCGTCCTCGTCGATGTGGGCCGCCAACGCGGCGACGATCTCGCCTAGCGTGGACTGCGCCGATGGGCGCCTACACGCGTCAGTCGCGAATCTGCAAACGATGCTGCACCGGATCCTGGAAGCACAGCAAACCGAACGCACCCTGCGCGCCGTGATGCCCGACGCCGAGCGCTTCGCTGTTCATCCCGCGCTCCTGCCGCATGGCGCGCTATCCGACGAGGGCGCGGCCAATCACATGCGCATGTGCGCACAACCCGGGGACCCCGGAGTCGAGATTTTCGTGTGGGGCCGCACCGCAACGGAAGCGCGCTCAGGCTTTCCCGCTCGCCAGACGCTGGAAGCTTGCCGCGCCATCGCGCGGCGCCATCGGCTAGCCCCCGAACGGACCATCTTTGCACGTCAAAGCAGCGCAGCGATCGATGCAGGCGCCTTTCACAATGACGTCGTGGCGGTTGCGCACGAGAACGTCCTGTTCCACCACGAGTATGCGTTCGAAGATAAGGCTGCGGTCTATGCCGAAATCCGAGACAAGGCGCGCGGGCTGTTCGACCCTGTCTTCGTTGAGGTTCCGGCAGAGGCGGTCTCGCTTGACGACGCCATCTCTTCGTACCTGTTCAATTCACAACTCGTTCGTCTGCCGGGCCACCTCGGTCTGACCCTGATCGCGCCCACCGAAGTGCGCGAGAACAACAGGACAGCGGCCTATGTCGCCGAAAAGACCGCGCGAGCGGGCGCAATCATAAGCCGGGCCGAATACGTCGAAGTGCGCGAAAGCATGCGCAATGGAGGCGGACCCGCGTGTCTGAGGCTGCGCATCGTTATGACAAATGCCGAAAAGCACGCCGCGGCCGCGGGCTTCTTTCTCGACGACGATCTCGCCGCAAAGCTTCAGGCCTGGATTATGAAACACTACCGCGAAGAACTGGCGCCCGCCGATCTCGGCGATCCCGCGCTCGTGCGCGAGGTGCAGATCGCGTTGGACGAACTCACGCGCATCCTGCCGCTGGGCGCGGATTTCTATCCCTTCCAACGCGATTGAGGGTTGCGAGCCCCGTGAAGGCACGGTGGTTTTCATCAGGCTCGCCATGATGACACATGTCCGTGTACGAGCGGCAGCCGCCCGAGCGACTGCCGCTTCATCCGTTGCGTGCTTGCGCCTTTAATTCAAGCTCTGCGGCCGCAGCTTGTAGCCGCCGTCGTCGGACTCGTCGAAGAACAGATCGACCTGCGGGTGGTCGACGGGCTCGCCGCTCTCGTCCGGCAGCAAATTCTGTTCGGAGACGTAAGCGATATAGTGCTGGTCTGCGTTCTCGGCGAATACATGGTAGAAGGGCTGGTTGCGATCCGGGCGGATGGGTTCGGGTATGGCTTCCAACCATTCGTCCGAATTGGAGAATTCCTCGTCGACATCGAAAACGACGCCGCGAAAGGGGAAGAGACGGTGCTTAACCACCTGGCCGATGGTGAATTTCGCTTCGCGCATTTCCGCCTCCAAAACCTCCTCTGGCAATCCTCTCGCCCTTGTTAGGTAGGGTGTACAACGCAGCCAGCAAGTTTCGGTCCCAAGCACACGAACTTGTGTGCGCGGGATACGACACGCCAAGCCCCGCGAATTTGCCCTGAATCCCGGCTGAAGGCGGCTTTCGCCCGGCCCGAAATCCTTTAGCATTACCGCCAACTTGGCTTTCGCGGGCTCGCCCGCAGGACGAATTGGCATGGCACGGGACACGCCGGCCGGCGCTGCACGCGTCGCCGGCAAAGCGACGGCCCGGTCGCGCGCGCCGCTCTTTGCGGCGCTCGATCTGGGCACCAACAACTGCCGCATGCTCATGGCCGCACCAGACGGCGCAGGCGGCTTGCGCGTGGTCGACGGGTTCTCACGGATTGTGCGCCTTGGCGAAGGCTTGGCGCACACCGGGCGCCTGAGCGAAACGGCAATGGCCCGCGCTTACCAGGCGCTCGTCGCGTGCGCGCAGCGGATAGAAGCTCGCGCGCCCGTCGCCGTCGGCTGCGTCGCCACGCAAGCCTGCCGCGCCGCTGCGAACGGTGAGACTTTTCTCAACCGCATCCGCAAGGATCTCGGGCTCGACTTTAAAATCATCTCGCCGCAGGAGGAGGCCAGTCTCTCCGTGCTCGGCTGCGCGAGCCTGCTCGAACCCGAAGCGGAGGTTGCGCTAATCGTCGACATTGGCGGCGGCTCGACCGAATTGTCGTGGGTGCGGCCATCCGATGTTCTCAGAGCCGGACTCGATCCGCCGATCCTCGCCTGGGGCTCCTCGCCGCTGGGAGTCGTCACGCTAGCGGAAGAAGAAACGGAGCCCGATCAGGACCGTGAAGCCTGGTTCGACAGCCTCGTGACGCGGCTGGCCCACTCCATCGAGAAAGTCGGCGGCGCCGAGCACTTGCGCGACGCGTTCGTCGCGGGCCGCGCGCACGTTATCGGAACGTCGGGCACCGTAACGAGCTTGGCAGGGGTCCACCTGGGCTTGCCCAAGTACCAGCGCGCGCGCGTCGACGGGTACTGGTTCGATGTCGACGAATGCCGCGCCACGATCGCACGACTCTTGGCGCAAAGCCTGGAAGAGCGCGCGGGAAACGCCTGCATCGGCAAGGATCGCGCCGACCTGGTCGTCTTCGGCGGCGCCATTCTAGATGCGGTGCTGCGCGTTTGGCCCGCCTCGCGCATCCGCGTCGCCGACCGCGGCCTGCGCGAGGGCGTGCTGATGCGCTTGATGGCCCAGCACAGTGTGCGCGCGTGAGCGAGGAGGAGAAACGCCGCTGGCGCGGCAAGGCGCAGACCGGCGAAGGCCGCCAACTCACGGAGCGTGTGAAGAAAAAGAAGCTCAAGGGAAGTTCGCGCCAATGGGTCGAGCGCCAGCTCAACGATCCTTATGTCGCGCGCGCCAGGGCCGAAGGCTATCGCGCCCGCGCCGCCTACAAGCTGATCGAGCTCGACGAGAAGTTTCACTTTCTCAAAAAGGGTGCGCGCGTCGTCGATCTGGGCGCGGCGCCCGGCGGCTGGGCGCAGGTTGCGGTGAAGCGCGGTTGCAAGGTTGTGGGTATCGATCTCCTGCCAATCGATGCGCTGCCCGGTGCAACATTTCTAGAGATGGATTTCCTCGCCCCGGAAGCGCCCGCAGCCCTGATCGAAGCGCTCGGCGGTCCGCCCGACATTGTCCTCTCCGACATGGCCGCCAACACCACCGGCCACGCCAAGACGGACCAAATCCGCACTGGCGCACTCGCGGAAGCTGCGGCGGAGTTTGCGCTCCAGCACCTCGCGCCCGGCGGGACGTTCGTGACGAAGGCCTTTCAGGGCGGGCTTGATGCGGCCTTGCTGGCGCATCTCAAACAACATTTTGCCAGCGTGCGTCACGCCAAGCCGCCCGCCAGCCGCGCGGAGAGCGCGGAGGTCTACGTCGTCGCGCAACGCCGCAAACCGCCAGCATGACTGGACAAGCCCCGCGAATATCTCTACCAGCCGTCCATGGAAATCCGTGAAGCTTTGACCTTTGACGACGTGCTCCTTGAACCGGGCGCGTCCGAAGTGCTGCCCGCCGACGTCTCCACTAAGACGCGCCTGACGCGCGGCATCGACCTCAACATCCCGCTCATCTCCGCCGCGATGGACACCGTCACCGAGGCGCGCCTCGCCATCGCCATGGCGCAGGCGGGCGGCCTCGGCGTAATCCACCGGAACATGACCCCGGAGGAGCAGGCCGATCAGGTGAAGATGGTCAAAAAGTTCGAGTCGGGGATGGTGATCGATCCAATCACCATCCATCCGGACCAGACCGTCGGCGACATCATCCTGATAAAGGAGACTCGAAAGATTTCCGGATTCCCGGTTGTGGACCGCGAAACCGGCAAACTGGTCGGCATCCTCACCAACCGCGACATGCGCTTCGCCGAGCCGAGCGAACGCGTAGCCGACCTGATGACAAAGACCAACCTCATCACGGTTCGCGACGGGGTGAACGAGAGCGAGGCCAAGAAGCTCCTGCACAAGCACCGGATCGAACGCGTGATCGTGGTTGACGAGGCCAACAGGGTGACCGGCCTCATCACCGTAAAGGATTTCGAGAAGGCGCAAGCTTTCCCTAACCGCGCCAAGGACGAGCGCGGCCGTCTGTTGGTTGGCGCCGCCTCGACGATCGGCGATGCGGGTTACGAACGCTCGCTGGCGCTGATCGATGCGGGCGTCGACGTTGTGGTGATCGACACGGCGCATGGCCACTCGAAAGGCGTGTTGCAGGCGGTCGACCGCATCAAGAGCGCCTCGAACAGAACGCAGATCATCGCGGGCAACGTGGCGACGGCGGACGGCGCGAAGGCGCTGATCGATGCAGGCGCGGATGGCGTGAAGGTCGGCATCGGCCCTGGTTCTATTTGCACGACGCGCGTCGTGGCCGGCGTCGGCGTGCCCCAGCTGACGGCGGTGATGGATGCCGCGAAAGCGGCGCGGAAGGCGAATGTGCCGGTGATCGCCGACGGCGGCATCAAGTTTTCGGGCGATCTGGCCAAGGCCCTCGCCGGCGGCGCGGAATCGGCGATGATCGGCTCCTTGCTCGCCGGCAGCGAAGAAGCGCCCGGCGACATCATTCTCTACCAGGGCCGGTCGTACAAATCCTATCGCGGCATGGGCTCCCTCGGCGCCATGGCGCGCGGTTCGGCGGACCGCTATTTTCAGAAAGAAGTCACTGACCAGATGAAGCTGGTGCCGGAAGGCATCGAAGGCCGCGTGCCGTTCAAGGGACCCGTGGGCAACATCATCCACCAGCTTGTCGGCGGCCTGCGCGCGGCGATGGGCTATGTCGGCGCGCGCGATTTGAAGGAGCTGCGCGAAAAGGCGCGCTTCGTGAAGATTTCCGCCGCCGGTCTGCGCGAGAGCCACGTGCATGACGTCGCCATCACGCGCGAGGCGCCGAATTATCCGCTCGGGAGTTAGTCTCTCGAACCACAACTTCTTGTGGGGTTCCTCCCATGCGTTCCGGCGCGCGCCAGCAAGCGGCCATTGAAATTCTCTCCGCGCTCGCAAACCAGCGCCGTCCCGCCGCCGATGCGGTGAAGGACTGGATGCTGTCGCATCGCTTCGCCGGTTCGAAGGACCGCGCGGAGATCGGCGACCTCGTATTCGGCGCGCTGCGCTGGAAGCAATCGAGCGCGTGGCGGATGGGGGACGAGAGCCCGCGCGCCTGGGTATGGGGCGCGCTGCGCTGGGGTTTCGGCTGGAGCGCCGAGCAGATCGAGCAGAGCTGCTACAACGATCCGCACGCGCCCGCCCCGCCCACCGAAGCGGAGCGCGCGGCGCTGGCGAGCGCGACGCTCGAAGGCGCGCCGCCGCATGTCGCGGGCGACTACCCAGAATGGCTCGATGCGAGCTTTTCCCGCGCATTTGGCGAAGAGCGCGCGCAAGAGGGCGCAGCGCTTGCTGCGCCAGCGCCGCTCGATCTGCGCGCCAACACGCTGAAAACCACGCGCGAGAAGCTGGTCGCGGCGTTGGCGGAGTCCCCCAAACTACAGGAAGCGCCGCAGCCGACCCCGTACGCCCCCGACGGCGTGCGCATACCGTGGAAGCAGGGCAGGACATTTCCGTGGGCGACGGAGCAGTCATTTCTCAAAGGCTGGTTCGAGGTTCAGGATGAAGGCAGTCAGCTGGCGGCGCTACTGAGCGGCGTCGCGCCGGGCGTGCAGGTTGCAGATGTGTGCGCGGGCGGCGGCGGAAAGACGCTGGCGCTGGCGGCGCTGATGCAGGGCAAGGGGCAGATCTACGCCTACGATGTGGACGGGCGCAGGCTCGCGCCGCTGAAGCAGCGCGCCGATCGGGCGGGTGCGCATAACATCCAGATCAGAACCCCGCTGCGGACGCGCGATGCGCTGGAGGATTTGCGCGGGCGCATGGACGTCGTGTTCGTCGATGCGCCGTGCACCGGCTCCGGCACGTGGCGGCGCAATCCCGATGCGAAATGGCGCCTCCGGCCCAACGCGCTGGCGAAGCGGCTCGAGGAACAGCGGCAGGCGCTGGCGATGGCGGCGCCCTTGGTGAAGCAGGGGGGGCGCCTCGTCTATGTGACGTGTTCGGTCCTTCCGGAGGAGAATGAGGATCAGATCGCTCAATTCCTCGAAGACTATCACGACTTCGCCGCTGTCGGGTTGAATGTGGATTTCCCCGCGCATGCGCGAGCGCACAGCCTGCAAATGACGCCGCGTGTTACGGGATGCGATGGGTTTTACGTCGTGGCGCTGGTCAGACGCTGATGTCCAAGCGCCCGCCTGGCTCTTCGTACTCCTCCTGTCGCGGTGGCGGCTCTTCGCGTTTGCGCGCGGGATCGGTTTGGCGTTTCTTTTCCGCGAGCGAAACCGGATCGACGCGCAGCTTGGCTTCGACCTTGTCCCGATAGGTTACAGCGCCCCCGAAATCGGCGGCCGCGGCGCCTCCTTTCTGTTCGCGCGCCGCTGCGCCTGGAGGATAAGCGGCGACGGATGCTGAGATCGCGGCCATAGGGGCATTATGCGCTCTCGCGGTTAGCGATTTGGTCACCTCCGGTGCTAAACCCACGGCTAAGCATGAGGGCGGGGTGAGGGCGAAAGAGATTGCCATCGCGGGCTGCGGCGTGGCGGGGCTCGCGTGCGCGGCGCTGCTCAAGCGCGCCGGCGCGCGCGTCGTGGTTTACGACCGTTTGCAGACGCCCCAGCCGATCGGCTCGGGCCTCATCCTGCAGCCGGTTGGCTTGTATGTGCTGGACGAGATCGGCGTCGGCCACCGTCTGCGCGAGCTCGGCGCCCGGATCGAGCGCCTCTATGGCAAGAGCGGCGAGCGCATCGTGCTCGACGTGCGCTACGACGCCCTCGGGCACGACGCGCCGCGTGGCGTTTCGGTGCATCGCGGGACGCTGTTCCAGCTCTTGTATGACGCGGCGCGGGAAGCCGGCGCGGAGATCGAGGCGGGGCGCGAGATTGTCGCCACGCGAAACGGACGGCTGCGCTTCGCAGACGGCGCCGAGAGTCCGCGCTTCGATCTGGTGATCGACGCGCTCGGCATGCGCTCGCCGCTGTCCGAGCCGCCGCAGCAGAATCTGCCGTTCGGCGCGCTGTGGGCGAGCCTCGATTTCGCCGGTCCGTTCGACCCCCATGCCCTGGAGCAGCGCTACGAGGCGGCGCGCAAGATGGTCGGCGTGTTGCCGATCGGGCGTTTGCCCACGCATGCCGGCGAGACGCCAGCGGCCCAGAAGGTCGCGTTTTTCTGGAGCCTCAAGCACGGCGAGCGGCAGGATTGGCTGAAGCGCGACATCAACGACTGGAAGGACGAGGTGCGCGCGCTCTGGCGCGAAACGACGCCGCTGCTGGAGCAGATCCGCACGCACTCCGATTTGGTCTTCGCTGCCTACGCGCATCGTACGCTGGGCGCGCCGCTCTCGCGAAATTGCGTGCATGTTGGCGACAGTTGGCATTGCACCAGCCCGCAGCTCGGGCAGGGCGCGAACATGGCGCTCCTGGACGCCTTCGCGCTGGCGCACGCGCTGGGGCGGCAGAGCAATCTGGACGCTGCGCTCGGCGAGTATGCGCGCCTTCGGCTTTGGCATATTCGCCTCTATCAAGCCGTCTCCTTCCTTTTCACGCCGGCGTATCAGTCCGACAGCAGCGCGATCGCCTGGGCGCGTGATTTTCTTCTCTCTCCGCTCTCGCGCATCCCGCCCGCGCCAGCGGCGCTTGCGGCGCTTGTCGCGGGACAATGGGGCGGGCCGCTCGGTGCGATGGGCGCGCCTGCGCGACGCCGTTTCGTGCAAAGCGAAAGCGGGAGTCGGGGCGCGCTGGACGCGCCGGGTAGTTCCTAGTGTGCGCTGATCATCTCTGACCAACGCGCGCGTCAAACGCGCCCCGTTGCGATCGTTTTCCGCCGGCGCCGTCGCCGGAGCTATTTCACTCCGGGAGGCGGTTCGGCCGACGGCGTGCGCGAAGCTGCCTAGGGACACTCTGAACAAGTCCGAGGATTCCCGAAGCGGGCGAAGCAGTCCACCCTGATTGGGACATTCATGGTCGACGGGGTTTTCGATGCGGCAGATGACGTTTGCGGCGCTTGGCG
>Ga0073934_10007033_pt1 | contig 15947 bp, 12 predicted proteins | sample LarsenN4metaG_FD_76834 | JGI IMG/M metagenome (GOLD analysis project Ga0073934, IMG submission 76834) | Hot spring sediment bacterial and archeal communities from British Columbia, Canada, to study Microbial Dark Matter (Phase II) - Larsen... ...
CCAGAGCAATCTGCAAATCGGAATTTACCTGAGGAGCGGCAAGTCCTATTCCATCAGCATTGTGCATTGTGTAAAACATATCTTCGATGAAATCAATTGTATTGCCGTTAATATTTTCAACAGGTTTACTGATGCTCCTTAATATATCCAGTCCGTAATATGTAATAGGAAGCTGTTTTGGCATAAGTTATATATTAACAATATAATAAACCAATATAATTATTTATGGTTCCATATTACAGTCAAAAAAAAATGGTATCATTAAAGGTCTTTAAAAAATAATAATTTAATATTATTTTAATTATTTATATAAATTTTAAAATATTATTACCATTAAGGAGTTAAAATATGCCGGATTACAAATCTGAACAAATCAGGAATATATCTTTGATAGGCCATGGCGGAAGCGGAAAAACAATTTTAGCAGAGGGGATTTTATATACTGCAGGAGTAACAACGAGGTTCGGAAGAATTGAAGAAGGAAATACAGTCAGCGATTTTAACAAGGATGAAATTGAAAAACAACTCTCAATCAATTCTTCGCTGATGAATATTATGTGGAAAGACAGCACAGGAGATATCAGAAAGATAAACATAATAGATACTCCGGGATTTATGGATTTTATAGGTGAAGTTAAGGCGGCTTTAAGGGTAACTGATACATCTTTACTTTTAGTAGATGCTTTCAAGGGAATAGAAGTTGGAACTGAGGCATCATTCAGATATACAAAGGAAAACGAAAACAATATTATAATTCTTGTAAATAAATTAGATACAGAGAATTCAAATTTTGATGAAACTGTTGCGCATATTAAGGAATCATTCGGACCGGAAGTAGCAGTAGCACAATTTCCTGTTGACCAGGGAATGGGATTCCATCAGATAGTTGATGTAATGAGAATGAAGCTTTTAAAGTTTAATTTAAACGGAAAGGGTGAATATACAGAAGAAGAAATACCAGCAGATTTAAAAGCAAAGGCAGATGAATATCATCAGGCATTTGTTGAAGCAATAGCATCAGAAGACGAAGAATTAATGGAGAAATTTTTTGAGGCGGGAGGATTATCAGAAGAAGATCTGAGAGCCGGAATAAAAAAAGGAATGATAGAAAGAAAGTTATTCCCGGTTTTCTGTATTTCAGCCGTTAGTAATGTTGGAGTAAGACCTTTACTTGATTTTATATCAGATTACACTGAATCCCCGGTTGATAAACATCCGGAAAAAGGTATTAAGACTACAACAAATGAAGAAGTTGAAATAAAGCCTGATATAAACGGAGATCCGGTTGTATTTGTATTTAAGACTATGTCAGAGAGGAATGTTGGTGAGTTTTCATTCTTCAGGGTATATTCAGGTAAAATATCACCCGGACTTGATATGATAAATGCATCGAACGGTAAGCCGGAAAGGTTATCGCAAATATATACAATGAACGGGAAAGACAGAAAGGAACTTGCTACTGCAATATGCGGTGATTTGGCGGCGGTAGTAAAGCTTAAAGACACTCATACAAATAATACATTGTGCGTAAAATCAAATCCTGTAGTACTTGAAAAGATTTCCTATCCGAATCCGAATATGACACTTGCAATATTTCCTGTAAGAAAAGGTGATGAAGATAAACTCGCACAATGTTTACATTCATTCCACGAGGAAGACCCTACATTTATTGCAAATTATGACCCTGAAATTAATCAGAGCTTAATACACGGGCAGGGCGAAATACACCTGAACACGATTATTAACAGAATGAAAACGAAGTTCAATCTCGATGTCGAAGTGAAAGAGCCGAGAATACCATACAGGGAAACTATTCGCAAGACAGTAAAAGAAATTGAATACCGTCATAAAAAGCAAACCGGAGGTAAAGGACAGTTCGGCCACGTTGTTATAACTATTGAACCGAGAGAAAGAGGCGAAGGATTTGAATTTGTAAATGAAATAGTAGGAGGTGTAATACCCGGTAGGTTTATTCCTGCAGTTGAAAAAGGTATAGTAGAAACAATGGCTTCCGGAGTATTAATAGGGTGTAAGGTAATTGATGTAAGAGTAAGATTAACTTTTGGTTCATTCCACACAGTTGACTCAGACGAAATGTCATTTAAACTTGCAGCAGCCCAGGCATTCAAGAAGGGCTTTAAAGAAGCTAATCCTGTAATACTTGAGCCGGTTTATAACGTTGAGATAAAATTCCCAGAGGAATTTATGGGTGCTGTATCGGGTGATGTATCTTCCCGTAGAGGAAAGATAATGGGCATGGAATCAGAAGGAAGATTGCAGGTATTAAAAGCATTGATTCCGCTATCTGAAATGAGTGGATATTCCTCAAAACTCCGTTCTATAACGCAGGGAAGAGGAACATACAGCAGAAGTTTTTCTCATTATGAGGATGTACCTAAAGAAGTAGAAACTAAGATTATTGCAGATTACGAAAAGCAGAAAGAAGAAGAAAACAAATAAACTTTACGTTTCTTTTTAATTTGTATTATTCTGATTAATAAAGATAGAATCTAATAATTTTTTAAGAGATTTTATTGTAAATGGTTTTGACAGGTAATGTGAACAGCCGTTTTCAAGAAATTCTTCTTTGTCGCCCTCCATTGCAAATGCAGTAATTGCTACAATCGGTACGTTTTTATATTGTTTAAGTTTTCTGATTATTTTGGTTGCTTCAAGTCCATCAATTCCCAGTCCGAGATTAATATCCATAAGTATAATGTCGTAATTAATCTGCTTTGCTTTAATGATAGCTTGATTACCATCGTTTACGACATCGAGCAAATATTTATCCCTGCATATTATTTTCACAAGTTCCTGCGAATCCTGGTCATCTTCAACGAATAAAATTCTCAATTTCTTATCTGACTGAATTCCACTTACTACGGTTGAAGTGTCTTTTTCAGTTTCAATTTGTTTTGTTATTTCTTTTACATCTGAAATTAAAGGAAGTTCAACTGTGAAATTAGAGCCCTCGCCGACATTACTTTTTACATATATTCTCCCTCCTAATAAATTAATAAATTTCCTGCACAGTGATAAGCCAAGACCTGTTCCTTCAAAACTTCTTCCTCTGCCTTCACTTGCCTGTCTGAATTCATCAAAAATGACTTCGAGTTTATCGTTTGAAATTCCAATTCCTGAATCTTTTATCTTTATTATTGCGAGTGTTTCTTTGTTAATCAATGATATCTCAATAAAACCTTCAGGAGTATATTTAATTGCATTATCTATAAGATTCTCAAGAACATTGCTGATGATTTCTGCATCGGTATTAATGATAATTTCATTTTCAGGAAGATTCAGGTTAAATGATAATCCTGATTTTTCTGCTTCATACCTGAAGGAATCGTATGAATTTTTTACTATTTTGTTGAGATTGGTTAATTCTTTTTTAACTTCATAAATTTTGGCTTCAAGACTCGAAAGATCAAGAATCTGATTTAGAGTACTCAGCAGTCTTTGTCCTCCGTTGTGAATAATTTCAGCAATATTTCTGGTTTCTTCTTCGTTGGTATTATCTTTAAGGAATTCTGAAAAACCAAGAATTCCGTTTAAAGGAGTTCTCAGTTCATAGCTCATATTAGCAAGAAAATTTGATTTCAGCTTGTTCATCTTTTCAGCTTCTTCTTTTGCCTTGACCATTTCCGTAACTTCATGTGCAATTATAATTCTCCCCGCCGGATAAATTTCAGGTAAGGCATGGGAAAGGATTTCAACAAAAATAATTTCACCGTTTTTTTTCTTATGTCCCCAGACACCTGCGTTGTAAAATTTATCGTGCGGGATCTTGTGATGTTCAATTACTTTATCGAAATCTTCTTCAGGGCGAATCATTGAAATTGAACTTCCGACTAATTCTTCCCTTGAGTAGCCATATTTTTCAATTGTAGCGTTGTTTACTTCAAGAAAGGTTAGTGAATCTGTATCATATATCCACATAGGTTGCGGGTAGTTCATAAACAGATATTTGTACTTTGCCTCATTTTCTGAAAGCTGTATTTCAATTTTTTTTCTTTCTGTAATATCAACAAGAGAAGTAAACAGTCGCTGTTCGGAATTTATACGAATAATATTTGAACTTACTAAGAAATTCCTTATGCTGCCGTCTTTAATTCTGAAATCAAGTTCCATTGCGTGGATATTCCCTTTTTCAAGTATTTCTTTTAAAAGTAATTGTCTCTGATTAGGATTAATATAAAAGCCAACTTCAATGGTTGTTTTCCCTAAAATTTCTTCTAAAGAATAACCTGTAAATTCCAAAAATAATTTATTTGCTGCAAAAATCTTTCCATCAAGACCTGTAATCAGCATAAGAACAGGACTATTGTCGAATGCAGTGAAAAATAAATCTGCATTTCCCCTGATATATATTTCATTTTCTGACCCCATAATTTTATAAAATTTAATTTTGTAAAATCATTTTTTTTACTTCTGAGAAAGAATTGGAAGTGAGTTTATAAAAATAAATTCCGCTTTTTAAACCCGTAGCGTCAAAACTAAAATTATAAGTTCCGGGTGATAAAATCTGATTTACAAGCGTGGCAATTTCTTTGCCGAGTATATTGTAAACAGAAATTTTTACGAATTCAGTTTCAGGAACTGACCATCTTATATTTGTTGATGAATTAAATGGATTCGGGAAATTCTGATAAAGAATATATCTATCAGGATTTACAAAAGATTCTTTATTAATATCAACTAAGATAGAATTTTTGAATAAAAGATTTTTACCCGCATTATCCCAGTTTGAAACGGCAAAATCAAGGTCGTAAGAAGCATAATATTTAATTTTGATTTGCGTTCCGTTTGATGGTGCGTTTTTAAGAGTAACCCAGCCATTTTCGAGGTTATATGTATAATTTGAAATGGGTACTGTATCGTTCCCTGCTATAACACTTATAAACTTGTGGATATGATTTTTATTCAGATAGTAAAGTTTTTTTATTCCGTTTGATGTGAAAATATTCTCATATATCATTAAACCATCGTTGTCATAATCTCCCGGCATTATTGCCTCAACAACTGTATTTGTTGATGAAGTCCATGTCGGACTTGTAGCAAGAGAGCCGGCGTTGTTTGCATAAATCCAGCAGGCACCCCACCATTTTCCACCAGCTAAATCAAGATAGTTATCATTATTGAAATCAGCCAGAGTAATTCCTGAACCATAGCCAACTGTATTTGCACAAATCCAGCCGGGAGTTGTATTTAAAGAGCCGTTATTATTATAATAGATTTTAAATTTACCTGTGCCTCCGAGTTGATTATTATCTGAGACTGCAAGGTCAAGCCATGAGTCATTATTAACATCAGCTACGAACAATGAATTTGAATAAATACTTGCATCTGTTGAAGCCCATGAAGTGAATTTAGCGAGAGAGTCAGGGTAATTAAGGAAAACCCTTGAAGGACCTCTTTCTCCGCAAAAGACCAAATCGAGTCTTCCGTTTTTATCAATATCAGCCCAGGTTACATCCATTGCATAGAAAGCGAGTCGTGAGTACCATCCGGGTGTAGTAGAAAGAGTTCCGTTGTTATTGTAATAAACCCTCATAGAATCCGGATAGTAGTTGTAAGATTCTCCGCAGGCAGCGGCAAGGTCAAGGTCTCCATCGTTATCGGCATCTCCGAGTGCACAACTGAATGTATAGCAATTATCTGCTGAAGTCCAGTTTGGATTTGATGAGAGAATGCCGTTATTATTAAGATAGACCTTTAATTTCCCTTTCTGAGAGAAGCCTGCTGGTCCTAGATAAACCGAGACAGCAACATCCATCCAGCCGTCATTATTAATATCTCCGATTGAGAGATGACCGTGATAATCAATATCGGAAGAAGACCAGCTTGGAGTTGAAGGCAGAGAGCCGCCTGTATTAAGATATACCCAGATATTTCCCCTTGACATATCGTTACCATTAGCAACAACAAGGTCAAGGAACCCGTCCCGGTTAATATCAGCCCATCCGCAACCGGTAGAATATGGGCTTGAGGCGGAAGACCAGAAAGGAGTAGTGTTAAAATATATTTGCTGAGCATTCAGGTTAAAAGCCCAGCCCCAGATCACCAAAAGAAGTAAACCCTTTTTCATTTTCAAAAATATTAAACTTTTTTAGGAGCCAGAAATTTATTATAAGTAATAAGTAAAATAATTGCGAGTACACCAATCAAACTGAATATAAACCATAATGTTCCCGGTTGTTTGAGGTTATCAACAAAATGGACGTATAGTGAAGCTCCGAGGATACCACCGATACCGCTGCCGATGACACCATACAGGAATGAATAGCCGAGATATAGAGCTTTTTTATCAGGAGGTGCAATCAATCCGACATAGGAAATAAACTTCGGATGTGCAGTCATTTCGCCGAGGGTGAAGATAATAATACCTATTATAAAAACCCATGGACTCATTGAAATTGCGAGAATTCCCATTCCTATAGTTCCAAGCAAGGTTCCGAAAACCATAGTAGGTAGTGCTTTTGTATTTGCAGTAATTCTGGAGACAAATAACTGAAGTAAAATAATAACGCCAGCATTAATAACAGTAACATGCTCAGCATCAAATTTCCAGCCCGGGTTGTTTACAAATACAGAAAGGAATCCATTAACAAGATTATCAACAGGAGACATATCAACGTATTCAGTAAGATACCAGAGAACAGTATCAAACATCTGGAAATATAAAATCCAGAACAGGGAGTATATCACAATCATTATAATGAACCTGAAGTCTTTAAGAACGAGGGCAATATTCTTGAAGACTTCAGTAATTGATTTGGTTGTCTCTGGTTTTTTAGGTTCTTTATAAATGAAGATAGTAACAAGGAGCATAGAACCGGTGCCGATAGCAGCCATCAGAAAAATATAGCTCCACGAAATAGCTTTAAGATATGGGACAATGATAAGCGGGAAAATAAAAGCACCAAGATTTATAGACCAGTAGAAGATTCCAAAACCTTTAGTTGAATTGCTTTCGTTTGTTTCGCGTGCAATAGTGCCTGATATAATTGGTTTAAAGAACCCAGCCCCGAGAACCATTAAAAGCAGGGTTGCAAAAACGAAACCATAAGCAGTTGCGAAACTTGTAAGGAAATAACCGGAGCTCATAACAATGAATGCGAATATAAGTGTTTTCCGGTAACCGAATTTATCTGCAATAGCACCGGATAAAATCGGAAGAAGATAAAGCATAGGAGTGATAACACTTTTTATTACACCGACACTTTCTTTTGAAAAACCGAGTCCGCCTTCATTTACATTTAATACAAGGTAAACAGAAAGAACAGACATAACTCCGTAGTAAGAACCCCTTTCAAAAAACTCCATAACAATAACAGTCCAGAAGTTCTTTGAAAATTTAGTATTTTGTTTATCAGTCATTTATTTCCTTTTAACAAAATATAATGAATATTTTTAAATAGAAAAAGGGAATTTATTTATCTTTAGAGGTCTTGATAATTGCAAGGTGAATGGTAACCCCGATTGCAACTCCGAAAAGAATAATTTGAATAATTAAGTTATCAACTGATGTGAAAGCTGAAATCAATATGGTTGCCCAGAGTATGAGAATTAAAATTATTTTAGCGTGAAGCGGCATACCGTTTCCACTTTTATAGCTTTTTATATAATCTCCGAATACTCTGCTATCCATCAGTTTATTATAAAATTTTTCAGAACTACGGGCATAGCAGAAAGCGGAAAAAAGTAAAAAAGGAGTAGCGGGAAGTAAAGGAAGAACTACGCCGGCAACACCTATAAAAAAAGATGTTGTGCCGGAGATAAAATAAATCCATTTTACAGCTTTTTTCGTTTTAGGATTATTATTTTGGGAAACTGAACTCATTATTTAAGAAATAGTTTCCTTTCTTTTCCGGGATTATATTTCCATTGGAAATTATTTATTGTGGCAACTGCTTCTTTTTCGTTAATGTATTCATATTTAATATATTCTGCCGGTTCGAAATATCCATGAACATAGGGAAGATTTATTAAATTAAATTTAGTAATATAAGCTTTTTGAGTAACAGGAAATGCGATAGTCATAGTATCCTGTTCAATAGGGCTGTCTTTAATTATATCTATTCTTATAACTTTATTGAAAACAGAGTTCTGATTGGAATATTGGAATAAATACTCAAAGTCGCTGTGAAAACCTTTATCAATATTTACAGTATCGAGGGAACCCTGAGGTAATGAGTTCCAGTCATAAGTAGTGGAATCTTTATCGTAAATACTTTTCTTCGGAACATTTCTTTGTTCGATTCCTAAGTCAATAACATTTATCAGAATAAAAAAAGGTCCGCATGCACGGCTCTTCGGCTCAATGTTTATATTAAATGAGTATTGAGGAGACTGAGCAAAAGCATTAGTGTATGCGAAAAGTGTAAGAAATAAAAAAATAAAAATATATTTCATATATTATCGTTTTTGTTTATAACAAGCATAAGATATTGATAATTCCGTTTTTTATTAAATTATAAATATATATTAATGTTTTTAATAATTCAATCTCATTAAAATAATTATTTAATTGGGTTTATAATTAGAGTTGAAAGATTTATTTTTACTGACTTTATATTTATGACCAAATTTATATTTCGAATAATTAAATATTTTTTCCTCTCTGTTGGAATATTGTTATTTCTGATTTTTTCAGTTTTTTATTTTATATATATTTTCTGCCCGATTTATGATTTTAAAGAACCCGAAAAATTTAAAGGTAGTTATATATACAATCCATATCAGAACCTTGAAACTGCTAACTGGAAAAAAGCTAATTTCCATGTACACTCAAGAGCATGGGGCGGATTAACAGACGGATTAAAGAATTTTCCTGATATACTGACAGATCGTTACTATGAACTGGAATATGATATATATTGCATCTCTGACTATATGAGAATTAATGACTTTTTAAAGGATTCCGTTTTTTATTTGCCTGTATATGAACATGGATATGGTATTCAGAAATATCATCAGCTTGGTATTGGTGCACGTGAAGTAACCTATACAGATTATCCATTTTTTCAAACGCTTCACAACAAACAGCATATAATAGATTTAATGAAAGAAAAAAACGAACTCGTAAGTTTGAATCACCCTTCTATAAGAAATGCTGTTACCGGATTTGATTTAAGATATCTCTCAAACTTTGATATGTTTGAAGCAGTCAGCCGGTTATCAAGGTCAACTCATTTGTGGGATACATTATTATCGAACGGTTATTATGCTTACATATTAGCCAATGATGATGGTCACGATTTATATAAAAATAATGAGGTAGGTCAGTTTTGTACTTTTGTTAATACAGAATCACTTAACAGGGAAGATGTAATAAAATCAATGAGGGAGGGCAGAACGTTTGGAGCCGAAATCAGGTTTTATGATCATTTATCATTCGAAGAAAAAATAAGGTTAGAGAAATTCATTGAAGAACTCACGAAAGCAGAAGTTAAAGACGGAATATTAACAGTAAGAACCAATACGCCGGCAGTGTTTTTCAGTTTCATAGGGCAGGATGGTAAAACATTACTGAATGTAGAACATTCCGATAGTGCTTCATATAAGTTCAACGATGAAGATACATATATCAGAACTGAAATATGGTTTCCAAGTCAGAACAGGTTTTATCTGAATCCTGTATTCAGAACGGAAAGAATGTTTCCGGAAAACAAGAGGAAGCCGGAAATAAATTATCCACTTTCTTTTATACAGCTTATAAGCGGGATTATAATTTATGCTGTAATAATAATTTCAATTATTTTATTAATCATTGTCAGAAGAAGAAAAAAAATCAGCGTTAAAAAAGAATAAAATTATTTTTTATATCATTGCCATATCTGTAATTATCAGAGCAGTAATAGCCGGCAGTATTGAATTTGGCAATGATGAGGTGTATTACTGGATTTATGCAAAATATCCCGACCTGAGCCATTTCGATCACCCTCCTATGGTTGGCTATTTCATTCAGATTTTTTCTTTGAATCTTTTGCTTTCATCTGAGTTTTTTATAAGACTTTCTTCAGTGATTTTCGGCGGAGTAAATACATATTTAATTTATCTTACTGCAAAAAAAATCAAAGATGAAAATGCAGGTCTCTTTGCGGCAGTGCTTTATAATACATCTTTCTATTGTTTTGTAATTGCGGGAATTTTTATAATGCCCGATACTCCAATGTTGTTTTTCTGGCTGCTTGGATTTTATTTACTTTTAAGTTCTCTTACTGCAGTTGATATAGGGAAAAGAGAAAAGCGTGATTTTCTTTTGGCAGGTATTGTGATTGGATTTGCAATGCTTTCGAAATATCACTCTGCTTTTTTATGGCTCGGTGTTTATTTTTATGTCCAGATTTTCAACAGGAAATGGTTCAGCCATAAAGAACTTTATATCGCTCCGTTAATATCGCTTTTAATCTTTTCTCCGGTAATTATATGGAATATTCAAAATGATTTTATAAGTTTTACTTTTCAGGGAGAAAGGGTAGCAAATTCAAATTCCAGAATAAACATTAATTATTTCTTCACGGAGTTATCAGGACAAATATTTTATAATAATCCGGTAAATTATTTTCTTATATTATGGGCGGTTTTCAGCTATTCAAAAAAAAGAAGATATATTGAACCGAAATATTTCAAGTTTATATTGTTAAGCTCTGTACCAATGATAATACTATTCCTTAGATTTGCTTTGTATCGCCAGACATTGCCGCACTGGACGGGACCTGCATTTACACTTCTTTTATTACTTGTTGCTGCGAAGTTGTCTGATAAATATCAACAATTTAAGTTTTTAAATCCTCAGATAATTTCAGCAGTATCGCTCATTTTAATAGTAATATCACTGGCAATTGTTCAGATCAATTACGGAGTTCTGGATTTAGATAAAAGTGAAAAAAAGAAACCGACAGAACTTGGCTCTCAGGATGTTACGCTTGATATGTATGGTTTGAATTATGTTGGCGAAGAATTTGAAAAAATTTACCGGCGAGATGTATCAGAAGGTAAAATCAGGGAAGGGAGTCCGATAATTACATTCCGCTGGTTTCCTGCGGCAAATTTTGAATATTATATTGCAGGAAGAGCCGGCTTGAATGTTATGGCAATCGGAGGACTTGAAGCCATACATAAATATTACTGGATAAATAAAATTCACGGAGGATTTAAAATCGGAATGGATGGATATTATATTGCCTTGAGCAGGGATTATAAGAAGCCGGAGGATATTTTCGGGAAATATTTTGAGAGAATAGAAGCAGGGGATACAATTACAGTTAAAAGGGATAATAAGCCGGCGTATTATGCGTATGTATTTCGTTTGAGAAAACTTATCTCGGTTCCGTAGGTTTGAACACGGATGACGCAGATTAAAAGGATTTTCAGGGATTTTTTCACACCCCGTTGGGGTGTTATGTTTGTAACAAGATTGATGATTCTTTTCTACAAACGTATGACCCCTACGGGGTCAGAGGAAGAATGTGGATTCCCGCCTACGCGGGAATGACAAACAGGTATTAAATCCCTACGGGATTAATTCACACCCAATTAATTTCTTTAACATGAGACTTCGTTCCAGACGAGTGCACTTGCTCCGAGAATTGCGGCTGTTGTCCCTTCAAGTTTTGAATGGAGGAGTTTCACTTTGTTTTTGAAAATCGGGAGCATATATTTTTCCATGTATTCCTTTGTGGGTTTGAGGATTAAATCCCCTGACTGAGCAAGACCTCCAAATAAGAAAATTGCTTCTGGGCTCGTAATTGCAACCACATCGGCGAGTTTCATACCGAGAATTTTTGCAGTGTAATCAAAAGCGGAATTTGCAAGTGCATCTCCCCTGAGAGCGGCTTCAGCAATTAATTTAGATGTTATTTTCTCTTTTTTAATTGAGCGGAGTTCAGAATCTTCATCAGATTCTTCCATAAGTTCAATTACAGTTCTTACGATACCTGTAGCAGAGCAATAGGTTTCAAGGCATCCTTTCCTTCCGCATCCGCACAATCTGCCCTTCTCAGGAAATACAATAGTATGTCCGAGTTCTCCCGCAAAACCATCATGACCGTAAACTAGATTTCCGTTTATAACAAATCCGCTTCCGAGTCCTGTCCCAAGCGTAACAACAACGAAGTCTTTCATGCCCTTTGCATCACCGTAAATCAATTCACCTAAAGCGGCTGCATTTGCATCATTAGTAAGAAAAGTCGGTACGTCGAAATGGGATTTAAAGATATTTACAAATTCTATTATACCTTTCCATTTAAGATTTGGAGCGAATTCAATAGTTCCTTTATAATAATTACCGTTCGGCGCACCGATTCCGATTCCAACCAATCCGCATTGTTCCGGAATAGATTTCAAAAGTTTATTAATCAAAGCAGCACATTCTTCAACAAACAGCTCCGGAGTTTTATAATTAGCGGTAAGGATAGAATCATGACATATTACGGTACCATGTTTATCAACAATTCCAATTACAGAATTAGTACCGCCAATATCTATTCCAATTGAAATTTCTTTCATGTTTTTATTTGTTAGTTACTTTATAACCGTTAAATCCGTAGAATGAAAGATAAATATAAGATAATGCAGGGACAATGAAAGAGAGATGAATCCCTATATTATCAACGAGAACACCCATAATAAGCGGCAGAATAGCACCGCCGAGAATCATCATAACAAGCAGTGATGAGCCCTGCGAGGTAAATTTGCCTAAGTCTTTTATTGCGAGTGTAAAAATATTTGACCACATAATAGAGTTAAAAATTCCTATTCCAATCATAGCCCACATCATAATGCTACCCTCAGTAATCATAACAGCAATAGTAAGAGCGACATTAAACAACGCAAAAACGAAAAGACTCCTGTGAGGCAGAGATTTTCCAAATATAAATGCAACAAGATTAAGAAAGATAAAAATCAGATAAGGTAAGAATGAAACAAAACCTGGCAACACGTTATTTGAAATTTTTGATTCAATTAAAAGAATAATATAAATTAGCAAAAAGAATCCGAGAGAAGTTAAAGTCATAAATAAAAATTTTTTTGAAACGGATTTGCCAGAGCCGAGAGAAATTGCTCCGAGGAATCTTCCAATCATTGCACCACCCCAGTAGAATGCGAGAAAGGATTTTGCAGTCATTTCAGGCATTTTATTGAGGTCGTTCATAAAGTTCAGGAAAAAACTACCTATACATACTTCGGCGCCTACATATACAAAAATTGCAATCATACCGAGTTTGAGATGTCTGAATTTCAAAGCTCCTGCTCCTTTTTCAACGGTTCTTGTTTCAGATGGTTCAGGTATTTTAGAAAAATAAATAAGTGCAAATGTAAGCAGAAACATCCCCGCAAATATAAAATATGGAATAATAACTCCGTTAGCGGAAATAGGTTGTCCGGCGTCTGTTAATACCGGATTCCCGAGAACATTTTTAAGCGGCTCGCCAATTTTAGCGAAGAAGGAAAAGACGAGGAATCCACCGATAATGGGTGCAATAGTAGTGCCAAAGGAATTTAATCCCTGTGCGAGGTTCAATCTGCCAGAAGCAGTATCCGGATTGCCGATAGCAGCAACAAGTGGATTTGCAGTAATTTGCAAGAGAGTAAAACCGAGACCAAGAATAAAAAGCGATGCAAGGGAAAGGGGATAGGATTTGAACTCTGCAGCAGGATAGAAAAGAATACAGGCAGCAGCAGAGATTGCAAGACCGATAAGGATTCCCTTTTTAAAACCAATTTTATCAATAGGATCACCATAATTGCTTGAGATGATAAAATAAACAACAGAGCCGACGAAATATGCACCAAAGAAAACAAATTGTACAAGCATTATTTCAGTATAGCTGAGAACAAATATTTTTTTCAGGTATGGAATCAGTATGTCATTCATGCAGGTTATAAACCCCCACATAAAGAAAAGTGTGGTTAATACGGCAAGCGAGCCGGTATAATTTTTATTTTGACTGGAAATATCATCGGTAGATTTTAAATCCATATAATATGTTTAGTTCGGTGCCGTTTGCATAATAATCAAATTAAAAATATCAATCAATTGTATTTTTCTGATAAAAAAATACAGCCATTTATTTTACAACAACCATACTTTTCGTAATCTTTTGACTGCCTGAACTAATTGAATAGAAATAAACCCCGCTTTTAAGTTCAGAAGCATCATAAGTTATATAGTGTAAACCTTTATTAAAAGTTGAATTTACAAGTGTGCTGATTTCTCTGCCAGTTAAGTCAAATACAGATATTTTTATATTTGATTTTTTTATCATATTCCATTTAATAACTGTAGATGAATTGAAAGGATTGGGATAATTCTGGAATAATTCAAAATCACCGATGTTTAAAATATCTTCTTTAACGTTTATAACGGAATTGTTGTATTTAGCAACAGTTCCGTTTGTTCCTACACACCAACCCGTCAGAGAATCAATAAATACCATATCATATATTACAGAATTCTGAGGAGCAGGAATTTCATAGAAGGTATTTCCCCGGTCAAAAGTAATCTGAAATGTTCTTGTAAAACCCATAGAAATCCACCATTCATCTTTTGTCCTTGGGTAAAGAGTATAGGCAAGTCCAAATACGGGAATATATTTTAAATCGAATGTAGTGCCAAAATTAGTTGTTACAAGTACATAAGAACCAAATTCAAAATCGCCTCCTGAACCGATTATATATGAGGAATCTATCATCCTAACATCATTAAGAGGTTCTGCCGCAACATTTTTAACAGACCAGTTATATCCGGCATTGGTAGTATATCTGAATACTCCGGCAATATCCATTCCTCCACCGACTGCAACACCTTTATTGTGATTATAAAAATCAAATTTTTTGATTTCGAGGAATGAGATAAAAGAGGAATCATTTTGAATAGTAATCCAGTTAACCCCGCCATTAGTTGTCTTAAGAACCAGACCGTTATATGTTCCTATATAACCATTTAAAGTATCATTAAAATATACAGTTCTGAAAATCAGATTTGTGTCAGGGTAATAAAAATAGTTCCAGTTCAAACCTGAATTGGTAGTAGAGATAATGACAGGATGAGAATAGATAAATTTATTTGCAACTATCCATCCTTTATTATTAGTCGGGAAAGATACAGAAACGAAAGGGTAATCGAGTCCATCGTTTTGTAAAAACCAGTTAAGTCCACCGTTTGAAGTATGAATGATAGTTCCCGAAGCACCAACAGCCCATCCGTTTAAATTATCAGTAAAAGAGACTGAAAACAGATTATTATTGGTTGGAGAGGGTTGTATTGTCCAGTTATCATTTATAAAAAAATTATGTGCAATAGCGAGATTGCTTAACAAAATCACTATTGCACATGAAAAAAATATAAAAGGTTTTATTCCAAACCGGAATCTTTTCTCCATCCTGGTATAAGTTTATCCAGATGTCCAAAGAGAATTTCAAGAAGTTTTTTAACTGAAGCAGGTTCATTTTTAACTCTGCTCAAATCAAGATTGATTTTATAAGAATCAAAATTTACAATAAGTTTTCTTATTGGAGCATCAAGTTGATTTAACTGTTCAGGTTGTTTTACATTCTGGAAATTAACCTCTTTGAGGTAATTATATAAATCTTCGGTAATATTTCCCTGGTTTGAAAATGTTTTTACCTTTGAGGAAGAATTTTCAAAGCTCAGGTAATTCACATTCAGTGTTGTTCCTTTCAAAGCAAGGTCAAAGGAATATTTGACTGTATAACTTTTAACAGAATATTCGAGATAGAAATTTTTCTCGTAATCCTTTGAGCCGGAGCAGTTGATGAAAACAAAAGCCAGTAATAAAATCACCGGAGATATTAAAAATAATTTTTTCATTATTTTACTAAAATCATTTTCTTGGTATCAGAGAATTTACCGGTTGTAAGTTTATAGAAATATACACCTGAAGGCAAACCTGAAGCATCAAATTTCACAGAATGATTAC
>Ga0073934_10007034_pt1 | contig 15944 bp, 14 predicted proteins | sample LarsenN4metaG_FD_76834 | JGI IMG/M metagenome (GOLD analysis project Ga0073934, IMG submission 76834) | Hot spring sediment bacterial and archeal communities from British Columbia, Canada, to study Microbial Dark Matter (Phase II) - Larsen... ...
ACCTCAGTCTCCCGATAGACGGTGGTGTTTGTCGCCACTTGGAAACCCAGCCGCTTGGCCATGCGAATCGCCGCCACGCATTCCTTGAAGACACCCTCGCGTTCCACGATGAGATCGTGAGTGTATTCCAGGCCGTCAATGTGCACGTTCCAATAAAGCCACTTGCTGGGCCGGATCACCGGCTTGGCCTCGACGCGACCCTGGCGAATCGTGGCGGCCTCTTTTTCGGTGACCAGCCCCTCGGAGAGCAACTCGCCCAGCTTGGGTTCCCAGGACGGGGTATAGACGGAGGCGAGGTAGTCCCGCAGTTTCTTGCGCATGGCCGTGCCGTTGGTGCAGATGTAGACGATGCGCCCCTGTTTCAGCAGACCCTCCACCAACTCCTCGATCTGTGGATAGATGAGCGGTTCTCCCCCGCAAATGGACACCATGGGAGCATCGCATTCATTGGCGGATTGCAGGCAATCCTCCAGGGTCATGACGTTCTTGAGGCTCGTGCTGTATTCGCGGATGCGCCCGCAGCCGGTGCAGGTCAGGTTGCAGGTGTGCAACGGCTCCAACTGCAAAACCATGGCAAACTTCGGTGTTCGCCGCAGTTTATGCTTGATGATATGCGCGGCGATTTTCGCCGACAAAGCCAATGGAAAACGCATGACTGTTTCGAAACTAGCGCAGCAGGGCGAGTTCCCCGGCCACGCTGGAATCCGACGCCGGGGGAAGCGCGTTGGTTGGCGGAGTCACCTGGATCAGCCCAGGCAGGAAGAAGCTTGCGGGTGAGACGCTGCCCGAGGCATTAATGCCACTGCACGCCGTCAAGCCGCCAAGGAGGCCCACAGCCAGCACTACAAGCATTGCCCACCGCATTAAATTCACCGCCTTACTATACCGGCAGAAAAGCCATTGGCAACAAATTGTTGCCACCGCGGGCCGGTTGACATCGGCCGCCGGCGCGACGATGCTTGGTTTCTGTTATATGGACCACACCGGCTCGGTAGCCCAGCGGCGACGCACGCTGATTATTGCCGACGACCATCCGGTTTTTCGCGATGGGTTGCGAAGCTGGATAACGCGGGACCAAAGACTGGAGATTGTTGGCGAAGCACACAATGCCAGGACGCTCCAGGAACTGGTGCTGCGTTGCCGTCCCGACCTGGTGGTGATGGATTTGGCGCTGGGCGGAGAGGATGGCATTGAGATTCTACGGCGGTTCCGGGCCGAACACCCATCCGTCGCAGTGCTGATTCTCGCCCAAGGCGATGAACTGGCCTTTGGCGATCGGGCGCTGCGCGCCGGCGCCCTGGGATACGTTATGAAGACCGCCACGGGCGAGGAGATTCTGGCGGCCATCCATCGGACCCTGCAGGGGGAAATTCACGTCAGCGGCCGGCTGGCGCCGCTGATGATCAAACGGCTGTGGCATGGGGCAGAAGGCGGTGATCCGGCAACACGACTTTCCGACCGCGAATTGCAGGTCTTTCGCCTGATCGGCTCCGGCATCGGGACGAGTCAGATTGCCCGGCGCCTGCGCCTGAGCGTCAAGACGGTGGAGGCCCATCGTCATCACATCAAACAAAAACTCGGCCTCAGGAACGCCCCGGCGCTGACACATGCGGCCACGCTGTGGGTCAACCAGCGCCGGGCGGCCTTGGAGCCGGCCTGAGGCCGCGGTCCTTGCGAGTTGATTTTCTGCGGACCGATGCCAGATTGGTTGAGACAAGATCAAGGCTGTGGGGCTTCTTGAAAACAAACGCCTGATCGTGGTGGGCGGCACAAGTGGCATGGGACTGGCGGCTGCCAGGGCGTTCGTTAGAGAAGGCGCCCGCCTTGTGGTGCTGGGGAAGGATCCGGCCACCACCACCCAGGCCTCCGCCGAATTGGGCAGGGAAGTTGTGTGTCTCTCGGGGGATGCCGAGCAGGCGGGAGAAGCCGACCGATGTGTTCAGGCCTGTCTGGAGCACTTCGGCGGGCTCGACGGTCTGTTTCACGTGGCGGGCGGGAGCGGGCGACGCATGGGGGATGGCTTGCTGCATGCGGTTCCCGACGAAGCTATTCAAAAAACCCTGGATCTCAATCTGGCCTCGGTCATTCTCTCCAACCGGGCCGCTCTGCGCTATTGGATCCAGGCGCGCCAGCCAGGCGTGATATTGAACATGGGCTCAGTCCTGGCTGACTCGCCCTCCGCGACGTTTTTTTCCACGCATGTTTACGCGGCGGCCAAAGCCGGCATTGTAGGGTTGAGCAAATCCCTGGCCGCCTCCTACGCCCCATACCAGGTGCGCGTCAATGTATTGGCCCCGGGATTGATTGCCACTCCCATGTCGCGGCGGGCCATGGAGGACCCGGGGATCGCCGCTTTCGTCGCGCGCAAGCAACCTCTTGACGGCGGGCGGGCCGGGGTGCCCGAAGACATCTGCGCGGCTGCGGTCTTTTTGCTGTCGGATGGCGCGCGATTCATCACCGGGCAAGTGCTGGCCGTTGATGGAGGCTGGAGCGTCACGGATCGTCCCATGGTCAACGCATGAAATGGGCCGCGGGCATTGACCTCGGAGCCACTCGCATCAAGGCGCTGGCGTGCGACCCGGACGGCCATGCCCTGGAGCGGCGCATCAGCCCCACTCAAGATGGCCAGCACGACCACGGACAACCGGCCTGGGCGATGCGCATCAAGGAGTTGCTCCAGGCTTTCGAGCGCGAACGCGGGTGTCCGCCCGCTGCGCTTGGAATCTCCGCGCCTGGCCTGGCGGCGATGGATGGCCACGCCGTCGAGTGCATGCCGGGGCGCATGGGAGGACTTGAGGGATTTGACTGGAGGAGCTTCCTGAACCGACCTGACATCCAGGTTATCAACGACGCTCATGCCGCGTTGCTGGGGGAGGTGTGGCAAGGAGCGGCCCGAGGGGCTCGCGACGCGATTCTGCTCACCCTCGGCACGGGTGTTGGCGGGGCCATCTGGAGTGATGGCCGCCTGCTCCGCGGACACCGCAATCGCGGCGGGCACCTTGGACACATCTGCCTGGACCCGGATGGCCCGCCAGACATCACGGGCATTCCTGGCAGTCTCGAGGATGCCGTCGGGGAGGCGACCCTTGCTCAGCGCACCCAGGGCCGCTTTGCTTCCACCCAAGCGCTGCTTGCGGCGGTCGTTCAGGGCGATCCGTTGGCTCAGGAATCCTGGCGGAGAATGATTCATTGCCTCGGGTGCGGCATTGCCTCGCTGATTAACGTCTGCGATCCGGAACTGGTGGTGCTGGGCGGGGGCATTGCCGAAGCCGGAGCCGCCTTGCTGAGACCGCTGCAAGAAATGCTGGACCGTGTGGAATGGCGCCCCGGCGGCCAGCGCGCACACATCGTCAGAGCGGAACTGGGCGAGTGGGCCGGAGCTTTCGGCGCGGCCTGGAACGCGCTGCAACACAGGCGCCTTGCCAAAGGTGACACCAGCCCATGACCTCCCGCGAACGCATCCTGGCCGCCTTGAGTCACGAGCCTGTGGACCGGGTCCCCATTGATTTTGGCGGCACACGACAAAGCGGCATTTCGGTCTTTTCCTATGCCCGCCTGCGCAAGTATCTGGGATGCGACCCGGCAAGGCTCTGCCGCGTGTTCGACGTGTTTCAGATGTTGGCCGAAATCGAGCCCGTTATTGCCGAACGCCTTGGCTCCGACTGCGTGGCACTGAACCGGCGCGCGGTCGCTTTTGGCCTGCCGAACGAGAACTGGAGGTCGTTCCGTCTGCCCACCGGCCTCGAGGTCGAGGTGCCAGGAGCCTTCAATCCCGTGGAGGGGGAAGACGGGGCGCTCACGCTCATGCGGGAAGGGCAAGCCATTGCAGTGATGCCTGCCGGCGGGTTTTATTTCGACCGTCTCGAGAAACATCCCGGAGCACTGCACGTTGACCTGGATGCCTGGTCACCCCCCCGGCTGACCCCCGCGGACCTCGACCACTTCCACCGCGAATCCCTTCGCCTGTATCGGGAAACGGATCGGGCCATTGTCGCGGCCATGGGCCCGCCTTATGAGCTCTTCTACGGGCTCGGCCAGGGCGACTTCAACGCATGGATGACAACGCTCGCGTCCGAGCCGGATTATGTCCGGGGGCTCTACCGGAAACTCGTGGATGTGTGGATCGAGAATCTCGAAGCCTTTCACGGAGCCGTTGGGGACCAAGTACAGGTGCTGCAAATTTGCGACGATTTCGGGACCCAGCGGGCACCGTTCCTCTCCGTAAGAATGTTTCGCGACCTGGTGTTGCCGGCCTACAAGAGGGGATTGGACTGGGTGCATCAAAACACCTCCTGGAAGGTCATGCTCCATTCGGATGGCGCGATTGCGCCGCTGCTGCCTTCCATCATTGAGATGGGGGTGGACATCCTCAACCCTGTGCAAACTACGGCCGCGGGCATGGACCCGGACTACCTGAAACGAACGTTTGGGGCGTCGCTGGTTTTCTGGGGGGGCTCCTGCGACAGCCAGGGAACTCTGGCCCACGGCACTCCAGGTCAGGTCGCCGCGGAAACCGCCCGGAACCTCGAAGCCTTCTCACGCCAGAGCGGCTTTGTCTGCGCTTCCATCCACAACATCCAGGCGGACGTGCCACCCGAAAATATCGTGGCCCTGTTCGACACCGCCCTTCAGCATCCCACCCGCCCATGACACCCGCCAATGCCTACCTTGACCACGCCCGGGGCATTCTCGAACAGGTCGGAGCCCAGCGCGAGGCGATCGAGACAGCCGCCGACTGGTTCGCCCGGAGCATTCTGGCGGGCCGCATGGTGCATGTTTTCGGTTCGGGCCACAGCCGCATCATGGTGGAGGAAATGTGGCCGCGTTACGGTTCGTTTCCTGGCTTCAACCCGATCGTCGAGCTTTCTCTGAGTTTCCACAACCTGGTCGTCGGCGCCAACGGCCAGCGTCAGGCCATGTTCCTTGAAAATGTCTCCGGCCTCGCAAAACGCATTCTGAGAAACTTCGCCCTCTCGCCTCTCGACTCCGCTCTGGTCATCAGCTCGAGCGGGTGCAATGTCGTTCCGATCGAAATGGCCGAGGGATTCCAGGAGGCGGGGGTGCGCGTGGTGGCGGTGGCCAGCCTCGCTCACCTGAGGGTCAGCTCGAGCCGCCACCCCCAGGGCAAGAAGCTGAGCGACTGTGCCGACCTGGTGCTCGATACGGGGGCCCCCCCCGGCGATGCCATGGTGCGGCTCGAGGGGCTGGAAGAACCCGTCTCCCCCGGCTCCACGGTGGGGGGCTGCCTGCTCATTAATTGCATCAAGGCCGAAGTGGCGCAACGCCTGATCGAGGCGGGCCGCCCGCCCACTGTGCTGACCGCCCCGGCACTAGTCGGGACTTCGCGGGCTGAACAGCTCTTCGAGGCTGCCTACGACGAACACGCGGCGCGACTCGCCCGGCTTTACGCAGGACTGGGGCGGTCCTTTGACAACACACCTTCGACTCCATGAACGATTATCCCTTGCGCACCTCGGTTATTGGCAGTTATCCCCTGCCAGCGTGGTTGGAATTCGCCGCCCGACACCTGGATCAATTCGGCGAAGCGGACCTCCGCGAGATGCAGGAAGACGCCGTGGTGGCCGCCATCCATGACCAGGTTTCGGCGGGCCTGGACGTGATCACCGACGGCGAGCAAACCCGTTTGGACTTCAACCTTTCCTTCTATGGCCACCTGGAGGGCATTGCTCTCGAGTCTCTTCCCCCGAGGCGTTGGGGACCGCCAGCCCACGACCAGCGCGGGCGCCACGCCATCGTGGGAGATCTGGCTGCTCCCCGGGGCTTGGGAGTTGTCGCGGAGTACGAACGCCTCGTCCGCCTCGCTCCCCCCGGCCAGGCCCTCAAGGCCAGTGTCCCCGGTCCTTATACGCTCAGCGGACGTTTGCTCCCGAACCCACAATATCCGGACCGTCAGGCGATCACCGAAGCTTTGCTGCCCATTGTGCGCCGCGAAATCCAATCGCTCGTGCAGGCCGGCTGTCAGGAAATCTGCGTGGATGAGCCGTCCATGAGTTGCTACGCCTACCAGGGCCGCACGAAGGACTTCGTGGATCTCTTCAACCGCACCGTTGAACCCGCCCGAGGCCATTGCCGCATTGCCACGCACCTCTGTTTCGGCAATTACAAGGGGCGCGCCGTCGGCAAGCGCGATCTGCGCTGCATGTTTCCCGATTTCCTCGAATTCCATGCGGACGAAATGCACCTGGAAATGACCACGAACAACTTTGTGGACCTGGACTTGATTGGCGAAATCGCCCGTCGCATGGATGTCGCCGTCGGCGTCATTGACGTCAAGAGCTATTACATCGAAACCCCACAAGACGTGGCATCGGTCGTGCGGCGCTGCCTGCGCTATGCGCCGCCGGAACGGCTGGTCTTCGCCCCGGATTGCGGCCTGAGTCAGACAGCTCGCTGGGCTGCCCGTCAAAAACTTCGCAACATGGTCGAGGGCGTCCGCCTTGTTCGTCAGGAACTGGGGCTGGAGCGATGAAAAAGCCTTTTCTTCAGGGCGAGGCCTTTCTCGCCGACCTCGAATCGGCGGCACGCGAGACCGGCAAGCTGCACATCTGGTGGCTGGGCCAGAGTGGGTTTCTCCTGCAATGGCAAGGCCAGCGATGTCTCCTCGATCCCTATCTCTCGGACGCTCTGACCCGCAAATACGCCCAGACCGACCGTCCCCACGTTCGCATGACGGAGCGCGTTATTGCGCCCGAACGGCTGACGGGAATCCAGGTGGTGACATCGAGCCACAACCACACCGATCACCTCGACCCGGAAACGCTTGCCCCGCTGATCGAAGGGAATCCGGGCATGGTGCTCATCGCGCCCGCCGCCAACCTCGATTTTGTCCGCACGCGCCTGGGGTCACGGCTGCCTCCGCTTGTGGGACTGGACGACAACAGCCGGGCGCAGGTCGGACACTTTACTTTCACCGGAGTGCCCTCCGCTCACGACACCCTGCAAACCGACGAGGCGGGCCGCCACAAGTTTCTTGGCTACGTTGTCGAGTGCGGCCCGTGGGTCCTCTACCACAGCGGCGACACCCGCTGGCACGATGGCCTGGAACCGCGGCTGCGACGCTTTCGCATTGATGTGGGTTTTCTGCCCATTAACGGCTGGGCACCGGAACGCGGGGTGGCAGGAAACCTCAGCATCGCGGAAGCCGTTTCGCTGGGACTGGCCGTCAACATGGGCCTGGTCGTTCCCCATCACTTTGACATGTTCCTCTTCAACACGGCCGATGTGGGGGAATTCCAATCTGAGGCCTCGCGGCGAGGTTTGAGAACTCGGGTCCTCCAGAACGGCGAACGCATGACCCTCCCATCATGAACCGACGCATCTGGCGAATCGCCGGCATCAACTTCGACCACATGCACATGGGCGACCTTCTCCGCATGGTTCTGGCCCATCCTCAGGCCCGGCTGGTGGGAATCTGCGATCCCCGACCCGAGCGAATGCAGCAGGCCATCGCCACCCTTCAGATTCCCACCTCCGCGGTCTTCACCGACCCCGATGCCTGCCTGGAACAATCCCGTCCGGATTTGGTGATTCTCTGCCCCAGCACGATGCAACACGCCGATTGGGTTGAGCGCACCGCCCCCTACGATGTGCATATCCTGGTCGAGAAACCTTTTGCCGCTTCGACCGGCGATGCCGACCGCATGGTCCGGGCCATGAAACCCGGCCGCCAACTCGCCATTAACTGGCCCTTGCGCTGGGTCGCATCCCACGCCCGTGCGCAGCAATTGATCTCCGAGGGCCGCATTGGCGAGGTCCTCGAAGTCCATTTCTACGACGGCAACCGCGGCCCCCTTTACCATCTGGCCGATAAGGTCGAGGTCGCCAATCCCGGAGACAAGAGAGGCAGTTGGTGGTATCAGGCCGCACGCGGTGGGGGCTCCTTGCGCGATTACCTGGGTTATGGTGTCACGCTGGGGGCCTGGTTCGATGGAGGGAGGCTTCCCATAGAAGTCACCTGCGTCACCGGTGGCGACCCAACCTTGGAAGTGGATGAGCACAGCATCACCATTTGCCGTTATGCCGGCGGCCACCTCTCCAAATTCGAAACCCGGTGGGGGACCTTCACCGACCCATGGGTGCATCAACCTACACCCCGCTGCGGTTTCAGCATCGTCGGCTCACACGGCACCATTGCCAGCGAGGATTACGCTCCCTCCATCCGGGTACAGACACGCGCGGAGCCCCAGGGTTGGTCTGAACCGTGCCCTCCACTCCCCGAGCCCTTCCAGAATCCGATACAGTACTTTCTCCACTGCCTGGATCACGAGCAACCGGTGGATGGTCCGCTCTCCCCTGCCCTGTCACGCCTCGGCCAGCGAATCACCGATGCGGCCATCCTGAGTGCCTCGCTCCGGCAAACGATACGACTGGATCAGGTTCCGTAACCCTCCCTGCTATGTCTCAGTCCGACTACCGCCTTGAGTCCCGCTCCGCGAAGGCGCGCCAGCTCACTCTGGACGTGCCATTTCATCCGCCACACCCGCGGCGTTACTCTCCCCGCATTGCCTTGATCGGCTGCGGTGGCATCGCCGCGGAGCATCTCAAAGCCTGCCGCGCTCAAGGCTATCAGGTTGTCGCCCTGTGCGACACCCTCCGTGACCGCGCGGAAAAGCGACGGCTCGAATTCTTCCCCAAGGCCGACGCTTACACCGATCCTGAGGCGGTTTTATCCCGACCCGACATTGATGTGGTGGATGTGGCCCTTCACCCCGAGCCCCGCGCCCGGGTCATTCAACAAGCCTTGCGTCAGGGCAAACATGTCCTCAGTCAAAAACCCTTCGTCACCAACCTCACACTGGGCGCGCGCCTGGTGCGTCTTGCCCGGAGTCGCGGTCTCAAGCTGGCCGTTAATCAGAATGGGCGCTGGGCCCCCTACATGGCCTGGATCCGGCAGGTCATTCAAAAGGGCCTTTTGGGCCAGATCACCTCGATTGAGATCTCTATCCGCTGGGATCACTCCTGGACCGCTGGCACGCCATTCGACAACGTCCCCCACCTCCTCCTCTACGACTTCGGCATTCATTGGTTCGACGCCATTGTCTCGTGGATGCCTGGTCGCAAGGCCCGCCGCGTGATGGCCGCAGTCGCCAGATGTCCGGGGCAGCGCCCTCGCCCGCCTCTGCTGGCCCACGTGCTTATCGAGTATCCCAATGCTCTGGTGTCTTTGCAGTTTCAAGGCGCCTGCGCCCGCGATCCGTCCGAGCGCATCGTCGTCATTGGCACTCAGGGTCTGATCCGGGGTGAGGGACCAGTCTGCGCCGTACGGCGGCTGCGACTGGAAACCGCCGCCGGCTGGTGCGTTCCTCGTCTGGAAGGGCGCTGGTTCAATGAGGGGTTTCAGGGCACTATGGGAGAGCTCCTCTGCGCGATCGAGGAAGATCGCGAGCCGCTAAATGGTGCGGCGGAAAACCTCCAAAGCCTGGCCTTGTGTTTCGCGGCCTGCCGTGCAGCGGACACCGGCCACCCGCAGATACCAGGGCGCGTGAGATCCCTCGCCTGATCGCGGCGACCGCTGGCAAGGTCCTCCCCGACCCTGCGTCGTCCTCGCGCACCTTCGCTCACCAGCGGCGCGACCCCAAAGAAAAACCCCCTCATGGTTGCTGAGGGGGCACACTCCACGAAGGCGGTTCCAAACGCCGCGTTACTTGGCCAGCAGTGCGTTCACCGCATCCCAGTCAATGTAATTCATGAACTCATCAATATAGCCCGCGCGGCCCGTGTAGAAATCCGCGTAGTAAGCGTGCTCATACACATCGAGCGCCAGGATGGGCTTGACACCCCAGACCGGGAACGTGTTCTGGGCATCACCAATGTAATTGAAAAGCAGTCCCGTCTGCGGGTCGTAACCCGTCCAGGCCCAGCCGCGCGCCGCGATACCCGTCGCCTTGAGGTCCTTTTTGTAGGCCTCGAAACTGCCAAAACTCTTATCAATCAACTCGGCGACCTTGCCGGTGGCCGGACCGCCTTTGCCGCCGAGAATGCTGAAGTAAATCTCGTGGTTGATGACGCCTCCGAGCGCAAACGTCAGGTCCACCTTGCGTGATCGAATCTCGCTGTAAATCTGGTTCGCGTGAGCGGGATTGGCGGGGTCGAGCTGCCGCCCCAGCTCCTCCAACTCCTTCAGAATGGCGTTGGTCTTGTTCACGTACCCCGTGTAGAGCTTCATGTGCTCCTCGTGAGTCTTGTCGGAGATTTTGCCCGTCTTCCCTTTGACCTTTGCCAGCAACTGTTCCTGTTTGTTCACGTATTGATATGCCATAGGTATTCCTTTGTATCGTGTGTTAACACTCCTGCCTGGCCGGCCCCTGGCCCTCGATCACCCATCCGGCCTGGCCCGGCTCTGACACTCTTTGGCACGAGTTACCTCAATATAAGTGAAGTCAGCTTGCGCGCAAGTGCCCGCGGCGTCTGCGTGTGCCCGTGCAGACGCGCGCCAGGCCACCAGGGCCGATCCGCCCGGAGGTGAGCCGGCAGTGCAGATGAGCACCGATCGGCTCCCAGGCTTCCGGACAACGGATCCGCTCCGCGCACTGGCATTTGTGACGATGTTTACCCGGCGAGTGCTTTGGAACCAGGGCGCCCTGCCGCGCGATTTCACCCCGCAGAGTGTCCCTCCTCGCGCTGGAGATAGCTGGCAAACCGGAAGTTGGCCAGCCAGGCTTTCTGCCCGCCGGTGCTGCCGGCGGACCTCACCGAGCCACTGCAAAAACTCGTGCCGGCGGCGTGTGCTCATCACTGCGATGTTCACAGCAGGGCGGTGAGGTGATGTACCCGCTTTTCGGTTTCTCGTTGCAGGCTCAGGGGAGTCGAAGCCATACTACGGCCATGAGCAAGCCTGACATCACACGCAAACTCGCCGCCCTGGCACTATCATGGTCCTTCCTCGCCGCCTCCGCCGCGTTGGCAGCCGACTGGACGGTTTACAAAGGCGTCAGTGGCCCCGGCGCAGGCAAGCATATTGTCTTCCTCTCGGGCGATGAGGAGTACCGCTCCGAGGAAGCCCTGCCGATGCTGGCCAAAATTCTGGCGGTGCGACATGGCTTCACCTGCACCGTGCTTTATTCAATCAACCCGGAAGACGGCACCATTACCCCCACTGTCCTGACCAACACCCCCGGGATGGAGGCCCTGGATACGGCTGATCTCTGCGTGGTGAGTCTGCGTTTTCGCCAGCTCCCTGACGCACAGATGAAACACTTTGTCAATTACCTCGAGGCGGGCAAGCCCGTCATTGGCCTGCGCACAGCCACCCACGCTTTCAACTACACCTCGCCCAGCCCCTACCGGCGATACAGCTTCAACAGCAAAGAATGGCCCGGCGGTTTCGGACAACAGATTCTTGGCGAAACCTGGGTCAACCATCATGGAAAGCATGGCACAGAGAGCACGCGCGGCGTTCTCGATGCCCAGCGCAAAAACCATCCCATCCTCCGCGGTGTGGATGATATTTGGGGACCCACCGACGTTTATACCGTGACGCACCTGCCTCAAGAGGCCCAGGTCCTGGTCTGGGGCCAGGTCCTGACCGGCATGAAACCCACCGACCCTCCCCTGCCGGGCCCCAAGAATGACCCCATGATGCCGCTGGCCTGGATCCGGACCTATACCACTGCACAAGGCAAGACGGGCAAGGTTTTCACCACCACGATGGGGGCGGCGGTAGATTTCGAGAGCAAGGGACTGCGACGCTTGCTGGTCAATGCCTGCTACTGGGCGGTGGGGCTTGAAGACAAGATCAGCCCGCGGGCCAATGTGGACTATGTTGGCGAATACAAGCCAACGTGGTTCGGGTTTGGCAAATTTGTCAAAGGGATCAAACCGTCCGATCTGGAACTAAAGTAACGCCCCGCGTCTCGCCTCCCGGCCCGATCAGACTATGCGCGCACACTCTCTCCTTGCCGTGCTGGTTTTCGGCATGAGTGCGACCGCTCAAGTCGAATCGGTCTCCTCGCCCAGGGGACCCGGCAACCAGTTCTACCCGGGCAACCGGGCTCCACTCCAGCCCAGCCCTTTCGTCAAGTTGCCCATCGGAAACATCCGCCCCGAAGGATGGCTGCGGGGCCAACTGGAGTTGGCGCGCGACGGCATGATCGGACGGCTTCAGGAGATTTCACCCTGGCTTGACTTCTCCAAAAGCTCCTGGGCCAACCGCGAGGGGACAGGGCGTTTTGGCTGGGAGGAAATGCCCTACTGGCTGAAAGGCTATGGCGATCTCGGGTATGTGCTCAACGATGCCGCCATCGTCGCCGAAGCCCGCAAATGGATCGAGGCAGCGATGGCCTCCCAGCGGGACGACGGTTGGTTTGGCCCGCGCGAACTCCTGACCTCCTTGAATGGCAAACCCGATCTCTGGCCGCACATGGTCATGTTGAATGTCCTTCAGAGCTACCATGAACGCACGGGGGATCCACGCGTCATCACACTCATGACCCGTTACATGCGCTGGCAAAACAACCTGCCGGTCTCGGCCTTTGGCGAGGGTTACTGGCCGCGAATCCGGGCGGGCGACAACATCGAAAGTGTTCTTTGGCTTTACAACCGAACCGGGGAACGCTGGCTGTTGGACCTGGCAGACAAGATCCATCAGGGCATGGCACGCTGGGACCAGGACATCATCAACTGGCATAACGTCAACCTGGCCCAGGGCTTTCGCGCGGGTACAGTCTATTGGATGCGATCCGGCCAGCCGGACCATCTGAGCTCCGCCGAACGCAACTACACCCGGCTGATGGCCCTCTACGGGCAGTTCCCGGGTGGAGGCTTTGTCGGTGATGAGAATTGCCGTCCAGGATTCGTAGACCCTCGTGGAGGCATTGAGACCTGCGGCATCGTTGAATTCACCCACAGCTTCCAGATGCTGCTGCGCATCACGGGGCAATCCGTCTGGGCCGACCGCTGCGAGGAAATCGCGTTCAACAACCTCCCGGCTGCCTTGACTCCCGATCTCAAGGGACTGCATTACATCACCTGCGCCAATCAGGTCCAATTGGACCGCGCAAACAAGGCCCCGGGAATCCAGAACGGCGGCACCATGTTCTCCTATAGTCCTTATGAGGTCTATCGTTGTTGCCAGCACAATGTCTCGCATGGCTGGCCGTATTATGCTGAAGAGCTGTGGCTGGGCACGGCGGACAACGGACTGGGCGCTGCTCTCTACGCCGCCTGCAGCGTCGAAGCCAGGGTGGGTAGTGGCACAACCGTCACCCTTGCGGAAACCACCGACTATCCCTTCGGCGAGACAATTCGTCTGAAGCTCTCGACGCCACAGCCAGTCACTTTTCCCCTGTATTTACGGGTGCCGGCTTGGTGCGATGCCCCCGGCCTCACGATCAATGGAGAGGCTGCATCGGTGCCCGCGAAAGCGGGCGGTTTTCTCGTCATAAGGCGGCTCTGGGCCAATGGCGACCTGGTGACGCTCGACTTGCCCATGCGCATTAAGGTGCGGCGTTGGCCAGCCAATCAACATGCCGTCTCGGTGGATCACGGGCCGCTCAGCTACTCGCTGGCCATCAAAGAACGTTGGGCTCCTTACGGTGCGCGCAAACCGGGCTGGCCCGAATGGGAAGTTTTCCCGGCTTCTGCATGGAACTACGGTCTGGTCCTGGACCCGCGCGAGCCTGAAAGGTCCTTCACCGTCCATAGAGCCTCCCAACCGCTCGCCAGACAGCCTTTCACCCCGGACACCGTGCCGGTCAAGTTGACAGCCCGGGGGCGCAAAATCCCCCCGTGGCAACTCGATCGTCTCGGCATGGTGGACAAGCTCCAACCCAGCCCCGTCCAATCCAGTGAACCGGTGGAAGAGATCACGCTCATTCCCATGGGAGCGGCCCGCTTGCGCCTGTCCATGTTTCCCACCATTGCAAACGGAGCGGGCGGGCACGTTTGGGTGGCACCACCCAGACCGAAACCCTCGCCCTATCAGGCCAGCGCCTCTCATTGTTTCGAGAACGACACCGTGGATGCCCTCGGCGACGGCCTTGAACTGGCGAATTCAGGCGATGGAACCATTCCCCGTTTCACCTGGTGGCCACGCCGCGGCTCGACCGAGTGGGTTCAATACGATTTCGGCAAGCCCCTGCGGGTGTCCAGTGTAGCCGTCTATTGGTTTGATGACACCGGCGTGGGTCAATGCCGCGTGCCCCGCGATTGGAGGCTGCTGCGAAAGTCCGGCGAGGCATGGGTGGAGGCGACGCCCAGGACCAAGGACACACCGGGCAAGAATCGGTTCGATCGCTTAAGCTTCGAGCCGGTCGAAACCAGCGCTCTTCGTCTGGAAGTTGAGCTTCAACCCGGCTTTTCAGGCGGCATTCTCGAGTGGCAGGTCCGGTGAATCAGGCTAAAAGGCCAGCGCGGACACCAACGCCGATTCAGGCGGCTTTGAAAACGATGGCCGATATGGTGTGACCGGGAGCCTTCTCGACCGGTTCAGAACAGAGCCACTCGCAAAGCCTTGCTGGTGAATCCTGCAGGCTCTGAAACGCCCGATCTCCGTCTGGAGGGCGGTTGAGCTCGCAAAACGCAACCGGCCAGCGTACGACGGCACCCTCAGACTTTAAGGGCCCGGCCCCCGCACGGCCTATGCGTCTGCGTCGCATCCCCGCAGGACGGCAGCACCGTTGGACCACGTTGGCCCCGGCGGGCAAAGGCTATCCTGCCGCCGCTTCCGTCCACAGGCTCATGTCCACCCGCCGGCCTGGAAAACCCGGTGAAAGAACAAGCCCTTTTCGCGGCCGGAACGCCGCCCGCCTCGATTCCCCACCCCGCCTGACACGTGACAAACACTACCCGTTCGTCAGGGGTATGTCTTATGGCTTGCCGGGGTTAAGGGCCTTGAATACGATTTTTCTACACGCCTTTCCGCTAGACTGAAAAGGTTCATGTCGGCGGGCGGCATGCGAAACACTATTAACGACTCGTGCTACGCTCATGAGCAAGAACCCTCAGGCAGGCCAGTTCCACCCCGCCAGCGCCATGGATTTCCTGCCACTGGAACAACTGCGGGAAGTGCAAATCACCAGGCTGCGGACCATGGTCAGTCGGGCCTTCGATCGTGTGGCCCTGTTTCGCCAGCGAATGGAGGAAAGAAACCTGACGCCCGACTGCTTGAAGACGGTCGAGGACATTGGTCGGCTCCCGTTCACCGTCAAGACAGACCTCAGGGACGCCTATCCGTTTGGACTCTTTGCATCGCCGCTCCAGGAGATCGTGCGATTCCACGCCTCAAGCGGCACGACGGGCAAGCCGATTGTCGTCGCTTATACGCAGGAAGACGTGGATGACTGGTCGCGAGCCATGTTGCGCAGGTTTGCAGCCTGCGGCGTGCACAGCGGCGACATCATTCAGAATGCCTATGGGTATGGGCTTTTCACCGGGGGCCTGGGGGCGCACTACGGCGCGGAAGCCCTCGGAGCCAGCGTCATCCCGATCTCGGGCGGCAACACCGACCGCCAGATCATGGTCATGAAGGACTTTGGCGTCACCGTGATCTGTTGCACTCCCAGTTATTTCCTTCACATCATTGATCGTGCCGCCGAACTGGGCGTCAACCTGAAGGACCTCCCACTGCACACGGGCGTTTTCGGGGCTGAGCCGTGGACCGAGTCCATGCGCCAGCGCATTCAGCAGGAGAGCGGCATCCGCGCCTACGACATCTACGGACTTTCCGAAATTGTCGGCCCCGGCGTGGCCATGGAATGCCGTCACCAGTGCGGGCCCCATATTTTTGAGGACATGTTTTACCCGGAGATTATCAACCCCCAGACAGGGGAAGTGCTTCCCGACGGCGAAGAAGGCGAATTGGTCCTCACCACTCTGTGCAAGCGAGCCATGCCGATGATTCGCTACCGCACGCGCGATATCACCGCCCTGGCTGCCGACCGGTGTCCTTGCGGGCGCACTTTGCGGCGCATCTGCCGCATCTCGCG
>Ga0073934_10007035_pt1 | contig 15942 bp, 6 predicted proteins | sample LarsenN4metaG_FD_76834 | JGI IMG/M metagenome (GOLD analysis project Ga0073934, IMG submission 76834) | Hot spring sediment bacterial and archeal communities from British Columbia, Canada, to study Microbial Dark Matter (Phase II) - Larsen... ...
ATGCTCGACGTGTCCGGTGCCGCCGGCGGCGGCAAGATCCTGGTGGGCGGCGACTATGGCGGCGGGCGTGCGATCCCGGGCACCGTCGACAATGCCAGCGCGGTGCTGGAAGGCCACGCCATCCCGACCGCGACCACGGTCACGGTCGACGGCGCCACCACCTTCAACGCCTCCGCGACGCAGCGCGGCCAGGGCGGCAAGGTGATCCTGTGGTCGGACGCGGTAACGAGCTTTGCCGGCACGATCTACGCGCGCGGCGGCGAACAGGGCGGCGACGGCGGCTTCGTGGAGGTGTCGGGCAAGCGCGAGCTTGCGTTCACCGGGCGTGTGAACACGCTCGCGCCGCTCGGCCGCGCCGGCACGCTGCTGCTCGATCCGGACGATTACCCCATCGGCGCGGCGGAAGCCGCCACGATCGTCGCCAATCTCGCCAGTACGCCGGTTACCATCATGACCAGCGCGTCCGGCACGGGGGGCGTCGGGGACATTATTGTCAATTCGCCGATTACATGGTCGAGCGCCAACGGCCTGACGTTCAGCGCTTTCCGGAACGTCACTGTGAATGCCAACATCACCAATACCAGTGGCCGGGCTAATGTCATCCTGCGGGCGGATAACACCGGCACGGGCACCGGGACCGTCAGTTTCGCTAGCTTGACACAAATCACCACCACCGGCGACGTCTCGATCTTCTACAATCCGGCAACTTACGCCACACCGAACGATTATGCCGCCAATGTAAGCGGAGTCGCGAGCCTCACTGAATACATGCTGGTGAACAGTGCGGCCAACCTGAACGCGATCAGCTCGAACCCCGTCGGCACCTACGCGCTCGGCCGCGACATCGACGCCGCCGGATTCACGTTTACCTCGCCTGCCGTCGCATTCGACGGGCTGTTCGACGGCCAAAACAAGACCATCTCCAACATCACACGCCCAGGTTATGGGCTTTTCGACAGCAACGACGGCGGCACCATCCGCAACCTGAACTTTGTCAACGTCAATGTCTCCGCGACCGGCAGCAGCCAGACGATCGGTGGGCTCGTTCGCGACAACTCCGGGACCATCAGCAACGTCTTGGTCTCCGGTGCGGTGAGCGGCGGCTCGTTCACGGACATCACGGCCGGCGGCCTGGTCGGCAACAACCAGGGCACCGTTTCGAACTCCGGCTCCGCCGTGAGCGTAACCATCGCCAACGGAAGCGGTGCAGGCGGGACCGGGCCCGTCGACCAGGGGTTCTCGGCGCTCGCGCGTGCGGGCGGATTGGCCGGCCTCAATAGCGGCACCATCACTTCGTCCAGCGCCACCGGCAACGTGCAGGGCGGCGGCAACACTATTATCGGCGGCCTTGTCGGCTGGAATGACACCGGCGGCGCGGTTTCCGGATCAAATGCCGCCGGCAATGTGCTGACGCAGACGTCCAGCCTGCACTTCGCCGGGATTTCCGGCGGCCTCGTCGGCCGCAATACCGGGGCGATTGCATCGTCCTACGCCGCGGGCGATGTCAGCAACCTTGGCCCGATCCGCATCGTCTACATCGGAGGGCTCATCGGCCAGAGTCAGTTCAACGGATCGGTCACGACCTCGTATGCCTCAGGCGACGTTGTCGTGAACAACTCGCCTGGTGTCGTGCTCGACGGCTCGCGCGCTGGCGGGCTGGTCGGCGACATGGAGAATTCCTCCTCGATCACCGATTCCTACGCGCTTGGCAACGTGACCGTTTCCACCAGCACGCCCGGCTACAACCTCGTTGCCGGCGGCCTCGTCGGCTGGCACTTCAGCGGCAGCGTGACCAATGCGTATTCGACGGGTGCTGTGTCCGCGGCCTCCGCGAGCCAGGGCGTGCATGCCCTCGGCGGCTTTGTCGGCATGCGGAACAGCGGCACCATCGCCAATGGTTACTGGGACCAGGACACCAGCGGGCGAGGCCAAGCCATCGGCGACGACGTCGGCGGCACCGGCGGCACCGCCACCGCGCTGACGAGTTCGCAAGCGCGGACGCAATTATCCTACGTCGGCTTTGACTTCACCAACCCGTCCACGCAGCGCTGGTTCATGCTTGACGGCCGGACCCGGCCGTTCCTGCGGATGGAGAACTCCACCACCATCCGCAACGCGCATCAGCTCCAGATGATGGCGATGGACCCGGCGGCGGCCTATACGCTCGCCAACAACATCGACCTTGCGCCGTCGCTGAGCAACGCGTCGGAGATGTGGGGTCCGCTGGGCTTCGCGTCGATCGCCAGCGGCGGCCAGTTCGCCGGATCGTTCAACGGCCAGGGCTTCACCATCGCCAACCTGACCAACGCCGCGGCCTCGCCGGGCGGGCTGTTCGCATCCATCGGCGCGAACGCCAGCGTGCGCAATCTGACGCTGTCCAATCCCGCCATCACCGCGACGGCGGACAACCAGTCGATCGGCGCCGTAGCGGGCGAGAATTCCGGTCTTATCGAGAACGTCAGGGTGCTGGGCGGCAGCGTCAACGGCGGCTCGTTCCAGACGATCAATGCAGGCGGCTTGGTCGGCAAGAACGACATCGGCGGCACCATCACGCGGTCTGCAGCGGTCGCCGCCGTCAGCGTCGGCAGCGGCCTGTCGACCTTCAATCTCGCCGGCGGCCTGGTCGGGCTGAACTTCGGCAGCATTACCGAGTCGTGGGCGAGCAGCAACGTCACCGGCGGAGCCAACTTCACCGTTGTCGGCGGTCTCGTCGGCGTGAACGGGAATCAGTTGACTTCGACCGCCGGCACCATCACCGATTCCTACGCGGTCGGCCACGTCGTCGGCGCCACCGCCGGCGGACTGGTCGGCAACCATTCGCTGGGGACCATCACGCGCACGGGTTCGGCCGGGCGCGTGCTCGGCACCGTCACGGGCGGGCTGGCCGGCGCCGCCGACGGCGGGACCTTCGTCGATTCGTACTGGGATACGCAGACCAGCGGACAGGCGTCGAGCGCCGGCACGGGCGCCACCGGTTTGACCACCGCGCAGTTGCAGTCGGGGCTGCCGACCGGGTTCGGCGTCGGAACCTGGTCGAACGCCACCGGCGGCAGCGGCATCGCCTACCCCTACCTGACCTGGCAGTTCAACGGCGCCACGCCGCAGGTGATCTCGGGCACGCTGTTCAGCGACCGCAGCGTCACGCCGGAGGCGGGACGGTTCGTGTTCGCCGTCATCAACGGCACGTCCGTCGCGTCCGCCCTCACCGGCGGCGCGGTGCTCACCGGCGCCAACGGCTACTACTATTACCTTCTGGCGCCGGGGACGATCCCGACGTCGAACGCGCAGGTGCTGACCTACGTCAATGCGATCCCGGGCTCGGTCACCATCCCGGCCGGCGTCGCGTTCCAGCACAACGCGCATCTGAACAATCTCGCCAATCCGTTCGTCACCGGCCTCGACATCTATCGTGACTACACGCACATCCGCACACCGGCGGCCTCGCTCAACGACACCCACCTCGGGCTGAACAACGCCCAGGGCAGCCACAATGACGCGAACATCGCGGTCTTCAACACATTCCGTAACAATCGCCAGTATGACCTGACCAACTCGAACTTCGTGATCGACGCCGCCATCGATCTGCAGTTTTCCACGCGGACCCTTGTCCTCAACACCGGCGGCACGATCACGCAGACGTCGCCCATCTCCGCCGGCAATCTGCTCCTGCTGGGATCCGGCGGCACCTATCAGCTCACCCATGTCGGCAACCAGATCGACAATCTGGCGGCCAATACCACCGCGATCTCCCTTGCCGGCGAGAACGACCTCGCGATCACCACCATTAGCGGCGTGAGCGGCGTGACCGCCGCCACACTCGCGATATCGAGCGATCAAACCGTGACGCAAACGGCGCCGATCACGGCGACCAATCTCGCGCTCATCGGCAGCGGCGGCAGCTTCACGCTCACCAATGCCGGCAACGCCATCGGCACGCTCGCCGCCGATGTCGGCTCGACCGGCTCGGTCAGCGTCACCGACAATTCGGGCCTCGTCATCGGCACGGTGAACCCGGTCGGCGTGACGGCGGGCACCTTCATCGTATCAAGCTCCGGCAATGTCACGCAGACCGCGCCGATCATTGCCGCAAATCTCGCCGCGACCGGCGGCGGCAACTTCGCGTTCGACAACCTCAACAACCAGGTCGGCACCTTCGCGGCGCAAGGCGGCACCGTCAGCCTCACGGACAGCGGCACACTGGCGATCGGCGCGGTCGGGACGACTGCCGGCGTGCAGGCCTCCCAGTTCACGCTGGTCACGGCCGGCAGCGTGACGCAGACGGAACGGATCAACGCGACGCGGCTCGACCTCCTCGGCGCGACCGGCACGTTCACGCTGAACCACGCTAACAACCAGGTCACCCGCCTGACCGCGATCGCCAGCACGGTCGCCCTCACCAACACAACCGACCTCACGCTCAACACGGCGGGCGGCGGCGGCGGCATCGGCTTCAGCGTCACGCGGCTCGATCTCGCCAACACCGGCACAGTCAGCCAGGATGCCTCGATCGTGGCGGGTGAACTGCTGCTGCGCGGCAACAACACGATCTACACGCTCAACAACGATGGCAACCAGGTGGGAACGCTGGCCGGCAACGTGACCGGGCTCGGACGCATCAATGTCGCCAGCAGCGCCGGGATCGCAATCGGCACGGTTGCCGGCACCGCCGGCCTTGCCGCCGACAGCATCATCCTGACCAGCGCCGGCAGCGTGACGCAATCGCAGCCGATCACCGTGAACGAGCTGGCGCTGCGCGGCTCCGGCGCCAACTACACGCTCAATCATGCCGGCAACGCCATCGGCACGCTGGCAGCGGACGTGCCTGGCACGGGCACGGTGCGCATTACCGACAATTCGGGCCTCGTGCTCGGAGTGGCGGCCGGCACCGCGGGCGTCAGCGTCGATACGCTGATCGTGTCCAGCACCGGGCCGGTGACGCAGACCACGGCGATCAACGTCAACAACCTCGCGCTCATCGGCAACGGCGGCAGCTTCGCGCTCGACAACGGCGCCAACGCCATCGGCACGCTTGCCGCCGATGTCGGGACCGGCTCGGTCAGCATCACCGACCATGGCGGCCTCGTCATCGGCACGGTGAATCCGGCGGGCGTCACGGCGGAGACCCTGGTGATATCAAGCACCGGCACGGTGACGCAGACGGCGCCGATCAATGTCGCCAATCTGGCACTGCTCGGCAGCGGCGGCACCTTCACGCTGACCCACAGCGGCAACCAGATCGGAACGCTGGCCGCCAATACCGGCACCGGCACGGGCTCGGTCAGCCTCGTCGACCAGGGCGACCTCACCGTCGGCACCGTCGCCGGCACCGTCGGCGTCACCACCGGTTCGCTGACGATGCAGCAGATCGGCAGCACCGTCTTCGCCACCGGCCCGGTCAATGTGGGGCTGTTCAATCTTGTCGCCGGCGACTGGGTGCAGGTCGCGGCCGCCCTGCCCGCCTTCCAGGCCACCGACTTCCGCCTCGGCGCGAGCGCGAGCTTCCTGCGCGCCACCGGCGGCGACGGCACGGCGGGCAGTCCCTACAGCCTGACCGACATCTACGGCCTGCAGGGCATCAAGGGCGTCCTCCTCGGCAAGGCGTTCACGCTCGCCAACAGCATCGACGCCAGCACGGCCGCGACCTGGAACGGCGGCGCCGGATTTGCGCCGATCGGCAGCGTCGCCGCGCCGTTCGCCGGCTCGCTCGACGGCCTTGGCCGCACCGTCAGCAACCTGACGATCGCGCCGGCGGACACCACGACCCGCGCGGTCGGCTTGTTCGGCGCCGTCGGCAGCGGCGGCACGGTCTCCAACCTGACGCTGGCCGCCGCCAGCGTCACCGCCAATCCGAATTTCAGCGGCCCGTTTTCGCAGTTGGCCGGCATGCTTGCCGGGCACAATGCCGGCACGATCGCCAATGTGGCGGTGAGCGGCACCGTCAATGCCGCATCGCCGACCGACGTCATCGCCGGCGGCGGCGTGGGCAGGAACGAAGGCACCGTATCCAACTCGTCCGCCGCCGGCAGCGTGAGCGGCGGCACGAACGGCATCACCGGCGGCTTCGTCGGGCTGAACACCGGCAGCGTGACATCGTCGTCCGCCACCAGCGCCGTATCCGGCGGCAATGCGATCGGCGGATTTGCCGGCTCCAATGCCGGAACCATCGCGGGCTCGCAGGCCAAGGGTGCGGTGCAGGCCACCGGCGCCACCACCGCGGCGGGTGGATTTGTCGGCGCAAGCATCGGCGGCATCACCGGCGCCAGCGCCACCGGCAACGTCACGGTTGCGGGCGGCATCGCCGGCGGTTTCGTCGGCTTCAATCTCGGCTCGATCGCGCTGTCGTTTGCCACCGGCAACGTCACCGGCGGCAGCCTCGCCATTCTCGGCGGCTTCGCGGGCGGCAATGCCGGCACCATCAATCAGGCCTACGCGACCGGAACGGTGACCGGCGGCGACACGAGCTTCGCCGGCGGCTTTGTCGGGCTCAACGTGGCGTTCAATTTCGGTTTCAGCCCCGTGCTGGCCGCGAGCAGCGCCTTTGCGCAAGGCCTTGCGGCCGCGAGCCCCATCGGCGTCGGCACCATCACGCAAGCCTATGCGCTCGGGCGGGTGACGGTCGGGCACACCGCATTCGCCGCGTCGTTCGCGGCGCTCAACTTCGGCGGCCTCGATCAGGTCTACGGCGCCGGGCGCGTGCAGGGCGGTACCGGCAGCACGCTTGGCGGCCTGATCGCCACGAACAGCCTCGCTGGCATCGTGCCGGACTTCGGCCTCGGCACCATCGGCGCGACGTTCCCGGCCGGCACCGCCACCAATGCATTCTGGGACATGCAGACCACCGGCCAGACCACCAGCGCCGGCGGCACCGGCATGAACACCTCCGTGCTCGCCGGCGGACTGCCGGCAGGGTTCGATCCCGCGATCTGGTCGCACGGCTCGTATCCGTACCTCGTCAATCTGGGACCGCAGGACACGACGCCGGGCGAGCCGGTCATCCCGCCGGTGATCGACAGCACGCCGTCGCTGCCGCCGCCGGATCACCAGATCAACGCCAACCCGATCCAGCTCGCCAATGCGCTGGGCGGGCGCGAGACGGTCAACACGCCGCAGATCGTGCAGCAGTTCCTGACACAGCAGCAAAAAGGGCCACCAACAGGCACGGGCGCGCCCGCAGCGGCAACGCGAGGGCCGACGCAGGCGATCCAGGGGCCTGCCGGCCCGGTCCAGGTCCCGGGCCCGGCGCCAATCCGGATCGATGTCGGCGACAACAACCGGCACTTCTATCTGCCGCCGCCCGGCGAGACGCGGCTCCTCACCAACGAGGTGGTGATCCAGCTGCCCTGCGACGTGCCGCAGGCCGACCTCAACGCCATCCTCAAGCAGCACAGCCTGACCGTCCTCGGCTCGCAATGCCTGCAAACCGGCGGCAACGCCGCCTATCGCATGCGGCATGCCAGCAGCCGGCAGGTTGCCGATGTGATCCGCGCGCTCGCCGCCCACCGCATCATCGCCGCCGCGCAGGCCAACTACGTCTACACCCTGGCCGAAACCACCGTGCAGGCAGTGACGTCCGAGCAGGGCGACCCCGGCCAGTACGTGCCCGAGAAGCTGCGGCTGCCGGCAGTCCATCGCCTGGTGCGGGGAAACAACGTCCCGATCGCGGTGATCGATTCCGAGATCGACGGTGCGCATCCCGATCTCAGCGGCACCATCAGCGGCCGCTTCGACGCGACCGGCGTCGACGAGCCGCCGCATGCGCACGGCACCGGCATGGCGGGCGCCATCGTTTCCCGCCAGAAGCTGCTCGGCGTCGCACCCGGCGCCCGCATCCTTGCGATCCGCGCCTTCTCCAGCCGCGCCGCGAGCGCCGAGAGCACCACCTACAACATCCTCAAGGGGATCGATTGGGCGCTCGAGAACAACGTCCGCATCGTCAATATGAGCTTCGCCGGACCGCGCGATCCGTCGCTCGAGCGCGCGCTCAAGGCCGCCTACGACAAGGGCGTGATCCTGATCGCGGCGGCCGGCAATGCCGGGCCCCGCGCGCTGCCGCTGTTCCCGGCCGCCGACCCGCACGTCATCGCGGTCACCGCCACCGACATCGAAGACCGGCTGTTCACCGGCGCCAACCGCGGCGCGCATCTTGCGATCGCGGCGCCGGGCGTCGACATCCTGGTGCCGGCACCGGCCGGCGAGTACCAGGTGACGACCGGGACGTCGGTCGCCACCGCCCACGTCAGCGGGGTCGTCGCGCTGATGCTGGAGCGCAACGCCAAGCTGACCCCGGCCGATGTCCGCAAGATCCTCGCGGCCAGCGCCAGGCGGCTCGGGCCTACCAACCAGTTCGGCGCCGGCCTGGTCGATCCGGTGCGCGCACTGGAACTGGCAACGCCGCGCTCGGCGGCCGCGCCTGCATCGCCGGTGCGGAGGTAGCCGCGGTCCTACTGTCGGGCCTGCCCACCCGGCGATGCCGCTCTCGCCCACAAGCCGGCCAACCAGCGGCGCCCCAGCAGCGACCACACTACGGCGGCATAGACCGCGGCGCCGATGACGGCGAGCAGCGCCAGCGTCAATTCATGCTCCAGCATGCGCCCCGCAAGCAGCGACCGTATCGGCGCGACTGCAAGCCACACGACGGCCGCAAGAACGAGGCCGGCGGCGGCCAGTCGCACCGCGGTCGCGTTGAGGTCCTTATCGAACGTGAACAACTCTCCGCGGCGCGCAAACCAGATCAGCAGCGCCAGATTCACCCAGGCGCCGACCGAAGTGGCGAAGGCAAGGCCGACTTGCGCATAGGGATCGTAGAGCAGGACCTTCAGCGCCACATTGACCAGCACCGCAAAGAACAACGCCTTCACCGGCGTCCAGGTGTCGCCGCGCGACAGGAAGGTGACCGTGGCGCTCCGCATCAGCACGAACGGGATGAGCCCGAGCGCATAGGCGCGCAGAGTGTCGCCGGCTGCCGCGGCATCGCCGGCGGTGAAGGCGCCGCGGGCAAACAGCGCGCGCATGATCAGATCCGGTATCAGCAGGAAGGCGACCAGGCACGGAACCGACAGCAGCAGCGTGAATTCGATCGCGCGGGACTGGGCGCGGCGCGCACCGGACTCGTCGCCCTGCGCCAGGCGGTTTGCCATTTCCGGCAGCAGAACGGTGCCGACCGCGATGCCGATCACCCCGATCGGCAACTGGTTGAGGCGGTCGGCATAGTAGAGCGCCGACAGCGCGCCGGCGGCGAGGAAGCTCGCGATGATGGTGTCGGCGAACAGTGCAATCTGGGTTTCCGCCGAGCCGATGGTGGCCGGCGCAAAGCGCTTCAGGAAACCCATGACCTCGTGATCGAGGCGCGGCCAGCGGAACGCCGGCAGCACACCCTGCCGGGTCGCATCGGCTGCCAGCAGCGCAACTTCGAGGCCGCCGGCGATCAGGACGCCCCAGGCGGCGGCATGGCCCGCCGTCGGGAAGAAGACCGCCAGCGCCAGCGCGACGGTCATAGACATGTTGAGCAGGATCGGCGCCGCGGCGGCCGATGCGAAACGGCCGAGCGCATTGAGGATGCCGCCGTAGAGCGTCACCACCGAAACCAGCAGCAGGTAGGGAAAGGTGATGCGGGTCAGCTCGACCGCAAGCGCGAAGCGGCCGGGGTCGTCGCGGAATCCGGGCGCCAGCACCGCGATCACGGTCGGCGTGAACAGGAGCGCCACCGCCAGGAGCACGAGTTGCACGATCAACAACAGCGTAAAGATGCGATCGGCAAACAGCCGCGACGGGTCGGCCCCGCCCTGCTGGCGAATGCGGGCATAGGCGGGCACGAAGGCCGCGTTGAAGGCGCCCTCGGCGAAGATGGCGCGGAAATGGTTGGGCAGGCGCAACGCCACGAAAAAGGCGTCCGCGATCGGTCCCGCGCCCAGCACCGCGGCCAGCACGATGTCGCGCGCAAACCCGGTGATGCGCGAGAGCAGCGTGAAGCCGCCGACGGTGAAGATTCGACCGAGCATAGATCGACCGCGTCCCCATGGGCACAAGCATGGGCCCGAAGAATCGGGGCCATCATAGGGCCGCGCGCGCGATTATGCCGGCCGCCGGCGGCGACGGCCGCGGAAACCTGTGCGGAAGCGGGCGATGCGCGATCAGCCGGTCAGCCGGCGGGGGCCGCGCTGTCGCGACGGCCGCGCCTCGGCCGGCTGCTGCTGGAGGCAGCGAATGGCGATTTCGAGGCCGGCGACGCCCTCCTCGCCGGTGACCGCCGGCGGCGTGCCGTTGCGAATGGCGCCGACGAAGGCCTGCAACTCGGCGCGCAGCGGCTCGGCATGGCCGACCGACAGATGCCGCATCGAATAGCTGCCGTCCGGCTGGAAACCGAAGCACTCCGTCACCTGACGGGTCAGGAGGTCGGCCATGATGTACTTGTTGCGCGTGGCCACCGTGACGCTGCGCGCCTTGAACGGCGTGAGCCAGTTGGTGTTGATGTGCGCGAGCACGCCCGAGGCGGTACGGAACTGGAGCAGCGCAATGTCCTCGCGCTCGGCCACCGCGCTCTTGAGCTGCGGCTGGACCTCGACGATCTCGGAATCGGTGAACCACCGGATCAGGTCGATGTCGTGCACGGCGAGGTCGATGACCACGCCGACATTGGACATGCGCGGCGGGAACGGGCCGACGCGGGTGATGGCAATCGAGAGGATATCCTCGTCGCGGATCGCTTCCTTGATCGTCGCCACCGCCGGGTTGAATCGTTCGACGTGGCCGACCATCAGCGTCACGCCGGCGCGGCGCGCCGCATCAATGATCGCATTCCCCTCCTCGACCGACGACGCGATCGGCTTCTCGACCATGACGTGCACGCCGCGCTCGATGCAGGCGACGGCCAGGTCCCTGTGCAGATGGGTCGGTGCCGCGATCGTCAGGGCGTCGACGCCGGCATCAAGCAGCGACTCGAGATCGGGATAGGCGGCGCAGCCCGCCGCGCGCGCGACCATGTCGCGCTGGCGCTGGTCGGGATCGACGATACCGACCAGCCTTGCTCCCGGCAGATCGATCAGCACCCGCGCATGGTTGCTGCCCATGACGCCGACGCCGGCAACGCCGATGCGCAGCGGCTTATCCCCGGCAACCACTGCCCGTTCCGCCATGCTCGCCTGACCCCCACCGTGACGCCGGTCCTGTGCCCTAGCACGTCCGCCCGGACCTGGCGACGGCCGCAGGCCACACGTTTGGTGTCAAAGCCTGACACCCGGCGGGCCCGCGACACGGATGGCCGAGCGCCCGCAGCCTAATCTTATTGATTGCGATTTCAACAACTTACAGAAACCTGCCGGCGCAGCAGCAATTGCCGGCCGCCGGCCCGGTCTAGGCACCGAGCGCGGTCCGCACCGAGGCGACGATGCGGTCCTGCACCGGCTCGGCGAGATAGGCGTGCATGGGCAGGCTGATGACCTCCCCCGCAAGCCGCTCGCTGACGGGAAGCCCGCCCTCGGCGACCGGGCAGCCGCGGAACGGCAGATGCGCCTGCACCGTCCTTGGATAATGGATCGCCGTCGGAATTCCGTCTGCCTTGAGCGCCGCCGCGAAGGCCTCGCGCCGGCCTGCCGGAACCCGGATGGTGTATTGCGCCCAGACCGAGGTGGAATCATCCCGGACCCTGGGAACGGCGACGACGCCAGCCAGCAATTGGGCGTAGCGCGCGGCGATGCGCGCGCGCGCCGCGATCTCCTCCGGGAAGATCTTCAGCTTCTCGATCAGCACCGCCGCCTGGATGGTGTCGAAGCGCGCGTTCAGGCCCACGCGGACGCAATCGTACTTGGTCTGCGCCTCGCCATGCACGCGCAGACTGCGGATGACGTCGGCCAGGGTGTCGTCGTCGGTGAAGACCGCGCCGCCGTCGCCGTAGCAGCCGAGCGGCTTGGCCGGGAAGAAGCTCGTGGCGGTCGCGGCACCGAAGGTGCCGATCGGGCGGTTGCGATAGGTGGCGCCCAGCGCCTGCGCCGCGTCGTCGAGCACGAACAGCGTCTCGGCCTCGGCGATAGCGGCAATCGCGGCATGGTCGGCAGGCTGACCGAACAGATCGACGGGGATCACAGCCTTGGGAGCAAGGCCGAGCTTGCGTGCCACCGGGATGGCGTGCGCCAGGCTGTTCGGGTCGATGTTGAAGCTTGCCTCCTCCACATCGACGAATACGGGGGTGGCGCCGACGAGCGCCACGACCTCGGCCGTGGCGTGGAAGGTGAACGCGGGCGTGAACACGGCATCGCCGGGACCGACCCCTTTCGCCATCAGCACCAGCAGGAGCGCATCGGTGCCGCTCGCACAGGTGATCGCGTGCCGCACGCCGCAGAACGCCGCGAGTTCGCGCTCGACCGTGCGCACCTCGGGGCCCTGGATGAACTGGCAATGGCTGAGCACCCGTTCCACGGCGTCGTCGATGGCGCGTCCGAGCCGCCTGCGCTGGGCGGCAACGTCGATGAAGGGGATGGGAGCGAGAGGCACGCGGGTCTGCTGATTCATGCGACGGAGCCGTCCAAGCGGTCAGCGACGCAGGCCGGCGCAGCGGTGCCGCATGGTCCCCGATTCCGGGACACGACGCGCTGCCCGCAATGCACAGCGTCCATGACGCCGGCGACCGCCGATACCGAACAATCCGATTGCCGCGACAAGCGAAAGCCCCATCCACCCATGCGTCCCGGTGCTGTCCCTAGCATGCCGCTTCCGGCTTGGCGACCGACGCAATTCACACGTTTGATATCAGATGCTAACACGGCCGATCCCGGCGGCTGTCTGCGATGTCGCGCGATTTCAATGCGTTAGCGTATCCGACGGACTTCCCGCGGTGCGCCGCCTTCAGCCGCGCGCCGCCGCCCGCCGACCGGCCGCGGCATCGAGCGGCAGCGTCAGGCCGGCCGCCACCGCGTCGTCGCGGAAGGCCTTGACGGCGGCCAGCGACAGGTCGGCCCCGCCTTGCGTGCCGAGCGACGGCAGTTTCCTGAGAATATCGGGCGGGGCGGTGATGATGTGGCAGCCGATCGCATCCGCCTCGACCACATTGAAGACCTCGCGGGTGGAGGCCCAGATGATCTCGACGTTGGTCGTCCCGCGCGCGAGCGCGACCGCGGTTTCCATGATGGGGCGATAGTCGATCCCGAGATCCGCGAGCCGCCCGGCGAACACCGACACGCAGGCCGGCGCGCCGCCGGCCAGCGCCTCGACGGCCCGACCGATCTGGTCGACCGTGAAGATTGCCGTCATGTTGATCCTGACGCCGCTGCGCGAGAGCGACCGCACCGTGTCGAACAGCGGTTCCCCTCGCGTCGTGGTGACGGGCAGCTTGACGTAGACATTGTCGCCCCAGGTGGCGATGACGTCCGCCTGCGCCCGCATCTCGGGGATGACATCGGAGAAGACCTCGAACGAAATGTGGCGGTCGGGAACGCTGGCGACCAGGTCGCGCCCATAGGCGGCGTAGTCCCTGACTCCGGCCTTCTTCAGCAAGGACGGATTGGTGGTGAACCCCCTGATCCAGGGCTGCTTCGCCATGGCGAGGATTTCAGCCTTGTCGGCGCCGTCGGTGAACAGCTTGACCTTGAGGTCCGCAAGCTTCGGCATCGGGGCACCCATTCAGACGATGTCGCCGCCCGACAAGTGCCATCCTGGCAGGCCGGTGCGCAAGCCTGCGGGCCGTCTCAATTGCATGAGTTCCACGCGCAGCATGCGGTGACGCCCCGCCGCGACGCGTCAGATCGGCGCCTGGCTGCGCTGCCAGTCATCAAGCTTTTCCCGAGGGACCAGAAAGAAATCCCAATACGAACAGTCGCACACCGCTTGCCAAGTGTCCTGCGACAGCATTGCGTTGCCGAACAGGTCGGTGATCACAAAGCCGGCACTGCTCGCGAATTCGTACAGCGCATTGCCGGTGAGCCCGAACGGCTTGTAGCTGGGCTCGCCAAATTCCACGCTCACGATCGGACGCAGACGGGCCAGGGTCGCGCGGGCGCCGTTCAGGCAGGAGATTTCCGCACCTTCGATATCGAGCTTCATGTAGTCGAGGGCAGTCAGGTCGTGGACCATGCCGTCAAGCAGCTTGACCTCGACGGTGAAGGTCTCGATCTGGGGCGCAAGACCCATTCCGACGCTGCGATCCTTGAAACCCGAAAATCCCGGCGCATTGCGGAAAAACCGAAACGTCTCGTTGCCGGCGCGATCGCCAAGCGCGACATCGTGCAGCCGAACGACCGGATCGGACCGATACGCGGCGACCAGTGCCTTGTACAGATGCGGCAACGGCTCGAACGCGATGATCTTGCCGCTGTCGCCGACGCACTCGCGAAAGACCTTGAGATGCCGCCCCTCGTGCGCGCCGGCCTCGACCACGATCGAGCCCGGCTTCAGGATCCTGCGGTAGGCCGACTCAAGCAGCTTTTCGTAGTCCGGAACGAATCCGTTTTGGTGAAGCGTTCTGAACGCGCGCGCGACCGCAACTGCGTTTGGCTGTTCCGTGGCAGCACCTGTCATGCTCGTTGGCCGGTCGGTTTCCTATATCGCATCGCCTGCGACAAATCGAGCGTCGACTACCGTCGTTCCGTCAATTCCCGATGCTCGGCCGCTGCAAGGCGACATCGTAGAGTGCGTCCGCGCTGAACGCGAAAAAGGCGAACGGCCACGTCCGCTCGATGGCGAAATCCACGACGGCGCGATGCACCCCGTACCGGCCGAGGTTGAGATCGATGTGGGCAAAATCGTTGAACACGAGAAAACCTCCCGGCCGGACCTTTGCGGCGGCGGCGCGGGCATCCTCGATCGTGCCCTCGTAGGAGTGATCGGCATCGACATAGACCCAATCGAAATACCCGTCCGGAAAGACAGCCATCACGTTGCTGCTGCGACCGCGATGCAGCCGGATACGCCCGTCGCGTGACAGCGAGCCGTCGACGTGAGAAACGTCGAGGTCGACGAGATGCAGCTCGCGCGGATCGCTCCGCTCCAGGATCATCCGGGCGAACGCGCCACGGTCGGTTCCAAGCTCGGCAACGACGCCGTTTCGCGGCAGGCGCTCGATCAGGTCGATGCGCGACGCACAGAACCGGCATTCGCGGATCAGATCGGGCGGCAGCAGGTTGGAGACCTGCCCCTGCCGACCGGCCCGCAGGGCGCGATAGAGGAAGCGCATCCAGCGCGGCGAAGACTTCTGCAAGCGCAGCTGCAAAGCCTTCAGCGACGGGTGCATCGCAGAACCACATTGCCGGGGCGGGGTCCTGCGCGCCAATCCGTCGATGACGTCAGGCTGACGGTCGCGCAAACCCGTGGATGATGATCACGTCCGATGAGGGTGTAGCAAGCCTGCCGGCACCCTTCAAATGGCAAGTTGTCCGCAGACCGTCGCGATGCAATCGCCAACCCCCGCGCCGGGCGCCGCCCCATTAAACATTCAGCAGCCACTCCACCGCGTGACCGTTGGTCTGGTTCTGCCAGAACAGGTCGCTGACGCCGTCATTGTTGAAATCGCCGATGGCGGTCGCGCGCGACGCGGCCTCGTACGATCCGAGTGATACGGTGCTCGTCCCGGTGCCGTTCTGGAGCAGCCACGCCGACACTTCGCCGGTCGCGGCATTGTGCAGGAGCACATCGTCGGTGCCGTCCGCGTTGAAATCGCCGGCGCCTTCCACCCGCCAGTTCGCGCCCAGCAGCCCCGCAGCGGTCGACGCCGCCCACCGGCCGTTCTGCACCAGCCAGGCGCTCACTTGGTTGGAGCTGGTGTTGTGCAGCAGGACGTCGTCAGTGCCGTCACCGTTGAAATCGCCGGTGCCGATGAGTTGCCACGCCGACGTCAGGACGCCGACGGCGCCCGAGGCCGACCACTGGCCGTTCTTCACGATCCAGGTGTTGACCTCGCGGGTCACGGAATTGCTCAGCAGCACGTCGCTGGTGCCGTCGCCGGTGAAGTCGCCGACC